>MDTD01134483.1_pt1 | contig 115164 bp, 95 predicted proteins | sample 811221 | NCBI WGS metagenome assembly MDTD01 (sample SAMN05326646, study PRJNA326480) | marine metagenome | isolation source: seawater | place: Pacific Ocean: South West | collected 2011 | reverse complement strand
GGCAGGTACTGTGTTCGTTCTCTCGTGAGGATAGGACTTCAGTCCGTAGCTCACGAAACTTCCCCTAACCTACCGGCTTCAGCCGGTAGTGGTTCAGTCCAGGACCAATCCGGCTGGACTCCGCAGTATGTCGATGATGGTGCACATGACGGTTATGTCCCACTGTGTTTTAGTGGCAATGATCTCATGCCCCAATTCACAACCGTTACCAATCGGCTGCGATTCTGAAACTTTACCATGGGGATCAACATGCAATGTGTCTTACTGGATATCGAAGGAACCACCAGTTCGGTTCGCTTTGTCTACGACGTGATGTTCCCCTATGCCCGTCAGCATGTCGGAGACTATCTGCAAAACCATTGGGACAAACCCGCAACACAACATGCTGTCTCACAAATGGCACATGACGCAGGCTATGCAGACTCCGCCAATTGGTTTACAGCGTGCAGCGAGTCTCCGCAGAAGATCGTTCTTGATCAATTCAATCACCTGATGGATCAGGATGTCAAAGCTACCGGTTTGAAAATGCTCCAAGGTTTGATCTGGGAAACGGCATTCCACAATGGGCAGATCAAAGCACACGTCTACGATGATGTTCCGCATGCGATGAAGCATTGGCATGAGCAAGGTGTTACGATCCACATCTATTCCTCAGGATCGATCCCGACACAGAAGCTTTTTTTCGGTCATACGGTGGCAGGCAATCTGCTGCCGATGATCACCGGACACTACGACACAACGGTTGGTCCCAAACGACATGTGGACAGTTACCGTGCGATCCTCTCGGAGATCAGCATGCCTGCGGATAACGTGTTATTCATCAGTGATATCGTTGCTGAACTCGATGCAGCAAAACTAGCAGGGATGCAGACGGCGTTGTCCATGCGCCCGGAGAATGCCCCCGTCGACGAACCGCATGAACACCGTGTTGTTCGCGGGTTTGATGAAGTTTGAGTTTGAATGGGGGAATTGCAAGGCCACCCGTCAGATTCGACCTGCGGTCTCATCTGGCGGCTTGTGTTTTGAACAATTCAATACACAATATCAAACGAAATAAAAACGCTCTGCATCGAAATGATGCAGAGCGTTTTGTTTTTTAATTGTCTTTTTCAATAGCTGCGACACGACGTGTCGCTGATGTCTTGAAAATTAGAACAGGGTTTCGATTTCGGCGATCGGGCCGACGATGGGAGCAAGATACTTCTTGAAGCTTTCGTCGATGTTGCAGTCGTCGATGATGTATTTGGGATCCAGGTGCTTGGTCTTGGCAGCGACGTCCCCCAGTTCGATGCGAGCATAGGTCACTTCGTAGGGATCGTCGGAGAGACGCTGGATGGCGATCGAGCCGTCGATGTCGCCGGCCATGGCCAGTTCCGCAGCCTTGCGACCGGTGCCGCGAGCTTCCTTCTGGTCGACTTCGCTGACGCAGCCGGCGAAGCTGCGTTGCAGGTAGCCCAGGGTGTCGGCACGGACGCGCTTGATGCCCAGCTTGGACTTGATGGCCTTGGAGATGAAATCGCCAAGAGCACCTGAACCGGAGAGTTGGACGTTGCCGTGATCGTCGCGTTCGACTTCACTGCCGGAAGCTTCAGCAAGCTTGGCGGCCAAAGGTTCGCCGTTTTCGTCGTGGATACCTTCGGAGACAGCCATCACGCAGCGGCCGTACTTCTTGAAGGTGCGATCCACGTCAGCCATGATCTTGTCGACCGACAAGCGGGCTTCGGGAACGTAGACCAGATGCGGACCGTCTTTTTCATTGCGACGACCGAGGATCGAAGCTGCGGTGAGGAAACCGGCATGACGACCCATGACGATGTTGACTTTCACACCAGGCAGGGCAGCGTTGTCCAGGTTGTCACCCATGAACGCCTGGGCCACAAACTTGGCAGCTGAACCAAAACCGGGGGTGTGGTCGTTGCAGACCAGGTCATTGTCGATGGTCTTGGGGCAGTGGAAGGCACGCAGTTCGTAACCTTCGGCCTTGGCCAATTCATTGACGATGCGGCAGGTGTCAGAGCTGTCGTTACCGCCGGCATAGAAGAAATAGTGAATGTCATGGGCTTCAAGAACCTTGAGCACCTTCTTGCAGTACTCGGTGTCGGGCTTGTCACGGCTCGAACCCAGACCGGCGGAGGGGGTGTTGGCGATGCGATTTAAGCGATCCTGGGGGATGTCCTGAAGTTCGATGAAATCGCCTTTGAGCATCCCGGCCACGGCATGATGGGCGCCGTAGATCTTGCCTTCAAAACCATTGGCTTTGAGACCTTCAATCACACCAACGATCGACTGGTTGATGACCGCGGTGGGACCACCGGATTGACCGATGACAGCGTTTCCTTTGATTGCGTTAGACATATTCGCAGATTCCTTTTGCATGTTGTTGACAATGGCGGCAGACCGATAGCACGGTGGGCGGTCTGCACGATTGAGCGAACCAGTTTAGGACAAACTTGGCTCTTGTCCAATTTCAAGGGGTGAGAAACAGGTGAGATGAGGGAAAAAAGCGTGTTTGAACGCAGTTCCAACCTTAGCCAGCAGATGAGTAAAGAGACACTTGGGATGACATGGAATCAAATTTCCGGTGGGAAATCCTGTGATGGCAATTCACCAAGCAGGGACTCGACGAGCTGTTTTTGATTCGTGTCGGTGCTATTGCGTTTAACCTCAGTGAGTAATTCACGGGCACGCTGGTAACGTTTGACGTACCGCGTGTAAATCAAACCCAGTAACAACTGGACTTGACCTTTATGGCTTGAACTGGCGAAGGTGTTTAGATACAGCTCATATGCTTTGGCTGCGTCTTCGTGTTTGGCATCAGTCATCAGTTGATTGGCAATATCCAACTGGTGCTTCATGCTCATGACTTGTGTTGGAGCCAACTCAAGGAGTTGGGCATAGACACGGGCAGCTTGAGGCAGGTCTTGCTCGCCTAGTGAACGGAGGACTTGCCCACGAAGCAAGGCGATTTGTTGACGCTGACTGTCCTGGTCAATACGTTTTTCGTCACGTTTATCCCCACGACGTTCATCACGTCGGACTTTGTATTGGTCTTTGCGTACAGTTCTGTACGGATCCTTACGGGGTGTCTTAGAGACGGCATCAGGGATTGGTGTTTCGTCCGTGCTATGTTCCCATGGGGAGTATCCCTGCTGGGTCATATGGGTAAATTCCACACGCCGTTTGCGATGCAGGTACATCCCCATCAGGTCATAGGGTTGGTGTTTTAAGAGTCTGCCCCAGAGTAGTCCCCAAGCGATGAAAATGCCGTAACCGTAGCCTGAGAGATGGGCGATGTAAGCGTAGTGTGAATCATTACCACTGAGTTGGAAAAACAGGTTCTGGGCGATTTGAAATCCGATGAGCAGGACGCTTGAAATATCAAAGACACCGAAGATGATCAACCAGTAGAGGATGGTGGTTCGGGTGTTTGGGAAGAGTACGATAAACGCTCCGGTCACTGCTGCGACACTGCCACTGGCTCCGAGTACCGGGGCCGTTTCCCCCAGGCAGTGGCCAAGGCCTGCAATGATCCCACCTGCCAGATAAAACAGCAGGTATCCAATTTTGCCCAGGCGGTCTTCGACATTATTGCCAAAGGTCCACAGGAAAATCATATTCCCGCCAAGGTGGTAAATATCGTTGTGCAGGAACTGGTAAGTTAGAAATTGAGTGAGTGTTGGTGCCAGAGGATTGAGCAGCATCGTCCGCCCGACTTCTATTTGGGTAGCCGATTGAATGATGAAGATCAACACATTGACCAGGATCAATATAACATTCACCCAAGGCAGGCTGGTGAGTCGTTTATCAGTATGAAGCGGGATCAGGAGCATGTTTCTTGATTCTGATCAGGTCGTGCTTGGATTGCATTCGCATTAAGGATTACTGGAGTTTTTCCGTTTCACCAAAGGCTACCAATTTCCAACCGCCGATTTTCCAATCCCGGGAGATGGGGATATTGACTTTAAATTCGACACGTTGTCGTGGGTCGACTGTGCGTTGCCAGCTGACAAGCCAGTGAGCCAGTTCATTTTTATTTGTGTCGATTGCTTTAATGGAAAAGACACTTCTTGCTAACGGCTTACTCAAGGGATTGTAAGCTGTGATCAACAAAACTGCATCTTCACCGTAGATTTGAGATTCAATTGTGGGTTCGCGCATCGCCACACTGTTACCCATGAATTTTTGGACTTCCGTGTAGCTTCCCATCTTGAACATTTGCTTGGCGAAGTTGTTGGGGATGTTGACTTTGATTGTGTCCTGTGAATGCAGGCCCATTGAGATATCCGTCAACAGGGTCAAAGGTATCTGGTTGGTAGCCACAACACGATTTTGAGAGTCAATCAGAGATAGATTCAATATGGCTAATTCGATGACGTTGTTCGTGTGAACGGTGTAGTTAGCAATATAGGTGATGTTGGCTTCATCGCCGGTAGTGGTGTCACCATGACTCAGATTAATCGGATCGGTGCCATTGGGTTCCTCGTATGGTGAGTTGTCACCAATCCGCCAGAAAGGGGCTTGGAGTCGTTCGGCCTTGATGGTGATTCGATCCAGCGATCGCAGGTCGCCTGATGCCATATTGCTGTTGATGTCATTCTGGAAGACGGTTGTCCCGTCATCTGATTTGATGGTGGTTTCATCAATTTGACGAGCCATCGTGTACATATAAACCAGCAAGGCGATGGGCAATGTTGAACCAAGGATGATACAGACGATTCGGATAATCAGGCGTTTACGTTCACGCTGGGCACGACGCTGGGCGATCATCCGCTGGACTTCTGCTGGTGGCTTGGGTTTGGGGGCCGGGTGAAGTGTCGGGTCGACTTCCGGAGTCAACAATGGTGGGGTTTCACTGCTGGAGCGATTTTCGTGGCTGCGTCGAGACGGCCTGGGTGTGTGAGCTGGATGTGCAGGTGCTGGCGGTTTGGTGACCGGTGAGCCGAACAGCAGTGGATTGGGTGTGTTGTTATCGTCAGAGGGCAGTTCAATCTGACGTTCAACATGTTCATTTGCAAGTTGATACTTGTGCTGACATTGGGCGCATGACGTACGGGCACCCAGACGCACAAAGGTGTGCTGAGACTTTTCATGACAGGCTGGACAGGTCAGTTCATACATAAGTTAATCAATCCAGCACAACACTTTAACATCAAATGAGTTTGACACAATTCTATAAGCCTGATGTTACCGTGACGATAAGTGCAAGTATCCGCTTTAGCACATAGCAAACCGTTTGATCGGACGATAGGCGCAAAATCCTCAACATTGCTAAAGGTCTTATCGGGCAATCTTGGAAAATCCTTTATCACTTGTCGATTCTGAATTTGAATGTTGAATAATTCCTATTTGAATCGTTGAACCCTATAATCATTTTCATGCCCATTGCATTACCTGTTATTTCATCAGGCCCGGTTCGCCCCAACTTTGCACAGGGCCCCCGCAGTTTGTCGGCATTGAGGTTGCTTCGGCTGTCAGTAACCGACCGATGCAATCTCAGATGTATGTATTGCATGCCTCAAGATGGGCTGGCATTTGCTCCTAAGTCCGATAGTCTTGCCCCAAGCGAGATCATCGCGGTGGCAAAGGCAGCAATGAACATCGGCGTCAGTCATCTGAAACTCACCGGTGGTGAACCGACCATCCGACATGATCTACTGGATATTGTCCGTGGACTGGCAGCCTTAAAACCCCATGATTTGTCCATGACCACCAACGGCTTATCACTGCATCGCCAGGCTGCCCAACTCCGTGATGCAGGTGTGGATCGTTTAACCATCAGCTGGGATTCAATGCAACCTCAGCGATTGGCTCGAATCACCGGTAGCGCCTTTGCAACAGATCCGCCGAATCTCCAATACGATCGAGGTATGAAAATATTGGATCAATTGCAGGCGGGAATCGATGCTGCCATTGCAGCTGGATTTGAAAAATTAAAAATCAATACCGTAGTCATTGGCAATGTCAACGATGACGAGGTGGCCGACTTTGCCCGGCTGACAATTGAAAACAATTGGACTGTCCGTTTTATTGAATACATGCCTTTAGGTGAAAGCCAACTCACCGGCAATTACGATCAGACGCCAAGCACCGTCGATAATGCACTTGTTATTGAACGAATTCAAAATGTCTTTGGTCAGTTGGAATCGGTCGATCGTCAATCCGAAGCAGGTGTCGGGCCAGCTCAACTTTACAGCCTCCATCATGCTGCAGGACGATTGGGTTTCATCTCCGCGATGAGTCAGCCATTTTGTGAAACCTGTAATCGTCTGCGAATGACGGCCAAAGGTGAGCTGCGTGCCTGTCTCTTTGATGGAGGCGAAGTGGATGTGATACCTGCACTGCGTCCGAAAGTTGATCCTAAAAAACTTATCGAACTCATGGAACAATGCGTTGTCGAAAAACCAGAAACCCATTCCATGCATGGCAATCGGCAGATGTCACAGCTTGGCGGGTGAGTCAAAAGTTATTTTTATCGCCAAGCGCCAATGATGCCAAGTTCAATCAGAGATTTAATGACAGAAGCATTGAGCCTGCAATTTGAGTGTATATCTCTGTTGTGAAAAAATGTCTTGAAAACTTTCTCTTTCCGACCTTGGCGCTCTTGGCGTCTTGGCGGTTTGAAAATGAAACTGACAATTTCAATTCGACGACTTCTTTTTCTTCTTGATCACCTTCGTCCCCGGCGTGCCGGGTTTGGGTTTGGACTTTTTGGTGACGCTGCTCATGCTTACCTTTTCCAACTCCGGTGAATCTTTGAGTTGTTTAACTTGATCACGCAATGCCGCAGCACGTTCAAACTCCATCGCGTCGGCTGCTTTGAACATCTTGTCTTCAAGACTCTTGATTAGTTCAAGGCGATCATATTCGTCTTCAGTCCGGGTTACGGCTGCGCGGGCGGTTTCCATCGCACGCAGTTCCACTTCAATTCCGCGTCGGATTTCTTTCTTGATTGTCTGCGGGGTGATGCCATGTTCTTTGTTGTATGCAAGCTGAATCTCGCGACGGCGATTGGTCTCATCAATGGCCTGCTGCATGGCAGGGGTCACCACATCGGCATACAGAATCACGATGGAATTGACGTTACGGGCAGCGCGTCCAATCTGCTGAATCAGCGAAGTGGCACTACGCAAAAAGCCTGCCTTATCCGCATCCATGATTGCAACCAGAGAGACTTCCGGTAAGTCCAAACCTTCACGCAACAGGTTCACGCCGACCAATACGTCGTATTCGCCTTCACGTAATTCGCGGAGAATCTGTACGCGATCCAACGTGTCGATTTCACTGTGTAGATACCGACACTTGATCTGGTTTTCAGCAAGGTAGCTGGATAAGTCTTCAGCCAGACGTTTGGTGAGTGTGGTGACAATCGTGCGTTCACCATTGGCCGTGCGACCTCGCGCCATTTCCAATAAGTCGGGGACTTGTGTGGCAGCAGGGCGGACTTCAATAACAGGATCGACCAAGCCGGTGGGGCGGATGACCTGTTCGATGACATTGCCTTCACATTTTTCCAACTCGTATGGCCCGGGTGTCGCGGAGACGAAAACGACTTGTCCCCATGCTTTTTCGATCTCCTCAAAACGCATCGGTCGGTTATCCATCGCGCTGGGCAGTCGGAAACCATGTTCGACAAGAACACGTTTGCGTGCCTGATCACCGTTGTACATCGCACGCAATTGCGGGATGGTGACGTGACTTTCATCAATAAGCATCAGCCAGTCATCTTCAGGATAGTAGTCCATCAAGGTGTAGGGTTTGGAACCAGCAGGTCGCCCGTCAAGGTGTCGGGAATAGTTTTCAATTCCTGAGCAGTAGCCGACTTCTTCAATCATTTCCAGGTCATACCGTGTACGAGCTTGAATTCGCTGAGCTTCAAGGAGTTTGCCTTCGGATCGCAGGGAAATGTTGTGTGCTTCGAGTTCCTGTTTGATGTTGTCGATGGCATTTTTGATGTGCTCTTCGCCGACGACATAGTGAACCGCAGGGAAGATGAAAATCTGCCGGTCTTCAGCCAGCAGTTCGCCGGTCAGCGGATTGATCATTTGCAATGTGTCGATTTCATCACCAAAGAGTTCAATGCGGTAGGCGAACTCCTCGTCAGCAGGATGGACTTCCACGACATCACCGCGGACACGATACGTGCCACGTTTGAGTTCCATGTCCGAACGTTTGTATTGCAGGTCATTAAGAGCGAGGAAGAAATCGCGTCTGGCAAGTTCCTGTCCTGTACTGAGACTGATGATGGATTGTTTGTATTTATCCGGCGAACCCAAACCAAAGATACAGGAGACGGATGCAACGATGATGCATGCCCGTGAACTGATGAGATTACTGGTTGCAGCAAGCCTTAGTCGGTCGAGATTGTCATTGCGAGAGGAGTCTTTTTCGATGTAGATATCTCGCTGGGGGATGTAGGCTTCGGGCTGATAGTAATCGTAATAGGAGACGAAATAGCAGACTGGATTATTGGGGAAGAGTTCTTTGAATTCTTCATAGAGTTGGGCAGCGAGCGTTTTATTGTGACTGATGACAAGGGTGGGTTTGCTGCATTGAGCGATGACGTTCGCCATGGTGAACGTCTTGCCTGTTCCTGTGGCTCCCATGAGCGTCTGGTAGGGCATGCCTGCTTCGATTCCCTGCACCAGTGAGGAGATGGCTTGAGGTTGATCGCCCATGGGCTGCATCTCTGAGACGAGTTGGAATGTGTCTTTGTTGAGCATGCCGATAGTTTAGCATGTTCGGACGGTAGTTGTTAGGGGTTGCGGCGCATGAGACATTACATGATTTGTATGCCAGATCAGATGAGTCCGCAGTAATTTACTTCAGGCTGCTGCACGCGAGGGGATGGTATAGGACGCGTTGCATTTACTACAGTTGACTTTTTGACCACGTTTGGATTGTGGGTAGGCCGCTGCGGTACGACATTTGGGGCAGGCAACGCGCACGGACGTCTGGGCGTTACTTGCTGCTGCACCATTGCCGCCAGGTACTGCGAAAGTGACCGAGCATTTATTGCATTGGACTTTCTGCCCCCGTTTTGAGGCATCAAAGCTTTGAATAGCTTTGCACTTTGGACATCCCACCCGGACTTCATTGCTTGGTGCCTTAGCCGGTGTGGGTGTTGCAGGTTTATTGGACGCCGGTGTTGCCGAAGCTGTCGGTGCTGCGGCTGCTGGCTTGGGTTGACGTGTTGGGACGGGGCGTCGTCGCTGAGGTTCCGCACTGCGTTTGACTTCAACTTTACGGGCGTCTATTCCCATTAGCTGTTGATAACAATGCAGAAACAGAGCATTGAACTCAATGGCTTGAATCTTGCGGACCATTTCTTCAGACGCAGAACTCATTTGGCCTTCGCGAGCTTCCGTATATACATCGATAAATGCGTAAGGTTCCCAATCCCCATGCAATTCCAGAATGCCATGCAGTCGGGTCAGACGTTTGTCCATGCTGCTTTTGAGCAATTCCATGGCTTCTTTATGGAGCGTCTGATAAACAGGGTGTTCCTGGACTTTATGGAAGTGATTCTTGGCTGCATCGTTGTGGCCAAGGTTGCGTTCGGCAATCCCGCAGATGAAATCACTTTCAATCTTGGGCGCCATCATGGCAAACATACTGCCTTCGGAAATCAGGCCACATCGAATCAAAAGCATGGATCGAATCGCCATAGCCATATCAGCATCACTAATCTGCGCAACACCAAAGAGTTTATCGTCAGGCATGTCGTCAATAACACTGCCCGCATGTGTGTGTGCATGATCAGCTAAGCATAACGGTGGCAAGCTGGTTCCTCGCAACATCAGAATGTTGGAGACTTCCGAAGCGAGTTTTGACAGATCGATTTCGACCATGATAGACGTATCTCCGGCTGTTGACTGGCAATAGATGTAGGCAATATCGGCTGGATCAGGGGTACGGTTTAGCATCAAAATATTCACAGGTATATTGAATCTGTGCGACCAGGGCCGTTTGAGTTATAATGCAGGTTTATTCGCAACTGATGTTTGGAGTGCAAATATGCTCTGGCAACCGCCATTACCTGATCATTACACCGCCATGTCCGACGAACAGTTGGTCGAAGCAATCCAATCGCGTCGCGCCGAGTTGGGTGACAAGCTGGTGATTCTGGGGCATCACTATCAACAGGACGACGTGATCCGTTTTGCTGACTTCACCGGCGACAGCTTCAAACTCAGCCAACTTGCCGCTGACAGTGTGAAGCAGACCGGTGCCAAGTATGTCATTTTCTGTGGCGTACATTTTATGGCTGAGTCGGCGGACATCCTCACGCCTGATGACACCACGGTCATACTCCCGGATATGTCCGCTGGATGTTCCATGGCTGATATGGCCGACTATGAACAGACGGTCGACGCATGGGAAGCTATCAACGATTCGCTCAAAGGTACCAACAGCCGTGTGATCCCTATCTGCTACATGAACTCCTCAGCGGCGATCAAAGCTTTCTGCGGCGAACATGGTGGGGCGGTCTGCACCAGTTCCAACTGTGATAAAATTTTTGACTGGGCCTTGGCCGGTGGTGACGAACCTTTAAAAGACGGCGAGCAAATCCGAATTCTGTTCCTGCCTGACCAACACCTTGGACGCAACACCGCAGCGGCATGCGGCTTTGATGTCAAAACACAGATGATCGTCTGGGACCCAATGGATGCTGGCGGGATGGGTGGCAATTCGACAGAAGATATCCAGCGCGCAGTGATGTATCTTTGGAAAGGTCACTGTTCGGTCCACAAACTTTTCAGGCCTGAGCACATTGCACAAATCCGCCAGGAGTGGCCGGGGGTGAAAGTGATCACGCATCCTGAATGCAGCTATGAAGTCTGCCAACTTGCGGACATGACCGGTTCGACAGAAGGGATCAAAGCTGCCATCGAGAAGTCCGAGCCTGGCTCACGTTGGGCAGTTGGAACTGAGGTGCACATGGTCAATCGTCTTGCCGCCGAAGCCGCGCCACGAGGAGTTGAAGTGCGCATGCTTTCAGGTTGTCAGTGTCTATGTACCACGATGTATCGCATCGACATGCCGCACCTGCTTTGGATCATGGATCAATTGGTGGAGGGTAATGTGATCAACGCCATTAAGGTTCACCCCAAGGTGTCACATTGGGCAATGATCGCTTTGCAACGCATGCTTGATATCACTCAGAAACAAATGGTCAGCTAATCGCGATTTTTCGAGCTTGTCGTGTACGATTGGTTTAAGCTGTATCAGTCAACTTGGCGTTAAACGTTTCACGGGAGTTGCTCTTGCTCATACGTTGTCCCCATTGTGACCATCGGATTCTGGTTCGCAATGCACAGCCGCGTACCTACCAGTTGGCTTGTCCAAAGTGTCAGCGTGAATTGTTTATGCTCATTGAAGGCATACCCGGCCCGGATCAGCGGTTGACGGTTTTCGAATCGTTTAAGCTGATGAAAAAGCAGATCCTTCAGGCCAAGGCATCACGCCCGACCAAGCAGGTTACGACTGATCCTGTTGATCGCCCGGATCGTCCTGAACGTCCGCAAGTCATCCACGGAACTTCGGTAACTTCCAGCACAACGTCCGATCCGACTGATGATGAAGATGACTATGTCGTCCCACAGCGACCGGATTCACCCATGTCAGTGTCTTACGTTGACCAACAGCAATCCATGGTCGAAGATGCAGGTTTGCCTGACTCTCTATTAGAAGAAACCGACAAACCACAATCTACGCGAATCCTCCCGCATGCTGCACCGGTAGCATTTAGTGTCGATGATGAAGACCAGGAGCATGACCTGCTTGAAGAAGCTTTGGCTCAGGTCAACGAAGAGCACATGGTCGCACCGGTGGATTCAGATCAAAAGGTCGATGAGGAAAATGAACTGGTGGATCGGCCTGATACTCCACGCGTCATGGAAGAGGAGTTGGCAATTAAGCGAAAACGGCCGGAGTTTAATCAGGTCGACGAAGTGATCCCGACATTCCCAACAGACAAACAGCAACAGGAAAATCATCCGGACATCAATGATACGGATCATCTTCTGGTGATGAACGCCGATGACTTACAGGCAGCTCAACCGAGCATGCTTTTGGATATGTCCAATGACGAAGAAGACACGGCTGCAGTGGATGCGTCGATGGATGAGGACAAACCCGTGGAGCCTGATGAGGTTTCACAACCAAGGGGTTGGCGTAAATGGTTTGGTAAATCTTAGCCGTTGGCTTGTCAGTCGCACATAGATAAGTAAAATGGCTAGGCTTGATTGTACCTCATCATTCAACGAAAGTGGTCCAGATGATTCGGATTCAATACTTGTTCCTGGGGATGTTGTGTCTTGTGCTTTTGCCTTTGGTAAATGCATCGGCTCAGGAAGAACAGATTTCAAAAGATAATCACTGGGCATTGACGCTGTACACTGAAAATGACAGTTCCTATTATGTCCCCGGTTCAACTGCGGATCGCTATTACACGCATGGCAGTAAATTGGTACTGACTCATCAGCCACAGCTCGCAGACAGGTTCTCTGAAAAACTAGGAACCTTGCTGCCCATCAATGGACATGCACCGGTGGATACGGCATTGGGTTATGTCTTTGGACACAATATCTACACGCAGGATAACATCGCCAACACCGTTGCCAATCCCAATGATCGCCCCTACGCAGGTTGGTTGTATGGCGGTATGTTTTTACAACGCTCTGTTGAAGACCGGGAGATGGATCACATCGAACTGAACATGGGTGTGATCGGGCCAGCAGCACTGGGCGAACCCATTCAAAAATTTGTCCACCAGATTTCCGATTCTCCTGAACCTAAGGGTTGGGACAGCCAGCTGCATGATGAGTTTGGCATCAATTTTATCTACAAACACAAGTGGAAATTTAACCTGCTGGGCGAGACACAGGACGGCTTTGCCATGCAGGCCATCCCACAGGCAGGTTTTGTGGTCGGTAATGTCAACCGTGATGCAAATGCAGCGATCACCCTCCGAGCAGGCTGGCATATCCCCGCGGACTTTGGCCCCGGACGCCTTGATGATGTGCTTAGCGCAACAGCCAACCCGTGGGCAAAAGACCTGTCCTTCTATGCCTTTGTCCGTGCTGGTGGAAAGTATGTCGAACACGATATGTTCGTCAGTGGCAACAATGACCACGACTCGCTGGGCGTCGCCGAAGAACACTGGGTCGGTGAGTTTGAATACGGGATGGCTCTTGCATGGAAACGTCTGATGATTCACTGGTCCAACCGACACGTTACCGAAGAGTTCAAGCATCAAGAACGCAGCCACATCATTGGAACTTGGATGTTTTCCTACGCTCATCCGTTTTAATGCAAAGTCTTACTTCAAGATTCACGGTTAATCATGAACGTGGCAAGATGCTCAAAAAACGCTAGCATCAATGCACGATCTTTCACTGACATCTCGACCTGCTCTAGCGCTTTGGTCATTAGTTCAATCCAACGGTGACGTGCATTCACATCAATGGCAAACGGCATATGTCGCATACGCAGTCGGGGATGCCCACGCTGCTGGACATATTTTTGTGAACCACCAAAACGGTAAATCAAAAAATCACGCAGGCGTTCTTCCGCTGCTTCCATCTCATCAGACGGATACATCGGGCCAAGGATATCATCGCCGGGGACTTGTTTGTAAAACGCAGCAACAATCTGCGTGATCCCATCGTCACCAATATTTTCATAAAGCCGATGCAGCGGGTCTTCGGGCATGAGGTGTGCTCCAAAACATAAAGTAGTCAAGCAGTGTAACACGCCAAGGCAATCTGTAAACCACTCGCAGTTTGGATAGACTGGATAGGAACGAATCACCATGCCCACATCAATGAACTTGTGACCTATAATGATCACATGTTCAAAAAGCTTGGCTATTACCTGACTGGGGCATTGGGGCTGATACAGTCACGCCTGCGCATCGGCATGGCGGACTTGGATGTCATTGCCAAGCGTCGGGAAATCTGTCAGAACTGTCCCGAAGCTGAGCCTTGCCGTGGGTCAATCCGGATCAAATGCAAATGCACCGTCTGCGGCTGCCAAATCAACGATAAAATCCGACTGCACCGTTCAAAATGCCCCATCGATAAATGGTGAATCGCATTGCACAAGTCGAGTATTTCTGATTTGGAATGAAAAAGTTCTCAATGGATATTCTTTATTGACCTGCATAAATGTCCCATCTACGATCACGCCAAATCAGAAAACTATTTTTCTGTACTTAAAGCTTGTTTTAGGATGGTGCTTGTCATGTCTCAAGAATTACCTGTTGGTTTACGCGAAGTTCATCGTGGTGTGACGTTCGGATTTTATGCTCGCAATGGCGTGTTCGGTTCGATATGGGCTTTGGAACAGGTTCAGAAAATGGTCGACCTGAATATCAATTGGGTGGTCCTGGTGGCTACCGTCTTGCAGGACACCTGTCATAGCACCATGCAGTACCGTGATTTTGAAGTCACACCCAACGATCATGAATTGGTTACGATCATTGATGCGCTTCATAAGGCAGGAATCAAAGTCCATCTTCGCCCCATGCTCGAAACACAGGACGGGCTTGGGCGTCTGCAAGTCTGGTTTAACTATGACGGTGAACGCATCCCCGGCAGAAAGTCCGACAAGTGGGCACGCTGGTTTGATTCGATGACCAAACGCTCCGTGCATTATGCTCGCATCGCCCAACAGACTGGTTGCGAGATGTATGGACTCGATAGTGAATTGGATCGCACTATCGACAAACAAGATCATTGGAAGCATGTGGTCAGTGAAGTCCGTAAGGTTTACGACGGACCGGTGAGTAGTTGCCATACCACGCATACTGGCATGATCGACTTCGACAAAGAGCTGACTAACAAAGACCACTGGTGGTACGACTTGGATATGCTCGAACTCTCCTGCTATGCCCCCGGAAGTGATCATCCTAAAGCAAGCGTTGATGAGATTGTCGAAAATCTCAAGCCGCAAGTCGAACGCTTCAAACGTATGGCAGAAGTCTATGGCAAGCCGATCATGTTCGGCGAAGTCGGCTGCACGTCATCCACTGGTGGCGCAATGCATCCATCCGGCTGGCAAGGTGATGGCAAGTACGATCCTGACGAGCAAGCCAACTATCTCGCAGCGGTACTCCAGTCATTCTGGAACGAGCCATGGTGGTATGGCATGTACTGGTGGAAGTGGGATGAACAAAATAAACGCCAGCAGTTCATTGATGACCCCGCAGGCGACAAAGGCTTTACCGTCGACGGCAAGCCCGCAGCACAAATTATGAAACAATGGTTCAGCAGAACCGATCGCCCCTGATTTTTAAGGCATTTTTACGAGTAATACAATGCAAAAACCGTATCCAATTCATCGTGGTATGACCTTCGGCTTTTATGCACGCAATGGCTATTTCGGTAGCGAAGAAGCCAAGCAGCAAGTCGATAAAATGGTAGCTTTGAACATCGATTGGGTCTGTCTGGTCTCAACAGTCTTACAGGAGACCATGCTCAGTGGTCGGCAGTTTCGTGACTTTGAAATCACACCAGCAGATGACGAATTGCGCGACATCATTGACTACATGCACGAAAAGGGCATGAAGGTTCAGCTGCGCCCGATGCTTGAGTGTTGGGATGGGACGCAGCGCTGTCATATTCATTTGCCACATGATCATGAAATCATGCCCGGTAAACCAATCACGCATTGCTCCAAATGGTTTGATTCGATGACCAAACGGACTCTCCATTATGCGAGATTAGCTCAACGTGCCGGCTGTGAAGCATTTGGTATCGACAGTGAAATCGACAATGTGCTGCACTTTAATGATCAATGGAAAGAAGTCGTCAAAGCTTCACGAAGTGTCTATGACGGACATCTGACATCCAGTCATACCCGATGGGCGAATTTCGAAAAACAACTTGAAAATGCAGATCACTGGTGGTTTGATTTGGACTCGGTTGGAACGAGTTTCTACGATGCTGTCTCTGACAAACCAGGTTCGACCATGGATGAAATGCTTACGTTTCTCAAGCCGTTACTCGAAAAACACCGCAACATTGCCAAGCTGTATGGCAAGCCCTATTACTTCGGGGAAACCGGTTGTTGTGCCACGGCAGGTGCCACACGTAAACCACATGGCTGGGACAATCCCGGTGGGTACGATGGCAATGAACAGGCCAACTTCATGGAAGCTGTCTTGCGGACTTTTTGGGACGAACCATGGTGGATGGGCATGTATTGGTGGAAGTGGGATGAACAGAACTTCCGACCACAATTTCATGATGACCCACGCGGAAACAAGGGATTTACCATTGATGGTAAACCTGCTGCGGATGTGATGAAGAAGTGGTACAGTCGCACCGACCGACTTTGATTTTTAATGTACTGGAATATGAAATATGACGGATAAAATACATCCCATTGATTTGCCCAACCTCATCAGCTTCTGGGACTTTCAGGAGCAGGCAGGTGAGCTGCGCGTCGCCAAGGGGCCGCATCCTTACGCACTGACCGAGCAAGCCGGTCCCATGATGCGCGTTGATGAGGGCGTCTTCAGCGATCATGCCATGCGCATTGACTATCGGCAGTGGCTTAGCGTTTCCAAATTCGACGCACCCGCTTTGGACATCCCAGGTGAAGAGGCCCAAGTCTCCGTCGTGGCATGGCTCAAGCGTGGTCTTAAGCCCGAAGGTGAATGCGAGTTTGTCGCTGGACTCTGGGATGAAACGCACAAGCTCAGACAATACGGCATGTTCCTGAACCTCGGTATCTGGGACAGTGCGGATCAAGTTTGTGGTCATGTCTCCAAAATTGGTGGCCCGACACCCGGATACAAATATTGCATGGACGCTTCCATCGGCCAGACACCTGTCACCCGTGATCAATGGTGCTGCGTGGGTTTTACCTACGATAGTCAGCAAGCTATGAGTTACTACAACGGCAAGCTTGATGCACGCCAAGATCGCAATCCTTATCCCTACCCCGGCGGACTCTTTGATGGCGGTGAACGCCCTGCAAACTTCACCGTCGGTTCAGTCACCCGTAGTGGGCAGATGGGCAATTTCTTCGTCGGCACAATCGGTGGACTTGCAGTCTTTAACCGGGCTTTGACTGCTCATGAAATGAATGGGCTGGCTCAATGGGTTTGATTGTCTGCCTGTTTTGAGCACTTGGAGCATCAGATTCAGTTCGGCTTGATTGCGGTGTATTACTGCGACTTTTGCCAAGCTATCTTCAATAACTTGTCACGAATTGAAGTTGGATGTATCTTTTGTCTAAACTCTGTATTTAAAAAAATAAAAAAGGAATACAGTTATGGCTTTCGATTCATTCGACTTTGATGCTGCATTGCACAATATTCAATCGCGTTATGACAAACTCATTGCCCGCAAGAACCATGTCGAACCGACTTGGTACAACGGTGTGTATGAACGCTATACACATCCGATTCTCACGCGGGATCACGCGCCACTGGACTGGAAGTATGATCTGAATCCAGCAACGAATCCGATGTTCCTCGAACGCCTGGGTATCAACGCGGCACTTAACAGTGGGGCGATACTCCGCGATGGCAAGGTTTATCTTGTTGTCCGTGTTGAAGGTAATGACCGTAAGTCATTTTTTGCAATAGCAGAAAGTGACAGTGGCATCGATGGGTTTGAATTTAAGAAAGACCCCATCCTCCTGCCACAGACCGATGTGGATGATGTCAATGTTTATGACATGCGACTTACCGAACACGAAGACGGTTACATCTATGGCCTGTTTTGCACCGAACGCAAAGACGCCAATGCCCCTGAAGGTGATACATCCTCTGCTGATGCACAATGTGGTATCGTCCGCACCAAGGATCTTGATTCATGGCAACGATTGCCTGATCTCAAATCGCCATCACCGCAGCAGCGCAACGTGGTGTTACACCCACAATTCGTCAATGGCGAATATGCGTTTTACACCCGCCCACAAGATGGATTTATCAGTACCGGCAAGGGGGGCGGTATCGGTTGGGGCACCTGCAAGAACATGACTAATCCCGTCGTCGAACATGAAACCATCGTCCATCCCAAGGAATATCACACGATCTATGAAGTCAAAAATGGACAAGGCCCCCAACCCATCAAGACCGAAAAGGGTTGGCTGCATCTGGCGCATGGTGTCCGTAATTGTGCTTCTGGGTTGCGGTATGTGTTGTACATGATGATGACCGACCTCAACGAACCTTGGAAAGTGACGCATTTGCCTTCGGGACACTTCATCGCTCCTCTGGCTGGTGAACGTGTGGGCGATGTTTCCAACGTCACTTTTTCCAATGGTTGGGTTAAACGGGAGAATGGTGAGGTACTTATCTATTATGCATCCTCGGATACACGTATGCATGTGGCAGCCAGCACTATTGACCGTCTCATTGATTACACAATCAACACACCACAGGACCCATTCAAGTCGCACCTATGTGTGCAGCAGCGTTTGGATTTGATTCAGAAAAATAGAGCAATGCTGTAAAAGCAATTCAATGATCAAACTAAAACAGCCGTCTACTCACAAAAGCAAACGGCTGTTTTAGTTTGATTGGATTACTGTTTTACTTGATATCTAATGGAGTCTTGCTGCCATCTTTCAAGGCATTGACTTGCTGGTCAGTCAGGACACTGTCCCATACTGCAAGGTCGTCGATCATGCCGGTGAAGAAACGTTGGGATTCGACACTTGCCGAACCGATGACCAGGTCTGCTGGGTTAGCCAATGTCTTCGTGATTCGAAGCCCGTGCTTGGAGGCTTTACCATCAAGGTAGATCATCATGACATCGCCATCGATTGTAATGACCATGTGATGCCACTGGTTGTTGAGTTGTTCGCCCAGAAGGATACCGCGGTTGAATTGTTCGGGAGTGTCTACTCGCAGTTGAAGGCCTGCGGTTTGATTGACACGTTGAATTTCCACGCCGACGCTGTCTTGGCCGACTTTGGCAGATTTGCTGAGAATACGCGTCCATGAACCGGGGCTATCCGCCGCAGCTTTAAACCAAACACTAATCGACATGGCTTTCCCATCCATGAGTCCGGCTTGATTGGGGACGCGGACAGCTGCCTGGTTAGCCAGCGATATTGCCTTCTGGCTTTTAATGCCTGATGGTACGTCGTCGGTATAGGCAACCTTATCTGTCTTATCCACTGCGTCATTCTTGGTAAGACTCGAATCTTTAAGGTCCCCATCAAACGACCAGTATCCAACCAACTCTGCTTTGAGTGGCAGGGTAAATGCAAGGAGGGTCATGGCTACCAATACGGCACTGGATTTTTTGAATTGATGCATTTTTGTCTCCATATATAAGGGGCTGAAACGTTTAAGTTATTTTCCCAATAGTCATGTGAATTGTCAAAAAGTTGTTTTCTCGGTTGCACAATTCTGTCGTTTAGAGATGTTCGAAAATGACTTCACGATGCAGCATGGAACAGCGAGATATTTCCAGCACTTCGGCGAAAATCCGTGGGGCTGATGTCGAAGGCTTTGCTGAACTGTTTGCTTAAGTGAAAGGCATCATAAAACTGCAGCTTCTGAGCGATCTGCCCCACAGTCATATTGGTCGTCCATAGTAGATGCTGGACCTGACGAAGCCGTGCCTGACGGACATATTGCATTGGAGACTGTCCAGTGCAGGATGCAAACAGCGCGCTGAAACGTGATGGTGAAAGATTCATTTCCGAAGCCAGCATCTCACGATTGAGTTCAGTATGTAAGTTCTCATGGATCAGTCGAAAGACTGGCAATAATCTTTGTGTCTGAGCAAACAGGTGTTGGGCATCACCTTTGAAAACCGCATCACGTGTCAGCAATGCCATGATCTGAAAACAGAGTTGTTTACGATGGATCATTTCATGCAGGTCATGTTTGGACTTGCAGAAATAAGAACCTTTAAGCGAGTCAATGGCCGCGCCAGCTTCGATGCCTAAGTCCCCCTTAAGCACGAGGGGCAACTCGTACATGTCCGACAGATCCACGCAATCAAGTAACGTTCCTTTGAACTGAGCTTGGCGAACATGACTGTCTGTCTTTCTGCTTCCCCATCGAAATGTCTGGCCCGGTGGGATAACCAGCACCTGCCCGGTTTGGATACAGACTTTTTTTGCAGTCGACGGGTCAACGCAGAATTCACAGAATGCTTTGCCTTTGACCAAATGAATCATGGTGATTAAAGGGTCAGCATGCCAGCCGAATACTTGTCCTTTGGGGACATCAATGCACCTGCCACAAACCAATTCAAAGTCCAGTGCATGTTCCAGAAAACGTACGTGCGACGAAGGTCCAATACCCATGTAAATATCTCCTGTTAGTCATATTTTACATGTTTTGTTACAAATTGTCCCATGTAGACAGTCAGGTTTTGGCAAAACAGTCATTATTTCCATGGTTTTGAATCAGGTTTCCATGTTGCATAACGGTTTGATCCGCTAGAGTGTCGATCTAACGTCCGTACCATTCAAACCAGGAGACAGAAGATGGGATACCAAGCAAGTGATACACGTTATGAGTCGGGGCATTTTAGACGCTGCGGACGCAGTGGTTTGATGCTGCCACTGATCTCGCTGGGACTTTGGCATAATTTCGGCAGTGTTGATGTGTTTGACAATCAATGTGACATGCTGCGTACCGCATTTGATCTGGGGATCACGCATTTTGATCTGGCCAACAACTACGGTCCGACACCTGGCTCGGCGGAAGAGAATTTTGGCAGACATCTCAAGCATGATTTTATGCCATACCGTGACGAACTGATCATCTCCACCAAAGCTGGCTACGGCATGTGGCCTGGTCCCTATGGCAATAAAGGTTCACGCAAGTATCTACTCTCCTCACTGGATCAAAGCCTCAAACGCATGAATCTGGACTATGTGGATATTTTCTACCATCACTGCCCGGATCGTGAAACACCCATGGAAGAATCCATGATGGCGTTGGATCAAGCTGTCCGCAGTGGCAAGGCGCTTTACGTGGGTATCTCCTCATACTCAGCAGAAGAAACGCGTCAGGCTGCCAGAATTCTGCGAGACCTTGGGACGCCATGTCTGATTCATCAACCATCCTTTAGCATGCTCAATCGATGGATCGAAGATGGACTCACTGATGTATTAACCGAAGAAGGGATCGGCGGTATCTGTTTTTGCCCATTGGCGCAGGGGCAGCTGACCAACAAATATCTCAACGGCATCCCCAAGGATTCGCGCGCTGGACGTGGTGGATTTCTCAAGCCTGAACAGATCACGGATGAGACACTTGCCAAGGTCAGAGCCCTGGGAGACATCGCCCAGCAACGCGGTCAGTCCTTGGCCCAAATGGCGTTGGCATGGGTGCTCAACACCCGGGGTGTGACCTCGGCTTTGATTGGTGCAAGCCGCGCATCACAAATTGAAGAAAACGTCAAAGCACTGGATAACTTGAGTTTCACCGAAGACGAACTCGCACGCATCGACATGGTGCTTGCGGGTAATGTCATGGTGTGATTAACAGGCCAGTCAATGCAATGGCTTTACCACAGAGTTACAGAGACACAGAGAAAGCATGTTTTTTGCTGCTCTTTCTATCTCTGTGACTCTGTGTTTTTGTAAGCCCATTGTGATGTAGTATCAGCCATACGGTCGAACCAGGTCGACCTTATGTGCGGTAGTATCGGCGATACATACTTGCACTGATACCGGTGTTTTTACGGAAGAGTCGAGAGAAATACAGCGGGTCTTCGTAGCCCACAGCGTAGGCGATTTCAGAGATGTTCATTGCAGTCTCGGCTAACATTTTTCGGGCATGGATCATTCGCCTTTCAATGACATACCGGTGAGGCGGGATGCCCACGAGATGGTTCCATATGCGGCGAAAGACCGACGGACTTAGCCCATGTTCCCGAGCAAGTTGGTTAAGATCATGTGTCTGTTGCCAGGTGTCTTCGAGGTGTTGTTTGATCTTCAGAACCGTGCGGTCGGACTTGCTGAGAATCGGAGGGCCAGGCAGCAAGCTTTCCGTTATGGCTAATTCCGCAACGCGGTCAATACGGTCAGCCATTCCTACTTCATCCAGACGTTGAGCTAATTCCATGAGTTGGATGACTGACTGATGAAACATGCTTGCATGTTCGACAGGCCACCAACGGCGGCTTTCGACAACAAGTCCACGTTCGGTCAAATCCGATATTTCCGTGGGTTCATAGATCAGATAAAGCTCCCGCCAAGTTGTCCCTTTGGTAGGGCCATAGTGCATGATGGTTCCTGGCCACTGAGTGATGACACAGGGGGCTTTAATCGGGACAGGTTCATGTCCTTGCCAGCCAAAAAAACCCTGCCCATCGAGTATCATCGAAAAGTTATATGTATTAAATGGATGATTGACCACATCCCGTTTTTGTGGGGCATGGCCGATGTAAGCCACCTTCATGCGTTCAGGAAGCTGTCGCGTGTACTGTATGGGAGCGATGGAAAAATGATCCATAAAAATGAAACTTCTGTCTATAGCGGTTTAATTACACTGAATTATACTGTCTTGGGATGCTAAGGGTCGGAAAAAATGTCCATTGGCAGCAAATACGTGGTTGGACTTTATTAACACACAGCACGGACGGGTACACATTATGCAGATCATCAAAGTAGGCATTATCGGTTGCGGGAACATCAGCAGTATCTACATCGAAAACCTTTCGAACATGTTCAAGGGTGTCAAGCTCGTCGCTTGCGCGGATATTGATCTCTCGCGAGCCCAGGCCAAAGCCGAGCAACTCAACGATGATGGCAAGGTCAAATATCCAGACCTCAAAGCGATGACGGTTGATGAATTGCTTGCTGATCCTGAAATCCAGATCGTGGTGAATCTGACGATCCCTGTTGCACATCATGAGGTTGCCAAGAAAGCGATCCTTGCTGGCAAGTGTTGCTACAACGAAAAGCCTCTGTGCCTCAGTCGAGATCAAGCCCAAGAGTTGGTCAAACTTGCAGATGAAAACAAGGTGCTTGTTGGTGGTGCGCCAGACACGTTTATGGGAGCGGGTATTCAGACCTGTGCGAAGATTATTAATGATGGTTGGATTGGCAAGCCGATTTCGGCGACGGCATTTATGTGTTGCCCCGGTCATGAAAGCTGGCACCCGGCGCCGGAGTTCTACTATCTGCCTGGTGGGGGCCCGATGTTCGATATGGGGCCGTACTATCTCACCGCATTGGTGAATCTGCTTGGTCCGGTGGCGAAGGTCGCTGGCCTCACTGCTCGGGCAAAAGAGGAACGTGTTTGCACCAGTGAACTGCGCAAAGGCGATGTCATGCCTGTGGATGTTCAAACCCACGTGACTGGCTTGATGCAGTTTGCATCCGGCGCGACAGGAACGATTATCACCAGTTTTGATGTCTGGAAGCATACTCTGCCCTGCATTGAAATCCATGGCACCCAAGGCAGTCTCAGTGTTCCCGATCCCAATTGTTTTGGTGGCCCAGTGAAATTATGCGTCCAAAGAAGCGACTTTAAAGAGATGCCTCTGTCACATAGCTACGCAGATAACAGTCGTGGTCTGGGTGTCGCTGATATGGCAAGAGCGCTGCGTGATGGCGATGCATTCCGTGCCAATGGCCAACTGGCATCACACGTACTGGAACTGATGCACGCGTTTCATGATTCGTCTGACAGTGGCCAGTTTGTCAATATTCAAAGTGTCTGTGATCAGCCTAAGCCGATGCCCAGTGGGATGTATGTACTTTAAATAATAGCTGATAGATGTTTCAGTCCAGCGCCGCGACCTGTGGGCCGTGATAGTTGTACCCAACACGATAATAGAAACCTCCTGCCGATTTATCGTGCTTGGAGATACGTGCCTGTTGAATGGGGCTAAGACTGTCAAAGTACACGGATATTGATTGGTTGCTGAGTTTGCTTGGATCCCGACTGATCAGCAAGAGGATTCGCCCGGTCTGATCTTTTGCCGGGAACCAGTACTTGTACATGAGTCCCGTACCATCGAAAAGATGATCCGCGGTGGTATGTTCAAAGCCCTCATCGGTTTCATGGTTCGGCTCGGTACGCTTCATTTTATGGCGATAAAAAGCGACTTGACTGGCTGTGAAATATTTATCGAGTCCAACCACCAGGGGTTCTGTTTGGGTGTCTGCTTCAACCTGCTCTTCTACATTTTCGACGAGGAGCCCCATCTCCTCCCAAGCAACTGGCAGACGCATCTTGTCACTGTATCCAACGCCGGGCAGCCCCAATACCAAGTAATGCATCAGGCCCCCCATGATAAGTAAAGTGCAAAGCAAAGTCGGCTGCCAGAGTTGCTGGAGTTTCGTAGAAAATTTTTCTCGCAACGTAATTGACAGAGTCTCGTGTTGAATGCAGTGGCTCATCAGCGGGATTAGTGCTAGCCAGATGGGACCCGTCCAGTTGAGTTTAGGTTCGTGTTGTAGACTGAAATATATAAATACAGCCAAAGGAGTAATTGTAAAGACGGCTGCAAACATGCGATCAAACTTGTGATTGTTTGAAGTTACATGCAATGTTTTTGAATGTTTGGACCATGCCGTAATCGCTGCGAGAAGTCCAATTGGTGTTAGCAACAATGCGATTCCGCCTAGGAGGATATGTTCGGAAAAAACAGTGTCCGGCGCCAGTCGTCTTGGCCCTTGGAATACGAATGAAGCCCATTGATGTTGCGCATTCCAAATCAGTACTGGCGAGAAAATCAGCAGGGCGATACCTGAAGCGGCGTAAGGTTCAAAGCGAAGTAGATGTTTAAAATGCTGCCTGTTTGTAAGCATCATGATCAATGCCGCTGGGCCAAGTAAGACAATTGTGTATTTGCTGAGCATGCCCAGGCCAAGAAAAATTCCAGCGCCATACCATGCACGATGTTGTTCACGCAGCAATGCGCGTTGCAGGTAATACAATGTTCCAGCCCAACAGGTTGTCAGTGGCGCATCAGGTGTCATCAAAAAGCCGGTCATAAAGAAAAACGGTAAAACCGTCACCATTAAAATCGACCGCATTGCAGTGGATTTGTCATACATGTCACTGGCCAGGCGATACACAAAACCCAAAGTCATCAACCAACAGAGCACCGATCCGATACGCACGCCCAGTTCTGTGTCGCCCAGAATTGCAGTCCCTAATGCAATGAGCCATGCGACCATCGGGGGATGATCCAGATAACCAAACGATAGATGCTTGGCATAGTTCCAGTAATAGGCTTCTTCGGGGATCAGGTCGATCACACCCATGTACACCAACTTCATAGCCAGGACATAACCCACGCCACCGATTACTGCCACACGCCAACGCAGCCATGGGTTTTGCTGTAACAAGGTCTGTGGGAAAAGCAGATAACAGAGTATGCCCAGCAACACCATGTTCGATACCAGCATAGTTGGGATCATTGCCAAGAGCTCTGGCCAGTGCCCATGTTCAGTCAGATTGCCCAGCAATCCACCACGGAGAAACAAAGCAAGTAGACTCAGGATCAGGAAGCTGACAAAACGACCTGTGACAGTCTTTTTCGTTGGGGACGCGTTATTGGGAATAGTCCACCATACATGCATGTTGTATGCGATGATCACACTGATGAAAAAGCTGATGATATGACTGGAGCCAAGTTGAAATTGTTGATGACGTAACGCCACATAAACCAGCAGGTCAATGAGCATTGTGATCACAGTGATGCCAGCATAGCGCCCGAGTATCGTCGCGCCGATACTCCCCCCGGATAAGGCCAGAAGTCGCTCAAGATACTGGTAGATGGTTGAGGCTTTGAGCTTGCTTTCTCCTTCAACACGCTGTGCAAAGGTAATCGGCACTTCAATAACACGCAGATCTGTTTTACTGCCAGCTAAGACTTCCAGACCGATCTTGTATCCCGCCGCATGCTTGCCAAGTTCGACAAGTCGTTCACGACGGACACAGAAAAAGCCTGACATCGGATCACGTGCATCGGCAAACGGCCAGGCCAGTACCGTCGCTCCACGCGAAAGAATCTGTCGGTACCATGGCCAGCCGACCGTTTTTCCCCCACGCACATAGCGACTGCCGATGGCGACATCATGCGTCCCATTGATAACGGGTTGGGCTAATTCGACAATCTTTTCTGCCGGGTGACTCATGTCCGCATCCATGACCAGAATAACATCGCTGCTCGCTAATGCAGCACCGTCTGTCACTGCCGTAGCAAGGTCACGCTTGTTTTCGCGTGCAAGTAATCTGACAGGTGTGATCTGAGACCATGCCATTACTATATCACGGGTGCTATCCGTTGAACCATCATCCACAACGATTACTTCCAAGGATATATGACTTCTTGTAGCATCGAAGATATGAGTCAGCAGATTGTCAATATTTCCTGCTTCATTGAGTGTCGGGACAACAATACTCAACTCTGGGGCTAATTGGGGGGATTGCATATTAGTTACCTGATAATGTGTAGACGAACATACAACACGCCAGTCTCAATGAAGGTTGCAAGTTTTGTTCTGATTTTGGGTTTCAATTGACTGTGTTGTTAGTTAGGGTAGTCAAGATGTAGCATTCAACATGATCGGGTGGCTTTGTCGGTTTGCTTTGGAGTTGATGGAAAAGCTATAATTGCAATCCATCCAATTGCGCCGGTAGCTCAGTTGGTAGAGCGTCAGCTTCCCAAGCTGAATGTCGCGAGTTCGAGTCTCGTCCGGCGCTTTGAACTGCGTGTGTCATTATTTGAGAAGCATCCGCAATCTGAATAGGCAATAAAAAACGCTGTCCATCAAGGGCAGCATTTTTTTATTGATCCAGATGTTGATCGTTGGGTTCAGACATCAAGCGTTGCTAATATCTCTCGGATACTCAGACGAGCACCGCAAATGACGGTGTCAGCAGCACCGTAGTAGACCGTCACGGTATCTCCATCGACGGTGTGCCCATTGGTGAAGATGCATTGACTGTAAAAGCCTGCTTTTTCCTCAGGTGCGGTCGGCTCCATGATCGGCTGATCACTGCGGGCAAGGACCTTCCACGGTTCATTTAAATCTAACAGCAAAGCGCCCAGGCAGTAACGTCCCTTGTTGTCTGCACCGTGATAGATTTCCAGCCATCCCTTGTCAGTACGGATCGGCGCACACCCGCCACCAACGCGTTCACTGTCCCACATGCCCGGGCGTGATTGGGCGATGCAGTGATGGTTGCCCCAATGGATGGTGTCCGGCGATGTTGCAATCCAGATGTAATTCCCACCAATACCTGGGCTGCTTGGGCGATGTAATGCGACATATTGGTCGTTGACTTTTTCTTCGAAGATGGCCACGTCTTTGTTATGCGGTGGGAGGATCAAACCTTTGCGATAGACCGTCTGCCAGTCGTTGGTGATTGCGTGACCAACGGCAACACCGTTGCCCGAGACGGCGGTAAAGGTCAGATGGTACTCATTACCAATCTGTGATGTGCGACAGTCTTCAATGCCGTAAGCTTCGTACTTGCCCTGTCCCATCATGAAGGGTTTGTCATCGACAGTGAAGTGTTTGCCATCCTCACTCCATGCCAATCTCAGATGCGAGACTGTGGTAAGCAGGTCGTCGCCTTTGTAATTCACCACGCGTGGGTCGGTGGCTTTAAGCTGTGGATCTTTGCGGTCGATTTTGAGAATTTTCATCCCACCTTCTGCCGACTCATCGAGCAAGGGAACGCTGATGGTTGTATCGGTTGATGGTGCATTTTCAGCCACACGCATGAGCAAGCCGGTTTTGTTTTGATACTTGAATGCACCGGGATTCAAGACACATTCGACAATTAAGCCTTCCTGCGAGGGCTTGATATCTGCTGGTGTGATGATGGGGTTATTGGAAAAACGTTTGGCAAGATCAGCCATGATAAAACTCACTTGGATAAAAATGGATTAGTACAAACACATGATAGCGATCATGGCCAGATTTGTACGAGTGTTGGTAAAAATTCGTCGGGTGATTTGACACGACGCAGGACGCCAAAGTGCGTCGTGTTCCATGGATGCCCACGGTCTGACCAGAGCAGATTGGTTTTGCCGTTGGGCCCGTTGTGAGCCCACCACAAAGACAGACCCATGTCCTGATCAGTTGGCCATTGCGATTGGTTCATCAAGGCAAAGGGGATGAACATTTCAATGTGCGATTGATCGCCATGTGCTTGAATCGCAGAAGTGATGCGGACATTACCGGGTGAGGTTTCTCCATGTCGAACCTGAAAAGTTCCATTGCTGTAACCTGCATTAAGCCAATAGTATCCGCCGACTTTACCCAGCTCAGTTGAAGGTCTTGGATCGAAGAGCACGGTCAGATGATCTTTGGATAGATCGCCTTTGACTTTGATCGCCATGTATAGTCCGTCGGGGGCACATTTGAAACTGAAGATCGGATCACATTCAGCAGGGGAGTTTCGGTTATCCACCGGGCCGTTTGTCCAGCAGGCTTGTGATGGATTGCCAAGCGGACTCCATGTGTGTTGTGTCCATTCGGAGAGATCGCCATCAATAGTTGCTTTGCCGATTAATGCTTGAGCAAATTGGGTGTAACTTACTTGTGCGATGGCTGTGTTGTTTCGTCGTTGTGTCTTTGCATGAAACAGGCCAACGGGTTGGTCATCAGGAAGTGTCAGCGTTTGAATGATGCGGGAAAAACCATCTCGCATTTGGACATGAAAATTTGGGCCGTCGGTCACGATGCGTTGGGGCGGATAGTACATATCGCCAGCACGTTGAGTTTGGATACCTTGTACGGTCAGGTGGCCATGATGCGTGTCGGTGATGGCAAGATAGGGTTGGTCATGTGTGACATAACCTGATGCTCTAAGCGTCAGCAAATCCTCTGGCAATTTGATTGTCGGCCAATTGATGTTGAATGTTTGTGATTTGCCGGACGCTGAATCGTAGGGCAAGGAGTCAGCAAGTGGTGGGGCGGTCCAATGGTCTGCTCGGTAAACGGACAACATGCCCGTGCGGTGGGTGATGGATGTGTTGGTGATTGTCAGTTGTGTGACTAATCCATTTTTGCCCCACGTGTTTTGAGCCTTGTATTGTAGTGGTTTGGGAGGGTTGGGTTGGCCGGTGATCCTGTTGTAAGCTGCTTGAGCAAGTGCAAGATGACCAAGAATGTTGGGATGGATGGTGTCGCCCTTACCATCCTGACTAAGCATGGTTTGCCATTGCTTGCTGTAGTGTGGTGGATACAAAGGCTGCATAGCTCTCATGCTTTGTGCGATTGATTGGCCACCGATTCCCCAGATAGCATCAAACGTTTGGGCAACAGGTAAATCCAACTCATCAGCAAGTGTTGTGAGTGCTTGTGCGTAGGCAATGGTGCGAAACGCAGTCTGTTCGGATTCGATATGAGGCGTGGGTTGGAGTAGGAGCATGTCGGTGCCAAAGTCTGCTTTGAGTTGTTCACATAGCCAACGCGTTTGCTTCAGATAGACATCCATTGCGCCGCCTGCGCCTTGATCGTTAAGGCCGTACATCAGTAATCCGATGTCAGGCTTGACAGGTTTGATGTCTGAGTCATAGGTGCGCACGGAGGCATCTACGGACTTGCCTGGGTGGGCTTTGACTGTAACGGTGATCTGATTGTTGCCGGTGACTTTGCGGAGCATCTTGCCCAGGAGTTGGTGATAGATACCGGTGGCGGTGACCGAATCGCCCATGGCAAGAATCGTGATGGGTTTGCCATCAAGTAGACGCTGGCCATGCTGTGGCAAAGCTTTGAGCAAGGCCTTGCGATCCAACGCAGAAGGTATGTCCATTGCCAGCAAGCGTATGGTTTGAGGCTTGCTTGATATTGTGGTGAACTCAAAAACACCTTGCGTATCAGGCGTGAAACGCAAGGTGCCTGAGGAGTCGGCAATGTGCGTTTGCTTACCCTTATCCAGCCAACCTTCACGCGTCAGCACCCGGAGACTGAACGTGAAAGGTTGTTGCTGGTGAAGGTCTGGTATGTCGATTAGACAATGCTCACCGACGAAGGTGATTGACTCCTGTGCATGGATGGTGTTTATCGTTAAGAGACACACCATCCATGCAAGAAGATTTATGACAAACAAGCGAGACTTATTCAAAGACCAGTTCCCCCCAGGCGTTGGGCGTGAGCCATGATTCCTGTGGCAGATCGTTGACCAGATTGGTATTGGGGTTTGTCCAATAGGTTCGGGCAATATTGATCTGACCAGCTGAATTGGAAGAGATGAATCCGACATCACCACGAACCTTCAAATCCTTGGCAGGCTTAAGACCAATGGCTGCAAGAGGGATCGCGACTTCGACGGTATAGCTGGCACCTGCGGTACGAACCTTGACCTGTGCGTCTTGGATGATCTGTACATTGTCAAAGCTCTTGGGCTGTACCGGCGAGGTATAGGTGATGGCATGTTGCTTAGAGGCCGTTGGGTCGACTGGCTTCATAAGCACTGCGATGGGCTTGTTACCAAGTTGACTGATCAGGACACGTACATCCGTGGCATTGGGATCGCGACGCTTGGCGTTTTGTTCACCGCCGACGGACATTTGCAGATCAACTGCGTCACCTGTTTTGAACAGTCGCGTGTAGTCCTTGCCTTGGTTAATCCAAGGGGAGGGGTCTTCGACATTGTAGAACAGGTAGAGGTTTTGAGCATCGTAGATCATCCGTGCTGAACCCTTTTGTGGGAAACCTGCACGTTCGATTTCCATGCGGGGTTGTTGAGGCCATTCACGATCACCACCGTCGATTTTCATCTTGTTGATTGCTGGTGAGATGACATAGTGCTTGGGTTTGGCATCACGTTGAGCGCGAGCCAGATTGTCTTTGTCAGCGATTGCGATGGTTTGACTGTTGACAGCAATTGTCTGTTTTTCAAGGCGTTTAATGGATTCAAGTCCGGTGACTTCGAGGATCATGGCAGCTTGGCGGGGGAAGCCTGTAGTCATGCGAATCTTGCCATCAGCCTGCTTGCCGAACCATCCATTGAAAGATTCACCACCGTTGGAGAATCCCCCCATGGGACGGCCGATGAGTTGACTTTCTATACTTGGGAGTGTTTCAGCAGGGATGCGTCCATCACGGAACATGGAGCCGACGAAGAGTCCGTCGGTGGTCATGAGAAAGTCCTGCCCGAGGTTGCCACGGATCAGAAAGACTCGGCCGATTTCTTCGTTGACTTTTGCAACACCTGCGATTTTCAGCGGGCCGATGACCATGCCGGGTTTGGGCATGGTGGCTTTATGCGAACCATGCACACCAGGATAGGGGTTGGGGTATTCCCAAAGTGTTTCATAGGTTTTCATATCCACGCCAGCGACACGTGATGCTGAGGCATAGTTCTTGTAGCTGAGGTTCAAGAGGATTTTTTCTTCATCGACTGGGACGTAGTCAGCGGTGTCATCATAGAGAGGCCCCTTGAGGCTTTGGGGGCCAAAGATGGGAGCGCCTTGGGGGGAATAGCCCAATGGTGTGTACTTGTAGGTTCCGCCAGAACCTGAGACGTAAAAGGACAGGTCGTCAGCGGGTCGTTGTCCCCAACGGCTGAACAATGGCAGAGACAGACGGGCACGCTTGTTTTTCTTTTTGGCATCGGCCAGAGGCATGATGACACATTCGCTACGCTGGACTTTGGCATCATTGTTGGCGTCATTCCAGTAGACACCATCGAATGGATCACAGTCTTTGAATTCGTCCCAGAGTACACCGTCAATTGAACCATTGTGTGCAATGATGCCACAAATGCGTCCTACTGTGGTGACTGCCGAGACTGGCACCATGGTGTCGCCTTGCTTTATGAAGAAGACATGGCCGTTAAAGTCCCGATAGCTGGGTTGGTAGTAGTAGTCTTGGGTTTGTCCGTTGATATGGGTTGTAATGTGTTCACCGAGCACATGTGAGCCGGGACTGATTTCGAAACTTTCATGCTTGGAATGATCTGGGACCCAGAGGATATTGGTGACTTTGGAGGTTCGTGTGGCTTTATCGAGTTTGAGTTGGATAGGGCCGACGTAGGCGATGGTTGGATCGGTTTCGTGGAGTGTGCAACCTGTGCCAGCGTAGCCGGTGTTGCCGATGTAGTCTTTGATGAGTTTGCCGTTACTCGGATTCCAGACGGAGACACGACGTGGGTAGTCCCAGTTTTCCACTGCCCAGACATTGCCGGTTTGATCGACTGCGACACTGGTCATGTTGTACATGGCTTGTTCGTTGAACTTGCCACGAATTGAGCGTGATCCTTTGATTCCACAGGTGTATGCAAGTTTTCCTGTTGAGGTATAGGCTTTAATCTGCATGTCCGGGCCGATGTCGGTGACGAGGATGTTTCCTTTATTATCTGTGGTGATAGCTGAGGGGTGGCCGAGTGTTGGGGTATTGAGTTTGACGAGTTGATTGCCGTTGAGTTGGTAGGCGTTTTTATCATCAATGGTGTAGATGATGCCGTCACTTGTTGCACCGATGCCAATGCAAGCGTGGATGTCAACGGACTTGATTAACTCAGCTGATTCTTTGTTGATCCAGATGATTTTGCCTTTGTCGGTAGTGGCAGGTCCGTTGTGATTGTTGAGTTGTTGGGGTGATGTGACGGCAAGACCGTCGCTCGCTTTTTCAAGCATGAGGATGGCAAGTGACGATCCTGCGTCTGTCATTCCTGCCGGTGTCCATTTGTCATTGCCTGTGATTTCGGAGATAGGCAGTTCGAAAGGCCGTTCCTTGCCATTGAGGACGAAAGGTTTGTACGCGCCGTCTTTGCTGTTGAGTCGAATCAGGGCATCCGTCTTGATATGCCAACCTGCCGGGACGGCGTAGACACTGTTAGCATCGGCAGCAAGATATTGAGCGCCACGCTTTTCGCCCCATTTTTTAAGACCATCAGAGCCAACGCCAATAATGCCACTACCGCCTTCAGCAAACTGCCAGGACAGGATCATCCAGTCACCGGCTTGAGCTGCACGTAATGGCGGGCAATGATCCGCCCCCCACGCACCGTTGCCTGCCTGTGTTTCCCATGCGGGTGTGCCTGGGTTGTAGAAGCACATTTCGTATTGAGCGTTCAATCCATCTTGTGTGAGTCCAACTGCTTGATATTGACCGGGCTTCACGAGTGTGCCTTTGTCATCAAGCAGATCCCATTTGACTTCAATGGTGCGCGTGGAGTCGGTTGTGGCGACGGTGTAATCCTGGACATCCATATCCCCAGCGAGATTCCGTATGCGTTTGCCGTTGGCATCATTGATGGCGATGGTGAATCGTGCTGCTGATTTTGGCAGTGTCGCGCGAATCGGCATGGAACCTTCAAGCTTCGCTTCATCACTGATGTATTTGCGAAGGGCAATGTTGTTTTCACCGATGAGTTTGAGATCGCCCCAGGAGTTTCTAGCGGTCCAGAAAAACTCACGCGATGTGGCACCGGGTTGCATGTTGTCTGCATAACGATGAACCGGCCAGACTTCGCCAGTGGGGTCACCCCAGAGAAATTCCATGCCGAGTTTCATGGTTTTGCCCACATGCGGTGCTGCGTCATTTTTCGGATTGTTTCGGTACAGTAAAGCCCAGGGGATTTTGATTTCCTGAATATAGCCTTTGCCATCATCATGTTTGCGATAGGCCATTTCGACACCTTCACCCAGCACCGTGGTGTCGGGGTTGGCGATGAGCAGCAGTTCATCCTGCCCGGCTTTATCCTTGTTGGGATCTTTCCAATAAGAGAAATGGATGACCGGTTGCTTGCGCTTGGTGTAATACCATGTGGTGATCCAAAGTGGGCGGTCACCGACCTTCACACGCATCTGAACTGAGTCTGATTTCCAACCGGAACTGGGATTAAAGTCCGGGTCGATGTTGCTGTACATCGGGGTGGGATCTTTCCAGTCGATGGCCAGATACAGGTTGTCCTTATCCCACATCGTGGAGACCTGTGCCGAATAGTCGTTACGAATGTCCTTGTCTGCAAAGGCCCAGATTCGACCTGAAGTGTCCCATTCATTGAGCTTGCCATCAATGCTGACGGTTTTGCCAGCTGGCAGAGGAACCGCCGAAATGCCTTCGTTCTGACTTTGACGGCCAATCATGTTGGTTGCTGCTGTACTCTGCGTAGCCGATAGCCCGCCAATCAGTAGAACAGTGGATAAAAGCATCTTGCCAAAGCGGAATGTGTGTTTTTGCGTGCATCTGGACTGCGTCATCTGGTTTTAACCTTCGAAAAGTGTTAATGGAACTGATTGTAGACCCGTGAATTCTGGTTTTGAATTTTATGCTTGTTAGAGGGAGTGTGAGATTTATTACTTCGATTGATTGACTTAACTATCGGTAATAATAGAATTGAGTAGTAGTAAGTCAATTGTATTGGATATCTTTTTTAAGATTGGCATTTCCATGGCATCGCGATACGACGAAATCCGGGACTCGCTTCGAAGTGAAATTATCAGTGGCAAGATCAGCCCTGGTCAGACAATACCAACACGTGTAGCCATTCAGCAGCAATACGGAGCAGGCCCGATGACGGTCAACCGGGCGTTGATAGATTTGCAGGATGATGGCTTCCTCGAAGCACGTCGCGGGCAGGGGACACGCGTTGTGGACTATCCGCCGCATCTTTACAACTATCAATTGGCCTTTGGCAATCATCCTAATGTTGGTGAGGAAATGTGGCCTCGTTTTTACAACGTTCTGGTTCAAGCTGCAGCCACGATGGATGCCAAGGGACCATTACGCATGAAGTGTCTCTATGGCGTGGATGGGCATGTTGACTCTGACGGCATGGCTCAACTCTCAAGGCTTGTTGAATCGCAACGGACTGCTGGGATCATCTTCGCTTCATCGCCGCACAAGCTTGAAGAGTCAGGCCTGCTGGATCGAACCGACATCCCCAAGGTGGCATTTCGAACCGGTCGAGGGACTGTGGGGCACTATTCAACCATTGCACTGGATATGTCCTCCTTTGTTGAAAAAGCGTTGGATCATCTGGCAACGCTCAATTGCAAACGTCTGGCGGTTCTCACCGTGGGCGGACTCATAGAGCGATATTCCCAGCAGTTAATGCACGGTGCCAAAGCGCGTGGGATGGAAATGCAGCCTTATTGGAATCTGCTTATGTCTCAGAAAGAAGCACATAGTGCAGCCAATATCACGCATCTGCTATTTAATCCGTCACAAACCAAGCGTCCAGATGCGCTGATCATAATGGATGACAACCTTGTCGAGCATGCTACTTCGGGTTTGATTGCAGCAGGCGTCACCGATCAGGTCAAGGTCGTGGCTCATTGCAATTTCCCCTGGCCGGCTCCGAGTCCCATTTCGATTCGACGACTGGGTTTTGATGGTCCCCAGGCTTTGAAGTTTTCGCTTAGCCAACTTGATTTGTTACGTGAAGGTCACCAACCGACACATCATGATTTAAAGCCGGTCTTTGAAGATGAAGTATCAGTCTACAGTTGAGTCTGTGGATTGTTGAATTGTGATCTAATTGTTTGCACCTCTGCCTTACTGGAGACTACGCCATGTCATCACTTCACAAAACCTCACGCGCGTTTACGCTCATTGAACTTTTGGTGGTCATATCCATTATCAGTCTTCTCATTGCCATATTGCTTCCGGCTTTAGGCAAGGCTCGGGATCAGGCCAGAAAGATCAGTTGTCTATCCAATACCCGGCAAATCAATGTCGCATCATTTGGATACCTGACGGACAACAAGAATATCTGGATACGCGGGGCGCATTACAACTACAACAACCTTGGCGAGTTCAACCGCAACTCCGATTTTTACACGCTCTATGGGCAATATCTTGGTGGCAATTTGGAATTGGGGGGTTCAACGGGTGGTTTTGATGGCAATACGCTCTATTCGTATGGACTACGCTTTAACACTGCAGATATTTTTATCTGCCCCAGCACGATTCGTCGAACATCCAATCCCAATGATCCTGGCCCCTACAACTACTCTCGTAATGCCTACGCGCTGTGGCCAAGCAGTGGTCAGGATTTTGTCATGACTCAGGAAAAGCTCCTGCGAGCCGGTCAACACAGCAGGAATTATTCAGCGACCAAAATCCCTGCAACATGGTCGGATCGATGCAATATGCTTTCAGGCGGTAACAACGGCGGAACATCTGAAACCAATCACTGGGATCCGACTACTGGCAAACCACAGGGGGGCAACGTGGCTCGTGCCGATGGATCAGGTGCATGGTTTGAATACCAGGCTGACAACAGTTCGATTGATGCGTTTATCGTCAATGGTGGCTATGTCGGCGGACACATCGCAATGCCTTCCAACGCGGTCTATGCCGTGTTTGCTGGTAGTACGTTGTTGCGAACACCTGCTCGTGTGATTCTGGGCAGATCAGGACACGATGGAAGCAATTTTTACGATGTTTTTGGCCAATAATTCATAGACGACATTACACAAACAATCATTTAGGAAGACAGATTTCGCACGAGGAGATAACGCAATGAAACAACTATCAAGAGCAAAGGCTTTTACACTCATTGAACTACTCGTGGTGATTTCCATCATCAGTTTGTTGATTGCAATTCTGTTACCTACTTTGGCTAAAGCAAGAGATCAAGCCCGCAAGGTGCGATGTCTGTCAAATGTGCGACAGATCAACATCGCGTCTTTCAGCTATCTGGCAGATAACAATGACACATGGATGCGTGGGCAGAGTCACGGTCTTCAAACCAATGGAGACTTTGGTCGCGTGCCGGACTTCTATTCGCTCTATGAACATTACCTTGGTGGCAATATTCTTAACTGGAGCACGACCACTGGTGGGATTGATGGCAATACATACTACGCATACGATGTGAGATTCAATCCTGCTGAAGTCTTCATTTGTCCGAACAACGTCCGTAGACTCAGCACACCAAACAGCTATGGACAGTACGATTATTACCGCAGTGCCTATTCGCTGTATCCGGCAAGCAATCTTCAATTCAAAATGACTCAGGAGCGATTGTTACGTGGCGGACAATTCTCTCAAAACTACACTGCTACAAAGAATCCAGCGACGTGGTCAGACCGTTGTAATGTTTCAATCACCAGTCAAGGTAACAATGGTGGATCAGGTGAAACCAACCATTGGGATGCAACCAAGCAGATACCTCAAGGCGGTAATGTTGGACGTGCCGATGGGTCGGCTGCATGGTTTGCTTACTCGGCTGACAATTCGGCCATTGATGCAATGATTCAAAATGGTGGGGCGATTGGCGGACATGTCGCCATCCCGTCAAATGCCGTGTTTAGCCAGTTTTCAGGTTTTAACAATCGTACGCCACCCCGAGCCATTCTTGGCAGGTCTTCGACCGATACAAGATTTTATGATGTGTTCGGCCAGTAAAACCACTTTGTGTTCTGCATGCAAACCATGCAAATATCAACGACAAAGCTAACCTTATCAACACCGGAGTTTTCTATGTCGCTTCGTCAATTGCAGGTGATGGTCTGTGTGCTGTCAACCTGCCTGGTGTCCGTGCTTTGGGCACAACCATCGTTTCTCATGGGACCTGATCCAACATGGGTGGTTCTCTCCTCGCCGGTCCAGTCACCTGTGGCGATTGCCTTTGAACAAGAGGGCAATGCGTTTGACGTTCGCGTGCGTGTACACAAACCACAAGACGATACGTCACGTGTTGAAATAGATCTTGGGTTAGCTGCTCAAAGTCATGTGAAACTCGATCAATCCAAAGCTCAGGTCCATACCTCAGCAGAGCAATTGATCTATCACTTTACCGTCCCTGTAAACCAACTCATCAGCCAGGAAAGTGATTGGCAGAAATTTGCTTTTGGCTTGGCAGTCACACAGGTGACCACAGGCGCACGGCCGGTTCGCTCGATTACGCGTTTTCATCATCAGGACAATCGCGCTGTCTTTAATGCCATGTCTGACAATCCTGCTCATTGGATGCCGTTCGATATGCAGGCATATAAAACAACCTTGGCTCAGCAAAGTAGCTTAATCACAGTTGACTTTGAACAACCCATCGATGGCAAGGCTTCAATCGTCATTCAAGATGCAGATGGGCTTCCGGTTCGAAATCTTGTCAGCGGTTACGACTTTAACGAAGGATCGCAACGCGTCCTTTGGGATGGTCTGTCTGACAAAGGTGAACTCGTCACGCCCGGAACCTACACATGGCGGGGCATCACCCATGCAGGCATCAAACCCCAATACATGATGCGGTTTGCAAATGGTGATGACAACACATGGCAAAGCTGGGGGCCTAATCACTCGACCTTCAAAGAAGTTACCACCAACGGCAAGCACATCTTCCTGGCAGCAAACATCACCGAAGGCGGCCAATCACTCGTCAAACTCGACCTCGATGGCAAATTCATTCAAGGCTATCGACATATGCACGGCCTGGGGATCGAACGGTCACTCATCGCAGCAGATGATACCTACCTCTATGTCGTACAGGATGGCAATACATGGGGACGACGCAACGAAAAAGGCAATTGGGTCTACGACCAGAAAGTCACACTCGTCCGCTATGATCTGCAGTCCAGTAAACCCATCAACTACGCAAAAGCAACAGGCTCCGTCGGACATGGTTCCCGATACATCACCGTGGATACCATGAAAGTCGGCCCTGGCTCAAACAATCCCAATTGGCATGACCTTAACCTTGTCGGTACAGCGATGGTTGGGAATCGACTCTACATTGCTACACGATTAAACAGCACCATCTTTATCCACAACACGCAAGACGGCCTGCAAATCGATACCCTCAAACTCCCCGGTGTCGGTAGACTTGCTGCAACGCCCGATGGCCGGATCATCGCAATCGTCAATGGCAATGAACTCGTCTCCATCGATGCAAACAAAAACATCAAGCCCTTGGCCAAGCTCAATGGGATTGATCCACGTAACATCTCTGTTGGACCTGATGGTCGTATTTATATTTCAGACAACATCAGTCACCAGGTCATCATTCTCACAAGTTCCGGGAAAGTGCATCGCCGATTGGGAAATCCCGGTGGCGAGTACAAAGGTAAATTCGATATCCAACGTATGGTCCACCCGCATGGTATGACCATTGCACCCGATGGCAAACTCTGGGTTGTCGAAGACCGTTGGAATCCCAAACGTGTCCTGGCATGGGATCGCAACCTGTCCAAGGTCGTGATCGAAAAATTTGGCTCACCCCAATACGGTGGCCCCGGTACTGGATTCGACCCTAAGCATCACACGCACATCATTGCAGGCCAATGTCTCTGGGAAGTCGATCCTGCAACCAGGTCCTCCAAACTCATCAGCATCTTCCAGGAAAAACCCGGCATGATTGATGGGTGTATCCGCACGCCACTTTACTTCCGACACCATCGTGTCAACGGACGGACCTTCCTCATCGGATCATCCAAAGCAACCTTTGTTTGTGAGTTATTAGCCGATGGAACGCTCAAGGATATGGCTGCACTGAGTTCCACGCCCATGTTTGCTTATGCCTGTAATTGGAAGCCACCACAAACATATGTCGATGCGTATTACAAGCAATTCCCCGAACTCAAACCCAAGGATGCAAATGCACCACTCGTCGGTCGCGGATCACCATTAAACACCCGTGGCAAAGGCGGAGTCCTTTGGGTGGATCGTAATGGCGATGGCAAAACCCAGGGAGACGAATACAGCTTCTACCCGCAAATGCCTGATGTGAGCGTTGGATACTGGGGGTTTGCAGCTAAGGATTTGATCCTCCACATGTTTGTCAAAAATGACAATCAATGGGAAATACTCAAAATCAAACCCAATGGTTTTGATTCACATGGCACCCCACAATACGCGACACTCGGTGATGCAATCAAACAAGGCACGAATCCGATACAGGCAACCATGCGTGGTTTTCAATCCGCAATCGTCGACAGCCATGAGCGGATTGTCGTCAATGCTGATCCCAATATGATCGGCCTCAATCCCGATGGTTCTCTACTCTGGCAGATGGCCAACCCCTGGCTAGGTGTCCACGGTTCGCATAAAGCGCCACTGCCCCAAGTCGGAGTCATGCAGGGCAATCTCTACTTCCTTGGAGCAGCCAAACTGGATGACAACGCTGATCTACTGATGACCAATGGTAATCATGGTCGCTTTTTTATGATGACTTCTGATGGACTCTATGTCGATGAAATGTTCCGTGATGTCCGACAGAGTCGTGTACTTGATAACTACACCATCGGCGGTGAACCCTTCGGCGGATACTTTGGTAAAGCTGATGATGATGGTAAATACTATCTGCATGCAGGCAACTTCCGACTGTATGAAATTCAGAACGTGAACACCATCAAGCGTATGGCAGGAAGCATTGACGTGACGGTTGAAAAACTCAACGTCGCAACGCAACGTCAACTCAAAGTACTTGAGAAACAGAAGCAGGATAAAGTTGCCACCGTTACATGGTTGGACAAAGCACCCCGGATTGATGGCAACAGTAATGATTGGTCTAAGGAACAAATCAACTGGGATAGTTCCGGGCAGTATCCAGTTGCTGTGAAGCTTGGTTATGACAAGGACAATTTATATGTCCATGCTGCGGTTCGCAATGATGATTCACCCTGGGTTAATGGTGGCAAGGATTGGACCAACCTCTTTAAAACAGGAGACTCTTTGAACATTGAACTGGCACTTGATCCAGATGCAAAAGCCAAACGAAGAACATCAGCCCATGGTGATATCCGGCTACTTATCGCACCGTTTGAAAAGAAGAACATCGCGGTGCTCTATCGCTATAAATCTGACAGCAAACAAAATGCAGTAGAGTTTGCATCACCTTGGCGAAGTGTCATCGTGGATAGTGTCACCGAATTAGTAGATGTACAAATTGGGGTAAAAAAGCAACACAATTGGTACTCAATTGAGTTGGCTATCCCATTTAAAGCATTGGGCACCGATTCACCAGCAGGGAAAGTGATCAAAGGTGACCTGGGGATCAACTATGGTGATAGTGTCGGCGAGGTGACGCGTCTGCGTTCATACTGGTCAAACAAGGCAACAGCGTTGGTGAACGATGTCCCCGGTGAAATCATGCAACACCCGGACATGTGGAGCAATATTCGTTTTGAGGACCGTCCATGAAATACAATTTTTTGACCATCACGTTGTTGCTTGTTTTTGCATGCAGCTTCTTACCGTTACATGCTGATGAACTGGAGTTTTCAGGTGTCTTGGCCAACTCCGGTGAAGCAGGGCAAAACTTAGTCAGTAGCAATTCACAAACAGGTCGCACTGGGATCGGCATCGCGATGGATCGCAAAGGTCGCCTCTGGTCACGTGCTGGCCGTGGACTACTAAACTGCTATGAGCAGGATGGTCGTCTGGTTCGCCAATACAAGATCGATAGCAATTGTACGCATTTGGATAGCATCGCAGCTACGGATCAATTGATCGTGCTACTCATCCGTGGCGTGGTTTGGACCCTGCCCATTAACGCGTCAGAACAAACCACTCCCAAACGACTGCTGAGTAACATTCAAGGGATGGCTCCGGCCAGTCACCAGAATAAAGTACTGGTCCAACAAGCTGACAATACCATCGGATGGCTGAATCCTGCCAGTGGTAATATTGATGCAATTGCGTTTGACCCAGCACCGTCAAAGCGTGTGAATTTGATCGTCGCACCCGATGGAGAAGTCTTCTTGGACTTTGATCGCAAGGTTCACCGCTATGTTAATGGTAAAGAAATTATCGGTGATGAAACATGGCCCAAGCCTGCGACATCCGAACGGCTGCAAAACTACGGTGACGTCTGGTTCGGACATGCCTGGCATAGCACGATCAAACGCTATGACGCCGAATTGAATCCTGATCCAGGCGTGGTACTTGGTGGCGGGTCGGGGAGTTTTATCGGCTTTTTGCCGGAGAATCCTGAGATCATCAATGGTCGAGGTATGGTACGCCTTGGCACGGATACCTATGCAATAGCAGGTATAGAAGGTGTGATACATCTACTTGCATATGACAGCGCACAACAGCGGATGCAACTGATTCGACGCATCGGTTCACTGGTGGATTGCCCGACACTTGCGATCAATTCACAAGGCGTGATTTGGGCAGCAGGGGGGACATGGCCTTGGGAAGGATTGCCCGACACATCCATGCCTGAAGGAGACCGTGCAGGTGACTGCGGAAGTCAAATGGTGATCATGCCCAATGGTTATGCAGTTTGTTACAGTGCCAAATATGGCAAGCCGGGAATTGCCTATGGTCCCTATGTAAAGGACGGCATGACGCGCGTGAGTGTCAGGGGACTCGACACTAAAAAACTCTCTTCCGAACTTGAAAACAACTATCCTGCAGCAACCACTGTCAAGTTCAAAAATCGCTTCTGTCTACTCCTGATTTCCGACACAGGCAAGGCACGCCTGTTTCGCATTTCCGATCGCGGGCAATTTTACGATGACATGGGAGATGCCCAGCTATCGCTGACATCACCCGTCAAGTCTTGCACAAGTCTTGCCAAAGTGGATGAGGATACGCTCCTGCTAGCAGCAGACAATGCCATCATCACACTTAAGCAGAATGAAAACGGCTGGCAAGAAACAAGTCGGATTACTGCGTTTGGAAATGCTGCCAATGACAAGTTTGGTGATCAGCTTTATGTCGCCTATCACAGCAACAGAATCTGGGTCTCCGACATGCAACGACATCGGATTGTCACGCTTGACAGCAAGGGACAAAACCTGCTTGCAACCTATGGTAAAACCGACAAGGCAGGCAACTCAATTGATGAGTTGAACCAACCGACGACCATCGCAGTTAACGGTGACCGATGCGTTGTGTTTGATTCGCATAACCAGCGTCTGATGCGGTTCACATTTAAAGCAACTCGTTGACATACACCCGGTTTTGACATGGCATGCAGATCAGCGATGATGATGGCGTAAATATGACTGTTAATCGCTATCAATCATGGATGAATCAATATGCCAAAGCCTGCCCGGAATTTTATCTTTGCTGTCGACCTTGATGGTTGTGTCGTGGACTTTTACAAAGCGATCCGCCCAATTGCTGCTGAATGGCTCAATAAGCCGGTGCATGAATTGACCGAGGATTTTTCCTATGGTTTTCCCGAATGGGGGATGCCAACCGAAGGTGAGTTGCGCTATTCATTCATGCATCGTTATGCAGTCAAGCAACGCGAAATTTTCAAAAAGGCTCCACCGATTCCTGATGCAGCTTATACCTTAAGAAAGCTCAGTTCCGCAGGGGTGCATATTCGAATCGCCACCCATCGTCTCTATGTCGGTGGCACTCATGAATTGGTTGTCAGTCACACCGTCAATTGGCTTGAGCAACATGCAGTCCCCTATATGGACCTTTGTTTCCTCAAAGACAAGACCTCAGTCAATGCTGATGTGTACATTGATGACTCACCAACCAACATCACGCGATTTGAGGAAGAGGGTAAGGAATACATCATCTACAACAACTCCACCAATAAAAATTGTTCCGGCAAACGGGCGATGAATTGGGATGAAGTTTATGACATTGTAATCGAGAAGATGAATCAGAAAAATGCCCATAACAAAGGTGTGTAAATCAAACACCGTCCGGCGGCGCATCAATTGATTTAAAATCGTTATGCTTCGGATCAGCAACAGCAATTACCGCTGCAATGATATCCTTACAGCCCATCGACTTTAACTGACGACAACAGTTATTAAGTGTCGCGCCACTGGTCTTCACATCGTCAATAAGTATCACCGTCCACCCATTCAGATTAATAGGACGAGGGCCAACGGACTGGCTGACATTCACCGTACGTTGCGATGGCACCACGCGTGTTTGCGAAGGCGTGTAACGGATGCGTTTAAGCAGTGGCATCACGGGTAAATGCAAATGCCTTCCAACGCAATCCGCGATGAGTTGTGATTGGTTATAACCACGTTCCCACCTGCGATACCAATGCATAGGAACCGGGCAGATCGCGGTTGGATTGTCTTGTAAATCAGGTAAGTCAAGGTGTGGTGTGAGCAACTCACCGAGCATTTGTCCCCACCGCCATGCGTGCTTGAATTTTAGCGTCACAATCCAATCACTGATGGGTGGTTCGTAAGCGCTGACACGTACAATTTTTTGCCAGTGAATTGTTTGATTAATGCAGAAGGCACAACCTTTGGCCGTGACGGCTTTAGAGCTGATACTCGCTCCACATCGTGAACAGTAGTCCGCGGAGACCTTCGGCAGGTATTGCCCCTGATCACAAGCGTCATACCATTGACTCACGTGCTCGTCACCGAGTATCTGTGTGCATATGCGGCGTAGTGGGTATCCGAACATACAACTGATTGTACCATTGTTGGGATTAGGGATTAGGGATTAGGGATTAGGGATTAGGGATTAGGGATTAGGGATTAGGGATTTAAAAACCGCTTGCGGTTTAGCGGCGCAGACTAGATGCATATATCAATTGGTGTGCGACGGATACTTGGAGCGCTAAACCGCAAGCGGTTTTGCAATTCGATCCGAATCCCCAAGATGAACAGGGCACGGTCACCGGTTATACTCTTGGGCATGAGTGCAGCCCAAACATCCAATGAGTCGGTTTCCTGTCGCCAACGTCATGATGGCGTGGTGGTGTCCAATCGCAAAGTCTGCCGTGAGCATTTTGAGCTGACGGTGCGTCTTACCCCCAGATTGCGTGGCAGATTTGCATCCACGGCACCGGGGCAATTTATCCAGATTGGCTGTCGCCCACCAGCTGATGCCATGGACATTAATAGTCTCTGTGGTGATGAATTCGAAATCACGCCTGAGACTTGGCCAAGCTTGCAACAACCGGAAATGAAGCAGCGATTGGCCTTACTGCGTCGCCCATTTAGCCTCTCGGGTCGCTGGGATGATGAGCAGGGCACTTGCATCCAGATCGTTCAACGTGTGGTCGGCACCGGTACCCAATGGCTTAGCAAACTCAATACAGGTGATCCGGTCGATCTCATTGGCCCATTGGGTAACACATTCACCTTGCCCCAAGAACGCAAGCTGGCATTATTGGTTGGCGGCGGTGTCGGACTCCCGCCGATGTTCTATCTGTCTCAAGCCTGCGCCAAAGCCGGATGGGATGCGGTGGGATTTGTCGGTGCGATGACGGCTGACCTGTTGGCTGTGACCTGGGCTAAGGAGGCAAAACCTGATGCGTTGGGTACACCTGTGCAAAGTGTTCAGGAATTTGCCAACGTCAACTTCCCCGCAGTCGTGACCACCGATGACGGCTCAATGGGACTCAAAGGTCGCATCACCGATGGCTTGGTGCGCTATCTGGATTCTCTGACTGATGAACAATTGAATCAGGCAGTGTTGTACACATGCGGCCCGCACGTGATGATGCATGCCGTTGCCAAACTCGCAGACCGATACGGCATCCCCTGTCAGGCCTGTCTGGAACAGGCAATGGCCTGCGGCATGGGGACGTGCCAATCCTGTATCGTCAAGATCGAGGAAGACAACAATCCCCATGGTACGCTAGAAGATGGGCGCAACTGGCGATACAAACTCGCCTGTACCGATGGCCCCGTGTTCGATTCCACGGATGTGATCTGGTAATCCTCTTAACGCAAAGTTTATATTAAAATAGATGACCATCCATAGTGGTTGGCCATCTGTTAAGTTTCATTTTTATATGAACGGATGACGCTCAATTGAGCATGTATCAGAGTTCCTGTACCGTTGGGCGAATAACCATTTCATTGACTGATACATCACGAGGCTGAGACAAGGCGTAAACTATCGCATCTGCAATGGCCTTGGGATCAATTGCGATATCAAAGACGGGCTTCATATGCTCTATGACAGTATCACTGGTGATCGTGTTTGTCAGTTCAGTGGCTACCGCACCAGGTGAGATGATCGTGACACGTATCTTGCCTGCTAACTCATGACGCAATCCCTCAGAGATGGCTCGCACGGCAAACTTGGTCGCGCAATAGACACCGCCCGATGGGAAGACGACATGACCTGCTACGGAAGCAATATTGACCACATCACCAAAGCCTTGTTCAAGCATACTCGGTAAAGCTGCATGAATACCGTTGAGAACGCCTTTGATATTCACGTCCACCATCTGATCCCATTCCTCAACTTTACCTTCAGCCAAAAATGAAAGCGGCATAAGACCGGCATTGTTTACCCATCCATCAATCCGCCCAAATTGCTTTAAAGTCTCATCAGCCAAAGCCAAAACCTGCTTGCGATCTGTTACATCAGTAACGAGGCTTGCAGCTTTATCGCCTAACGCCTTAACGATGGCATCCAGTCGATCCACTCGTCTTGCAGCGAGCATGACATTCGCGCCAGCCTGAATCAAAGCCTGAGCCGTAGCTTGTCCAATCCCACTTGAAGCTCCGGTGATGACGATTACTTTGCCTTGAAGATTGCTCATGATTGAGTCCTTTTAAAAGAATGTTCGTTTATTATTAAAGCCGAAAAATAATCTGTGACATAGTAGGGAATAAAAATCAAGTGTTAAATGGTGAGTGATTTCCATGCCATTTCAAATGCGGATTGTTGCACATTTTTATCGATTTTAAAATGAAAAATCGAGGCATCACGATACAGACGTTCAATGGGGCCTATGAGATTGGCCCAGTACATCGTCCAGTGTAACGGGCGAAAAATGCCCTGGTCGATGCCACGTTGGACCACTTCAAAGAGTTGCTCAAAACGCGGGTCAATATCTCTGCAGTCAACGGATGTGATATACGGCGAGGAAGAAAAATGCGTGTAATAGCTATAAATATCACCTTTTTTACGCATGAATTTGAAGTAACCTTGCCAGAGATGTTCCGTGGCATCTTTCACGGTAAAGGTTGATAAGTCGTCTTTCCCAAAAAGATCGTCTGCCATGATACGCTTGGATTGGATATAGTTTTCAATAAACAACGCTTCCTGATTGGGGAAGTACAGATAGATGGTTGCTGGTGAAACATCAGCTGCCTTGGCGATCTTGGACATGCTCGCAGCTTTGAACCCAATCTCGTTAACCAAATCCCGAGTGGCTTTGAGAATCCGAGATTCTTTGGCTTGGTCTTTAACACGCATGACTCAATAATAAATGAACGTTTATTATTGTCAAGCGCCATCGCAGTAATATTTTAGTTTATTGGTTAGATCAGTTTTATTGGGGATGTTGCTTAAGCGGTGTGACTTCCACATGCCAACCGCTTTGGGTCGGGGCAGATGTGCTTAGGATATCCGGGGCAATGGCCTCGTTGAGTTTGGCACTAAAGAGACTGAAAATCTGCTCATCGTCACTGTCGTCATTGACGGTTTGACACTTAATCGGCAAGAGTGTTGCCTTGTCATACCACAGATCAATTTGGGTGAAACTGATTTTTGCTGAGGGTTTGGGGGTTAATGCCAGATGATAAAACGTGACTTGTTTGGGATCCAGAGTGGGCATTTTTTCGGTGACAAGTTTAACGTCAAATCGTTTGAGAATCTCAGCTTTTTTAGCTTGTAATGGAATGGGAAACGGGCTGTTCTCCATGGACATGTGATCATCATGAGGATCGGCTTGACCTGGTGTTGGAGGAGCGTGAACCTGTCGTTTGAAGAACTGCTTTTTCTCGTCAAGTTGTTCAACGAGCCAGATGCCATCGTAAACCCATTTGCGTTTTTGTTCACGGCGTTGGCCGTCGATGACGATGCTGTTAAAGTCGACGGCAAATTTCACCTTAGGCTTTGACACATAGTACAAATTGCCAAAACGCAGTTGCGTATCTCCGAGCAGGCCTTGAATCTGTTCAAAACGGACTGCGGCCTGGTAGGTCTTAATGGTATCTGCCTTGGCTTCGATCTGATCAAGCAGAACTTCAACGGTTGGCTCAATAGTCTGTGCAGTTAAAGTAGAAAAACTTTGCAGTGCAATGAGAATCATAAGCAATGGTTTAAGGCGATTTATCATGAATGCAATCCCAATGTATTTGGTCTATTTGAAGTACAACCCTGTTTGCCAATGGGTTGCATCTAATGGAATTGTACTCAATTTACAGCGAGTTAGCTGATGGGAGGGTGATGGTGAAAATGGCCCCTGTTGGGGAAATGTTGTCTTTTGATGGTGCCTGCGAACTGGAGACGTGGATTTGCCCGTGATGTGCTTGGACAATTGCGCGGACATAGCTGAGCCCCAACCCATTACCTTTGTTGGTACGACTTTGATCGCCAGAATAAAAGCGGTCGAAAATCTGCGGGAGAATCTGTGGATCAATACCTGGGCCGGTGTCTTGAATTTGCAACTGGACAGTTTGAGCATCCAACTCTTTTGCGTTTACTTTGATCGTACCTGCATTTGAGGTGAATTTGTTTGCATTGTCCAGCAGGTTGGCAATGACACGCTGAAGTCTAGGGCGACTTCCTAGAACCATCACTGGTTTGTCCGGCAGTTGCAATTGCAATGTTTGTTGCTTTTCTTCAGCCAAGGGGGTGAATAGATCAACTGCATCATGCAGGATTGCATTCATATCCACGGTCTGCATTTCTGTTTTATCGATTCCTGCTTCTGCGGATGCGATTTGCAGCATCGTATTAATCATCTCATGAAGCCGTTCAATTTCTTCGATGAGTTGAGCGGACATGTTGTGGTACGCATTAGTATCGGGTTTGGCTCGGAGAGTCGTTTCGATGATGCCACGCATACGGGTTAATGGGCTGCGTAGATCGTGGGCAATGTTGTTAGTGACATCTTCAAGTTCTTGGATGAGTGCTTGGATTTTAGCGAGCATGGTGTTGAAGTTGGATGCAAGGTCTTGGATTTCCTGACCGCTGTTGCCCACTTCGACTCGCAAGTCAAGATTGCCTTTGTTGATGGATGATGCGGCACGCGTGACTTGCTTGACGCCGTTCATAGCTTGACGTGATACAAACCATCCTGCGAGGCCGACAAGGATCATGGTCACAGGCAGAAGTATCAACGCTATTTTGATGAAATGTTCAAAGAAGGGATCGAAATTGTTTTGGCCTTGCCCGACTTGGAGAATGTATTGGGGCGTGACTTTGCCGATGCAATAGCGGATGCTGCCTGAGTTTCCATCATTAACAACGGTATGTATGACAGGCGATTGACCGAGCATGTATTGCGTGAAGTCCTTAGGGGCTGCGATCTGAGGCCAGTTTTTGCTGTACTGATTTTGCAGGACAGTTTGGCCATTGCTATTAAAAATGCGGATGAACATCATCGGCCCCGGACCATGATTTGGGCCGTGTTTTCTGTTACGTTCATTGGGTTGGTTGAATCTGTCATGGACGGCTTGAAGACCATTTTCCTTGAGTTGATCTTGAATACGATAGAACATTCCAAAAAGCATGCGTTCTTCGTGTTTCTTCATATCCACTTGCATGAATCCGTAAAGCAGGACGAGTTGGCAGAAAAATAATGTACCAAAGAGAAAGATACAGGTGAAGGTGATTCGTGAAGTGACAGATCGGAACATGTGTTTACCGTACCTCGCAGATGTAGCCTAGCCCTTTGACGGTGTGAATGAGTTCCGGGCTATCAGGCTGTTTGAGTTTGCCCCGCAGTTTACAGACACGTGATTCAACGACATTGGTTTGCGGGTCGAAGTTGTAATCCCAGACATGTTCCATGATCAACGTTTTAGAAATGATTCGGCCTTTGTGTCGCATGAAGTATTCGAGTAGTGCCAACTCTCTCGGTTGGAGAATAATTTCCTTGCCATTGCGATAGACCTTGCGGCAGATTAAATCCATGGACAGGTCACCGATGCGCAGTTGATCAGGTTCAGTAACGGTCTGCGAGCGTCGGACGAGTGATTGAAGTCTGGCGATCAACTCCGAAAAGGCAAAGGGTTTGATCATGTAATCATCGCCACCAGCTTGAAGTCCACGTACGCGGTCTCCGACGGAGTTTCGCGCCGAGAGCAGAAGCACTGGCGTCATGATTTTTCGAGAGCGCAGTTTATCAACAAGTGTGAGTCCATCCATGACTGGCATCATGATGTCCACGACTGCTGCATCGTAGTGATATTCACTGAGATGGATAAAACCTTCATGGCCATTCGGCGCATGTGTTACGGTGTAACCTTCTTGTTTGAGTCCACGAAGTATAAAGTCCGCTGTCACTTGATCGTCTTCAATTACCAATACGTTCATGCTCTTATTTTAGACCTTAAAACAACGTCATACCACGTTAAATCGCCAACATTGCCAAAAGGTAATCTCAAGGCAATCTTGTGGTCATGTCTTTGCCCGATACATCTTAATGGAACCCACTGAAGCAAAGCACATGGGCGGTCAGTACACGAATGGGGGCAATACGCTTTGCCATGTGAGTCACCTCAATGCAGATGAGTACGTTGCTCATCTGCCTGAGTCTGAATCTTAGGAAAGGAAGGACATGTCATGAGTGTCAGCAGTATCGGCGGCTCGATGGGTTACAACCCCTATGTCGTCATGAACAATTCGCAACAAACACAAGGGGCTCAAAAGCCTCAAGGCGGCTCGCCCCCACAAGGTGGACCACCACCGCAGGGAGCAGGAGAAACCTCCACGGATGAGATGTATTCCAAGTTCGATACGGACGGCGATTCATACATTTCAGAAACGGAAATGGCATCTGTGCTGAGCATGGGACAATCAGAAGAACTCAGCGAAGAAGGTTTGGCCATGTATGCAGACGCCGACATTGACGGTGATGGCATGCTCAGCCAGGAAGAGTTTGATACCCAGATGCAGGCGATGCGGGATGAAATGGGGCCGCCACCGCAGATGGGACAAAATGAGCAGACCGCTGGTGCAAGCATCAGTACAAGCAACGGCGTGGATATGTATTCACTGATTCAGAATGTTTCTGGTCAGTCGGCATACAGCGATGCCTCTGCCATTTACGCTTGACTCGTTTGCTTTAGCAATGATGGATTGGAAAAGAGAGCGGCAGGATTTTGCTTGGGATTCAAGGCATTACATCGTGGATGGATGTGATGTGTTGCAACCCCATCACACGGATACCGCTCCATGGGTATTCGGATCAGAACCTGATGGATACGGTAGCACACCCATGCGTTTCCATCAGGTTTTTTAATGCGCGATTGGTGTACTGATGTTGACCATGATTGATGGGATGAAAAAAAGCACCGACCTCCGCAAGTCGGTGCTTTATCAAAATGGATGGAAGTATCGGATCACACATCCGACACGACGTTAAACGCGATTGGTTACGCAGCCCAGTTGCCGGGACTGTGTTCGATGATGGGGTGAATGGGGTCGAGCGCTTTGAGTTGCTTGGCCATACTGTTGGATAGTTTGCCTTGCGGACTCACGCACCAGCCTGCGAGACTTGGATGAGCAGCAAGTCTACTGATCTGTTCTATCAGGTCTTTTTCAGGCATCCCATCGGCTGAGATTGGCACGCATTGGACCATCAAAATGCCAGCCAGGTCAGCTGAATCAAATAGATTGTCTGACCCATAGTGATCACGCACGACAATCAGTGAATCGCCACTGGCTGGAAGTAAAGCGTCTTCATGCACATGATCCACCGGGACGATGGTGTGGATTTCACAGGGCTTGCCATTGACCATGAACGTGCGACTGTCAAAGTGTGAATCCGTAACGCGTACTGATGTGAGTCCGACAGTTGTCTGCATTTGATCGAGAATCCGACGTCCTTTGAGGAGTGTTAGACTGATCCGGTACAGCGACTGATCACCCATACCAGCTGGCCACCAGCGTTGGGGCACAACCAATTGCATGCGAACCATGCCACATAAATGTTGAAGTTCGACTTGAGCGAAGGTTTCATCGTGGAACCCATGCTCATCTTCGACTTCAAGCAGCACACGAACCCGTTTGGGATTGGAGTCACTGCTTTGAGGTAGTCTGGGTTTGAGTCGAAAATGCGTGTCGATGACAGCTTGCTCATCGTCGACATATCGAACGACTGGTTTAATCTGCGCCAACTTGGACGCTTCTACGGTAGGGCTTGGCTGCATACGTCTCTCCTACAACCCCAAGGCCTCATGTGGATGGACATCCACGTTTTTCTACCTGTGCGTAAGACACATTAATGTATATCGGGCAAGATCAAATAAATCAATAGAAAAAAAGCACGGTTATCGGATGGTCCCTGATAACCGTGCTTTTTGATAGCATCGTTGCAGTTATTACAAACGGACGTTGGCAAATATTTTTGCATCCGTTGTGTTTTTTTGAATCTGTCGCAAACGGATGGGTAATCCGTTGGTGCATTGCAGCGCTAAACCGCGAGCGGTTTAACCGGTGAGATTCAACATGGCGGCGAAATATCCGGGGGCTTTAGGAACTTCCGGGGGCCGGGATTATTTCTTGCCGGTGAAGAATTTCTTGATGGAGTGAACCGTGGTCTGGCGGCCGATCTTGGCGATGGCTTCGACCAATGGCAATTCCTTGGGGCAGACTTCAACACAGTTTTGGGCATTACCACAGTCGGAGATGCCGCCAGCTTGTTGCATGACATCAAGACGATCTTCCTTGAGTGATGCACCGGTTTCATGCGTGTTGAAATACAGTGTCTGGCCGAAGACCTGAGCACCGACGAAGTTGCCTTCCAGTGAGAACTGCGGGCAGGCTTCGAGGCAGCAACCGCAGGTCATACAGCGTGAAAGCTGATACCGCAGTTCCTGTGCTTCGGGGTCTTCTTTTGGACCTGCACCAAGATCATGTGTGCCATCAATGGGAACCCAGCCCTTGATGTCCTTGAGGTTGGCAAACATGCTCGAGCGATCGACGAACAGGTCACGGACAACCGGGAACTTGCTCATCGGTTCAAGGGTGATGGGGTTGTCTTTGGTACCTGTGCCGTCTCGTTCGATGAGTTCATCGACGAGTGTCGAGCAGCTTTGGCCGACTTGACCGCCCATGACCATGGTGCATGCACCACAGACTTCTTCCAGGCAGCTACAGTCCCAGACAACCGGGGTGCTTTGTTTGCCATCAACGGTTACAGGATTTGAAGCAATGGCCTGCAGACAGCTGATGATGTTGAGGTTTGGTTTATAAGGCAGTTCAAACACCTCGTAGTACGGATTCTTTTCCGGACTGTCCTGGCGTTTGACCTTGACGAAGAAACTTTTTTTCGCGTCGGATGCAATCATGGTGCATGCTCTCATCGCGTAGGGGGAAGCGGCGAAGCGTCGGATCCCATGGTTTAAAAATTAGTCAGAGAAACAGTTTATATATCGTCCCACGGAAGTCTTTGTAATCAACATTCCGGTGGGGTTATCTTTGCTTTGTCAGCTGGTTTTGCCGTAGGTACGAGCACGTGGTGGGACCATTGGAGTCGCCACGTCTTCGTAACTGAGTTCCGGTTGATCGTTGACGTACTTGACCAGCGAAGTCTTCTGGAACGGATCATCGATACGTTCTGGGTAGTCAGGGCGGTAATGCGAACCGCGTGATTCCTTACGTGCGATGGCCGGAACCAGAATCGCTTCAGCGTAGATCAACATGTCGTTGAGTGCACGTGTGAAGCTCAGGTTCTGGTTGGTCCACATACCGGTGTCCGAAAGGCAGACGTCTTTGTACTCTTCGCGGAGTGCTTTGACGGTTTCCAGAGCCTTTTGCATACGCTCTTCGGTTCGAACCACTGTTGCTGCTGCAGTCATTTCGTCACCCAGTCGACGCCAGATGTCATACGGATTGGCTTTACCTTTGGAGTTGACCAATGCGTCGACTTTGTCCTGTTCCTGTTTGACGAACTTGTCGATGATGTCCTGTGACAGTTCGCTGGCAGGTGACATGCGTCCTTCCTTGGCATAGTTAACCAGGGAGGGGCCGCAGAACAGACCGTCGAAGATACAGTTAAGCAGGGCGTTGGCACCAAGGCGTGTCCCGCCGTGGTATTGGTAGTTGACTTCACCAAACGCAAAGAGACCGGGGATGTTGGTCATCATGTTGTTTGGAGCGCCATCCTTCATACCGATGGTCTTTTCACCATCACCGGGGACAGCTTCTTTTTCTTCTTCAGTGAAGACGGTATACAGACCACCCATTGAGTAATGGACGGCTGGGAAAATCTTCATCGGGACTTCGGTCGGATCGTCACCGGTGAATTTTTCGTAGATTTCAAGGATGGCTTTGAGCTTGTCCTTGGTGCCCTGTGGCAGGTGGGACACGTCAAGGTAAACCATGCGGCTTCCGCCGATACCGTATCCGTCTTCGCAGACAAAGAAGATTTCGCGGGTGGCAATGTCACGTGGGACTAGGTTGCCATAGGCCGGATATTTTTCTTCCAGGAAGTACCAGCGTTCTTCTTCAGGAATGTCCAATGGCGGACGCACGTCACCCTTTTCACGGGGGACCCAGACGCGACCCCCTTCACCACGTGCCGATTCGGACATCAGACGACACTTGTCTTCGCCGGGGATGGCTGTGGGATGAACTTGAATGAATTCGGGGTTGCCGAACCATGCACCTGCTTGATAGCAGCGAGCCGCCGCACCACCGGTGCAGATGACGGACATGGTTGACTTGCCGAAGACCATGCCGTTACCACCGGTTGCCATGACGACTGCGTCAGCCAGGAACGGTTTGATCTGCATGGTACGCATATCCTGGGCGATGATGCCTTTGCACTCACCATTGTCATCAATGATGGGCCAGAGGAATTCCCAGAATTCGTATTTGTTGACTTTGCCATCGGCTTCATGACGACGGACTTGTTCATCCAGACCGTAGAGCAGTTGCTGGCCGGTTGAAGCACCTGCAAAGTGGGTTCGCTTAAACAGTGAGCCACCGAAGAGACGCAGGTCGCGTTGACCTTCAGCGGTACGGTTAAACGGGACGCCCATGCGGTCAAGCAGGTCGATGATCCTCGGCGCCCAGTGGGTCATTTCATAGACAGGGGGCTGGTGCTGGAGGAAGTCACCACCGTAAAGGGTTTCGTCCATGTGGATCCACTCGGAGTAGCCTTGTTGACGGGCGACTTCGTTACAGGCGTTGATGCCACCCTGGGCACACACACTGTGGGAACGCTTGACAGGGACCATGGAGAAGAGGTCCACAGGGACGCCAGCTTCGGCGACCTTGATCGTTGCGGAGAGGCCAGCGAGGCCACCACCAACGACAATCACTCTGGGTTGTTTCTGTGACATGTTATTCTTTACCTTCAGGTTTCAGATTCCAATGTTGGAATGCTGGCATTAGGGTTAATGATTCGTTTGCTTACTCAGTATGAGCTGGCTTGGCCGCAGCTTCTTCTTCGACGACAGCTTTACCGGCTGTGGCTTCATCCATCACCGGGCAACAGTCATCGGTAGGGGCTTGACCGTCTTTGAGCATCGGACATTCATGGCCATCAGCGGTTTCTCTGTAATGAGCACCGTGTTCCATCATGGTATGAATGGCTTCGAGTTCATGGGGTTTGATTTGGTAGGTGTTGGCACCAATTACCGCCCCGACGGTAAAGATTGCCAATGCAACGCCAAGACCTGCACAGATTTTGTTCCAGCGAGCTTGAGCGGCAGGCGTGATGGTCACACCCCAGGTGATGGCAGCAGTCCAAAGACCGTTGGCCCAGTGATAGACCACACCCAATGCACCGATCAGATAAAAGGCGCTGACGAGCCAATGTGCCTGTAACGCATAAGCGGTGGTGGCGGTAACCAAGGGTTCGCCATTGGGACCATGAGCATAGAACGGGGTGAACCAGCCACCAAGGTTCCATCGCCAGCGGAGTGTTGCGACATGCACGAAGATGAAGATCAACGCTATGATGCCGGTGACGCGTTGAAGCGTGTAGCGGTAGTTCTTTTCATACTTGTAATGCGTGGTGTTACTCTTGCCACCAATGGTATAAGCAATACCGAGAATGGCATGGAAGCCGATCGCCGACCACAAGCCGATTTCAACAAAGAGCAACGCCGGCATTGAGTGAATGAAATCCACTTCATGCTGAAAGATGTCCGCTTCGTTGAACAGGTCCTTGATGAAAGGGATCTGCTGGATCATGATCTGGAAGTTGGTAAACAAGTGAACAATGCAGAACACGCCCACGGGGATAATGCCCGAAAGGGAGTGTAACCGGCGAAACACGAAATAGTTTTTCGCCATAAAGCAAGGTTCTGACGAGCAGCTCTTTGAGCCGCAGCAGCATTTGGAGTCAGTTTGTGACACGGTGCAATTCCTTTGCGAAGGTCCTGTCAGAATTTGTGAACAGAAAGAACAGGATAATATAGACTTTTGTTTTTTCAACCGAGATCGCTCATAAAAAGCGATTAATCTCAGCCATTGCGTTCTTGCGTGGACAATTGAATGTAGCGTTGACGCAATTCATAGAGTGTTTGCGTGAGCATGGTGTTCTCTTCATCAGAGAGATTGCCTTGGGTTTTTTCCTGAAGCACGGTCAACAAATCAATGTGATGACGTGCCAATCCAAGGTGTGCCCTGCGTTGGCCAGTACGTGGGTCGGGGATGCCGCCCAAGGAAAAGAGGGCCTGCGTAGCCATTGTGGAAATGAGAACTTCAAATGAAGCTTCAGGGATCTGCTGCTGACCCGGTGCGGCCTGCGCAGCACCGGCAGATGTTGCTCCTGCAGTGCTGCTTGATGCAGCTTTTTTCTCGGCTGCGGCTTTGGCGAGTTTTTCTTTCTCGGCCTGAGCCTGAGCCTTCCAGTCGGAGTCAACCTGAATCGATGGTTTGGAGTCGTTTGTCATGGCGGTATCCAGTAAAACAAATCGGAGTTGAACAGAGTATAAAGACTTCTGATCTTTTTAGCGAGTCGGTGGAAAACTTTTTACACCTTACAAACATGAGCGATCAATCCATCTAACGCCAATGTGGGTTTCAAACGCCTTAACATTCTCAGGACGAATCTTCATGCTATCCCTTGAATGCTGCATCAAACAGGTTCGTGTACGACTCACAATACATCTCCATTCTTCTTGTCCAAGGGACTCGTGACTAGCCACTAGGACTAGGGTTTAAACTGGTAGCAATGCCTGTTATTTCGATTCCTTTTGCCTTTCCTTGGTCCCAAGTCGCTAGTCTCTAGTCCTTTGGACAAACCGGAAACAGCGATTAATTGTTTGAACTGCTCCATTCCACACGTTTCTCCTAATCACAAAACCTGTTAGAATCCATAGCATTAGATTGCTTCATGTTTTGTCAGAAAACCAACAGGGGACATCATGCACACGCTTCGCGCATTGGCTGCCATACTCATTGTCGCTCTTGGACTTTCCGCCTGCTCACCTTATGTGAACATTCCCGGTCAGCGAGGCGATACACTTGCGACCCACAATCCCAACAGCAAGTACATCCAGGAAGCTATCGTTGCTGCACTCAAAGCAGTGGTGACCTACCGCCCGGTTGAAGGTAATTATCAAGTGATCCTTCCCGAAGGCACGGATCCAGCAACCTATGCATCGCTGCTCCCGCAAATGGGTGATCAAGCCATGTGGTCCAGCGATGGTGTTCGGCAGGATGTTCCCGTCTACGAAGTCAAAGCCATCCGCCTGCGTGGAGCTGATGGTGAAATCGACATCGCCCGCCCAGCAGTCGGCTTACCTGATGGTCGAACCCAGCAACTTGTCACCGTGGATATGAAATACTATGTCCCCGGTGGTTGGGGGCATACGCGTCTGCGTGTCTGGAAAGCCTCAGTCGAAAATGCCATGCGGCAAACCGCAACGCCATCAGCCCAAACAACTATTCACGAAGACAGCTCGCAAATGTACCCACAGGAACTGGGCACACCCATGCCTGCTGCACAATAATCCTTTATCCAACGATCCATAACCATTAAAATCAGACTGATACAACAATCGGTTCACGACACAAGGAGGCGTCCTGATGATTCGCAACTCACTTTTATTGTCCGCCATGGCCTTTGCACTGTTACTCAACGGCTTGGCCATCGCTCAGGACAGTCCCGTTGAAGAATCCGCTGACAAGCCCACTGTCTCCGAACCGGTCAAAGCAGATAACGATGCTGCCGACGTCGTCGATCAGATGATGAAAAAGATGAAGCAACAGCAACCTGTCGTCGAACCCACCGAACGACCCTCTGCTTCAGCAACCGAAAAACGTCCGGCATTATCCCCATCACCCAAAATCGATCTGGACCCCAAAATCCTGGGCATCGCACCTGGCATGCCCAAACCCAAACTCCGGCGCGAAGGTGAATTCGTCGTCAACCGTCAAGGCCGACTCCTGCGTTCCAATGACGGCCAGCACATGGTCTTCGCCTACAAGTCCGACAGTAAGCTCCAACCCGAACCCCCGATGATCGTCGTCCCCTGTCAGTTGCTCCAGAACATGGAAGAAATGATGCTCGAACGTGGCGACCAGATCACCTTCTCCATCACCGGCCAAATCCTCAGCTACCACGGCACCAACTACATCCTGCCAACCATGATGAAACCCGCCATTGATATGGGTAATCTGGGTAACTGAGTTGTTCTTGCTCTAAGGCTGAATCACAAAGACATAGAGTTATAAGTCCAAAACAAAGCGACATAGACACGTCAATCGCCAATAGCTGCGACACTGCGTGTCGCTGATGCATCATCCAATAGTGAATCCGTTGTCTTTATCAGTGTTCATCTCTGTGGCTAATTGCCTTTCAAACTATTCGCCTTCAGATCTCTGGCTTGGCCTTTGTGTCTCCAGGGCAAACGCATGTACGTTTTTTTTGCCTTAGCGAGCCGGCTCGTGTCGAGCCGGGATTGAGCGAAGCTCAAATTCAGGGCACAACCATCACGTTTGATACCGAAACTTTCTCCAGCTGCGGATTTCGTCGCGACCGCCGACGCCTCGCTAAGGCAAAAATGTCCACATGCGTTCACCCTGACTGTGTCTCTGTGGCAAAACTATCACGCTTGATACACTATAACCATGCCACCCACCGCGAAACTTGATCCTGAAGCCTGGCTTGCTGAAGCGATGGTCACCTGTGAGATTGTCGAACGGGTGACGCTCACGCATGAGTGGATGCCAGCGACGCACATTGGTATCGCTGACAAAATTTACTACATCGAAGACGGGGGCGGACACCTTGTTCTGGAAAACGAACTCTACGTCCTAAAGCCCGGACAAGCCTACATCATTCCCACAGCCTTGGATCAACGTGGCGAATTGGATCAACAAGTCGGACTGCAAAAAATCTGGACGCACTTTTCCGTTGTAGCCATGCAGTCACTTTATCTGCTGATGCTTCATCCACCACCACGCTGTCTGGCAGGAAAGACCGGTAAAGCCATCGGCAAACTCATGCGCCAAATGCTCGATGAATGGAACGGTAATCAACCCGGCCATCACCTTGCGATCAAATCATTACTCATGCAGATCATCGTCACTGCGTATCGCGCGCCGCAGGAAGACATCGTCAAGCCCGATGAGATCGTTGCCAAGAGTACAAGCCCTGTCCCGTCACCAGCTGACGAGCATTACAAAGCCATCCGTGACGTGTTGAATCTCATGGCTGAGCATTACATGTCGCCATGGACACTTGCGGAGTTTGCTGCTCATGTGAACCTGTCACCCAATTATTTCAACACGCTATTTCGCCGTGTCATCGGCCTGCCACCCATGCGGTTTTTAGAGTCATTACGACTTCGTCATGCTCGGACTTTGCTTGGCGGGACGCGTATGCATATTGCAGAAATTGCCACCGAAGTGGGTTATCAGGACGCTGCCTATTTCACCCGTGTGTTCACCCGTCAAACCGGCGAATCACCCTCTGCCTATCGGACGTCGGTTCAATCCAATCGCCGTCTAATTCACTGACCGATTCGTCACGATTCATATCTCCAGTCAAGCTGCGCGTAGGATAATCCAAATAGGCGCATAATTATTCACTTGCCTGTCCCTCTATGCGGGCTAAAACTAACTATCACTAAGGTGGTTTTGCAACATCAGATGATTTGAGATGAATATCCAAATGGAGGTAGCCGAATATGAATCATATGCCAATCGGAAAGTATGACAGCCAACATCGCGTGCAAAGCAAGGCGTTCACGCTCATCGAACTGCTGGTGGTCATCTCTATCGTCAGCCTTCTCATTGCCATCCTGCTGCCCGCTTTGGCCAAGGCTCGCATTGCTGCTCAGACGACTCAGTGCATGGCCAATCTCCGGCAGGTCGGATTCCTGAACATCGCATGGACCCATGACAATGCCGGTTACATGCCACCAGCAATCGTCTACATCCAACCGGATAAGTACAACGAAAAAGTCATCCGTTCCAACACCGGGCAAAAGGCGCCCGTCCTCACCTGCCCCATGATTCCTCAAGCCAATCGAAGTTACGGTGAAAATCTCATCCTCATGCAAAAACGTGCAGGTACCTCCGGTCCGGCATGGGGCCCAGGTGATATCTACTACTACGAACGCACCGATTACAAATACGAAATGCTCGAACGTCCCACCGATGTCGTCTGGGTCATGGACTCCTTGGATAGTGCCTATTATGTCCAATGTTACGATTCGATCCGAAACGCCTACCGCCACTATTCCGACGGTAACAACGATGGCAAAACCAATGTCCTGCATCTGGACGGTCACGTAAAACCACAAGACAAAGCCTGGATCAACACGTTCTACAACGGCAGCAATCTTGCCATCTACCCCAACTACCGGGGCAAGCACTTTGTCCCCGCGTATTGATTAACCTGCCTTAATCGCAATCCTTTTTTTTGAAAGTGAATTCAACATGCGTCACGTTGTTTTGATTCTCTGTTTGCTATCGCAGACTGCCTTGGCTCAACAGAACATTCAAGTCCATACAGCCTCGCTACCCAAGGGTGTACAGTTACCTGTTGACAGTCAGCAATACCTGTTCCTTGAAGGCGAAAACGAGTCCGACAAAGTTGCCGGTGACGTCTTTGCAAAACCCGAGCATCAAGACCGCACGATCTTCCGCACTACGCAAATACCCAATGATAAATGGTGGGGCGCATGGGTCGGTTATGACAAATCTCGTTTTGCAATGCGGGGCGCGGATAAGAGTCTGCCCTGGCATCAACTCACATGGGACATCGCTGCGGATTTACTTACATCCGCAGTGTATGACGCATATGCTCGTGTCTATGTGACCGGTGGCGGTGCTTGTGATCTTGCGGTGACCACTGGTGAAGAAAAGCCCCAACACATTACCGCCAATGACAAAGTCAATATCAACTGGGTTCCAATTGGCTCAGTTGAAATTAACGATCAAACCAAACAGGTCACGCTTCACATGCGTACCACCAACTCCGCAGTCCGTGTGGATACCTTGCTGCTGATTAAAGTCCAACCCAAACAGGCAGCGGTTAATCTCAAACGCATCCAAGTTACCGAGCCTGCGTGGAGCAAAGACAAGGGGCTGGTCTTCACCACCGACTCTGCGACATTGGCTTATCAAAGTAACGCGCCTCAGCGCATCACCCGTTTCAATGTCGCTAAACGTCTGAAGCCAGATATGCCATTGCAGTGGGAAACGATCACAGCAGAGTCCGATGGCACATGGCAGTTGCATTTGGATTCACCCGGTTGGTATGACCTGCAAATTCAAGCTCTGTTGGATGATGGGAAGCAGCTAAACCATGATGTCCGTGTCGCGGTGTTGGGAGCACCAATCCCTGAAAAAAACAGGGAGGATTCGGTCTTTGGTATGTGGCGGGTGCATGGTGATCCGCAACTGATCAAACTTGCATCAGGCCGATGGGATCGGGCGATGACATCATTCCGAAATGTCACTCAGCAGCAGGCTCAGTCAACGGTAGCGACATCCGAATCCGCACATCCCTATTTAGCCAAAGACGGCTTGGCGCATACAGGTGTGTTCGCATTCGGCATGCCGCTGTGGACGATGCAGTTGCCTGCGGATTTCAAACCGCATGGCTTTGGCAATCCCTTTTATCCAGCTAAAGATTGGGATGATGTGTCGCGGTCGGTGGCAGCTTATGCCCGGTCACGTGCCTTGCCACTGATCATGGAAATGTACAACGAACCTTTGGCACATTGGAAGGGGACGCATGCTCAACTTGTCGAGTACGCCCGCGCTGTCCGCAAGGGGCTTAAATCCGTTGATCCCAATTTTCAACTTGGCGGCCCGTGTCTGTATTCCATTCGAATTGGTGATCTGAATAACCTGGCCAAGGCAGGCTTGTTTGATCAACTCGACTGTATTGTGATGCATGCCTATGTCGATGGCACGCCCCCCGAAGACGCATTTTTTGAACGAATTGTTCAACTCAACGATCTGCTAAAACAGTACGGCCAACAGGAGAAGAAAGTTTATCTCACTGAGTTTGGTTGGACTGCATCAGAAGGGACATGGCAGCCGCATGTCGACCGCTGGACACAAGCGCGATACGCCGCGCGGTCATTGGCTCTAGGTTGGAGTCAGGGCATTGATGGGATGGCATATTTTGTCCTCCAATACAAAACGAAAAATACCGGCGAAGCAGCGTTTTCACTGATTGATGAACAAGGTCGCCCCCAACCCGGATACGTTGCTTTTTCAGGCGTGTCCCGCTGGTTTGCTGCATCAACTCCTATCGGTCACTACCAACTTACACCCACCGTGCACATGGTCATGGGGCATCGTGATGGCAAGTTGCAAATGGCGTTGTGGGACACCGCAGGGGTGTCGAAAATCCAACTGCCATTTCAGATCACTGATGCTGCAGACATGTTCGGTAAGCCCCTTGATGTATCAACTGTTTTTACGGTCAGTGAAGATCCCATTTATCTGCAAGCCGATCAGGAAGGTTTGACGAGTCTGCCCACGCGACAAGTCGTTACAACGATGGATATGCGTGATGTGAATCAGGAGTTGTTTTATCCGATGGCTTCGATGGGAACGCAAACAGGGACATTAAAACCCGGGAAATATGCAGGCTTTGTCAAGATCGACGGACACTGGCAGGTGCAACCGGTGGAGTTGGTCTTGCCTTTGCATTTGTCATCATTGCAAATAACATGGCCCGTCGATTCTGAGACACCCAAGTTAATGGCAACTTTGCGATCCAATCAATCAGACCAAACACAACAGGTGACATTGTGGTTGGATCAGACTCCTCAAAAGAAGACCCAACTCGACATCCCCGCAAACGGTATCCGGCAAGTCATATTTGCAATGCCCAACAGTCGACTCGCAGAACAGCAGCAGTCGGTGATCCATATGCAACTGCCAAACGGGAAGGTGACAGAGCATTCAATCACATGGACACCAATGCAAGCCACACGTAACGATGGCAGTACGCAAGGAACGTGGGCGGACTTCACCGCGTGGGCACCTTTTGGTAAAGCAGGTGACAATGCGCCAGATAATGACTGTCAAGCGAAGACGCGGATGACTTACAGCGAGCAAGGCTTGCGTGTACAGGTGCAGGTGACGGATGATGAACATCATCAACCGTATGTCAAAACCGAACCACAAAAAACATGGGCAGCGGATTCGATCCAACTGGCCATTGATGTGGACACACTCAAGCCCTGGCAGGCCGGTGTGGTTGGCAGCGGTTTAGCAGGGCATCGAGTTTATGAATGGACTATCGCAGGTGATGGCAGCACGGCCAACGCCTTTTGCAATCGCAGTTATGACCAGTCGATTTCTGCTAATACGTTGCGTCCCTTGATCCAAACGCAAGTGACACGCGAGCAGCACAGCACTGTCTACGATGTGTTGATCCCATGGTCTGAAATGGGTGTCGACACCGCGTTACAAGCGGGTGATGTGATTGGCTTTGCCTTGGTAGTTAATGATGTGGACCCATTACGTAAAGCAGGGCGACACGGTTTGCGATTATTTCGCGGTGTTGCCCAGACGAAAGATGCCAAGCAATTTGGCAAGGTTTGGTTGCAATGACGAACCATTGGATTTGCTTTGCGGCTGACTGTCTGATGTTGGCATGGTGATTTGAACCTTGTTTTCATTGGGGCCTATCTCCGCAATTTTCACACGTTGGTTACGGACATTGGCATACAGAATCAACGGCACATTGGTGGGGGCGTTTTTGAATTCCCAGTTGCCATCATTGTCAATTTTTGTTGATCGAACACTGAATTGTTGTTTGTTACCAAGGCGTATTTCCAGTCGCTCAAGCCGGGTGGACATCCCCGAAGGGTAGATGATTTGGCCGACAAGGTGTCGCCCCGGTTTGAGTTGAACTGATTCCGGAAGGGCTTTAGTCGAAGCATTGAAATCGATGAGCAGTGGTTCGTGGTTTTGTGCTGTAATGAATATTTGGCCAGACTGTCTGGCAATGGTGAAAAATTTGAATTGATCCTTGCTTTGCGTCAGAGCTTTGAGTTGTTCATTGTGCAATGTATCCATGGTCAGTACGACTTTAAGTTTTTCCAGTGTGAGGTCTTGGGCTGGAATGACTTTGCTTTGGAACGTGATCCCGTCGTGCATTACTGCGATGGGATAGTTCAAGGTCATTTCCTTGGCCGAGTGTCCGGCTTTGATCATGGCATGGTTGTCACTGACATAATCTGGATGTGTCAATCGCAGGCACATATCCGTGACTTCCACGGGCATGGGAGGACTCTGCCAACGACCATCACTGTCCGTTTTGACAGCGACGCGCGTATTCACTTTCCCACCACTACTTGATTCAAAGCGATTGGCTGGATACATGCGTACAGCTACGTCGGGAATGCCTTTGCCTCGGTCATCAACCACTGTCCCACGAAAGACGACAGCTTTACTCATATGAAGTGTGACAGGTTTATTGACGAGGGGCGTAACGTTAAAAAATTCGGTGGTGACAAAGCCATCTTTTTCCACACGGATCATGTGTTGGTCGACTTCGTTTTTCAAGGGTGTTATGGTGGCAAGCCCTTCTTTGTTGGTCATGTCTGAACGCGCAAAATTCAGGCGTTGAGCATCGACGACGACTTTTGCATTGTTGATGGGAAGTCCGGTTTGATCCACAACTCGCACACTGATTGGCACATCGTCTGCATAAGCGGTTTGGGGTCGGGTTTGATCGGTTGATTCAAAACGCAGTCCGACAAAATCAAAAGTCGCCGGTACTTGTTGACCGGATCGTGTGCCGAACCAGATGGAGTAATACGGATTGGTAGGTGTGATCCCATCACCGGGTTTGAACTGACAGGTTCGTGTATCCACGCGGTACTCACGCAATTGCCCGTCAGCCACGAGAGGCATGCCAACAGTCGGGACGTCAGGGCGAATACCACGATAGGGTGATCGATATTTTTCAGTCTTGGAAAACAGGTCGATGTGATAATCCCAGAAGCTGTTTTGCACGGTGTTTTTAGCCCTGTAGGTCATAACGAGAATCGGATAGACCTTCGGATCGACCTGCATGAAATTAAAACTTGGCCAAACGTGACGATGGTTCGGCCACGCGACTGTGAAACGTGGATGGCCGTCGATCGTCTGCGTCCATGCGTAATCTGTATGAGAGCCCATTGCACAGTTACTGATGCTGAAAATAATATTAGGATCGATTACCACGGCTTGTTCGGGGGAGAGTTTTTTAGCATGGTCGATGGTGTCTTTGGTGACTGGGTGATGGCTTGTTGTCTTATCACCCAGATGTTGATTCACCCAGGGGCTGGTGGTACATCCGAATGTGACGAGTCCAAGAATAAGGCACATAAGGTGCAGTGGTCGAATCATCATTGTGATGAACCTTTCGTGATGATCAAGCGTTTGTTTATCGTTTGGCAATCCATTGAATGACGTTGTCATAGAAGCGTCCCTGATAGGCAGGATGTTTTGCGATGGCCCAGGGATTGTTGAGATGTAGATTCACGACGCGCCCTTTGCCGATGTGTCCGACGGTCATGACGGGGCGGACGTTGGGCGTCATGTGAGGCTTGGCATCGTGCGTTGGGCGAACCATGTGGTCTTTGGCAATGAGCATCTGGACGTCTTGCCCGAGGGTACAGACTGGCCCGCAGCCACCGACGGTAATCTTGCAGCCGACTTTCATGCCCGGTAAGCAAGGATGTGTTTTATGCACCGTTGCATCTGTTGGCATGTCATGATGGGGATGCGTGTGAAAAGATGCTGCTTCGATAACTTGTTGGAGTTTTAGTACGCGTGTGTCACCCCAGCCGGGCATTACGCTGCCACAGGTTGATTCGTTGTATAGACCCACGCCATGACTGACCGCTTGGATCAGCGCATCAAGCACGCGCGGTAGCATGCAGAACGTATCACCAATAAAAATGGCATCAAGGGTTCCCAATTCCTCGGCATTGGAGCCGTCGACCATACCATCGAGCATTTCATAATCACGCAATGTGCTTTCGATCTTGCCCAGACGCCATGTATCCGGTTCAACAATGCCTACAAGGCTCCAATTGGGATTTTGTATGTCTCCCGTGGTGGCAATAGAGCGATGCAGGGGTGGTCGAAAGCCTGAATAATTACTCACCAGCGTGCTTGACCAGCCCAGGAAAAAACCAACACGTAATCGGATGGGATCGGATTGATGATGTTTATCTGGATGAGCAAGCAGTTGTAACATGCTGCCGTCCCGTACTCGGTTCACATAGTGAGGTGTGACCGGATGCTTGTGATGTTTTTGGATATCCGTATAGATACCGGCCAGTTGATTCAAACAATTTTTCAGATGTCTGCTCATCGTAGGGACACTGGTATGCCGTTGGGCAGCCAACACGCGCAAAGGCAACTGGTTGAAAAAACGATCAATAATCAATTGGCGGTCATTGTCAGTCAGTCGGCTAATCGCGTTGCCGAGTTGTTCAAGGTGTTGTGCCAATTCAACGTCAGTTTGGTTATTTTGAATTCTTGACCAGTTCTGGATGCGGTTGCGTTCATTGATATGTCGTCTCATCTGGTCTGCACAGACATGTTTGGCTGTCATAGACAACCATGCAGAAAGATTACTGTGGACGCTGTGACGATGTTTGATGAGTTTGACAAAGGTTTCCTGTATCGCATCGTCCAGATCAAAGTCATATGGCAAAGTCTGACGGCAGACTGACCGAACAAGGGGGGTGTAATGTTCAATCTGTTCATGCAGTTTGTCCTGATCCAGTGAGGATTTTGCATGAGGCGATTGAAGGTGTTGATCAGTGACGCTGGCCAATCCAATCTCCCCCTTGATGTTGTTGCCTGCGATTGTCATGTATCAACATCAAACTCATGCCTAGACTTGATACACAAAAGAATGCTCCAAATATTTGAACGACTGACCAATATGGACTGTGGATGATTGTCAGATTGAAGCATGGAAACAATAAGAGTGCTGTCCCGCAGAACATTACTGCCAACGTGATTATGAGTTGGATTTTCATGCCAGTCCCCCTGGTGCCACTAAGACGACGCTTGTCAATTACAACGCGTCTGGTGGTAAATGCAGTAAAACGCTTGTACATCATGGATCAATTTGATGTCAATGTTCTCTCTTTGTGATTATAGACGTACCAAGGGCAGTCTTTTTTCACTTTTTACTCAAAAAATAAGCAAATTGTTACCTTTTGGGGTAAAAATGAATTCCTGATGCCAATTGGATTAAGGCAATAGGTTGAGAGATGAGAATTGCTGATTATTTTCTGAACCATGCGAACAATGCTGCGAACTCGATGAGCATCATCAGCAGTGTGGTCATGCCGACAAAGAACCAATTGACACGTCCAGCGGGTCGCATGGGCGGGGGGGATGTCTGTTCCAACTCAGCGAAGGTTTGGCGGGTGAGTTGAGCAGGATCAATACCCCGCTGAGCATGTTCGACGATGATGTTGATTATGCGCTGGCTGTCCAGTGGGCTGAGTCCAAGGAGTTTGCCAAGTTTGACTAGTCGCTGATGTTTTTCAGGTTCAAGTTGCCCATGTCGGATGGACTCTGCGGTGCGTACAGCCAGAACCCATCGGCCATCATGTGGATCTTTGATGGGTTTGATACTTGGTGTGTTTTGTTCAGGGTTACGCGACTTATGTAGATGCGAAAAGTCGGTGAGTTTGAGGACTGAATCGGTGCCAACCTTTTCACGTTCATGCTTTGGTTTGACGGACTGCTGTTTGGATTGTTCGACAGGTTCGTCGTCCTTGGACTGTGTATCCTGCTTGGCAAGATCATGCAGCGCATCAAAGGCGTCGTCGTCAAGGTGTCCGAATCTGGCGCGGTCAAACCACATGTTTACGTCTCTTTTTGCAACGGTCTATCCGTGACTGTTGCTGCGTTTGTTGTTGTGGTTGCCGTCCGTGGCAACTCTTAGCATACCTTTGGCGAATCAATGGGACAACGTCTGAATTCAGGTCAAAGCCCATTTTGCCAATAAGCCTTCGACGACCATACATAAAAGCACAAGCATCGACACACGTAATAACCAACTCACTGGCATGGTTTGCTTGGTGTTGATCTTGTTGGACTCAGTTGATTGCGTATCGACATTTGATTGTTTGGGACTTGCCACCGCCAGGACGCCTGCTGGGATCAACGTTTCATCAATCTCAGGTGCAGCAGGTAGGGCGACAGGTGGTATGACTGGGACTTGTGTCAAATCCAATGCCAATTCATCTTCCTCTTCATGCGCAATTGCATCACTTAGCAGTGGTCGTGAGTCGTAAGCATCTTCACTTGCAGCGGTGACTTTCAGGTCATCCATTGGCGGAGTTTGAAGCCAGATGTCAATAGGTTGCTGGGCCAATGCAGCTTGTCGGATTAATTCCTGCTGCGCCATTTGCATGCGCAGGTGATGCGCTGTCTCCTGGCAGTGCTGATCCAGCCATGCCAGAGAATGGTGTTGCCAATCGTGATGATGCGTTAGTGAACAACCCTTCGTCCCTTGACGGTCCTTGGGCGCTTCACAACCGCATCCTGCTAGGGGATGGATCGGGTGAATGTGCATCTCTCCTGTGGACTGCTCGAAATAAACAGTTTTCCTCCAACAGTGAGATTAGCACCGGTATGACGATGGCCAAATCAAAAATGAAATTCAATGAATCAGAATTCATCCAGGACTCTGCATAATCGTTACAGATGGATTCAACTTATGCATAGGACAGCTTGCCAGTGATATTGTGATCAATCACAGTGAAATGGATTGGCAAGTGTTGGATTTACGTTGTTTCGCGGACGATGAGTTCCGGTTCCACGACATGGCAGAAGGGTTGGGACTGTGTGTCGTGCATCAGGTTTTTAAGTACTGTTGCGCCGGTCTTTCCAATGCTGTCATAGTGTGGGTCGATGGATGTGATTTCAATGGGACTCACACGCGGGCCAAGGACGTTACCTGAACCGATAAGAGCCAAGTCTTCGGGTATGTTGAGTTTCTTTTCCATGGCTGCCCGCAATCCACCACGTGCCTGGAAGTCCGAGGCATAGATGATTGCATCGGGCTTTTGTTTTTGATCAAGGAGTTGGTGTGTCGATTCGTAACCATGTTCTTCGCCATACCCGCCGTGCACCATTGCCAACTCCGGTGCTTTGAGCTCATAATGATGCAATGCCATCCAATAAGCAGCAACCATCTTCGCAGTGCTGAAACGATTGGGAGCAGCAGTGACCATGGCGATGTGTCGCTTACCACGTTCGACAAGATGTTTGACTGCCAGGAGCATGCCTTGTGCGTAGTCGATGAGTGTGCAATGACTGTAACCATCCGACAGGTCGTTATGCATCAGCACATAGGGCAGTCCCAGTTGTTGGCAACGCACGACCAATTGCAGGTTCACCGGTGAGTGAATAAGCAATCCGCCAAGTCGATCCAAAGGCAAGTTGGTCATGCTGGTGAACGGCGGTTGTTCAAAGAATTGCAGCGTATGCGTTTCACCAAGTCCCTGACGGACACCGTGGATGACCTGGGACATGAAGGGGTAGCCATCGGTCAGAGATGTGACGACGATGCCGACCGGTAGCGTATTGGTGTCAGTTTCGCTTTTGGGTGTTTGCTTATTACCAGTGACTGTTTGTTTCCGTGGGCGTGGGCGAGTTGTACTCGGTGATTCATGTGGACCTTTGAGAATGTACGTACCACTGCCACGGTGACTGACCAACAAACCTTCCGTCACCAGTTCAGCAATTGCACGCCGGACTGTGATTTCACTGACATCACAAATCTTCCCAAGGTCACGATACGGTGGCAGCGGATCGCCGATCACCAGTTCCCGTTTCATCACCTTTTCCCGAATCAGATCACCGACCTGTTGATACAACGGTGGTCCACCTTGTCGTACCAGACGTCCTGCAACATCTGCAAATGCTTCCTGGCTGCTGTTGCGATCCAACGATGTATTGGCTTGAGATGTCGATTGAGTTTGATCGCGTTGATCTTTTGGCATATTGTGTTCCTTGTTCAATTGAGTATACGCAATTGTTTGAACAAAGTCACGCCAAAGCAGTTAAAATGACACAGAAAAGTGTAAATTTAGAATCAAATTAAATATTGAGATTAAAAAAAATGTAATTGGGATTGATTTGGTAGCGTAATGCTTCTAAGATCATCTGTTGGATTGCGATTTAGGCTTTTTTGTAATAGATAGGGATTAAATCTGTATGTCTTGGTGCTTCAAGCCTGCTGGTTATGGCGTTCTGAGTATCCTGCTATTGAGCAGTTCGTTGCTGACTGCTCAAAGTAAACCGTTGCTATGTGACGATTTCGATAACGGTACGGTCCAGGATGCAGGCAATGGGCAGACTAGCTATTGGCGACCTTCAGGTAAAGTCACCGAATTTGAAAGCAAGCTCACACTCCATGCCATTGATCGTCCCTATTCAAAAACAGCTATTAGTTCGCCTTTGGAAAAGCGTGTCAGTTTCTTTAAGCAACCTGTCGCCATTTCGATCACCGGCATTTCGATTCAAACCAGCCCAGGTATCAACCCCAAACAGACACAAATACGTTTTGGCTTTCGGGACAGAAACAATTGGACCTTCCGCAATACAGTCGATGCTTTGATGGTCAACATCGTAGGTGATGGCAGAGTGATTGTCGCTTGGAAAGTCGGTAAAAAACAACTTGATCCTGAAAATGGTAATCGACTCATCTTCAAAAATCTTGATATGACGCATGGCCCAGTCACGGCAGTCGAATTCGCAGTCGATGGCACAGGGGACACGATTGCATGGTCACTTGCCATCAACCAGTCCGATCATCTCACCGAGTTGGCGGGTGTGATTGGTGAAATGGACACCAAAACAATTCGCGAGGGTTGGAATGCCAAAGGTCACAAAGCTGTCATCACCACGGAAGTGCAAGGGCGACTTGGTGATGACTTCAAAGACAAGTTCGTTTTGTTAAATGTCGATCAATGTTGTATCAGCACTGCCGACACTGCTGCAGATAACACGACTGCAAAATGATTGCCTGATAGGTTCAACACTTGTGAAAGGAATAAGCATGTCTCAAAACCGCAAACATGCCTTTACACTAATCGAATTACTCGTGGTCATCAGCATTGTCTCACTGTTGATATCCATCCTGCTCCCGGCATTGGCCAAGGCTCGTGTCGCAGCTCGCGTGATGGCTTGCACCAGCAATCTTCGTCAGCAGTCTATTGCGTTTGCGACGTATGCAACGACCAATAAGCAGGTGTATCCCAACGGTTGGGGCCGACACCTTAACGGCTCAAATACCGGTTGGTGGTCAGCACTCTATACTGAGACAAAAATCAAGGACTACTTTGCATGCCCAGGTAGCCCAGAGAATACAACCACCGTGCGAATCAATTATCCTGATGCTGCTGAAAATATTCAGGCTGAGTTGGATTACACGCCGATCTGTGAATCGCTCGTTAATGCCTACGGGGCTGGTAACGAATACAAAGTTGACGGTACCGATACCGGGCCACGTTTCCGCTACATTGAACTCAAGCATGTCATTTCACCAAGTAAGCTGCTTCATGTAGCCTGCTTCCCGACACGTGATCGCATCTGCATTACAGGCCATTCGCAAAGCTCGCATCGTGATGTGAGTGAGATCGGAACAGTCGCAGCCTACGCCAACCGATGGCCTTGCCATGACACCATGGTTCCATTTTCATACATGGATGGGCATGCCAAGACGCTGCCCAATGATGATCAACAACTCTACGGTAATAATTCGCCATTGATGTGGCGCTGAATCCTGTTTAACAATTGACGGTATATCCTGTTGGAGAATGCAATGTTTAAGTGTTCGAACCATCATCCTTTTAAGACGTTTTGTGCAGTTGTCGGACTGTGTGGCATGATAGTCTTGCCATGTATCGCTGCTGGTGAGACATCTACGCCAACACCTGTAACCAAAGTCAAAATTCCAAATCTCAAGTCACTTGAATCAAAGTTGGCAAAAATCAACACGCAGGATTATGGGAAAAATGTCATTTTTTACAGTGGTTTTGAAGAAGGGACGTTTCAATTCCTTGGTGGCGGACGACCCACTGACAACGCAGGTCCAACTTGGGCGCAGGCACAATTTCAAGGTCCGGAATATTCGGCAAGCTTTGTGAGTCAGCCCAAACCACGCAGTGGCAATAAGGCCGTCCGGTTCGAATGGCGCACCAGTGGGTTAGCGAAATCCAATACCAGTAAAAAAGCAATGATCCACTATGGCAAGGCGCCCCTGTCAGCGACAACTGACCGCTGGTACGGCTTTAGTGTTTACATTTCATCTGACGAACTCAAGCTTGAAGACAAATCACATGTCCTGATTTTTCAGCTTCATGCCACGCCGGACTTCACGCTTAAAGAACCATGGCGCGTTCCGCCTGTGAGCCTTTCGCTGCGTGACGGCGGTTTGCGATTCTGGCATACGTATGATCATGCAAAGGTGTCACCCAAAAACGACAACATCCGTCCAAATGGTAAAGCGCACACAGTCTGCAAACAACAGGACCTTTGGGATCGATGGACCGACATCGTCGTTCATACAAAATTCAGCCTTGAGAAAAAAGGTGTCGCCCAAGTATGGATTGATGGTAAACAGATTCTCGATATTCACGGCATTGACCTTGGATACAACGATGTTGTCGGCCCGTATCCATCATGGGGTCTTTACTCCTACAAAGGTCCGGAAAGTCGTGTGATTTACTTTGATGAAATCAGTGTCGGCGATGAGAACGCCAGCTATGCAGATGTCGCACCCGGTCGTTTGGATCAAACCCAACACCCACTTGCCAAGTGATGATTATCTTTTTGGAGCGAAGAATTGATAACGCAATTAATCCATAGTCGGTTGATACGAGTCGCAGTTTTTGCCTTGCTGTTTGCCGGATTGCTTACTACGCATGGATACGCCGCTGAAAAGGCACGGAAAAACAAGGATCAATCTTTCCGTTATCCCATGCCTGCCATTACGCCTCCAGCCCATCACCCGCGACTGCTTATCACGCCGGCATTTCTGCCGACACTTAAAGAACGCATTGCATCCGACGAACTCTGCAGGGAAGCATGGAAGACAGTTTGCGACGGTGCAGCCAATATCGACAAGGCAACCTTATCCGCAGACAAACAGTACAGCCAGCATACGCTCAATGCCATCACCGCGCAGGCAATGCGATACGTTGTGGATGGCGATGCATTCATGGGTAACAATGCGATCACTCAGATGATCGACTACTTTAATCGCGTCCAGTTTCCTGGTCGCCATGATGTGACCCGTGATTATGGTGGCACCATTTTCGTTGCTTCACTGGTGTACGACTGGTGTTACCCTCTGCTATCAGATACGCAGAAGCAGGAATTGATCGACCACATCAAAGCCCTGGCATCTCGCATGGAGATTCGTTACCCACCATATCGTCAGGGGGCTGTCTCAGGCCATGCCGGTGAAGCTCAGCTGCTTCGTGATCTGCTCTCTGCAGGGATCGCGGTCTATGATGAAGACCCAAGTGTTTATCATCATGCTGCGGGGCGATTTTTTGCTGAGTTTGTCACCGCTCGGAATTTCTTTTATCCATCACATCGTCATCATCAAGGCATCAGCTACGGACCCTATCGGTTTCACTGGGAGATTTATTCAGCGTGGATCTTCAAACGCATGTCCGATGTGGATGTTTATATCCCCGACCAAGGTAAGGTGCCGTACCACTGGCTCTATGCGGTCTGTCCCAACAGCAGTGCCCTGATTGATGGGGATACCAATGCCGGTGGCAAACCGAACAATATTTTTGACGCGCTGCTTCAAGTTGCCAATTACTACAAAGACCCTTATTTACAGGCTGAATCGCATCGACGAGGTGTCAAACGCTTTGCTCGCAGCAATCCATTGGAGTTCCTGCTGTTTTATGATCCGTCGGTCAAGCAAGGTGATATGACCGAGTTGCCAACCACCAAATTCTTCGCTGAACCACTGGGTGGCATGATCGCACGTACCGGTTGGACAATGGGACGAGACAGCGATGTAGCCGTGATCGAAATGAAAGGCGCGGGCCACCATTTCAACAATCACATGCATCTGGATGCTGGCGCATTTCAGATTTACTACCGCGGACACCTGGCTATCGACACAGGGGCTTATCCCAAGTATGGCACGCCGTTCGACTGGAACTTCAACAAACGCAGCATCTCTCACAACGTCATGCTCGCTTATGACCCAGACGAATCCTACGGCAATCGGCACAACGACGGAGGCCAACACTTTGCTGGCGGTGGCAAAGAATTTTCGACGCTCGAACAACTCCAGGAACACGGCAAAAGCGGTAGTGTCATCAGCCACGCCGTTGGTCCCAATCCTCTCAAACCACTGTATAGCTATATCCGCAGTGATATCACACCTGCCTATGGCAAGAAACTCAAGTCCTATCAACGTCATGCTGTCACGCTCAATCTCGATGATCCAGACCGACCTGCTGCGTTACTGGTTTATGACCGGATGCAGACAGCCAAGCCGCAGACGCGAAAAATCTGGCTGCTTCAGACACTTGCTAAACCCACTGAGCGATCCGAGCAGTTGATTGTCGATGCTGCACAAACCAATGACACCGGACGGATGGTTTTGCAGACCTTACTACCCCAAGCCAATCAACGCACCATGCGATGTGTCGGCGGACCTGATGGGCAGAATCCAGTCTTCGATAAGACCTTCCCGATTCTGATTAACAAGCGTGGAAGCCTCACACCGTTTAATGACGGTTACCGTACCGAAATCGAAGACACGCAAAAACGCGATCTCTCCACATTTTTGAATGTCATGCAGATCATGGATCAGTCGGTGGCGAATGTCTTGCCGATGACCGCGATCCAGCACAAGGACATGGACGGTGTTGCGATTCAACAGTGGCAGGGCTACTTCCCCAAATCCGATCAAATGCTCAATAAGCTCATTGCATTTAATGTTCCAACCGATGGCAGCAAAGTCTTGATGACAGGTTTGCAGGCTGGTCAATGGACGTTGCAAAGTAAACTCGCAGGCATGCCAATGATCTGCTCTGTTACCGATGAGTCCGGTGCGTTGTATGTCCAACTTGATGCGGGTGATTACAGCTTGATCCCCGGTGTATCACAAGTTGGTAAAGCAGCAAAGTTACACAAGTACACCGATGTGATTCCCGTTAATACCGGTGCAAAACAAGGGCCGCGTGCAATTATCTCTGGCAAGCGAGTGTCACTAAAACAAATAGTGTTTGATGATAATCTCTGTCTTGTAGATGCACTGCCAATCTTCAAAGCAATGAATATTGATGTGTCCATTGACAGTAATCAACTCACTGCGACCTACGGCAAATCAACACTGATCTGTCGAAATGGCAAAATGAATTGCATGATTGATGGTCAGTCAATGGATTTGCTTCAGCCGACTTCATGGCAAGGGCAGAGCGTCCTCTTACCCTTGGATTTGATCGCTGGATTTACGCAGCATAAACCCAAGTCCCAACCTGTTGGCAATGCGGTTTATCTGGATGCTTATCCTGCGGGTCGTAATGTCTACCCGCCATACATGCAGGTGCGAACCAGTCACCCCAATGCCGGACATCCTGCAATGGATGCTGTGGATGGAGACTTGAGTACATATTTTGCTTCGCAAGGAACAGACGTTCAACTAGCCATGGACATGGGACGCGTCTTAGACATTAAAGGCATGGACATCGTCTGGTACAAATCATTTCACCGACAAGCCATTTTTACGATCGACATCTCCGTCAATGGTAAGACTTGGAAGCAGGTATTCGATGGTCAAAGCTCAGGCAATATCCCTCAAGATAAGCCTGAGTTCTTTGGATTTGATGTGGCCAAAGCACGCTATGTCCGCATCATCAGTAACGGCAATACGCAAAACAATTGGAACTCCATTTGTGAAGCAATGGTGGTGATCGCCAACTGATGGCAGGTACAATCATTCTATTGGAAGTTTGTCATGAAGAATGATTTTGGAAGGTTAGTTTGATGAGTTATAGAGTCTGTTTAATCCTGCCTGCCGACCGTGTGAGTGAACTTTGGCATGAAAAGTCACAACGTATTGCTGATGACCTGGGGATCGAATGGTTCTTGTCACCGCCCGCCAAAAAGGTTCCCGTCGGAGACTGGCCGCGAATCCTTGCTGATGTTGATGCGGTGATTACCAGTTGGGGGGCGCCTCGATTCACGGACGATGTTCTGCCAAAAGGTGATCGGCTGAAAGTCATCGCTCATGCAGCAGGGAGCGTCGAACCCATTGCATCACCTGCCATCTTTGACCGTCAGATCAAACTGCTTTCCTGCAATCGCTACATGGCTGACTCCGTCGCTGAGTATGCGTTGATGATGACGATGGTTGGGATTCGTCGTCTGCATACCAATGCACAGGTCGGTGCGACGCTCAAAGAGTTCGACACCTTTATTGGTTGTCAGAACATCAGTCTCGATCAAGCGACGGTTGGTATATGGGGCTTTGGTGATGTAGCCAAACATTTAATCCGCAAACTCAAAGCATTGGGCACACATCGCATTCAGGTTTACAACGATTATCTCTCACCGGAGATGACTGTTGAACTCGGCGTCGAAAAGGTTGAATTTGATTCGATGTTTGCTGACTGTGATGTGGTGCATCTGTGCGAATCACTACGTGAAGACACCGTCGAGAGAGTCCGTAAACCGCAGTTGGAATCCATGAAAGACAACGCGGTGATCATCAATACCGGACGCGCTCGTCTGGCACATGAGTCAGACTTATTGGCAGAGCTTAGACGCGACCGGATACTGGGCATTTTTGATGTGCATTATCAGGAACCATTGCCTGGGGATAGTCCATTTCGTCAGTTGGAAAATGTCATTATTACCCCACATTTTGCAGGCTCTGCTGGACGGGGACGTTACACAAGCATTATGCTCAATGAGGTGTCGAAGGTTCTTGCTGGTCAGGAATCAGAATACGAAATCTCCGCGCAACGAGCGGGCAACATGACCAGTAACAAACTGGTCAAAGCTGTGAAGGAATCAAAATGAATCGCGTGAAACTTTGTCTGGTTTTATTACTCAGTTGGATGACGTTGCCAGCCATGGCCGATGATCCGAGCATCAAATTTAATGCCATTTATCGCACTGTCGATGGGCATGAATTGAAGCTGCATATTTACTATCCCAAGGATTGGAAAGCTTCGGATAAACGGCCGGCATTACTTTGCTATCACGGCGGGGGTTGGGTCAAGGGAACGCCCGGACACTTTGGTAAACAGTCACAATATTTTTCAAAGCGTGGCATGGTGACAATGTGTTTCCAGTACCGTTTGCTTAAGACCAATGCCAAGAATGTGGCGGATTGTCTAAGTGACTCCAAAGCTGCATATCAGTGGGCTGTTGATAATGCTCAGGCATTGGGAGTCGACACGTCCAAAATTGTCTTAATGGGAGGGTCAGCTGGCGGACACCTTGCGGCTGCGGTTGCACTTTGTGCGAATCCTGAAACGAACAGTAGCAGTCTGGCAACGAGGCCCTATGCAATGGTGCTTTATAACCCAGTGTTGGATGTGCCTGAATTTGTCGGGAATAAAGGTTACGCCACCCAGGGATTGGATGATGCGACGCTGGTGAGTCCCATGCACCATTTATCCAAAGACGCACCACCGACGTTGGTTCTTCATGGGACAGCTGATCCTGTGGTTCCCTTTGCCACTGCTCAGAAATTTGTAGACGGGCTAAAAGCACTGGGAGTCAATGCGAACCTGATTTCATATGAAGGTCGCAAGCACGGATTCTTTAACGCCAAAAAAGGGCAGATGGATGATCATCACAAGTCGATCACCGATGCTGATACGTTTCTCACTGGTTTGGGATTGCTTGAACCAAAGCAGTAAAGGATGTTGTTGTGATTCAGCGTAAGTCTGTGAATCTCGTTTTGATTACCTGTCATGACCTTGGGCGATACCTGGGATGCTATGGCATTGATACGGTGCGGACGCCGCACATTGATGCACTTGCTCAGCAGGGCGTGAAGTTCACGCAGAGTTTTGCTGCAGCGCCTCAGTGTTCACCTGCTCGTGCAGCGATGACAACAGGCCGGCATCCGCATTGCACTGGTGTACTTGGCTTGACGCATGGCCGCTTTGCATGGGATTTGACTGATGAGCAATTGACCTTGCCCCAGTATCTGTCGGGCCAGGGTTATCAAACGGTGCTTGCGGGGTTGCATCATGAAGCCAATCGCACCGCGCGGTTGGGATTTGATCAGAGACTTGCCAGTTGTCCGGGGCATGATTTTGCTGGCGTTACCTGCATGGATATTGCAGATAAAGTTCAATCATTCATCCATGCTCAGGATGCCACAGACAAACCGTTTTACCTGCAGGTGGGGCTCTTTGAACCACATCGTGATCCAGCTTCAGTGACAGGCTTCCCAGAGGGATTGCATTACGATCAGCAGCAAGTCACCTTGCCAGACTATCTGTCGGACACGCTGGAAGTACGTGCCGAGTTTGACGCGTTTTCGGATTGCGTTCAACTGGCGGATGCAGCGGTGGGACGGATTGTCAAGGCGTTGGATGATTCTGGGCAGATGGGGAACACGCTTGTGGTCTTCACCTCGGACCATGGGATTCCATTCCCTCGAGCCAAGTGCACGCTGTTTGATCCTGGGCTTGAAGTGCCGTTGATCATGGCAGGACCGATGCTTGAAGCTTTGGAAAAACGAAACTATCACGGCCTGACAAGCATGATCGACTTATTGCCTACAGTCTGTGATTTATTGGGGTTGGCGATACCTTCGAGCGTACAAGGTGTCAGTCATGCACAGGTGTTGGAGCAATCAACGTCAGTGCCGGTACGGGATGAATTGTATGCTCAGATGACGTATCACGATTACTATGATCCCTTGCGATGTATCCGAACGGATCGTTACAAGTTGATTGTCAGCTTTGAAGCAACCCGCGCTTGGATGGACCCAACACAGCAGTGGGACCATCAAAGCAGTGTTCATTTAACATTGGAAAAAGCAGGACTCCGCCATCCGCCACTTCGGTTGTACGACTTGGAGTCTGATCCGTTGGAGCAGAACAATCTTGCGGATGATGCATCGTATGCAACCGTGCGTCATGAGCTTGGCAGTAAGCTCCTTGAGATGATGCGACAGACTGATGATCCGGTTCTCTTTGGGATGCCGGTGTCACCAGCACATCGTGAGGCAGTGAGTTTATTGACCCAAACTTCCGATGACACTGCTGCGATGCGTGAAAAGTCCAAGATTGTTGAGGTGCTCCCATGATCCGAATCGGCATGATGGATTTGGATACCGGTCATGGGCCGGCTTTCACCAAGCGTATCAATGCCATGGATGATGTATCTGTCACTGCAGTTTATGACCATGGTGATGTGCGATCCAGCGAAGAGGTACGCGGATTTTGCGATCTGCATCAATGCCAATTGGCGGACTCTGTGGAAATGCTAAGTGAGTTGGTCGATGGGGTGATGGTGTTGGGCGTGAATTGGAATAAGCGGTTTGAGCGTGCTGCAAAACTCATTGAACGTCATGTGCCGGTGTTTATCTGTAAACCTGCTGTGGGAAGTGTCAGTGATCTGGATGCGTTAATTGCCATGCAAAAACGAACCGGCTCATTGGTGATGGCAGGTTCAGGTTGGCGATGGGCAAAGTCAACGCAGGACGCTGCTGCTAAAATCGATATCAGTCAGGTGTCGCATTTTGCGGTCCATTCACCCAACCCGCGTTTTTACTACGGTATTCACGCGTGGGAATTTCTGGCGGGACTGTTGGGGCCTGGTATCCAATGGATCGAGACAGTGGAGACATCAGAAAAGTACACGCATTATCACTGTGCACATCAAAGCGGTGTTGAAGGTGATGTGTACATTGGTGGTGACCGTGTTCGCGTGATCCAATGGACGGACCAGAAGGGCGAGCATGAAATTGAACTGCCGATCCCGGAAATCCACGATGGTTTCTGCAAGACGTTTGTACAGATGATCCGCACGGGTCGCATGCCTGCGGATATAACTTCTCAATTGGATCCCATTGTTAGTGCGCTATTGGGTGAGCAGGCAAGTGAGGTTGGTGTGCGGCAGCCAATCGAGATGCTCGAATCAAACCGATATGTTGCGTCGGAAGATTTCATGTCAACCTACACACCCAGACCGTTATTGCCATAGCGGAATTGAATGTGAATCTGCAATCAGCGTGGCGTCTTGGCATAACCCAAACTGGATTCGCCTAGATGTAGCTTGATATTTTCGGGCACTTGTATTGGCGGAATGGTCTTGCGGTTCTTGCCGATCATCCATTCGACTGTACGCGTGATAACACTGTTGAGATTGGGCTTGTCCACGCAAGTGATATCAGGCAGGTACTGCTTGTAAAAGACACCACCATCGATGGTGGCAACCGCCATCTCTTTACCGATAGCCAGCCCGTTTTCATGCGCTGCACGTATTGATCCCAGTGCAGCAGGGAGTGTGGTGGCAAAGATGCCATCATATTTGCCCGGTGCGGACTTGAGCGTTTTAAATGCTTCGCTGTAAGCGCCCCCACTGAGATTCGCTTGTGGCGTGTTGAGCAAGTGACACTCAAGGCCGCGCTTTTCTGTCCAGCGTTGGTAGTTTTCCATCCATGCATTAATGACGGTGTCCAGCGGCTGAACATTCAGACATAGAACATTTCGACAACCACGCTGATATAAATGCTCAAGCACAATGTCCGCACACTCGGGTGGGAAGTCCCAGATGGATGGGATATTCAAATGTGTCAAATCTGCTGAAATGCAGACGGTCTTGGCACGAAAGTTGGACCATGAATGCATCAATTGCGGCACTTGGGCAGTTGGTACAAAAAATACACCTGCATATTCCTCAAGTGTCTCGCGAATGCTTGGATCATCTTCATGAACATATTCCACGGGACGAATTCGCAGATTCATTTTGTGAGCAACATGTTCAATGTCATATCGCCAACGGGTAATCGATTCACTGCTGCATGCTGGTGTCAGCATGGCTAAAGTCGGCAGTGCGGATTTGATTTTTTCATTGGGGACCGCACGACTACCCGGTTGTCGAGTGATGATCCCCTTATCCATCAGGTGAAGCAGCGCGCGTCTTGCTGTCATGCGGGACACGCCGGTTTCTGTTGCCAGAAATTCTTCGGAAGGTAGTGGCTTGCCGTTGTAATCACCTTGGTGAATGCGACGTTGAAGCAATTCAGCTATCTGGGTGTAACGCGTACGATTGGCCATTGCTTTTATATGATCCGCTAAATGAAGTCTGATTTCAAAGATTCAGCAAGTCAATATCTTACACAGATTCGACCTTAACTGCTTGTTGTGGAATACGCTTTATCAATCTTACCTTATTGTATCCGTGCGACTTTGAAAATTTACTCCCTTGTGGGTTGACTTTACTGTTTGTGCGTCGATACAATAATTGTACAATATAAGCAGTTGATTACCAATTGGTTTATTGATTCAACCCGTAAAAGTGAAGCTCGCAAATGAAACAAAATACATCGCATTGCAATGCAATTGGATTTAGTCTCATCGAACTTTTGGTGGTCATCTCAATTGTCAGCTTGCTTATTGCTATTCTCTTGCCAGCGTTATCCAAGGCGCGCAAGGCCGCGCGTTCAAGCATGTGTCTGAATCATCTAAGGCAATGTGCCGTCGGTACGATCACGTATGCAACAGAAAACAATGAGCATCAAATTCTATACAGGACCAAAGGTGGCAACATCAAACTCTGGTCCTACTTCATCGCCTTTGGGTATAACGTCAATGACCAGGCTTCGGGTGTGCGATACATCACGCCTCCTGTTCGCGTTTGTCCTGAATCTCAGTACTACTCAGCCGATGCCAACAGTACCAATCGGTACAACATTTCCTATGCTGCTTACCTGGGCAATGGGTATGATCAACTCTATGGATATGGACCCTATTACAAGCGTTTTTCGATTTCATCCCAACTCGCCATTGGTGTTAACGTGCATAATGAAATGACCGAGCCGGGTAAGGAAATTCTCTTTGGTGACAGTTACTCCGGACATCCATCCACACCCAATGGTGGTGGACACATGATTGGTAATTTTAAACGCAATGGGTCGAGTAATTGGGGCGGATACCTGATGACCCAACATCAAAATGCATGTAATACCGTCTTTGCCGATGGCCACGCGATCAGTGCGTTGCCGGGGTATCTGCGTACGCAAACCAATGTGCAACCACAGTACATCCTCAATCACAAAGCGGAACGATACTACTACGATAATCAAGGTGTGGGAACACCGTCGTTTTGATGGGTTCAATTAACAAGTAATCTGATTTAATTTGTAGAACAGTTTTCATAGCTTCAATACACAGTGTTCACACGACCTCTTTTACCTCGTCCAATCTGGACCATGGCAAGGAATACGTTTATGTCAACCCTTTATTATTTCAAATGTACCAGTCTGATGCTTGCGACCTGTCTGCTTATGCTCTTGCAGCCAAGCCAGGTTATGGGTCAGGAAAAAGTCAGTCTCATTGAGCCTGCCAAGCCACACGGTGGATTCGTTTTTAATAATGGTGGTGAATTCCCCGGCGCTAAAGGACAGGCCAAAGTGATTGAGACGGATGCAGGGAAAGCTCTGGAGCTATCCGGCGATCTTTCCGGTGGGGGCAACTATGTCCAAATCACCAAGCAAATTGCAGACATTGATCCAATGTACCTATCCTTTGAAGCCAAGGTCATCGGATGCCGTGGGGTGACGCTTCGCCTGATCGATCAGACCGGGCAATGTCATCAAATCGCATTGCTTATCAAGGATACAGATGATTGGCAGAAAATCGCTTTACCGATTCACAGTTTTTTTGAAAATATGAGTAAGTCCACTGCGGTCGATAGTGTCAAAAAATATGAACGATGGGGCGGTGCAAAGGATGGTAAGTGGCACGGGCCAGCCAAACTCATCGCGATTCTTGGCAGCCACCCCACGACGACTCAGAAACAATACAGTATCGCAGTACGCGATCTTTACATGCTTCACGATCCAACTGCCAAATCACAAAGTATCACTGAAAATGCATCCAACGCCACGGCCAAGCCCGGCAAAGTGCAATGGCATAACATGACTTTGAATATCGGTGATGTCTCCAACCTGTCGACTTATATCGTGGGTGATAAAACATCCTCAAAAGCATCTGTTCAAAAGGATGAAGCTGGCAAAGAATATGTTCGTCTTGATATGCATGTCCAAAACAAAGGCACCTATGTCGGTGCTGCAATGAATTTCGATGCCACGCCTGTCAATGAGGTTCAAGCGATCGAATTGGAAATGCGAACCAAAGCATTGAAACATTTTTCCATGCGGCTCAGTGATGGGACGGGCCAGACACATCAAACTAAGAGATTGAACGTGCAATCCGATGGGCAGTGGCATACCTATACATTCCCGATTGAGAAAGTCAGTGGTGGCGAAACATGGGGTGGTTCCAAGGATCGCAAATGGTATGATCCAATCAAAGGGTTTGCTTTTGCCATTGGCAATGACGCATTGTCTGACAAGGATGCGCAAATAGATTTACGACGTCTGTCAATTAAAGGGGTTGGTAGTGCTGGCAGGCTATTAAAACCCGTGTGGTTGTCCCTGCCATTGTTAATTGAAGACTTCTCAGAGATTTCAACTTTTGCAGTTGGCAAAGGCAATCAAGCTAAAGCGACAGTGAATGATATCAAATCCGACAAGTCGTTCGTGCAAGTCAATTACACATTTGGTGGCAATGGGTATGCGGGTGCGGTTCGAAAATTTTCAGATTCACCCATCAATAACATCCATGCAGTACAACTGACATTGCGAACCAGTACGGTCCAAAAAATCGGTACGCAACTTCTTGACGGGACAGGTCAGACGCATCAAGCCAAAGGTCTTGCACTTATTCCAGATGGGCAGTGGCATACCTACACCTTCCCGATTTCAAAACTAGTCGGGGCAGAGTCATGGGGTGGTGCCAAGGATCGTCGGTGGCATTACCCGTTGACACAAATCAATATCAACTGTGGGAGTCATGAAGCTCAAACCAAATCAACTTTGGATATTCAGGAAATCAAAGTGCTGGGAGTTTCATTCGATCCCAAGCTCAACACGCCAGAAGCTGTTGAAATCGACTTTGAACAAACTAATATACTTGCTGATTGGGATACTTCTACCAAGACTGCACAGCGCGTTACAGGTATCGGTTTTGACAAGTCCGCAGCTTTGCAGATTAAACGCAGTGAAACTCAGGCGCTGGACACTGAACCGTTTGCCTACTCGCCAACTTTCCCCGCAGGCAAGGGGTGGTGGAAAGTCTCCGGCGTATTCGGTAGTGACCTTTATTCGCCGGACAACTCCTTTGCCTGTACGACGTCACTGCAATGTCTGGATATCACCGGCAAGCAGCTCCAAGTCATCGAATTTGATCGCAGTACCAAGCAGACGAATCTCAAGTCTGTCAGTCGAGAAATCCGTTTACCTGATGGCACCATATCTGCTCGTTTTATGATCCACATGCGCAAGACCTACGGGCAGTACACGGTGGATAACCTGACCTTGAAATTCGTAAAACCTGTTGATAACACCGAAGACCTTGTCGAACGAATCGTCGTTAGGTCCGATGTGTTGGGCAATCTGTTTGAGCCCGGCGATACGTTAAAACTTGATGTCAATCTCATGACCAAACGACCGCTCTCAGATGTTCAACGTCAGATCGCCTGGCAGGTCACTGATTACTGGGGTGTGGAACAGACGTCGCTTTCCACATTAAATCTCCAAAAATCTGGTCGAAATGGTGAAGGCAATTTTGAGTACAAAGGTGCTATCGACTTGTCGCATTTCAATGCTGATGTCGGTAAGTATTATGAATTACAACTGACCGCACTGCGTGATGCACCACGTGCGTACAAGGATTATCGCTCCTTCGCAGTTTTGCCCAAAGCTGATACACATCAATACAACTGGCGTGAGATTCCGTTTTCGTCACGTAACTGGGACAACCGTATTGGTGAATACATTGATCTTTCATCACGACTTGGCTTGCCGATCATCGGAGCATGGACCGGTTGGGATACCAAGCCACCCTACAAAGTGCAGCTTCCCGGTGTTGAACGTATTCTTGGTCACAATGTTGCCGTCATGGGTGGGACGCCAATGGGAGCGATTGAAAATCATCGTGGCGATTGGCAGAAGATTGACGAGACATGTCTTCGTGAAGGAATCACGAATCTCTTTAAAAGTATCAATCAGAAACAACTCGTGATCACTATGGGCAATGAGCCACCGGATAATTTTCAGCGTGCCAGTGAAAATCTCTGGGCATACAAAGCGATGTATGAAGCAGCAAAAATGGCGAATCCCGATGTCACCATGGTCGGTACATCCGTTGGTCCAAGTGAAGCATACTTCAAAGCAGGTGTCCACCAGTACTGCGATGTGGTTGATTTTCATGTCTACGAATCACACCAACGTATCCGTGAAGTGTTCAAACGCTATGACAGACTTTTTGATGAATACGGACATCGCAAGCCGATTTGGTCAACTGAAATTGGGTTGAATTCACAGGGCGTTCCACGGCGTGATGTCGCTTCATCACTGGTTAAGAAATTTTCCATCTTCTTTGCCAGTGGTGGTGAGAATATATCCTGGTTTGGCCTGCTTTATCCTGATCCTTCAGGCAAATCCAGCGGCAGTAGTGGTGATAGCCATAACGTTTTTGACTGTCGTTACCGTACGTATAGTCCACGTCTTGATGCTATCGCATACTACAACATGGTCAACAGTATCAGCATCAAAAAATTCGTGACCGAGCAGAAGTACAGTAATGATGTTGAAGCCTATCTCTTTGCGGATAAGGACGGCAATCAATTGCAGATTCTCTGGACTGACAAAGATTCAAAGACCGTATTTGTACCACTTGAATCTGTGAATGAAGTTTCTGTCACCTACATTGACGGACTCGTAAGGCAAATGCATGCAGGGGGTACAGGTCTGACTTTACGGGTGACTCAAGATCCGATTTTATTGAAATACAAATCTGCATCGACGCTCCTCGCATCAGCGTTACCACAGCCTAAAGTTGCCATCACCAATCTTCCTAACGCTTTGGTCATGGGGGGGCAGGTTCAATTGGTAACGAACAACACACTCTCTGGTTCACAAGTCAGCCTGGAAATGCCTGCTCAGTGGGGTAGTGATGTGACTGCTGTCGATGGTAAGCTCAAGATGCAGGTGCCAGCCAACTCATCAGCAAGGCATGTCCCTCTGAGTGTTCAGCAACATGATGATCAAGGGCGGCTTTGTGGCGAGTTGCGTGAGGTCCTGCCAATTATTGGTCGAATTGCCATGGAGGTCCGACCGACTCTTGTTGACGATAAACCTGCTGTGAGTCTAAAGGTTGCCAATAACGGTTATGAACCTCAGGCCATCTCATGGAACGCAGTGGTCAGTTCATCATTGACGATGAAAAAAGGGGGCGTGAATTGGGCACGTGATGCGGGGCCTGCTAACAACAACTTTACCGGTGACACCTCTGGCAAGTTGACCCTGGGAGCACTTAAAACACAGCAGATTATCCTCCCGGTCAAGCAAGTCAATCCTATGCAGATCGATAGGGTTGTCGTCAGCGTCAAAGACCCGCAGGATCGCGAGATTCAAATTCAACGTTTTGTCTCGGCGTTTTGCGGAGTTCCTCGTGCTGAAAGTCTGATTATACTTGACGGTCAATTCAATGAAGGAGATTGGAGTAAAGCAAAAGTCCAACTGGTAAATCACAAGGATCAATACCATACACTCCAGAAAGAACGGCAATGGGAAGGACTGGATGACCTCTCTGCAAGGATTCGTTTTTTATGGGATAAGAACAATCTCTATATCGGAATTCAAGCCACGGATGACATTCACAGTACCCCCAAAAAAGATGGGAATCTCTGGGCTCAGGATGGTGTCCAGTTGATGATCGATCCGGCTCGTGGCAGTTCTCAACAAGGTGGCAAATATGACTTGGTTATGGGAGAAGATGTTAATGGCAAAGCCTACGCATGGTGTCACCTTTCGGCTGATCCAAGTCTCCCCACAGGACCAATGCCTGATATCAAAGTAGCAGTTAAACGTGACGAAACCAATAAAACCACCAACTACGAAATCGCCATTCCCTGGTCACAAATAAGTCCATTTAAACCTGGAGTCGGTGAGAATCTTGGGATCGCAGTTGCACTCAATGAAGACGATGGCAAAGGACGTGTATCATTTCTCAGTTGGTTTGCAGATGTCCATGCCAAGCAGACCGACGGTGTAGCAGATTTGATTCTGCTGCCGTGATCGATCAGGTACAATTCCATTTCAAGACACTATGTCTGCACTGATATTGTGTCTTTTTTATTGATCCATCAGACTGACATAGACATAGTAAGCGCCCCGTTCTAACCCCTCATCTGTCCTGAGCCAAGTGGTCAAGTGATAATCACCCGATTCAAGTTCAAGGTTGAAGATGGCGGCATGACTTTTGGGCTCTATCCGTTTAGTTTGCTCGTGATTGCCAATCCGGATACCCGCAGTGGTAAATGCTATGGCAATACCACCACTGTATTCATCATAATGTCGCGGGTGTATCACATCTTTCCGCCAACCATCGTCACTATGAGCTATCCCTTTAGTCATTGTCGCTGGTTCTTCGCGTGGCCAGCGTTGTAATTCAAACTGATAACAGCCATGCTGCTGCACATGGATTTCAAAATAACCATTTTGACCTAATCCTTTGCGGATATGGGCTTGGTTATAGACCAGATAGTCATTGCTTTCTTTGACAAATGGATCGCTCCCCGGCACATGATTAGGATCCCGCCAGTCATGAGCTGTCAGACAAGTGACCGGTTCATCGGGGTGACCAATCGTGATGGGAATATCATCATCAAACTTTATGGATACGATTTCCCACCATTGTTCATATGCACTGCGTAGTTGGTTGACGATATCCGGATGTTGATCTGACAAGTCATGAGTCTGCCCACGGTCTTGAATGATGTCATACAGTTCGCAACCATTGATCAATCGCCACTGTTGAGACATTACAGCGCTCTGACGCCACTTGACCGGATAAGGTAGACGCTGGGAGTCGGTGACGATGGTTCGATCTTGCCAATCGTGATCCGGATCAACAAGCAGTGGCTTAAGACTTTTACCGTGAAAGTTCAACTTACTGTATCGCTGAAGATCAATTCCACAGAGGTCCATGACTGTTGGCATGAAATCAACGTGACTGCTCAAAGCTTGAATGTCGCGTGATTGATCCAGTCCAAGTCTGGGATACCTCAGGAAAAACGGCACCCGGTGTCCGCCATCGTAGGGACTGTTCTTTGAACCGCGCAGACCACAGGTATGCATGTCATCGTCAACCATACTGCTGCCGTTGTCGGTCATGAAAATGAAGATAGTGTCTTCATACAATCCCAATTCATTGAGTAAACTTTCGACTTTCCCTACATTCTCATCAATATTGGCGATCATCCCATAGAAGTTGGATCGATCAATGCTGACCTTGTCGCGATATGTGGAACTGTATCGACTTTCAACGTTATACGGTTCATGTGGAGCGTTACAGGTGACGAAGCATGCAAAAGGTTCGCTTTGATGTTCTTGAATATAATCACAGGCAAGGTCAAAGAAAACATCCGTACAGTACCCGGAAAACTGTTTGGGTATACCATTGACCATAAAGGTGTCATCAAAGTAATCATTCCCCCAATAATCCGGTACTTGAGAGATGCCCCCACCACCATGACAGACTACTGTTTCAAAACCGCGATCTTGGGGTCGGTACGGATAATTATCCCCAAGGTGCCACTTGCCAAAGAGTGCCGTATGATATCCATTTTCTTGAAGTACATCTGCTATAGTCGTTTCATTACCTCTTAACAGCGATCGTCCACCGACGGTATGCCATACCCCCGTGGAGTTGGCAAAATGTCCTGTATACAAGCCGCTGCGAGTCGGGGCACAAGTTGGACCGACATGAAAGTCCGTAAAGTGAATACTCTGATCATACAGGCGATTGATGTGTGGCGTTTTGAGAATGGGATTGCCATGACATTCCAGATCACCATACCCCTGATCGTCGGTGAGAATAAAGATGATGTTGGGTTGCTTGTTCATGAAATAATGCCTGTGATGAATTGAGAGATGTTTTTATTATCCATTAATAATTGCATGGGGCTATGGATTGAATTGTCTTAAATAGGTATATTCCTTGCATGTCTACCTGCCAGCTACATATTGATCAACGTTACCGTATTCATGATGTAGGATTGAAGCATTACATCGACTGGCCTGCGGGGTTTCCGATCCGCCCATTCTGGCGGTTGTATTGGAATAGCAGAGCAGGTGGTCAGTGGGAATCACAAGGTAAAACATGGCAGCCTGATCGGCATAGTTTGATACTGATCCCACCCAATGTGCCAGTACAACGAAAACTCACTCGGCCATTGAAGCATGGGTATCTTCATTTTTCTTTGGGGATGCCATTGGATTTATGCCGTGATCAAGTTCATATGATTAGAACGTTACCTGACATGCCTGCGGTCTTTGGACGGATATTGCAAGAGCAATGCACACAGACATCAACTTTTTCAATAACCTCATTAATCGGTCACGCATTATCACAACTACCTGTTGATAGCTGGCCTGTAATACCCAAAGATACGCGGATTGTTGCGATGATGTCGTACATGCAGGCCAATACCCATCGTCTGATTCCCAATAGTGAACTGGCAAGACAATGTCACCTTAGTGAAGCAGGGATGATTCGGCGATTCACGCAATTACTGGGTATAAGTCCGCAGGCATTCTTTGCTGATTTACGACTGGACGAAGCTGCAAGACAATTGCGTCAACAGCAACATCAATCCATTGAGCAAATTGCAGATGCGACTGGATTTTACGATCGTAGTCATTTTTCAAAACGTTTTACATTACGATTTGGGATCAGTCCGGTTGAGTATCGAAATGCTCCCTGACGCTGCTATTTGGAAGCCATCGGTTTCGCATTTGATTAAATTGTTTCTGCCATGTATCGACCTTCTCTTCGGGTAAGACCGTCGTCACTTCGTTCTGCATCCGATCCAACTCTGTATCTATCTGTTGGCGGACTTCGCGATGAATCTTTGCAAAACGTTCAGACGACTGTGTCATGACCGGTAAGAGCAGTTCAGTTTGCTCTGGGGTTAAATCCAACCGCTTTGCCAAGCGATGAGTCCAGTTGACTGCTCGGGCTTGCGGGTCTGCCTGTTGCGAACGCATATGACGGACAATGCCATAGACCGTAAGTCCACTGCCCACGACCATACCGCTGATAAAAATGACCAGCAATAGCATCACCTTAAGCCATGTCCGCCGACGCGAGTAATGTGGCCGATGGACATGACTCATGTGTGTATTGTCTGGCTGCGTATTGCCAGTATCGGTTTTGCCACTGACAGCAAAGCATGGCGTATCCTCGGAATCGGTTTGGGGTGATGGCTTGTTCTGCTGATCGTTCATTGCATGATCCTCGACATGTCCACCAGGAATCCGACGAAGGGGTCGGACACCTGTTGGTAAAGATTAAGATTGTTGATTCCCACGACTATTGCTGTAGCCACCGCAGTCGCAGTGAAACTGTAGAGTAGCCAGCTTGATGCCGGTTCATTGGCTGCCTGTTGCTCACGGATTTGACTTAGTACCTTATCAGTGACATTGACTGCTTGTGGTATATCCAATTGCGCGCGATTGGTAAGGCTTTGAAATTCGTCAATGGACTTCATGGCTGCTTCTGCCTTTTTTCAATGAGTCGTCGGAGTTTTGCCCTGGCGCGATGTGCCTGAACCTTCACCATGACTTTGCTCCAACCGGTCTGCTGGGCGACTTCTTGAACGGTGCATTGTTCCAGATACATCAACGTGAGTACCATGCGATCACGCGGGGAAAGTTCTGCTAAAAGTCGATGCACAAATTCGGCAACTTCATGAGGATCATCATCAGTTGATATGAGAGTATCCGCGATTTGTTCAGTCAGGTTGTATGACTGTCGACGGCGTTTGAATTCCTGTTTCCAATGGCGGTAGCCAACACGTGTGGCAATGCGCGTGAGCCAATGAATCAGAGGGGCGTCAGCTCGGTAGGTGTGAAGACTCTGCCATGCCTGGACGAATGTTTCCTGAACCAGTTCTTCAAGCACTTGTTGGACACGTGAGAATCGCCATAGGCGTTTGGCTATTTCCTGCTGATGACGACGAACAATTCGCCCGTAAGCTTGATCGTCGCCATCTTGCGATGCTTGTACATCCTGAAGGTCCAGTTGATCCACGTCCGTCTCGCTACTCTGTTGAGCTTGAGTCTGCATTGTATGTCCGGATGACAGCAGTGGGGCAGTAGACCTTCTGAGTAATTGCTGCAAATGCTCAGCATACGCATTGATGGTAGTGTTGGTGGTTAGGATCATTGTGCAATCTCATCAAGCCAGCGGTCGACTGCCTGATGTCGATCCGTAATAGAGGATTCGATCAATTGTCGCTGTTTGACTGTGAGAACTGCAAACACTTCAGCCCGGATTTGCCCCGCAAGCACAGCGGTTTGCGTGATGGTCTTGGCCAGATTCTCCGCTGCCTTGTGAATATCTGCTTCCTGGTTGTCGGGCTTGATCACAGCTTCTCGAATCGCTCGTTTCTGCTCAACGATCTGCTTAGCTAAACTGGCAAGTTCAGGTTTGTGATTCGTAATGATCTGGCGGATTAGGGTTCGCTGTTGATCAGTTAGATTCAGTTCAGATCGCAACGTGAGCATCCGCCCGACCTGTCCTTGAATCAAGCGTCCCACAGGCGAGTCTCGGAAGGTATGTGTTGCTGCATTTTTGATTTGCGTTGGTGCTGCTGCTGCTCCGATTCCCGCTGTTGTGATTATACCGATTGTGAACCATAAAGTTACCTTGTGCATGAATTTACTCCTTTTAAGGGTTTTGCATTCAAGATGTTAAATTGCCCATCACAAGTAATGTGTCATCGCACATCTTCATGGTTACAGAACGAGGAATTTTTTTTGACTTCCAGACTTGCAAGTCTCTGACAGTTTGGTATCTTATCCGTCTGAATTGATCCTCTGTAGCTCAATTGGTAGAGCGAGCGGCTGTTAACCGCTAGGTTACTGGTTCGAGTCCAGTCGGAGGAGTTTCAAAGCTCGTGTCGAAATGACGCGAGCTTTTTTTATGCGCGTGATGTGGTTGGAAAAAGTCGTGCTATAAGTCGCTGTGTACAAGAGATATGGAAGCGTGTTGCTGGCCAGTGCCACGCTTGGATTCTCCATCCTGTTAACCACGATTTTGAGGGGCGGGGCGATTTTAGGCCCAATTCTCAGACTCTCACCGCCCTGACGCGGTACGGGTTAACAAGGCCGTACAGCCCGGGGTGGCCTGCTGTTAAACGCGGAGTATCGAACAAAAGACCAAGGTGCAGTCTTCTCGTTGGCGATTGGCAAGTGGGTGGCTTTACAGGTACAAAGTACTGAATAAATTGAGGCGTGTGGAGATGGTCATGAAATTACGCGAAATACGTTTAAAAGGATACAAGTCCATCGATGGGCAGAATGGTCAAGTCATTCCGCTCCGCGATGTGACGGTCCTATTGGGAGCCAATGGTTCAGGTAAGAGCAATCTGGTGTCGTTCTTCAAGATGCTGAATTTCATGACGACAGGCGCACTCCAACAGTATGTTGGCAAACAAGGTGTCAGTCGGTTGCTGTTCTACGGTCCCAAGCAAACCGAGTCCATCTCCTTTGAGCTGAAATTTGAAGATGACGCTGCTCACGACACATACGAGGTAAAACTGTCATACGGTCTGCCTGATCGGTTATTCATCAGTGGTGAAAAAATTACCTATCACAAAATGGGTGAGCCTAAGCCACAGCAGTATTTTTTGGAAAACGGAGGAGCAGAGTCTGAACTCAAAATGGACAAGAGACAAACCAGCAAGGTGCTATACAGTCTCTTATCCGGCATCCGCACGTACCAATTCCATGACACGTCAGACACCGCTAAGATCAAAGATCGTGGCTATGTCGATGATGCCAAATATCTCCGCAGTGACGCAGGTAATCTGGCAGCCTTCCTGAAAATGCTCAAGGACCATAACAAGTACACAAAATATTACGAACGCATTGTCCGGCATATCCAGCGGGTCATGCCCCAATTCGGAGACTTTGACCTTGAGCCAATCCCTGGCAACAAGGACTATGTCCGTTTGAACTGGAAGGATGCTTCCGGCAGCGACTATCTCTTTGACCCCGATCAGATATCCGATGGATCACTACGTTTCATGGCCTTGGTAACGCTTCTTTTGCAACCCCCGGATCTGTTGCCCAAGTTCATCGTATTGGATGAACCGGAGTTGGGGCTCCATCCCGCTGCGATTGCTGAACTGGCGGGAATCGTTCGTTCCGCAGCACAAAAAACACAATTGCTGCTGGCCACCCAGTCCACGCGTCTGGTGGATGAGTTTTCAGCAGATGATCTTGTTGTCGTCGAGCGGAATGATGAAAAGAACTGTTCCATTTTCAAGACGATGGATTCAGAACAGTTGAAAGACTGGCTTGATCGCTACAGTCTCTCCGAACTATGGGAGAAAAATGTGCTGGGAGGTCAGCCATGATCCGCCTGCACATCACCGCTGAAGGTCACGCAGAACAGGCTTTCGTGAAAAATGTACTCACCCCGCACTTAGCCCGTTATGATGTTCTGGTTGATGCTCGCCGTGTTTTGACCAGTAAAGACAATCGAGCCGCCAAGGAATATCGTGGTGGTTTGTTGAGCTACCAAAAAGCCAAGAAGGATATTCAGAATTGGCTCAAGGAAGATAAGCATGCCGAGTGCCGATTCTCCACTATGTTTGATCTCTATGCTTTGCCTAATGATTTTCCTGGATACACGCAAGCCAAAAAACAAACCGACAAGTATGAATGCATTCGGATTCTTGAAGAATCCATGGCCAGCGATCTCGCCAGTAGGCGATTCATTCCTTATATCCAGTTGCATGAGTTTGAAGCGTTGATTCTGGCAGACCCACAACAACTCGATTGGGAATATCTGGAGCATGACCGCCCGATCAACAACCTGATTGCCATGGTGGTCAACCAAAATCCCGAGTTGATTAATGACGACCCCATGACTGCCCCCTCCAAGCGAATCCTCAACGAAATACCTGAATATGACAAGGTGACGGCTGGTGTGGCTGTAGCAGGAAAAATCGGCCTGCAAACGCTTCGAGAAAAGTGCCGGCATTTCAATGAATGGTTGACTACATTGGAACAACTATCCAATGTCTCGCCGTGAGGTAACCTTGTTGCCAATGTGATGAGCATATACCGGGACGATGACTCAACCACGCAACCCAATTCTTGAGCGAGCGCTTTACGGACCACCCAAGCCCAAGCCCATCCGCTACGCCATCTACACTCGCCAGTCCGTCGAGACACTGACGGATTTCTCATCCTGTGACGCTCAATTTCAAACCTGCCAGGATTTTGCAAGGTGATTGCCGTACCGAACACGCAATGGTGTTGGAGCCTGCGGATCGTTACGCATGTAGAACCTGGCGGCTCAAGTCGCCAGTGAGAAGGTGACGTGAACAACGTACCCGCTTGTGGTTAAGCCCCCATTCGGTTGTAAAATACACCGATCGGGAATATTCCAACCCAAACTGGCCGTTTTGGGAAATGTTTTACCGATCGGTAAAATTTCTATTGATTGACCGGTCAGTGGCCGATATATTACCGATCGGGAACACCATGAAGACCCAAACGACAACACAACTCGGAGCGGTGATCCGAACGCGGCGAAAGCAGTTGAAGATCACCCAGAAAGAATTGGCCATGACCTGTGGTACGGGGCTGCGGTTCATCGTCGACTTGGAGAAAGGCAAGCCTACCTGTCAAATAGGTAAGACACTGCAGGTCCTCCAATCGCTGGGACTGGCCATCGAGCTGACGACGATGGGCGGCAATGCAACGGAGAGCATGATGCCATGAAACGGCTGACGGTCCATCTCAATGGCGAGCAGGTCGGAACACTCGACCAGGATGACAGCGGGCTTCTTGAGTTCCGTTACGCTCAGCAATGGCTGGGCAGACCGAACGCCATGCCTCTTTCGCGGTCGCTGCCGCTGCAAAGCGAATCATTTCGGGGAAAACATGCCCGTCCGTTCTTCGCGGGCATTCTCCCTGATGAGGGACCCAGGCAACAGATCGCCGCCATCCTGGGCATCAGCGAACGCAACGATTTCGCCATGCTCGAACGCATTGGCGGCGAATGCGCCGGGGCGGTCAGCCTGTTACCGGAAGACTCGCCGCCTCCGACCGTGGGCGAGCGGCGCGTGCGTGAATTAAGCGAGAAGGAACTGGAAGAGATCGTCGCGGAACTGCCCCGCCACCCGCTGCTGGCGGGCCACGAAGGGCTGCGGCTTTCTCTGGCCGGGGCGCAGTCGAAGCTGCCGGTGCTGATTCTGGATGCCGTTGTCGCGCTGCCACTGGGCAACACGCCCAGCACGCACATCATCAAGCCGGAACCCGATCATTTCCCCGGACTGGTGGCCGTCGAAGTCCTCTGCATGACGCTGGCCAAAACGATCGGCCTAAACGTTCCTTCGGTGTCCGTCCGCTTGGCTGGAGACAAACCGTGCATCGTCGTCCAACGATATGATCGCACCATCGACGAGGATGGCTCGGTCACGCGCGTTCATCAGGAGGATTTCTGCCAGGCCCTGGGTTTTCCCCCGGAGCGGAAGTACCAGCAGGAAGGTGGACCGCTGCTGCGCGACTGCATTGGCCTGCTCCGCGACTGGTCCACCATCGCGGCACTGGACATCCGGGACTTCCTGGACGGCCTGATTTTCAACGTGCTGATCGGGAATGCCGACGCCCACGGCAAGAATTACTCGATCCTTTATCACAAGGGCAACCGACGACTCGCGCCCTTGTACGATCTGGTCTGTACGCTGGCCTGGCCGGAACTGTCCAAGACCCCGGCCATGAAGATCGGTAAGAGCGAATCCATCGAAAGAATCACGCCCGAGCACTGGCAGAAGATGGCCAAAGAAGCCAGCGTGGGCTGGCCCATGCTGCGTGAGCGCATCGAGCTTCTCTGCGGCAAGACGCACGACGGACTGCGGAATGAAACCGTTCTTAGTGCGCCGACCGATGTGGCAATGGCCCAGCGCGTGGCCGACATCATCAACAAGCGGGCGTCTTGGCTGCTTGAGAGTCTGTCCCGCGCCTAATATTCCCGACGAGTGGGAAATGCGACGGCGTAGGCAACAGGTTACTGTTTGCGTTGCCACAAGCCTTGACTGGTCACGTCTTTTCAGGACTGATCTGCCCTATACTCTGGGTACTGTTCAAGAAAGTGGGCCCACAATTCGGTGGTGTTGCTGCCATTGAGTTGCAGACACGCCATCCGTTCAAAAGGCGCATTTGGTGCACTCACACCGCAAGTCAGGTATTTGATCTTGCACGAGGTATGATCCACGTAGTGGACGCCGTAGTGCACGGACCTGTCGATCACATCCGATCCCACAAGCTTCTGTAGATCAGTCATTGTTGGTTTCCGTCCGAAGCGACGTACAAAGTGCATGTAGTCATCAGGATCGAGCCAATCATTGACGGTCCCAGATGTCTTGCGCACTGAATCTGCCAGTATGTAATGCGGTAGAAGATTGCCGACCTCGCGCTTGTAAGGCTGCAATCCTATGGATATGTCCACAATCTCAAATGGTGGCGCAACGACCCATGCATGACCAGTAGCCTTGTCCTGCGTCCCGCCGACCGGTGCTAGATAGATGGTTGATAATCCCACTGAGTCGTGGAACTCGATGGTCATCCCACCTTGGGCGCAGTAGTTCCACACACCAAGGAGCTCCAGAAAGCGCGAGACGCCCATGGATATATCGACACAGGCACCCAATCTACCATCGGTCGCCAACTGGTTGTAGAGGAAATCGCAGACGGCTCGAATTCGGGCTCTCGCTTCTTGGTCATATACGGCAGTTCGATCAACCCGACGAACGAAAGACGCATAGCAGTCCAAAAATGCGGGATTTGACTGTTCTTGTGCAACGAACCGAGGATCGTCGTAAAAGCCTGGCTGCGAGATGTCAACGCCAAGGTCTTTTAGTAGTGGCGTTGGGTCACCCGTAAAGAACTGTGTCATCACGTATCTCCGATAGACCCGCTAAGGACAAGACCCCGGAAGTATTTTACAAGACGAATGTGATGCTACGAGCTCTAGTCGCGTCTGGCAAGTGGAGAGGTTAGGCATCAATGCTCATAAGACTTTCCCCCAGTCGACCAAAGATACAGCCACTCTGAGTATACGAAGCGTGTAATTTCTCTTTCGCGAATTGGTTCCGCAAGCTTGGCAAGGACAATACCGCGACCAAGTAAAGATACACCGGCATCAGAGTCTTCTAGGATACCGTCTGCGGAAGCAACGAATGGCAAATTCAAGCCGCTACGCCAGTAGATGATAGTGGCACCATCGGGAACAGCTCCAATTGGCTGAATCACGAAAATGCCGCAGAAGATACGAAACACGACGCCTAAGGCAACAGTCAAGCCAACGGTGACGAGGATAATGGTCTTCCGACGCTTCATGTGCTTATGCCTAACGTTTCCGCTCAGTTGCCCAGCCGCGGAATCTTGGCGAGCGGTGAATGCCAACGTCCCCGGAATGATTATCAAACCCAATGTGATGCTACGAACTCAATACATTCTACTGATGAAGTAAAATATCATTTCTTTCCGAGGATGTACACACAAACAATTCAAATGCTCCGCGCAACAAAAACGCTCCAACTGCAGATGTAGTGATTGCACGAATCACGAATCAGCATGTCGGAGGTAATTGTCCATGCGGCCACGGAAGTCCACGCCTGTACTGACGGCTCAGCAGCGTCGTCGCCAGATCATCAACCTGCTTGCAGGTCAACTTGCCAGAATGCATGAGGGCATCGATATCCCCATGTCTACGCCGGAATCGCCACCGGCATCTGGCCCAACAACCACCTCTCAAAAAATCTGCTCCAATGTCCAAAGCGGCCTTGATCTCACGGCCAGTTAATGGCTCAGTGTGTCCACAACCAAGCGGTTAACAACGTGAGAAAGGACGTTTGAGCATTGAAACCAACCCCCATTGAAAACGAACTGTTGGCCTTGAAGCACATGCCGCCCAGGCAACTGCGGAAGCGGTATGCGGATCTGTACGGCGAACTGTCTCGCAGTTGCAACAGGCAGTGGCTGATCCGACGGTGTGCATGGCGTATCCAGGCCCTGGCTGAAGGTGGCCTGTCAGAACGAGCCCAACGCCGTGCCAAGCAACTGGCACGCGATCAGGATTTGCGGGTGATCCCACCCAAGGACATGGCAATGGCCTTGCTGGATCGACCTGCCGATGTCCAGCAACCCGCACGCAAATATGGCAAGAGAACGCATGATGCAAGGTTGCCGATGCCAGGTGGCCAACTCATACGGGTTTACAAGGGCCACCAATATGTCGTCGATGTCCTTGATAACGGGTTTGCCTACGATGGCAGGCGGTACAAGAGCCTGTCTGCGGTAGCCCACGCAATCACAGGTGGGCATTGGAATGGGTACAAGTTTTTCGACATAGCGACAAGCGAGGAATCTGAATGAGCCAGGATAAGCCCGATCCGGTGCGCTGTGCGATCTACACCCGCAAGAGTACGGATGAGAATCTCGATCTCGATTTCAATTCACTCGATGCCCAACGCGATTCCGGCGAAGCCTACATCCGTAGCCAGAAGCATGAGGGCTGGATATGCCTTGATGAGCGGTATGACGATGCGGGTTTCTCTGGCGGCAACACAGATCGCCCGGCATTTCAGCGACTGATGAATGATATCGCTGAAGGCAAAATTGATTGCATCATCGTGTACAAAATCGACCGTCTCAGCCGTAGCCTGATGGACTTTGCCAAGATTATGGAGTCGCTCGATGCTCAGAAAGTGTCGGTTGTCAGCGTCACGCAGCAGTTCAACACGACCAGCAGCATGGGCCGATTGACGTTGAACATTCTGTTGAGTTTTGCCCAGTTTGAACGTGAGATCATCTCCGAACGCACGCGGGACAAGATTGCGGCGGCCCGTCGCAAGGGTAAATGGACCGGTGGCCCACCGATTTTGGGTTATGACCGCGTCCGCGACAAACGTGGCACGCGAATCCTGGTAAACGATGAGGAGGCTAAAAGGGTCCGCTCCATCTATCAGATGTACCTGAAGAACGGCTCAATGCTGCCCACGCTTCGCGCCATCAAGAAGCGAGGCTGGAAGACCAAGCAGTACGAAACCTTGAAAGGCACGATGCGTGGTGGTGCGGAATATGACAAATCCGCCTTGCAGAAAGTACTCACCAACGTGGTTTACCTTGGAAAAATCACATACAAAAGCGAAATCCATGATGGCGAGCATGAAGCGATCATCGACGAGGACCTGTTTGCCCGTGTCCAGGGGCTGTTACGACGCAATCGGAATTCCGGGGGCAAACACAGCCGCAACAAGCATGGCGCTTTGCTCAAAGGGCTGGTGCGGTGCAAGGCATGTGGATGTGCCATGAGCCATCACTTTGCCACACGCGGTAGCAAACGGTATCGGTACTACGTCTGCATCAAGGCTCAGAAAAAAGGCTGGGATGAGTGCCCCGCCCCATCCTTACCCGCCAAGCAGCTGGAGGATTTTGTCGTCGAGCAGATCAAAAATCTCGGCCAGGATCAGGACATCCTGCACGATGCGCTCTGCACCACGCAGGCCCATCTTCAGGATGAAATCACCAAGCACGAAAAACAACGCACCGATGTCGAGAAAACGATCAAGCAGCTAAGCGGCCAGATTGGTGAATTGTCCGCACGGGCCGGTTACGACGAGCGGGCCACGCGGCAATTGGATCAATTGCAGAGCCGAATTCATGAACAGCAGGAAATTATCCAGGAGATCAATGCTCAGATCGTCGCCATTCGCCACCGCATGCTCAATCCAGATGAATTGACGGGTGCCATCGAATCCTTCCATCCGGTTTGGGAGACGATGTCACCAGCAGACAAAGCCAAGTTGGTTCACCTGCTGATTGAACGCATCGAATATGACGGCAAGGACGAGACCATTGCATTGACTTACCACGCTGCTGGCATAAGCACACTGTCACCTGAAAACCAACGGAGCACTGATGTCCAACACTGTTTTGCATAAGATTCATTTTGCGACGGCCAACAAGGGCAAGCGGGAGCTCAAGCCTGGTCCCGCCCCGATCCGCGACACGCCGAATCATCGCGTCCCACGGCTTTCGCGCCTCATGGCATTGGCGATCAAGTTCGATCGGCTCATCCACGAAGGTGCCATTGCCGACCAGGCTCAGTTGGCCGAGTTGGGCTACATCACCCGCGCTCGCGTCACCCAGATCATGAACCTGCTGTACCTGGCTCCGGACATCCAGGAGGACATCCTGCATCTACCACCCATCACCCAAGGCAAGGACCCAGTCACCGAGCGCGATGTGCGCCCCATCGTGGCTCAATTCGATTGGCGAAAGCAACGGCGTCTGTGGAAGCAGTTGGCCTCGTGTCTGCCACAGTGACAGGTTATTGTGGCTGAACGCACGTCAAGGCAGATAGGCTAGCCTGTGCCGGGATTTATAACTCAACACCAAAACATCCTTTAATCATTTGGCCGTTTTGGCACACACCTTGCTTGGCACTGGCAGTGGGCCATGGATTGGTCCGGGACAATCTGTTTCTGTTCTGCCCGATGCGGGGGAAGGAGTCCTTGGTGGCTCAAACATTACGACTCAAGCGTTTTACGAACGTCGCGATTCTCAAGCGGATCAACACCCAACTGTTGATGCAATTTCTTAATCCTTACCGGGATTTTTTAACGGGCCAGCGCGGCATGTCCTGGCCAGCCAACCCCGATCATTTTGATCACACCTCGCTGGCCAAAATTCTGATGTCGCCGAGTATCGACACGCCTGAATCATTGCTTGATGCTCTCTTTTTTGTCGATGGCTTAGCCGACGCCGATTGCTACGACCGCATCCTTGAGGAGATTCAGGAGTTTGGCGTCGACCTGGGTGTTGAGGACCCCACGCCTGAAGACCTGACGTTGCGCGTATGGCTGATTGATCCGAATATTCTTGAACGTGTTCATGCCGAGCAGAATCGTGTCCGCCCCAAGACATTCCAGTCGTTCTTCACCACCGAGGTGAATCGCCCGAGCCTGATGTTTCCTGAGACGGACACTGTCATTGCGTTGGAAAATGATCTAAACAAATGGTTCGAGTTCAAGAAAAAAGGACGTGGTGCGCGGGTCTTCCCTTTCCCGCGTGAGGATGGGTTCTGGTTCCTCGTGCGTCATGGACAACGCATCAAGCGTGAAGGCACGGTGGAGGTGGATGGCGATTCGGGCAGCGTCTTCTATCGGCCTGAAAAATTCGATGTCTTGATCTATTACCCCCAAACGGGTGAACTGGCGATCTATGCCGACACCAAAGGCGAACGGGAAATCTACTGCCAGTTGTTCGGCAGGCACCTGTTTGCTGATGATGACTTCTTCTGCTTTGGCAACATCATCGAAAAATACTCACTACTGCCCCTGATTGAAAACGCGCGCGCTTCACTGACGTGTGCTGATGTAGCGGGTATCACCGGCATTGTGCTCTACGAGCTTCACATTCAACACAGCAGCAATCAGCGAGATATTGAAATCCGGCGAGCGGACGACGTGTTTGTGGCCTTAAAACATCAGCAACGCGAGCTGCAGGACGAACAGTCCAGCACCAGGCTGATCAAGGCCAAGTTCAAGGTCACGTTTGTCGGTGGGCGCGAACGCTGTGTGACAATCACACCGCCCAATACCGCGACGTTTGACCGTGAGACGGATAATTCGATGATTCATGATTGGCTGACCAAGCGTGGGTTCGTCAAAGTCACTGGCGAAGGAGTCCATGCCGATGAAGCCGTTTTGGCGATGGCTTGAGACGCGCTCTGACAGAACTGCGGTGATGGTGGAATGGCAGCAGGTGGCGACCGACTGCGTGGATGCAGTGCTGCCATTCCTCCAGCCGCTTGATGTCATGGCCACGTCTTATCCGAACCCGCGTCGCCATGGTCAACCGATGAAGATCATCCGTCATGCGCAGGACGATGTCGTGGCCATCGATCCGGATGACTACCGGCATCGTCTTCGTCTGACCAGTGCCGATGCGGTTTTATATCAGTTGAATCTGCGGGATGTGCGTTCGATGCTCTGCAAGGTGTTGGATGGTGTCAACATCGCCAAGACACCTGTTGATCAGAATGCGCGGTTCCTGCAGATCGGAAACTGGGAGCCTCAACAGTCGGCGAGTTTTCCGGTTTACCTGATGCTGTGCCAACACCCAAGGATACTTCGGGATGAGTTGTTGCAGTTGCAAGCCCATTGTGACCGACCCGGTGCCATTCTACTCACGCCCAGTCGCATGAACTGGAATAGCCAGATCGACGCGCTGGCCCGGTCGAAGAAGATGCTGTTCGTGCCATTGAGTGAAGTGATCGAGCCCGAGGACAATGCATTTTATGAAACCCCTGCATGGGAAAAATACATGCAGGGGTTTGCCCAGATGGTCCAGATCACACTGCCTAGCAACTACCGGAAAAAGAAACCTTTGGCCAAGCGTGCGGAATTGATGGCCAAGGCCGAAAAGGTCAAGGTCGCTCTGCTGGAGCATATCCGTTCGTCCCGAGATGGCGTGGTGTTCAACCGTGATGCCGGCAGAGGCACGAAGCTGGTGCTCTTTCTGACCAAGACAGAATTGGCCAGGTTGACAGGACTTCAGCCGCACAACATCACCCGGTGCTTTAGAGCTGATCCGCAGCTCAAGATACTCTATGAAATCGCCAACGATCCTGAGGAGATTTTACGCTACGGCAAGTAGCCATCGCGTGCCCAATCCAACGAGCTTTTGCAGTTACGCCCAGAATGCGCAAGTGCAAAAGCTTTTTTTGTGCGCGCAAATGACATCTGAATAACCATTTGCATTTTTTGCAGATTTTTTTGCGCCATTATCTGCAAAACGCCCGGAGGTCGGTGCGGCCCGCCGTGGGTCGCGATGACTGACCCTCGTACGGGAGTTTTGCAGATGGCATTACCCACCAACCTTACCCCTTCTTCCAACCCCACAACCCAACCAATCGACGACTATGCGATGGCACGAATTGACTTTCGTGTTCAGAAGTTGCGGTTCCAGTTCGACCTGTCCGACGAGGACCAGGAAGACGTTCGCAACGACATGGTGATTGAACTGCTCACAGCGTTCAGACGGTTCAACCCGTCCCTGGCCAAACGTGAGACGTTCATCAATCGCGTGCTGGATCGCTATGTCCTTTACGTCATGCGGCAACGTTGCACGCAGTTGCGCCATGCGTCCGACACCCCATTGAGCTTTGACGAAGTGGCATCTGAGTTTCAACCCACAGGCAACGATCCAAGGCAAGGCCAACTCAGCGAGCAAGATCTGAGCACACTGCGTTTGGACATGCAGTCAGCGATTACGCGTCTTTCCAAACGCGACCAGCATATTGCCCGGTTGCTGATGGTCTATTCGCCAAGCGAAGTAGCTGACCGCATCGGGGTTCACCGTTGTTCCATGAGTCGCATCATCGGTCGCATCCGTGAGCGGTTTATCAAGGCCGGTATGGAAGTTTGGAATGAAGAGCGCAACACTTTTGCCCCAACTGCAGATGTAGAGAGTGAACCCGGTAACAAAGAGGTGACCCAATGAATGACAATGCTCTCCACATCGACCTGGACGTCCTTGAAACCGAACCTGCCGCTGAATACCACGGCAAGGCCAAGGATTTTCTCAGCAGCCACCAGCTTCTGGATTTTATGAAATGCCCGTGGCTGTATCACAAGAAACGCACTGGCCTGATGGCAGATCAGGATTCGAGTGCCTATCTGGTTGGCCGTGCAACACACTGCCGGATTCTTGAAGGCCGTGATGTGTATGAATCTGAATTTGCTCTGGGTGGGCCGATCAATCCGTCCACAGGTCGTCCCTTCGGTTCCAACACCAAGGCATTTCGTGAGTGGGCTGATATCCAGGGCAAACCTGTTCTGTCCAATGACCAGATTGATCTCATTGAAAACATGGCCAGCGGGATTTCGATGAATGACGAGGCTGTGGACCTGCTGCTCTATGGCCGTGCCGAAGGTGTTATGCGCACCGATTACTGCGGTTTGCCTTGCCAAATCCGACTCGACTGGCTGCATCCGCATCGCGGTATTGTCGACCTTAAGACCTGTGATGATCTGACATGGTTTGAAGCTGATGCCAGGCGGTATCGCTATATGAATCAACTGGCCTTTTACCAGGCGGTGCTTGCCAAAGTCATTGGCATTCAGGTTCCGGTTCACATCGTGGCCATTGAGAAAAAAGAACCGTATCGCTGCGGTGTCTGGCGGTTAACACCCGTCTCCCTGGCGATAGCCCAGGTTAGCAATCAAGCCGCCATCGAACGGCTTATGGCTTGCCGACAAACCGATCACTGGCCCACCGGCTATGAAGACATTCGCATGCTCGAGGGCTCCTGATGTTGTGCATGAGTCCGGGCAGATTGACGTAGCGGGATTTGTTCTTCACCGCTCAAACTTCCGAACCCCCGGAATCTGCTCGGCGCGTAATCCGTGAGAGCGCGATATGGCTGATCTCACTTTCGCCCGTCTGGTCAAGCGGGTGCCGATCCACGGATGACCTTGGCCCGGTGTGATGCCGGGCACATGCGACGGTAACTCTCAACGGGAGAGTGTGAATCACGATTTTAGTTCCGTGTTCATGTTGGATAGCTGTGATTTCCAGTCCAATCCGGGTTCGATCCCCGGTCGTCGCTTTGGTAACCCATACAACGCCACATCAAACCACGAGGATACCCCCGATGCAAAACCATCGAACGGACGATCCGTTGACATCCGTACTGGCCGGTAGCCAGATCGAATCCAGCGGTGTCGCGCAAATGCAACGCAATCGTTGCCTGGAAGCGGTGACCGCATTGCCTGGCCTGACCGCGCGGGAGATTGAAGACCTGATCGACATCAAAGCACACAAGCGCCTGCCCGAACTTCGGCAATCCGGTTTCATCACCAACGGCCCGGCCCGGCACTGCCAAATCACCGGCCGCCGTGCCATGACATGGTTTCCCATCAACGCAAATACAGGAGCACATGAATGTCATTAATCCAGCAGATTCATCAAGGTCCCAAGCAACAACCGCCCCGCATGGTGCTTTACGGTATCGAAGGAATCGGTAAATCCACCACCGCATCGCAAGCACCCAATGCGGTATTCATTCCCACGGAAGAAGGCTTGGACCAGATCGATTGTGCCAGCTTCCCCTTGGCCACCAAGTTCGATGATGTGATCAAATCCATCGATGCTTTGATCAACGAGAAGCATGAATACCAGACAGTTGTCATCGACTCTTTGGACTGGCTCGAACGCCTTGTCTGGGATCGTCTTTGCCGCGAGTATGGTGTCAGCAGTATCGAAAAGGTCGACGGCGGTTATGCCCGAGGCTACACACATGCCCTGACGCATTGGCGAACCATCCTCTCCGGCCTGGATGTGCTGCGTAAGGATCGCAGCATGTGTGTGATCTGCTTGGCCCATGCCAAGGTGGAAACCTTCTCCGATCCGGAAGTCGGTGCGTATGATCGGTTTTCCCCGCGATTGCACAAACATGCCAATGCAGTGATTACCGAATGGGCTGACGCCGTGTTGTTTGCCACACGCAAGGTGATCACGCGAACGGAAGACACTGGCTTTAATCGCACACGCACGCTTGCCTCCGGTCTGGGCAAGGATGGTGGTGAACGTATTCTCCGCTGCGTGGGCAGTCCAGCCTGCGTGGCCAAGAATCGCTTCGGTTTGCCAGCGGAATTACCACTGTCATGGTATGCCCTGATGGAAGCGATGACGCAGGCCGATACACCCACGTCGAACCAAACGGCCAAACACAAGCATTAACCCCACTCTCACCTATTCAACGATCAAACCATTTTCCAATCAATGGAGGACTATCCCATGGCTAATCTCAATGGCTTTAACGCAAATGAAGTCGAACCCAACAGCTCATTCGAGCCAATCCCGGCAGGCAAGTACCTGGCAGCGATCACCGCGTCGGAAACCAAGCCCACAAAATCCGGGAACGGCAGCTATCTCGAACTCACCTTCAGCATTCTGGAAGGTGACTACAAAGGCAGGCAACTCTGGTCACGCTTGAACCTGGAAAACCCCAATGCCACTGCCGTGAAAATCGCACAAGGCGACCTGTCAGCCATCTGTCGTGCAGTCAATGTCATGCAACCGCGCGACAGTGTTGATCTGCACAACCTGCCGTTGGTGATCAGCGTCAAGCTCAAAAAACGGCCTGATACAGGTGATTTGAGCAACGAGGTTAAAGGTTACGAACCGAAGGCCAAGCAGACTGTCAGCAGTTCAAGCGACGCGTCCACTGCCCAATCCCAGGCGGCTACCGGCAACACGCCGCCCTGGAAACGCTAAGGAGGTGTCGCATGGAATTAGTCTTGCCATACCCACCTTCGATCAATCACTACTGGCGACACTTCCGGGGGCGAACGCTCATCAGTCGTGAGGTCGGGCGTATCGCCAGCAGGTAGTGACGCAGTGCCAGGGCTTCGGTGGCCAACCCCCGCGGGACGGTCGCCTTGCCCTGGCGATGGATGCGTTCCCACCGGATCGGCGGCGGCGCGATCTGGACAACATTCAGAAAGCTGCTCTGGACTCGATGCAACATGCCGGAATTTACCTGGATGATTCGCAGATCGATTTGCTGATTTCGCAACGCAAATTGCCCATCCCCGGTGGCCAACTGGTCGTGCGAATCCAAGAGTACCCACTTCATCGTTGCCCGTTATGTGGCAGCCCGATGCCCAGCCTTGAAAGCGAACGTTTCAATGACAACTGAAATTCAAACCCAGACTCTCCAACTCAACCAGATTCGCATCGATGGCGGCACGCAACCGCGTGTCGCCATCGACGAGCAGGTGGTGGCCGACTATGCCGAACTCTACGGTTCGGGATTTAATTTGCCGCCTGTGACGGTGTTTTTTGACGGAGCAAACTATTGGCTGGCTGATGGTTTCCACCGCTATTGGGCCAACAAAAAGATCGATTGCGAATATGTCTTTGCCGACATCCGCCAGGGCACGCAACGCGATGCGATTCTGTATTCGGTGGGTGCCAATGCCAAACATGGCTTGCGTCGGACAAGTGCGGATAAACGAAAATCCGTATTGATCATGCTTGAAGACGAGGAGTGGTCGCAGTGGTCCAATCGTGAAATTGCCAAACAATGTGGTCTGAGCGATAAGACCGTTGGCGCAACTCGCAAAAGTCTATCTGCGGAAATTCCGCAGATAGATTCCAAGCCCAAGACCGTCAAGTACAAACGCGGCGGTAAAACGCACAAGCAGAAAAACAGTCGTAAGTCCACCGCCCATCGTTCCAAATCACACAATCCCATCCGTCAGTCACGCCCCGCGCTGGCTCAAACCAATCTGAATCTTCCGCACGATCCGGCCTTTGGCGCTCGCGCCATCGTGTCGGCCATGGGCACGGACTATGCCCAGCAATTAATCGAATCTCTGAATCAATATCTCCAGGAACAGAAAGAAGGTGCTGCATGACAGCAACCCAACAAACCCAATTTGCCAACAACGTCCCCACTGTTGAATGTGTCAGCATTAGGCCGGAGATGGCACTACGCTGGCTCGAAATTTCCAACACCAACAACCGTAAGGTATCCGACCAACATGTCCATCGCCTGGCCCGCGACATGTCCGAGGGCAAGTGGCGATTGACGCATGCTGGTATTGCCTTTGATTCCAACGGTATTTTGCTCGATGGCCAGCACCGCTTGTGGGCCATCACCATGGCTGGTGTGACTGTGGAAATGTATGTCTGGCGCAACGTTGCCCCGGAGGTGTTAATGACCATCGATTGTGGCAAGACGCGCTCGATGGCGGATATCCTCAATATTGCCGGGAAAAACGGTGAAGTGACACATCAACATCTGGCAACTTTGCGCAGTATGCTCGGCGGGTTTGTCAATTCACCGAGTTTGTCTCCGGCAGAAACCTCCCTGGCTCTGCGAACCCATCACGATGCCATTGCGTTTGCCATTGAAAATCTGCCGGTCGTTGGAACCGTCCGGGGTGTGAGTACGGCGACCACACGTGCCGTGATCGCGCGGGCCTGGTATTCGGTGGATCACGATCAACTGGCCCAATTCTGCCGGGTCCTGTCCACAGGCATGATCGAAAACACAGACGACACCATCATTATCAAACTGCGTGACCAGTTGATGGCAACAGGCAGCTTGCGCAACCGAACGATCCAGAAGGAGTTTTACGGCAAGATCGAATGTGTCCTCCTGCACTGGCTCCACGGTGAGACCCGCTCGATCTTGCGTCCCGTCCGGGCTGAACACTTCATGCTGCCTGAGGAGGTGGTCGATTGATACAGGCTTGCGCCCAACAACCTGTGATCACCTTACGCCCGTACCAGGCTGAGGCGGTGGACGCTGTGTATAAGCATTTGCGCAGTCGGGATGATAATCCTTGTATTGTGCTGCCAACGGCATCGGGGAAGACCCCGGTGATGGCTACCATCTGCCGAGACGCTGTGCAGAAGTGGGATGGTCGTGTTCTGATCCTTGCCCATGTCAAGGAGTTGTTGGAGCAGGCCATCGATAAATTGCATGTTATGGCACCCGATCTGTGGCATCAAATTGGATGTTACTCAGCGGGGTTGAAAAGCCGCGACACAGACCATGCGATCATTGTGGCAGGCATACAAAGTGTCTACCGCAAGGCAGCGGAATTGGATCGTTTTGATCTGGTGCTGATTGATGAAGCTCATATGCTCCCGCCCAATGGCGAAGGCATGTATCAGCAATTCATCAAGGATGCACGGATCGTCAATCCCAATATCAGACTCATCGGCTTGACGGCGACACCGTACCGCATGACCAGCGGAACCATTTGTGGCCCTGACAATCTCCTCAACCACGTCTGCTATGAGGTTGGCATTCGTGAACTGATCGCCCAAGGCTATCTATGTCCGCTCAAAACCAAGGCTGGTCGGCGCAAGGCGGATACGTCCGGTCTGCATGTCCGTGCTGGCGAATTCATTGCCGGTGAAGTCGAAGCATTGATGGACGATGACGGTCTTGTTCATTCAGCATGCCGGGAAATCGTCGAGCAGACGCACGACCGCAATTCGGTATTGATCTTTGCTGCCAGTGTACAGCATGCCCAACATGTGCAGCGTGTCCTTGGTGACATGGGCTACGACTGTGGATTCGTCTGTGGTGATAGTTCAGGCATCTTTCGCGATGACATCCTCAGGCGGTTCAAGGATGGCGACCTCAAATACCTGGTCAACGTCAATGTGCTGACGACAGGGTTCGACGCCCCCAACATTGATTGCGTCGCACTGCTGCGACCAACCAACTCACCCGGCCTCTACTATCAAATGCTGGGTCGTGGCTTCCGACTGCATCCGGCCAAAACCAACTGCCTGGTGCTGGATTTTGGTGGCAACATCTTACGGCATGGTCCGGTCGATGCCTTACAGATTAAGGATAAAGCCGATGGCCGTGGTGGTGAAGCGCCTGCCAAAGAATGTCCCAATTGCCAGGCATTGATCCATGCGTCGTACAGCGTGTGCCCGGATTGTGGCCATGAGTTTCCACCACCTGAGCGGGAAAAACATGACGGCAGTGCTTCGACGGCAGGTGTGTTGTCTGGTGAAGTCACCGAGACGGATTACGACGTCAGCTCAGTGTATTACAGCATCCACACCAAACGCGGCGCACCACCTGAACATCCCAAAACCTTGCGTGTCGATTACCGTTGCGGGTTCAACGAATACCACAGTGAATGGATCTGCGTCGCGCATCCCAAAGGCAGCTACGCCTGGCAGAAAGCCCATACATGGTGGCAGGCCCGATCCAATGAACCAATGCCCAACACCGTGGAGCACGCAGTCGAGTTGGCAGAAAACGGTGTCTTGGCCCAACCGTTGTCCATCACCGTGCGATCCGTCACCGGCGAAAAATTCGACCGCATTACCAATTACGAATTGGGGTCCATTCCACCACGCATTGATGGCAGCGATGAACGAGAACTGGTGGCCAACACAAGCGCGGTGTCGCCTGATCAACCATGGACTCAATGGCCCGATGACGATGACATTCCTTTTTGAAAGGCAACCTTATGAATACAACCAATGTTGAAAACAATCCTGCAATCCTCGATGCATCGCTGAGCGTTGTTATCGATGATGAATTCCAGAGTCTGATTCCACCACTCACGGATGAGGAACTGTCCGGCCTGGAAGAGAATCTCTTGCGCGACGGCTGCATCGATCCGCTGATTGTATGGGCTGAGCAATGCATTCTGCTTGATGGTCACAACCGCAAAGCCATCTGTGATCGGTACAGCATTGATTACGAATTGCATCCTGTCAGTTTGCCGGATCGTGCGGCTGCTGCCGACTGGATCGACACCCATCAATTGGGCAGACGCAATTTATCACCTGAGCAGATGAGTCTATTACGCGGACGACGATACAACCGTTTAAAGAGTTCGTGTGGTGGTAATCGACGTGGTGAATTTTCAAATCCTCAAAATGAGGATTTGAAAACTTCGGAACGCCTGGCCAAAGAGCATCGTGTAAGTCACTGCACCATTGAACGTGATGGTCAATTCGCGGATGCCGTTGATCGTCTTGATCTCAATCGTGAAATCGTTAGTGGCCAAATCAAACCCGCACGTCAGGAAGTGGTACAGGCCGCACGTTCCCTGCCTGAAAATCCAACACCATCGGAAATTCAGCAGGCACGCGAGTCGGTGACCAAGCCTCATGTGGCCAACAACACGGGCGACAATGAATGGTACACCCCGGCGCAGTACATCGAGCGTGCGACAGATGTCATGGGTGGGATCGATCTCGATCCGGCATCCAGCGTCGCGGCCAACAAGGTCGTCGGTGCAACGCGAATCTTTACTGCTGACGATAACGGTTTGCAACAGAACTGGCATGGCCGTGTGTTCATGAACCCGCCGTATGCCCAACCGTTGATCCAGCAGTTCTGCGAAAAACTTGTCCAAGAGTACGAGGCTGGCAATGTCACGCAGGCTATCGTCCTGGTGAACAACGCGACAGAGACCAAGTGGTTCCATGCACTGTTGTCCGTCGCATCGGCTGTGTGCTTTCCCGTTGGGCGCGTGCGTTTCTGGCATCCGGACAAAACCTCCGCTCCGTTGCAGGGACAGGCGGTGTTGTACATCGGTGACAACATCGATGGATTTACCAAGGCGTTCGAAGACTTGGGGGATGTGTTCTATGCCGCCAAGTAACGGGTACAACCCCATGCTCTGGAACTGTAATCGGCAGGGCTGCTTCAATCTCAAGAAACGTCCCAAGATCGAAATGTTTGCCGATTGTCTGCCCGGTCGGATCGCCTTCAGCGACATTGATGCCGTGACGGAAATCAGTGGCAATCTCCTGTTCCTCGAATGGAAAGAGCATCAACGCATCTGCAAAGGTCAGGAACTTTTGTTTGAACGACTGACTTTACTCTGCCCGGCGACCGTGTTTGTCGTTGAAGGTGATGCGGAACGGATGGCGGTCGACAGCTTCCGGACTGTATGGAAGGGAAAGATATCGCCGCCCGAGCTGGCAGATATCAATGTGTTGCGGCGGGAGATTGCCGCGTGGAAAGACTGGGCCTTAGCCAACTCGGCCATGAATCAAACAAAGGAAATCCTGTGCAACTGATGAATGAACCAATCATGAATACCGCTCAAAACTACTTGGATGTCGGCTTGTCTGTCCTGCCAGCGATTCGCACGGAAAAACGTCCGGCCATTGGCAAGTGGAAACAATATCAGCAGCGGTTACCACTGCCTGCTGAACTCAACTCATGGCCATGGGGCGATGCCGTGTGCATCATCTGCGGCCAAGTCTCCGGCAATCTGGAGATCATCGACTTCGATGGTGGCGGTGAATTGTTCCCTGCTTGGATGGATCGTATTCCCGCTGATCTACGTGACCATCTGGTGATCGAATCGACACCTTCCGGTGGCATGCATGTGATCTATCGTTGCGATGTGCCCGTCTGCGGCAACATCAAACTGGCCCAGCGCAAAGCCGACGACAAAATCTTGACGCTTATCGAAACCCGTGGTGAAGGTGGACTATTCCTCTGTTCACCCACACCGGGCTATGAGCTGATGCAGAGCGACTTGGGACACCTGCCCGTCCTCACTGAAGCACAGCGTGACACGTTGTTGCAAACGGCCTGGGAACTCAATGAATACTGCCCACCGGTGGTCGATGGTGCGAGTACATCGGCCCACCATTCGCACAGGTGCCAGATGTCTGCGGACAATGGCCATTGTGCGACCGACAATGCTTACAGACCGGGTGACGATTTCAACAAACGCGGTGAAGTGCAGGACCTGCTACGCACACACGGCTGGACGCTGGCCGCGCCCGGTGAAAACGAATACTGGCGTCGCCCAGGCAAAGACACCGGCTGGTCGGCCACGCTCAAGGATCGCGTGTTTTATGTTTTCTCATCCAACGCCGACCCGTTTGAGCCCAATCGTGGTTACTCGCCGTTTGCTGTGTATGCACTGCTGGAACACGGTGGTGACTTTACCGCAGCGACCAAGACGTTGGCCAAGAACGGGTTCGGTAATGATCTCAATGATCAGGACAATTCCGATGTGGACCTATCGGGCATCCTGGCTGGTGATGAACAGGATGATGCCACATTAACCGTACCCGATCCGGGGCCGCTCCCTGAAAACCTGCTCTACATTCCCGGGTTCATCGGTGAGGTGATCGACTTCTGCATGGCCAATGCGCCGTACCCGTCCCTGGGCATGGCATTCTGTGGCGCTCTGGCCATGCAATCCTATCTCTGCGGGCGTAAGGTGCGGGAAGCCGGCGACCTGCGCACCAACATTTATCTGCTCGCCTTGGGTTCATCCTCTGCCGGCAAGAACTACCCGCGCCAGATCAACGCCCACCTGGCCATCGCGGCCAACATGGCCGATTCGCTTTGCCGCAAGTTTGCATCCGGTGAAGGCATCGAAGATCAACTGGCTACTCAGCCTTGCACGATGTATCAAACCGATGAGATCGACGGCATTCTCCAGGCCGTCAGCAAAGCCAAGGACGCGCGCAATGAATCGATCATGACCGTGCTGCTGGAACTGTTCTCCTCAGCCAGCATGATGTATTCCATGCGATCCAAGGCCGGCAAGCCGCGCATCCCCGGTGTCATCCATCAACCACATCTCACCGTTTTCGGCACCGCGACACCCACGCACTATTACGAGGCCATGTCCGAACGCATGCTCACCAATGGCTTCTTCGCCCGCATGGTCATCGTGGATACGGGTAAACGTTCAGCAGGTCAGGAACCCGGGCTCGTCGACAGCATGCCCGACCGCCTGGTGGAAACCGCGCGCTGGTGGGGCAATTACCAGCCAGGCGAACATCGTGGCAACCTCCTCGGTTTTTACCCGGTGCCCGTCATTGTGCCCTACAGCGACCAGGCCAAAACAATCATCAATGACTTCCGGCAAAGCGCTGATCGTGAATACGCCCAGGCTGAGGATCGCAAAGACGAAGTGGCGATGACGGTGTGGGGCCGTGCCAATGAAAACGCCCGCAAGCTGGCGCTGCTCTACGCATGCAGTGAAAACCACACCCAACCGGAAATCAGTGTCGATGCCGTACGCTGGGCCAGCGCGTTCGTCGAGCATCAGATCCAGCGCATGCTCTACATGGCCAATCAATATGTCAGTACCAACGATTTTGATGCCGAGTGCAAGAAGGCATTGCGCTACCTCATCCGTAGCAAACACTCTGGCAAAGAGGATTGGTATCCCATGCCCGACTGGCGTCTGCGTCGACATATGGCCACCAGTCCCAGCACCTATGACAACATCATCGAAGCGCTGACCAAGCAGAAACGCATCCTGTTTCAAACCATTGAAGGCAGTACCAAACCGCGAAAGGGTTGGATACTTCTGTGAAACACCGGGGAGAAAACCGCGCGGTTTTCTCTGCATCAACACGCAAAATACCCGCCAATCGCCCCAATTGGGGGAGAAAACCGAAGAAAACCGCAGAAAACCGCGCAACAAAAAACGGTTTTCTCAAAATCGCAAAGGGCAATAGAAAAAGAACTTATGAATAATATATATAGAAAAACACTCTCTCTCTTACTATACCCCCCGCGCCGCGTGTGCGCGCGTACGCGTGCGAGGCGCGGTTTTCTCGGTTTTCTTTTTGGGGCCTGATCATATCTTCCTCTGTGGCCGGAAATGAATATCAAACTACCTACGTAAAGGAACTACTGAATGTATGAATCGCATTGTCGTGATTGTAAATATTTTGAATTTGGTGATATGAAAAACCAATTGGGTACTTGTCATCGCCATGCACCCGTTCCGAGCATAGACGATGAGTGTCGCTTACTTCCCAACCGTATCGCCTGGCCCGCTGTCTGGCCAAACGATTGGTGCGGCAAATTCGAACCACGCTCGGGACACAAAAACTGTGACGCATGTCTGCGCAAAGCAGCTTCATGATCCATGCTCAACTCGCTCGCCCTACATCGCCACAGGTTGGCGTCTGTGGCGTCCGGGCTGGGCAGGTAGACCTGTACCGCCTGTGACGGCGGGCGGCCGCAGGGGGCGACCTGTGCCGATCATGCAATGGTTCCTTCCCCCAGGGGCCTTTTCGATGGCGGCGGAACGAGCCACGTTATATGGAACAGTTTGTTGTGAACGCGCCGCAAAATTTTTAACCCATAAGGATCAATCAATGCATGG
>MDTD01052227.1_pt1 | contig 115571 bp, 105 predicted proteins | sample 811221 | NCBI WGS metagenome assembly MDTD01 (sample SAMN05326646, study PRJNA326480) | marine metagenome | isolation source: seawater | place: Pacific Ocean: South West | collected 2011 | reverse complement strand
TTGCCATAATGCTAAATCACTTCCTCTGGTTCCTATTTTAATTAATGCCATGATACTAATTTAGGATAAAGCAGTTAAGATTTCATCAAATATAATTATGTTTTTAAATCATAGCATAAATTTCATATATTATTAAAAAATTATTGAACCTTTATGTTATGTCTAATTATTGGATGAAATGGAAACCTAAAAATTTTTTCTTATTTCTGAGTTTACTTTTTTTATTTTCTTTTACAGTAAGTTCTGACCAAAATGTCTATGATATAATCATTCAAAAGACAATAAAGAAAATAGGAAAGCATTTGTACCAAGTTAAAATAGATGTTAAAAATGGTGGCATGGTGAATGGAATTGCTAAATACGAGGCAAAACTGCCACTTTCGGCCGATTTTGTCAAAGAAGTTAGTAAGGACAAAACGGTAAACTTTAAAGTTGAAAAAAGGAAAATTAAAATAATTTGGATGTACTTGAGAAAAAATAAAAACTATTCAACGGTTTTTCAAATGAGATCTCATCGTTCAATTAATAAATTAAAGATGTATGGTGATTTTCACGGACATAGCTCAGGTAAGCAATTTAGATTGAGAGATACAACCTCATTTTTACTTCCTTAAAGTTTTGCTTTTAATCTTGATGAATTACTATGAGTTTCTTTTTTAACATCTCGTGAACTGAGTATTCGATACCTCCCAATCCTTCTCCACTCAATCCTTGTCCGCCAAAAGGCATCCAGTCGACTCTGAATGCAGGATGCGTATTAATCATAACAGCAGTGCCGTTCAATGTTTCTGTAAATTTTAATGCGGAATTGATGGAGTTTGTGTAAACTGCCGATTGAAAAATGTATGGAGAATTATTGGCAAGTTGAATGGCTTCATTTATTTTTTTGAACGAATAAACGCAAATCACGGGTCCAAATATCTCCTCTTTGCTTACTAAACTATTTTTATTCGGATTTAATAAAACAGTGGGTTCATAGCAATTGTTTTGAAGTTTATTCCCTCCGCAAATTAGTGTGGCACCTTCATTAATGGCCAGTTGTACCCATTCATCGATTCTATCCAATGCAGATTTTGAAATTACAGGACCAATCAATGAGTTTTCACTTTTTGGGTTTCCTACTTTTTGTACTTGTGCCTGAAGATTTAATTGTGAAATAAACTTATCTATGATTTCTTCATGAACAAAAATTCTTTGCGCAGACACACAAACCTGTCCGGCATGATAAAACCCAGCTTTTACAATTTGAGGAACAGCATTGTTCAAGTTTGCATCTTTTGCAACAACGACTGGAGCAATTCCTCCATGTTCCAGAACAATCCTTACTCCTGGTGCCATTTTTTGTTTTATTGACCAGCCAATCTCACTTGAGCCAATAAAAGAAATGTAGCCAAGTAAGTCACTTTGAGCCAGGATTGAGGTGGTTTCATTATCGCATATTAAATAGGTACACCATTCTTTTGGGAGACCTGCTTCGTATATTGAATTAATTATTTCTTTACTTGTTAATGGAGTAGATAAAGCAGGTTTGTAAATAACTGGACAACCTGCAGCAATACAGGGTATAATTTGATGAATGGCCAGATTAATGGGATGATTAAATGCACTTATTGACAGAACAACTCCAATTGGTTTTTTTTGAGTGTAAGCGAGTTTTTTTTCACTTGCAGAATTTAAATTCATTGGAATCATTTCTCCTTTAATATTCCGAACGGCTTGGATTCCTAGTTTTACTCCTTCGAGAGCGCGATTCATTTCTAATTTAGTGTCTTGAATTGGTTTTCCACCTTCAGAAACACTTAATTCAATAAGTTTGTTTTTGTTTTTAAGCAGTAATAGATGCAGATTTTCAAGAATTTTTATTCTTTTTTCTTTTGAAATACCGGAAGGGTTTTTAGTGTGTAATGTATGGGCTTTCGTAAGTATTTGAAGGGCATCTTTTTTACTTGTAAAATTTACAGTTGAAATTTTATCAGAAGTAAAAGGATTTTCTATGTTCAAATTTGTCATATCCTTAATTTAAAGAAAGATGAAGGCTTTTGGTTATGAGAAAAGGTCACGGAAAACCTCTTCTATTTTTTTTACTTTAAAAACAGTTATCTCATTAATGGTACTTAATGCACTTAAATCATTATACTTTGAAACATATATTTTTTTGAAACCAAGTTTTTGAGCTTCTACAATTCTTGATGAAATTTTTTGAACTGGTCTCACTTCGCCCGATAAACCAACTTCTCCTGCAAAACAAACCTTACTTGAAATGGAAATATCTTCCCTACTTGAAACAATAGCAGAGAGCACTGCGAGATCGGAAGCAGGGTCTTCAATCTTTATTCCTCCAGTTATATTTAAAAAAACATCTTCAATTCCTACTTTAAAACCGCATTTTTTTTCAAGTACAGCCAATAGCATATTCATTCTTCTTGCATCAAACCCGGTTGTGGTTCTTTGGGGAGTTCCATATGCAGCTCTTGAAACAAGGGCTTGAGTTTCAATCATTAAAGGTCGTATTCCCTCCAGGTTAGCTGTTATTGCGACGCCACTTAAGTCTTCCTCACGAGCAGAAATCAGTATTTTTGAAGGGTCAGTAACTGGTTTTAGTCCCGATTCCAACATCTCATATATACCCAATTCATTAGTAGATCCGAACCTGTTTTTTATGCTCCTTACAATTCTGTAAAAATGGTTTCTATCTCCTTCAAATTGAAGAACGGTATCTACCATATGTTCTAAAACTTTTGGGCCGGCAAGACTTCCTTCTTTGTTGATGTGACCTATTATAAACGTTGGTAGTGATAAACTCTTGGAAAAAGCTAAAATCTCAAAAGTACATTCTCTAATTTGAGAAACGGTTCCTGGTGCTGAGTCTAAATTATTCGAGTGGAGTGTTTGAATGGAATCAATTATTAAAATATCAGGATTGAGCGTTTCTGCAGCACTTCGAATAATGGTTGTATCTGTTTCTGTTAAAATAAAAATATTTTCAGAAGATTTAGGGTTTATTCGATCTGCTCTTGTTTTGATTTGTTCGTCACTTTCTTCACCGGAAACATATAACACTTTGAATTGAGGGTTTAAAAGTGCTATTTGCAACATTAATGTAGATTTTCCAATCCCGGGTTCTCCGCCAAAAAGAATTAAAGAACCAGGAATTGCTCCTCCCCCTAAAACACGATTAAGTTCTTTATCGGTAAAAACTAAACGCTTTTGAGTTAGAGGTTGAACATCATTGAGTGCTCGAGCTTTTTTCGCTGTTCTCGAAGTGTTTTTTAATGTGGAAATACCTGAACCGTCAGAAATAATTTCTTCTACAAAAGAATTCCAAGCACTACATTGAGGACATTTACCCAGCCATTTGGCAGATTGATTTCCACAACTTTGACATACAAATGTTGTTTTTTTCTTGGCCAATTTTATTCATTTACAGCCTTTTCAAACTCATACCACTGAGATCCGTTATCTGTTTCTCTACGAATGGTTAAATAAGATTCAGTTATGACTTGTATATCCCAATCTCCGGCATAAACACTCTCTCTACAATATCCTTCAGGAAGAGCTATGGTAAGTACTCCATTTTTTAAAACATACGGACCATAATTACAAGTGTCAAGATCACCTGTTGGAGGTTCGTTGTCGTCTCCATCGGTAGCCGCAATGTAAACTCTACTCTCCTTAAAATACCATCGGTAATCTAAATCAGGTACGGGCTTCGTTATTAATATCCATTCACCAAGTAGGTACTCTCTGTTTTGCTTGTTACAAGAGATTAAACAAATTGAGCTGAAGATTATAGCTAGTGATATGTACAAGTTTTTTTTCATGACAACACAATTAAAACGTGAATATACAAACAATTTAACTTTTACTGAAACTTTGAATCTTAGTTACAATTTTACTTGTTGAATACCCAGGGAGGAATGGTATTATTTCAACACGACCACCACTTTTCTTTACTTCCTCTGCACCAACGATTGTCTCAATCGTATAGTCTCCTCCCTTTACCAAGATACTGGGTTTTAGTTGAGTAATTAAATTGATTGGCGTTTCTTCTTCGAATACAATTACGAGGTCAATACATTCCAAAGCAGCCAAAAGGTTGGAGCGGGATTTTGTTGAATTAATTGGGCGTGACGGACCTTTTAGTTTCCGAACGGAATCTGAAGAATTTACGCCAACTATTAATTTACTTCCTAAATCTTTGGCTTTGCACAAGTAGTCAATGTGACCCAAATGCAGTAAATCAAAACAACCGTTTGTGAAAACAATAATCTCTTCATTGGAATTCCAGTCTTGAATAGTTCTTTTCGCTTTTTCAAGATTTTGAATTTTTGATGAGGATTTTTTTAAGCTCGACAATTATTTCAGTTTATTAGTAGACGTATCGGGAAATACAATAGTTGGCTTAAATTGTTTAGCCTCTTCAAAATTCATTTGGGCATAAGCGATGATTATTATAACATCTCCAACCGCTACTCTTCGGGCGGCAGGACCATTTAAGCATACATTTCCAGAACCTCTTTTTCCTTTAATTACGTAGGTTTCTAGCCGTTCTCCGTTATTAATATTAACGATTTGAACTTTTTCGCCCTCTATTACATTACTTGCGTCCATAATATCTTCATCAATTGTAACGCTTCCAATGTAATTCAAATCGGCTTCAGTAACCGTTACCCTGTGAATTTTAGATTTTAAAACCTCAACTAACATAATGCAAAATTACAACTATTTGTCAAATAATTTAAGTCCTCTTTTTTTTACTTGGTTTGAATTTTTTTTAAAATAAAAAAGGAGCTGATTACAGCTCCTTTTTTGAGGTTGCGGACGGAATCGAACCGCCGTAGCAGGTTTTGCAGACCTGTGCCTAGCCACTCGGCCACGCAACCTTTTAAATTTGAGATTTCAAAGATAAAACAAATCCTTTAGTTTGTCCAAAATTTAATTGCGCTTATTGTACAGTATATTCCACTAAATCGGAATATCCCCCTAAAAGCGCTGAACCACTCTTTATTAAACCAATTCCGTTAGCGTAATAGTACCTGTAGTCATTAGTAGACATAATGTAATCCCCGTCAAGGTAAGTTTCGATATCTAAATCAATTACCAAAACATCTTCAAACAAGTTGTTGTTTACCTCGAAAGATTCCAGTTTTTCATGAATCGTAAATTTGTAAACATTTTTTGTGATAAAACCATAAGTGTTAACAGAAATATCAAATCCCCATTCGTCTCCTTCATTACCTTTTTCTTTAAGAATTACATGAGGTTCATTGTCTCCGTAAACCGCTTCATCAATTATCAGATAATCACTACCTGATTTTCTAATTAAGTTACTCGCACCCTGATCATTTTCAATCTTGTAGTATAGTTTCCCTCCGATTGTTGTGTCACTGTTAATGAAAGTTTCGTAGGCAATAGCTCCTGTATAGCTCCAGTTGTTGCCAATGTTTAATGGTAAATAGTCTTCAGTTGATGTTGATGTTGATGTTGATATTGATGTATCTTCATCTTTCTCACAGGATGAAAATATGAATAAACTCACCGATAATAATGTAATTAATTTTGTATTCATTGTTTAAATTTTTATCAAATTTAATATATTTTTTAAAATAAATTATTCTTAATACAATACTATTTAATAATTGTTGTATTAAGATTGCAATGGAGTCAATGAATGCAACTGTTAGTATTGAAATAGGATATGTTATTAAAATTACATCTGGTTCGAAAAAGAGAAAATATTTCGAATTTATAAACGCTTTTGTTCATTATAATTTTCATCAATTTGGTTTCCTTATTAGAGTTTTATAAGGATATTCTTATGACCATATAAGAATTTTTGAAAAAGATATGGATAGTCAATTCGCATCAAATTCTTATTTTTACGTAGAATAATTCTAAATAAGGATATGATTCCAAATAAAAAGAAGATTTTAGAAGCGTTAAGTTCCGTTCAGGAGCCGGACTTAAAAAAGGATATTGTAGAATTAAATTTGGTTGATGAAATCGTTTGTGAAGAAAATACAGTCTCTTTTACTGTAAAGGTGCACAATCCTGCCATGCACAGTAAGAAAAAAATGGAGGAGGCTTGTGAATTTGCAGTTCACCGGTTTATTTCAAAAGAAATTATAGTTAATATAAAAGTAATCCCTTTGCCGGCGGACAGAGAACCTGAACAAAGAAAGATTCTCCCTGGAGTTAAGAACATAATTGCAATTTCATCAGGTAAAGGGGGAGTAGGAAAATCTACAATTACTTCAAATTTAGCTGTTGGTCTCGCGGATTTAGGATATAGTGTTGGTCTTATAGATGCTGATATTTACGGTCCGAGTATGCCTTTAATGTTCGATGTCGCTGATGAAAAACCATCAACAGTTGATGTGGAGGGGAAAAATTATATTAAACCAATTGAAAGTCATGGCGTTAAAATTTTGTCGATTGGTTTTTTTGCAGATGCAAACCAGGCAATTGTTTGGAGAGGACCAATGGCAAGTAAAGCATTACAGCAAATGTTCATGGATACGTACTGGGGAAGTTTAGACTATTTACTTATTGATTTACCACCAGGAACGGGAGATATTCACCTGAGTCTTGTTCAAACGGTTCCGGTAACAGGAGCGGTTGTTGTTTCTACACCTCAGGGCATTGCTTTGGCGGATGCTAAGAAAGGAGTTGGAATGTTTAAGTTGGAAAATATTAATGTACCGGTACTGGGTATCGTTGAAAACATGGCTTATTTCACACCTGCCGAACTTCCTGAAAATAAATATTACATTTTCGGAAAAGAAGGAGGTGCTCAGTTGGCTGAACAATTGAATGTGAAATTACTTGGTCAAATACCTTTAGTGCAAAGTATTTGTGAAGCAGGAGAGGCTGGTAGACCTGCGATTTTGCAAGAAACTACACTTCAAGCAAAGGCACTAAAAGAAATGGTAATTGAGGTGGACAAGGCAACAAAAGAAAGGAATGAAACGCTTGGGCCTACAAAGCTTGTTAAATTAAACAGTTAAAGTAATTTGAATTGATGAATAAGCAGGATATCATATCAAAAGTTGAGATTGGCTTGAACAAGGTTCGCCCGTTTCTTCAGTCCGATGGAGGTGATGTAAGAATTGTTGATTTGTCTGAGGATGGAGTTTTGAAACTTGAATTTCTTGGGAATTGTAGCTCATGTTCAATGAGCAACATGACATTTAAGTCTGGTATTGAAGAAAATGTTTTAATGGAGGCCCCGGAAATCAACTCAATTATAGTGACCAATTTGACAGCAAATTAAAAAATCATTTAAAACTGACGTAAATCTGCAATAATTAGGCTATTAGTGTTATTTTTGAAGACTGAAAAATTTGGTAAATACATAATTTACTGACTTTTTAAAAAAAATTAAAGAAATCCTTACAGTACAAAAGGTTTAATAGAGGAAAAAGTCTGTTATGACAAACGAAATAAAAGATGAGGTAACAATATTGTTCGCTGGAGATTCGGGAGATGGTATTCAGCTGACCGGAGGACAATTTACAGATACGGCTGCTTTAGTTGGAAACGACATCAGTACCTTTCCTAATTTCCCTGCAGAAATTAGGGCTCCCCAGGGAACTGTAGCGGGAGTTTCAGGATTTCAACTCCATTTTGGAAGTATTCAGTTGTATACTCCAGGAGATAGAGCAGATGTACTGGTGGTAATGAATGCTGCGGCCTTGAAATCTAATCTTGAATCGTTAAAAAAAGGAGGGATAGTTATTGTAAATATTGCCGGTTTTGATAAAAAGAATTTACGACTCGCAAAATATGAGGATGGAACAAGTCCACTAACGGATGGAACTTTAGATGGATATAAAATTCATGAAGTTGATGTTACCAAAATTACCCGTGAGACTTTAAAAAACTCAGGTCTTGGAAACAAGATTGTCGATCGTTCAAAAAATATGTTTGTACTTGGTTTTTTATACTGGATGTACAACAGAAAGTTAGACAATACCATAAGATTCATAGAGACTAAGTTTGCCAATAAACCCGAATTAATAGAGTCTAATATAGCTGTTTTAAAGGCCGGGTATCACTATGGGGATACCGCCGAGGCGATTGCTTCAAGATTTGAAGTGAAACCTGCAAACATCAAGCCTGGTACTTATCGAAATATTATGGGTAATCAAGCTACTGCTATTGGTTTAATTGCTGCAAGTCAAAAAACAGGTTTGGAATTATTTTGTGGAACTTATCCAATTACTCCTGCATCTGATATTCTCCATTTTTTGTCAAAGTATAAGAATTTTGGTGTAAAAACTTTTCAGGCAGAGGATGAAATAGCCGGAATATGTTCTACAATTGGAGCTTCTTTTGGAGGGGCTCTAGGGGTTACGACTTCTTCTGGCCCTGGTATTGCATTGAAAGGAGAAGCAATTGGTTTAGCTGGTGTTTTTGAATTGCCTTTGGTAATTATTAATGTTCAACGAGGTGGCCCGTCAACTGGATTACCTACTAAAACCGAGCAAGCTGATTTATTTCAGGCCATGTATGGAAGAAATGGAGAGTCTCCTGTTCCGGTTATAGCAGCTCAATCGCCAAAAGATTGTTTCAATTTAGCTTTTGAAGCTTGTCGAATAGCAATTGAGCATATGACCCCTGTATTTTTATTGACAGATGGTTATATTGCTAACGGATCAGAACCTTGGGAAGTTCAAAAATCTGAAAACCTGCCGAACATCGATGTTAAGTTTGCCAAACCAAGACAAGATGATGATCCGGAATTTTTACCTTACAAAAGAAACGAAAAACTTGTTCGACCCTGGGCCATTCCCGGAACAGAAGGATTAGCTCATAGGATAGGTGGTTTGGAAAAAGATTTCGAGACAGGAAATGTTTCCTATGACCCAGAAAACCATGAGAAAATGGTTAAAATTCGTCAAGAAAAAGTGGATAGAATTGCTGATTTTATTCCTGATCAAGAAATTGAGACGGGTAAAGAGTCGGGGGATTTACTTTTGTATAGTTGGGGTTCGACCTATGGGGCAGTTAAAACAGCTACCCGACAATTAATCAAGGAGGGGTATAATGTTTCTCATGCTCACGTAAGATACCTGAACCCGTTACCCAAGAACACAAAAGAAATTTTGTCCAAATTTAAACATGTAGTTATTCCTGAGATGAATAATGGGCAATTTATTAAGATTGTTCGAGATAAATTCCTGGTTGACGCAAAGGGGTTAAATAAAATAAAAGGACTTCCGTTCGCAACTGAAGAAATTGTTCAAAAGGCTAAAGAGGTTTTAGGCTAAAGATATTATTATGACTGAAGTAAAAACAAAAAAAATATCAGCAAAAGATTACGCTTCTGATCAGGATGTTAAATGGTGTCCCGGTTGTGGAGACTACTCAATATTAAAACAAGTTCAGGGAGTTTGTGCAGAGCTTGAATTGAATAAAGATAATACGGTTTTTGTTTCAGGGATTGGTTGCTCGTCTCGCTTTCCATATTACATGGATACATACGGTATGCACAGTATTCATGGAAGAGGACCTGCATTTGTTTCTGGCTTAAAGGTTGCTCGTCCTGACTTAAATGTTTGGATGATTACAGGAGATGGAGACGCTCTGTCAATAGGTGGGAATCATTTTATTCATCTTTTGAGAAGAAATGTTGATGTTAATGTACTTCTCTTCAATAATCAAATATATGGATTAACAAAGGGACAATATTCTCCAACTTCAGAAAAAGGAAAGGTAACCAAATCAACACCATTTGGGTCTATTGATCATCCTTTTAATCCTGCTTCGTTAGCGCTAGGTGCTGATGGGACCTTTGTCGCCAGAACTATGGATAGAGACCCAAAGAGTATGAGGGCTATTCTTCATGAAGCGCATGGTCATAAAGGAACTTCATTTGTTGAAATATATCAAAATTGTAACATATTTAACGATGGAGCGTTTTTCCCCTTAACGGAAAGATCTACAAAACCAGATAATACATTGTTTGTTCAACACGGTCAACCTTTGCTGTTTGGTGAAAACAATCAAAAAGCGATTGTATTAAAGGATTTTACTCCTACTGTAGTCAACGTTGATGAAGTTGATGAATCAGAAATATGGATTCATGATGTACATGATCGTGTAAAAGCCTCCATACTTACCAGGTTTTTTGATGACCCAAGAGAAGATGGAGGATTACCTCGTCCTTTTGGTGTTTTTTACCAAGAAGAGCGCCATGTATATGAAAATGGAGTGAAAAGTCAAATTGAAAAGCATATTGATGTTAAGGGATCTCCCGATTTAGACGATTTACTTGAAGGACCCAATACGTGGAGTATCAAGTAATCAAAATGGAAATTAAAAACCGACTTTTTAAAAAATAGTCGGTTTTTTTTGTTCATAACCTCAATCTCTTATTCTTACTTTTATGGATTATAGTTCCTATTTTTGAGTGTTCTCCTAGTTTATGTGGAATAAGATATCTCATATTATTTTAAGGTACCGAATTTGGGTTATTGCGTTATTGGTTCTAATTACTGGGTTTTTAGCTACCAATTTGGGATACAACAAAGTATCTTACGATCTTTCTCGATTGCTTCCGTTGGGCGATTCTACCTCAATAGTTTTTAGAGAGTTTAAAGAAACTTTTGGAGTCAACGATAATGTATATTTGGTTTCTACTGAGGATTCCAGTCTTTTTACATTGAATAAATTTCAAAAGTATTATGATTTCACAAGAAGTCTTCAAAATGAAACTGCAGTAGACAGTATTTTCTCGGTTGCCGATTTTGGGTTTTTAAAATTGGATAAGGAGACTAAAACATTTCGTTTAGAAAAAGCGTTTAAAAGCCGTCCTGAATCTCAAATAGAAATAGATTCTGCCCTATTGATTTTACGTGACCAACCGTTTTACGAAGGGATTTTATATTTACCCGATTCAGATATTTCATTACTTGCCGTTTCTTTTAATCCTGATTCTCTTGCAACCGTTCGGAGGAATCAATTTATTCTCTCGGTTACTCAGAAAATTGAGGAGTTTGAAAAAGAGAACGATATAAAGTTTAATTATTCAGGAATGCCTTTTATTCGTGCAAAATTAAGTTCTCAAGTTCGAGATGAGATTTTGTTGTTCATTGGTCTAGCTTTTATTTTGACTGCACTTTTGCTGTACTTTTTTTTGAGGGCCCCTCGAGCTGTATTTGTCTCTTTGTTGATTGTAAGTGTGGCTGTAGTTTGGTTGTTTGGGTCTTTAGGCTTATTGAACAGGTTGGCGGGTTATGGTTATTTCTCCAGTTTAGAGTTCAATATGAATATACTTACGAGTTTGGTACCTCCTTTGGTAATTGTAATAGGTATTCCAAATTGTATTTTTCTGATAAATAAATATTTTGATGAATACAGAGATCATAAAAATCAAGCATTAGCTCTTAAGCGTGTAATTCAAAAAATTGGAGGGGCAACTTTTATGACAAACGTCACAACTGCAAGTGGTTTTGCTACTTTTATTTTTGCTTCCAGTGATATACTTAAAGAATTTGGAATAGTTGCCTCAATTAGTATTATGGGCGTTTTCATTCTTTCTATTTTATTATTGCCTATTATTTATAGTTATTTGTCTCCTCCAAGGGAGAAACACTACAAACATTTAGATTATAAATGGACAAATGCTCTTATTGCATGGTTTGTAAATATTTCAAAAAATTATAGAGGTACTGTTTATGTTGTTATGATTTTTATAGCAGGAACAGCCGGGTTTGGTTTGAGTCAACTTGACAATAATGCTCTTGTTGTAGACGATATGCCGGAAGATCATCCTGTTATGGTTGATTTGAAATATTATGAATCGAAGTTTAATGGAGTAGTTCCTTTTGAAATAATTTTAAGGGCAGGAGTCGGAGAAAAAATCACTTTGAAGTCTAATAACGTAATATCTATTACTGATATAGAGAAACTTCCTTTTGTAAAGTATGTAAATCTCGATAGTTCTGGAGAATGTACAATCGTAACTAAAAAGAATGGGAATTTCAGTGATGAAATCCAAGGTTTTTGTGATGAGAAAGGATATGTTATTTCTGAACTTGAAAGTGAAAAAGTAAAAGGAAACGTTTTAAAATTAAAAACACTTAAGAAAGTAGAAAAGCTCTATCAATTACTCTCGACTTATGATGAGTTTTCTAGGCCAATGTCCATGCTTGACGTTTTAAAGTACAGTAAACAGGCTTTGTGGGGTGGGGAACGTAAAGAATTTACATTACCAACACAAGTAGAGTTGGGTTTTATTAAACAATATGCATCTAAATCAAAAGATGCTTCTTCAGAAATGCTGGGTGCTTTTATATCAAAAGACGGGAGTCAGTTGAGAATCGGATTTAAAATGAAAGATGTAGGAACCAATAGAACAAAAGAGTTAATGAAAGAATTGGCGCCTAAAATCGAAAATATATTTTCGGAAAAGAAATTTAGCTATTCTTTCACAGGAATAGGTGTAATTGTGGCTAAAGGAGTTGAGACGTTAATTTCTAATTTAATCATGTCTTTGTTACTAACTGTACTTATTATTTCTGTTCTGATGGGGTTAATGTTTAGAAACATTCGAATGGTTTTAATCAGTTTATTACCGAATATTTTACCTCTTTTTATAACAGCTGCAATTATGGGATATTGTGGTATAAACCTAAAGCCTTCTACCATTTTGGTATTTAGTATTGCTTTCGGAATATCTATTGACGATACAATTCATTTTTTAGTAAAATATAGACAAGAACTTGCTAGTAACCAGGGTGCTATAAAAACATCGGTAATAAATGCTTTAAAAGAAACTGGTTTAAGTATGTTTTATACTTCGGTTGTACTCTTTTTTGGATTTGGAATTTTTATAGCTTCAGATTTTGGAGGTACTATAGCACTCGGTGTTCTAGTTGCATTAACTCTTTTGGTAGCCATGTTATCCAATTTAATTTTATTACCTTGCTTACTGTTAACTTTAGATAAACTCATAACAATTAAAGCCGAGAAGGCCATTAAAAATTAGAAGTATGAAGGGGATTATTCTAGCAGGAGGATCAGGGTCAAGATTACATCCATTAACACTTTCTGTAAGTAAGCAATTAATGCCTGTATATGACAAACCAATGATTTATTACCCTCTGTCTACATTGCTTTTGGCTGGGATTAATGAAATTTTAATTATTACAACACCTCACGATCAAAAATCTTTTCAGCAATTATTAGGAGATGGGAGTAGAATCGGTTGCCGTTTTAAGTATGTAGTTCAACACGAACCTAACGGTTTGGCTCAAGCATTTGTGCTGGGAGAAGATTTTATAGGTAAAGATAATGCAGCATTGGTTTTAGGGGATAATATATTTTACGGTTCAGGCATGTCGAGTTTATTGCAATCCAATAACACACCAGATGGCGGTGTTGTTTACGCATATCATGTTTCTGATCCCGAACGATATGGTGTTGTTGAGTTTGATAAAAATATGAATGCTATATCTATTGAAGAAAAACCTGAGGTTCCAAAATCCAACTACGCGGTTCCAGGACTTTATTTCTATGATAATGATGTTGTTGAAATCGCGAAGAATATTAAACCCTCAAGTAGAGGTGAATATGAAATTACCGATGTTAATGCAGAGTATTTAAGAAGAGGAAAGCTTAAGGTTAGTGTTATGAATAGAGGAACAGCTTGGTTAGATACGGGAACTTTCTCTAGTTTAATGCAAGCAGGTCAATACGTACAGGTTATAGAAGAACGCCAAGGGCTTAAAATTGGTTGTATTGAAGAAGTTGCTTATCGAATGGGTTTCATTAACGAGGAGCAATTATTAGAGTTGGCCCAACCGCTTAAAAAGAGTGGGTATGGAATTTATATGGAAAATATTGTAAAATGACTAGAATATTAGTTACAGGAGGAGCAGGTTTTATAGGAAGTGTATTGGCTGAAAAGCTAATATCAAATAAAGAAAATTTCGTGGTAATAGTTGATGATTTGTCTACTGGTAGTTTAGATAAACTTCCGAATCATTTGCCAAATCAAAATTGGCGTTTTGTTAAGGCGGATGTAAATGAATATCGAGACATAGCTGAAATTATGTTGGGGAAAAAATTTGACTATGTTTTTCATTACGCAGCATTAGTAGGTGTTCAAAGAACCCAAGAATATCCAGTAAAAGTTTTGAGAGATATTGAAGGTTTTAAGCATGTTTTAAATCTTTCTAAAAGTACAGGAGTTAAGCGTGTTTTTTTCTCCTCGTCATCTGAAGTTTATGGAGAGCCCGTTGAATTGCCTCAGCATGAACAAACAACACCGTTAAATTCCAAGGTTCCATATGCAGTTGTTAAAAATATTGGTGAAGCCTTTTTAAGGTCTTACAAACAAGAATTCGGGTTGGATTACACAATATTCAGGTTTTTCAATACATATGGTCCGAAGCAGAGCGATGACTTTGTTATGTCTAAGTTCTTATATAAGGCTTTGAGAGGGGAAGATATTACAATATATGGAGATGGATCTCAAACCAGAACATTTTGTTTTTGTGACGACAATGTGGATGCTTGTTTGAAAGCTTTATACGATAAAAAAGTCATAAACGATGTCATAAATATAGGAGGAGAGCATGAAATTAAAATTATTGACTTGGCTAAAAAAATCATTGAAGCTACAAACTCCACTTCAAAAATCATTCACCTCCCTCCATTAAAGGATGGCGATATGGCCAGGAGATGTCCCGATAATACAAAAATGAGAAGTTTATTAGGACGTGAACTAATAACGATTGATGAAGGAATTAAGATTTTATTAGAAAGTCCACAATTTCAAATAAATCAATAAAATTAGAGTAGGTTTGGAATATCAGGAAATTATTTCTCTCGTTCAGGACGAGATAGAACAAACCAGTTACAAGGGCTATCCTTCTGAGTTATATGAGCCAATGAATTATATGATTCAATTGGGAGGGAAAAGGCTCCGTCCTGTTACTACTCTTTTGGCTACTCAATTGTTTTCTGGAGAAATATCCAGAGCAATACCTGCTGCAAAAGCTATTGAAGTATTTCATAATTTTACTTTAATTCATGACGACATCATGGATAAAGCGCCATTACGTAGAGGCAAACAAACTGTTCACGAAAAGTGGAACGATAATATTGCAATTCTTTCTGGAGATACTCTTTTGATTGAAGTTTATAATCATTTTTTAGAAGGAAACTATTCAAATTTATCTGAAATATTAAAAGTATTTAATCGAACTGCAATTGAGGTTTGTGAAGGTCAGCAATTGGACATGAATTTTGAGACTAGAAACGATGTTACAATCGAAGAATATATCAATATGATTCGATTAAAAACATCTGTCTTAGTAGGAGGAGCATTTAAAATAGGAGCTCTGGTTGCTAATGCGAATGAACTTGATTCAAATTTAATTTATGAATTTGGAGTCAACCTTGGAATAGCATTTCAGTTGCAGGACGATTATTTAGATTGTTTTGGTGATCCTCAAAAATTTGGGAAACAAGTAGGTGGAGATATCATATCGAATAAAAAAACATTTATGATGTTGAAGGCTCTTGAGATTGATTCAACAGGAGAATTACGCAATAGGATTTCAGAAAAAGAATTTGATTCGCAGGAAAAGGTAGATTCGGTTAAAGAACTTTATAAAAAGCTAAAAGTTGATCAAAAGGCATTTGAGCTAATGAATCAGTATTATGCTAAGGGAATTCAAAGTTTAAATCAAATTCAATCATTAGATGATGCAAAAAACAAAATCATTAGGTTTGCTGAAGATTTAATGAAAAGATCATCATAATGACTATCATTCAAAGAAACGATAGATTATATTTGAGTCAAGAGAGTTATTTTGAAAAGGTAAAGAGTCAATTGATTAATGATATAAATGATATTCATTTTGAAAAAAAAATAAAATTAATATCATTCAACCAAAGGGAACTTCTAGCGAGCACAGTTACGGTTTATTTACAAAAAACATTTACCAAGAGTTCTTCTTTGTTTTATCAATTGATGTATAAAATTGATATTCCTGAAACAACACTAGAATCCAAAATTGTCAATTTCTCAATTGATTTTTCAGTTTTGTCGGATTTAGTTTTGAAAAGAGAATTAATGAAAGTACTTACAAGGGAAAAATATTCACGCTAATGGGGTTTACTAATTTTCTTCAGGATATTTGATGTTGGATAATTCAGCAGTTACCTTTTCTTTTATCTCTATATACATTTTTAAGTTAGCTTGACTTATTGGTTTTGATTTAGGTAGTTTCTGTTTGTAAGGATCAACTTGACGTCCATTTTTCCAAAATCGGTAACATACATGAGGTCCCGTAGCTAAGCCTGTTGATCCGACAAATCCAATTACATCACCTTGATTCACTTTAACACCTGGACGAATACCTTTTTTTATTTTATTCATATGTAAATATTGGGTAGTGTATACAGAATTGTGTTTTATTTTAACATAATTCCCGTTATATCGGTTGTATTTTGCATGAGTTATTACTCCTTTAGCTGTGGCATAAATAGGAGTTCCTTTTGGTGCTGCATAATCTGTTCCCAAATGAGGTTTGTTTCTTTTCTGTACAGGATGATAGCGTCTCATAGAAAATCTTGAAGAAATTCTTGAGAATTTTACAGGGGCTTTTAGAAATTGCCGTCTTAGACCTCTATTTTCATGATCATAATACTCTGGTTCTCCATTTTGAGAGAACTGAATAGCATAGAATGGTTTTTTGAAATGTTCAAAATATGCGGCCTTTATTCTTTTTACCCCAATACTTTCTCCGTCTACAACGGTTTCTTCATAAATTACTTTAAATCGATCTCCTTTCTGAATGCGATAAAAGTCGATACTCCATGCATATACTTCAGACAAGGCAATAGCTAATTCTGGATTATACCCTTGTTTTTCAAGCGATAAGTAAAGTGAGTTATTTATAATTCCAGAAGCTTCTTTGGTCACAATTTTTACAGGTTTTTTATCGCGATATATTTTTAAAGAATCTCTTAAATCGTATACGATGTAATTTATTTTGTCGATTTCATAAACTAAAATTTGAGCCTTTTCTGAGGAGTCATTTTTTTCAAAAACAGTATAATGTCTTCCGGCTCTTAATTTTCTTACATTAAATAGTTTTTTTCCTTCATATGCCATTCTATTCATTGTGGCATAACTAATACCGTGACTGGTTACTAAATCGCTAAAAAATTGATTTTTTTTCACTTTATCTCCCACAACTTTAAAGGAATCAACGTGAAATCCATAAAGCATTTGCGGTTCATTGATAATGGTATCGATTTGATCTGGATTTTTGGTTGTTGAACTGTTTATTTCAGATTCACCACAATTAGTAGTTAATATTAGAAGTAAAAGGAGTGTAAAAAATAGACTTATTTTAGTTTTAAACATAAGGTAAAATTAATTTATGAAAGGTTGCTTGAAAAGAGAGAATTTGTTAAAAAGTCAAACAAAGGTCGTTTATTATGTAAAAACGTAAGAAGTAAAGTTATAAGTTTCGTCCCAATGCAAGAGATAAAGTAAGTTTTGCCTGGTTGAGTATACTAAGGTGCATGAGTAAATCATTGATTTCTTCTGAAGATGTAAATGATTTTAACTTTTCGTTTACTTCCTTTATTTCAGACTTTATTCTTCCAAGTTTCAACCTGTTTAGAGCTACTGTTATGGCAAGCTTTATTTTATCTTGTTCAGTGGTCACATAAATGGAATGTTTTTTCCAATTATTTAACCGATGTCTTTCCTCAGTGATGTTAATCACCTGCTTCACCAAATTGGCTTCATTACTTCTCAAAAAGAATTTTTCGGTAGGGATTTCTCCCTCATAAAATTTATTCTTAAACACCTCCCATATGGACTTATGTTGTGAGTTTTTAAATTCAATTTCATCATGCGAAATGTCTTCAATTACCATTTGAGCAACAGTTATTTGATGTTGTTTTTTTGCATCCATGATGTCTTTGTTGAGTTCATCATTTTGGTTCGAGTTGTTTACTGAAATTTCATAATGACCATATTTGAGCAGAAGTCTTAAAAGATATGCCTCATTATAGTTGTTTTCTTGATTCAGTTTTTTCTGTTGTTCATCTTTAGGTAAATTACTTTTTTCTAACGATTTACCTTCAATGTCTTGAGTAATTGAATTTTGTGAGAGACTATCGAATTTAGTGGGGTTAGAATTTCCTTTTATTTTTTGTTCTTTTTCAAAATTCAATCTTCGTGCTTTATTAAGCTCATTAACAAGGGTTTGCTCGGCAATATTAAGAAGTTTGGATGCGTCTTGGGTATATACCGAGCGTACAATCATATCGGGTATTATAGAAATGGATTGGACAACCTCTTTTATGAGCCCTGCTCTTTTTATAGGATCATTTTTAGCTTCTTTTAAAAGTGTTGAAGCTTTAAAGCTTATAAAATCTTGTTTCTTTTCTTCGATGTATTCCTCCAGTTCAACAAGTGTATTTGATCGAGCAAAACTGTCAGGGTCTTCGCCGTTTGGAAAAGTAACCACTTTAACATTCATACCTTCACTTAAAATTAAGTCAATTCCTCTGAAAGATGCTTTAATTCCGGCCTCATCACCATCGTAAAGAACGGTTATGTTAGGGGTAAAACGTTTAATTAGTTTTATTTGTCCTTTGGTTAATGATGTGCCACTAGAGGCAACTACGTTTTCAATTCCTTTCTGGTGCAGAGATATGACGTCTGTATATCCTTCTACCAAAAAACAGTTGTCGTTTTGAATCATAGCTCGTTTTGCTAAATACAAACCATATAGAACATCACTTTTATGATAAATAGGTGTCTCAGGAGAGTTGAGGTATTTCGCTGATTTTTTGTTGGATTGAAGAATACGAGCTCCAAAACCAATTGTTCTTCCTGAGAGGTTATGAATGGGGAATATTATTCTTCCAAAGAATCGATCGAATAATTTATTGTTTCTTTCTGAGGTCAGCCCCGAATCAAGTAAAAGGTCTTTTTTATACCCTTTATCGAGTGCTATTTTTGTAAAATGATTCCTTTCTTCAAATGAATACCCCAATCCAAATTTATCTATCATTTCATCAGAAATACCTCTACTTTTAAAGTATCCTAAACCAACAGATTTACCTTCATCTGTTTCAGAAAGATTTTTTCTAAATTGCTCTTTTGCGAATTGAGAAATTAAAAATAAAGATTCTCTCTTGTTTATTTTTAACTTTTCATCTGGACTGATTTCTTTTTCCTCTACAGTAATATTGTATTTTTTTGCCAGATATTTTAAGGCTTCTGGATAGGACATTTGTTCATGTTCCATAACAAAGTTTACAGCATTCCCTGAAACTCCGCATCCGAAGCATTTATAAATTCCTTTGGCAGGAGAGACTGTGAATGAAGGTGTTTTTTCATTGTGAAAAGGACAGTTTCCAAGTAAATTGACACCTCTTTTTTTTAAAGCAACGAAATCACTAATTACCTCTTCAATTCGAGATTCGTCGATTATTTTATCTACAGTCTCCTTTGGAATCATTAATTATTTTGTTAGGATTTCCATTTCTTTTCCAATTTGCATACCGAATTCACGAATCTTGTCGGCTACAACATTCTCTTTAGTTGAACGTTCCAAAGAATCCGCTAAAGTCATTAGCGTTTGAAAATGAAAATACTTCATTTCGTCAACTCTCATTTCTTTCGTCCATAAATCAACCCGTTTAGCAACTTTTTCCTTTCCGTCCCAGACCGAAATCATTAATGCTTTAATTTCTTCTTCCGAAACCCCTCCTCCTTCAGAAGCTGTCCAATCTAATTTTTCAGGGATGAGGTTTTCATCTAAAGTAACAGTAAACTTAATTTCTTTTTTCATATTATTCTAAGGGTTATATTTTGAGTCTCTAAAAATAGTTGTAAAATCCTTATTTGTCATCAATTCATTCAAAGTTACCTCTGGGTTGTTGTCCATATACTCTTTAATTATTCTATAACCAATAAAAATACCAGCTCTTCCTGGGGATTCTCTTTCTACTGAAGATACAAATGGTCCGTGTTGTATGAATTTTTTATAGTTTCTATAATCTTTAGAGAATAAATGCTCCTTTAATGCGAGATGTTTCCAAAAGGACTTTTCATGGCTGTAGCACCATATCATCTGACGTGTTGTAAATTGAAAACGTATTGAGTCCATTACATTTGGCATCATTGCTTCTACAAAATATTCAATTTTTCCGAGTCCAATCATATTTTCAAGGAGTGTTTCACCATGTATACTTTCTGAATATTTATTTTTTGCAAAAGACCTTATTACAATTGGAGTTATGTATTCTTTTTTGTAGTTCTTTGAAAGATATTTCGGAATACGATCTTGGCTATATATTTCATAATCTTCTCCATAAAACAAATCGATTCCAATTAAAATTTCGTTGTTTTTTACAACAACTGGCGTTGTATAGTTTACACTTGATATATAAGTGTAAATAACTGGTAATGAGTCTTTTGGGAAGTAGTGTTTGTAGTGAGAAAAAGCATGGTTTAATTTTTCTTTGATTTTATCGTAGCTGCCGATTTTGGAGTTCCAGTCGCTAAACAGTTTAATATTGAGTTCATTGTTCAAATAATCATTAAGCTCTAAAAGTTTGGTAGGGTCTTTGTACTCACCGTTTATAAATACAGGATATTTAGGAGCTAGTTGATCCAATGAAGTTTCTAAATTTTCAGTATTAATATTGAATAAATCTTGTTCATAGTGACGAAAATCTAATTTTGATTTGCTTTTAGAAACATCAATTATTAGAGACGGTTCAGAACAAGAAATAAAAAGAATAATAAATAAAAAGAAAATAACAACGTTCTTCATAAAACTATCGACTGCTTTACTTAATTTCGTAAAGTTAGTTATTGATTGAATAATTAACTTTTAATTATTCACTTTATTTGAAATATTTTTTAATAAAACTCAATACAATGAAAAAAATTATCACTTCACTAATTATATTTATACTTAGTTCAAATGTTTATGGTCAAGATATTTCAACTGGTCCTGAATTTAGGAAACATCGTTTTGGATTAAAAGGAACCCCGGGAGTTGCATATTTTAAGGTTAATAAAACCGGAAAGAAAAATAAAGGTTTGGGATACCATATTGGGGGTGGATTGAATTATGAGTATTCTTTGAGCAGAAATGTTGCCATTGCTTCAGGTTTGATTTTTTCGCAAACTAATGGAAAAGTTGAGTATACGGATTCTCTGGGATTGGATTATGTAAGTATATCAAACGGGACTGAAAATAGTGAAAGAGCATACCGGCTTCATTCAAGATCTTATGTCTTTAAGTCTGTTGACATTCCTTTGAAATTTAAATTCAGGACTCCTGAACTAGGATATTTGACTTACTACCTTGAATTTGGATCTACAGTGAATATAATTTCAGGTGCTTTTGCTCGTAAGAATCTTGTAACACTTAACGAGGGGAATACACAGTCTTTACTATCCGGTAATGAGTCTAGTCTGGATGTCGGTAAAGAAGTTGTTTTTCTAAGAGGAGGTGTTAATTTTGGGGGCGGTGTAGAATGGAATGTTGCGGGGAATACATCTTTGCTTTTTGGTTTAAATGGTAATTTTGGATTCACGAATATTTTAAAGAAAAATTCATCAACTATTTCCTACGATCATGGAGGTTCTTTTAAAAGAGCAACAAATTTAAATTACATTGCCCTTCAGGTTGGAGTTCAGTTTTAAAAGTTTTCAAATAAGAGTATTGAGCTTTATTTTTATTTGTGCATACTAATAACTTCTATTCTATCTTTGTAGTATGAAAATTGCAGCAGCTCAACTTAACTTTCATGTTGGGAATTTTGAATTCAATCGTAAAAAAATAATTGATTACATACGGTCAGCCGTTCAAAAGAAAATAGATCTTTTGGTTTTTCCTGAACTGGCCATTTGTGGGTATCCTCCACGTGATTTTTTAGAATTCAATGATTTTGTTGAAAAATGTATTGCTAGTATTGAGTCTATTGCTTTGGAAACAAAAGACATTGCTGTTGTCATTGGAGGTCCAAGTAAAAATAACACAGGTAAAGGTAAGTCTCTATTTAATTCTGCCTATGTTCTTGTAAATGGAAGGGTCAAAGAAATAATAAAAAAAACACTATTACCTACTTATGATGTGTTTGATGAATATCGTTATTTTGAACAATCTAGAGTTTTCAATGTAATAGAAATAAAAGGGAAAAATATTGGTATAGCGATTTGTGAAGATCTTTGGAATGTTGGGAACAACCCATTATATACACAAACACCGGCTTTAGAATTGAAAGAGTTGGGAGCTGAAATAATTGTTAATATTTCTGCTTCTCCATTTTCATATTTGCAGGATTCAAATCGGAAAGAAGTTCTAAAAGAAAATACTGAAAAAACTAACATTCCTATTGTTTATTGTAATCATGTTGGGGCTCAAACCGAATTGATTTTTGATGGGGGATCTTTTTTTATGAATTCAGATGGAAAGGTCGTTAAACAAAGTCCTTTTTTTAGTGAAGATTTGTTGATTTCAGAATTAATAAATGGTCAATTCTTAAAAGGAAATGTGCAATCGGGAAGTAAAATTCAGTTGATTCATGATGCTTTAATTATGGGCATAAAGGATTATTTTAAAAAGTTAGGCTTTAATAAGGCAGTTATTGGGTTAAGCGGTGGTATTGATTCAGCGGTTACTTTTGCTTTAGCAGTCCGAGCACTAGGGAATAATAATGTTTTTGGAGTATTAATGCCTTCTCAATATTCTTCCAATCATTCTATTGATGATGCAAAAAAATTAAGTGAGAATCTTGGTGCTCCATATAAAATAGTGTCTATTGAGGAGATATATTCGGTATACAATGAAAAATTGAAGCCTCTTTTTAAGGATTTACCCTTTGGACTGGCCGAAGAAAATTTACAGGCGAGAGCACGAGGGGTTTTATTAATGGCAATATCCAATAAATTTGGATACATTGTCTTGAATACATCAAATAAAAGTGAAGCAGCTGTTGGCTATGGAACCTTATATGGGGACATGTGTGGGGGATTATCTGTACTGGGAGATGTTTATAAAACAGAGGTTTTCGAATTGGCTAGATACATCAATAAGGATGCTGAGGTTATACCTGAAAATTCTATTTTAAAACCGCCTTCAGCAGAGCTTCGCCCAGACCAAAAAGATTCTGACTCCTTACCAGATTATGATGTTTTGGATAAAGTTTTATTTGAATACATAGAAAATAGAAAAGGGCCAAAAGAGCTTTTAAAAATGGGGATCGATGAAACTGTTGTCAATCGAGTGCTAAGAATGGTAAACTCTAACGAGTACAAACGATACCAAACACCACCGGTTTTACGGATAAGTCATAAGGCTTTTGGTATGGGTAGAAGGATGCCTATAGTAGCAAAATATCTTTTGTGATGTTTCGGAAAACAATTCCTATAGTTTTGTTCGGAGGCATTCATTTGATGTTTCTATTGGGTATTGTGTTTAATATTTTTGGCTTATTGTCGGTACTTGGTTTTGTACCTTTATCTGCTTACATTTTTTTTAAGTATACACCCGTTAAATTTAATTTCAAAGAGTATTTATTCACATTGATATTATTCGGGGTTGGTTATGTGCTGACCACTCAAGCAATTGATGTTTTTTCAGTAACCTCAGTTTATGCATCGGCTTTAGTAGGGGCTGTTTTTTCTTTTTTTCGTTTAAAATATTTTCCATTATTTTCTTCTGTTATTTACTCCGGATCCTTTGCTGGAATGGTTTCAGATTTTCATATCGAAGAGATTTATGTTGAATGTTTAATTATAATTCTAGGGGGAAATTTATTTTACTTTTTGAAAGATAATTTCAATGGTCTGGGAGGGAAATTGGGGTCAATTGGATTTGGCGCTATGTTATTTCCTGTAATCCTTGGAAGAGAAAAATCATTTTTAAATGAGGTATTTGATGAATGTATTTCAATTAATCCGATAGGTGAATTATCGTCTAACAAAACGCTGCTGTTCATTGTAATTACTTCTCTTTTTGGAACAATATTAACCTATTGGTTAAATAACAAAAAGGGATATGGGCCTATTAAAGCATCTGCTATCCCTGCTTTTATTGTAGCTATACCGCTTCAATTAATTCCAATCTCGGGGTTTATGGCATTAGTTCCCGTAGTTTTTTTTGGAGCTTCATTTGTCGGAATGTCCAATGACAAAACTTTAGGGTGGTTTCCAATTGTTGTTTCTAGTTTATTTTATGCTGTATTGTTCCACTTTATTCATCCTCATTTCAATGGTTATGGCGGTGCATTGGGAGCCACGGCATGTTTGAGTTGTTTATTTGGACTGCTACTTCAGAAAACTTTCCAACGCAAGTCGGTAAGAATCCAGTCCAAACCCTAGAATAACCCCTTGACAAACAGGAGAGATGTAAGAGTGATGACGAAATTTTTCTCTTTGGTGAGTATTCGAGATGTGAACCTCAATTACAGGTGTTTCAATTCCTGAAATGGCATCTCTAAGGGCCACAGAGGTATGAGTGTATGCTCCTGCATTGATGACAATCCCATCGTAAGTAAATCCAACCTTATGAATTTTGTTAATTAACTCACCTTCAACATTACTTTGAAAAAATTCTAAATTCAGAGTGTTGAATTTGGACTTTAGTTTTTTAAAATAGTCTTCGAAGGTTGTGGAGCCATAAACCTCGGGTTCTCTTTTCCCTAATAAGTTTAGATTTGGTCCATTGATGATTAAGATTTTCATATTTCAAAAGTACAAAAAATGATTATTCTTTGTTTTTAGTATCAATATTGATGGTAACAGGTCCCTCGTTCACAAGAGAAATTTTCATTTCTGCTCCAAACTTACCTGTTGCGATCTTCTTTCCAGTTTTCTTTTCTAAATCAATTATAAATTCCTTGTACATTTTTTTGGCGAAATGTGGTTCACCCGATTGCGTAAAACTGGGACGATTTCCTTTTTTAGTTTTCGCAAAGAGAGTAAATTGACTTACCACAATTATATCTCCGCAAACATCCATAACACTTTTGTTCATTGATGCATTTTCATCGGGAAAAATTCTTAAGTTGCTAATTTTACTAGTAAGCCAGTTGATGTCCTCAAATGTATCCTCATTCTCTATTCCAATTAGAACAAGAAGACCTCTTCTAATTTCTCCTGCCACAACCTTATTAATTATAACTGATGCCTCAGAAACTCTTTGAATCGTAACTCTCATTATCGATAATTTTCTCTCTTATTGTCGTTAAAAATACTGAGGTAGCTGTTGTATCGCGAAAACGACAAATCCCCTTGTTCTAAAGCTGTTTTTACGGCACAATTTGGCTCGTTAATATGAACGCAATTATTGAATTTACAATGAGATTTTAGTCGTAAAAACTCCGGAAAAAAATTGCTTAATTCATCGGGTGCAATATCAACAACACCTATCCCACGGATTCCGGGCGTATCAATCAAACGACCACCACCAGATAAATCGTACATTTCAGCAAATGTGGTAGTGTGGACACCTTGCTTGTGTATTTCTGAAATTTCTTTTATTGAAATTTCTTCATTCGGAAGAAGTTTCTTTAGAAGACTACTTTTACCTACTCCGCTATTTCCGGAAAGAACGGTGGTTTTATCACGGAATAGATCCTTTACCTCATCCAAATTGGTTCCTTTTTCAACACTGATTGGCAGAATCTTGTAGTCAGCATTATTGTAAATGGTTTCCCATTCAGCAAGCTGTTTTAATTGAGCATCTTTACAAAGGTCAATTTTATTTACAAGTATGACGGCAGGTATACCGTAAGCGGTAACACTTACAAGGAAACGATCGATAAATTCATTCAGTGTTTCAGGTTGAGTTATTGTGGCAATTAAAACAGCTTGGTCAATATTGGAAGCAATAATGTGGTATTGTTTAGATAGGTTTACGGATTTTCGAATTAAGTAATTTTTACGAGTGTTAATTTTAGAAATGATTCCTGTTTTTTTTTGGGGTTCCATTTCAAAATCTACAACATCGCCTACTGAAACAGGGTTTGTAACTTTTAATCCCTTGACCCTTAGTTTTCCTTTCAATCTGCACACGATGATGTTACCATCATTATTTTTAACCTTATACCAACTCCCGGTAGACTTGTATACAATACCTTTCATTTTTGTAAAAATAGAGTTTTTGGGTGACTCGATTAAGAATACGTATTATGTTGTTATAAATGTTTGTTAAATTTAAATTCAACTCATAAAATTAGTGCTATGTCGATATCGGTAAATCAAATAACAAAAACTTATGGAAAGCAAAAAGTGCTCGACAATGTAAGCTTTGAAATAGATGCAGGTGAGGTTGTTGGTTTTTTAGGACCAAATGGAGCGGGAAAATCTACGATGATGAAAATCTTAACCGGGTATGTTACACAAAGTGAAGGAGAGGTTTGCGTATGTGGAATTAATGTTCTTCACAATTCAATTGAATCAAGAAAAAAAATAGGATATCTTCCTGAGCACAATCCATTGTATTTAGATATGTACGTAAAAGAATTTCTTTCTTTTATTGCAGACATCCATAAGTTGAAAAATAAAAAAGAAAGAATTCTTGAAATGATTGAACTAACCGGCTTGGTTCCTGAAAAAACAAAAAAAATTCGACAATTGTCAAAAGGGTATCGTCAAAGGGTAGGTCTAGCCGCAGCCCTGATACATGATCCTGAAGTTTTGATTTTAGATGAACCTACAACCGGATTAGACCCTAATCAGCTAAAAGAAATCAGATCGTTAATTAAATCAATTGCAGAGAAAAAAACCATTATGCTGTCAACTCATATTATGCAAGAAGTAGAGGCTATCTGTGACCGCGCTATTATTATAACAAAGGGACAAATTGTAGCGGATGATAAAATTGAAATCCTGCAAAATAAAGAATCAGAAATTATTGAAGTTGAATTTCAAAATCCAATTTCAATAGAAACATTGGAAAATATAAAAGGCGTGAAGCATGTTCTTGAAAAATCTGATACTCGATTTGATTTGGTATCCATGAATTCAACTGATATCAGACCTTTAATTTCTCAGTTTGCTATTAACAATTCTAATCTTGTTTTAAGTATGCAAAAGAGAGAGCAAAAGATGGAAGATATTTTTCAAAACCTTACCAAAGAATAACATTTAAATAATTACATTTGTTTTTCAAAAATAAGTTCTATGGCTAATTATTTATTTACATCTGAGTCCGTTTCAGAAGGACATCCCGATAAAGTTGCTGATCAAATTTCAGATGCTTTGATTGATAACTTTCTTGCTTTTGACTCACAGTCCAAAGTGGCTTGTGAAACATTAGTAACAACAGGTCAAGTTGTATTGGCAGGTGAAGTAAAATCAAAAACCTATTTAGATGTTCAAAAAATTGCTCGAGATGTTATTCAAAAGGTTGGATATACTAAATCCGAGTATATGTTTGAAGCAAACTCTTGTGGTGTTTTGTCAGCCATTCATGAGCAATCCCCTGACATCAATCAGGGCGTTGACAGGGAGAGTCCTGAGGAGCAGGGAGCAGGAGATCAAGGTATGATGTTTGGTTATGCGACTAAAGAGACAGAAAACTATATGCCGCTTGCGTTAGATCTCTCTCACAAAATATTAATTGAACATGCAAGGTTGAGAAGAGAAGGCAATTTGATTCCTTATTTAAGGCCAGATGCTAAATCTCAGGTTACTATTGAATATTCTGAAGATAACGTTCCATTGAGAATCGATTCAATAGTTGTTTCGACACAGCACGATGATTTTGATACGGAAGAGACGATGTTGGAGAAAATTAAGGAGGATATTATAAATATATTGATACCTCGTGTAGTTGAACAGCTTCCTGCAAATATTAAACTATTATTCAACAATGATATTGTTTACCATATTAATCCTACTGGAAAATTTGTTATTGGAGGTCCACACGGAGATACCGGTTTGACAGGTAGGAAAATTATTGTAGACACATACGGGGGAAAAGGAGCGCATGGAGGCGGTGCTTTTTCGGGAAAAGATCCTTCAAAAGTAGATCGCTCTGCAGCATACGCTACACGTCACATTGCAAAAAATCTAGTAGCCGCAGGAGTTTGTGACGAAGTTTTAGTTCAGGTTTCATACGCAATTGGAGTTGTAAAACCGATGGCCATATTTATAAATACCTACGGTACATCGAAAGTTAACATGGACGATGGAGAAATAGCGAAAATTGTCGAAGAGGTTTTTGATATGCGTCCTTATGCTATAGAACAACGATTAAAATTAAGAAATCCAATATACTTTGAAACAGCTGCATACGGACACATGGGAAGAAAAAACCGGTTGGTTAAAAAAACTTTCATTGGTGCAGATGGAACTAGAAAACAGGTTGAAGTGGAATTGTTTACTTGGGAAAAGTTAGATTTTGTTGATAAAATTAAATTGGCCTTTTCTCTGTAATCTTTAATAAGGGTTTAAGTAAAATCTACTTTTAACGATAGCATGAATTTATCGGATTATATAGTTTTCTTTTTTATGCCTTTTATCGAAGAAAATTATTCCAATCCAAAAAATATCAACTGCACAAGTAACGGATGGATGTGATTGAATGTGTTTCCATGCTTCTTCCATTTCTTTACTCCAATGAATATCATCGAATATGAAAATTGAATTCTCATGTGCCTTTTCAAGGCACATGTCGAAGTATTCTATTGTAGGTTTCTTCTGGTGATTTCCATCGAAAAAAACGTAATCCAGTTCATCGTAATTGTGTATCACCTCAGAAAGTGTTTCAGAAAAATGCCCTACTTTAATTTGTACATTTGGTGCCTTGAAATTCGATAAAACTTTTTCTGCAATTTTTGCTGTTTCAGGACATCCTTCCATGGTTGTAAAGTTTGCTTTTTTATTTGCGCCAATTTGGTAGCAGGCAGAAATCCCAAGTGAAGTTCCCAACTCAAGCATGTTGTTGGGTTGGAACTTATTGACGAGTCGAAATAAAATTTCACCAAGCCAGGGCGCCTTTGCTGAGTTGGTTGCTAAATCAGAAATTTTTCGCTCTTTAGAAGTGTTTATAGAACTTCCCGCCCCGAAGTCAGTAATTTTTATTTTGGAGTTGTTTTTCTTTAGAACGGTTCGAATTCCTTCAATTTCTTTGAATGCATAAAATTTCTGATTGGAACGCAATACATCGAGAATTAAACTGTTTACAAATTCTGATTTTGTAATGTTTTTAGCATAAAGCCAATATTTGAAGTACCTTCCTACGAATTGAAGTTTTTTAAGCATTCTGCAAAGAAATGATATTTAACTCAAAATGCCCAAAAGCTTCATGATTAAATAAAAGGGCTGATTATTCAGCCCTTTACCTAACATCATATCTTGATTAGAGATATGTCCTGACAATATTATCTGATGGTTATTCTTTGGAAAATTTTATGAGTTATTTTATCAGCTCCTTTAGCTTTCATTATAATTTCAATTTTATCACCCCTTCTTAATCTACTAATAAGGTTTTCTATTTCTTTATCAATAATTTTTCCATTAACTAGATTTGGAAGTGGAGTTATATTGTTTCCTTTTCGATATGAAATTTCAGCACTTATAATTTTGGGTGTAGATGAGATGGGAAATGATTTACTATATTTTGGTTTTGCACCAATTTGTTTTAAAACTGTAGCTAAACTTTCTGCACCAGCTAAACCATTCTTTACTCCGGGTGTGAAAATAAAAGGAGGCGGAAGAGACATGCTTTTCCATGTTTGTTTGGAAACAACCTTTTTTTCACCATTAATATTGGCTAAAACTGTAATTTCAATTCTTCCACCTTTTGAAGGAGTAAATGTATATTTTCCATTTCCCTTTTGAGTAACTTTACATGAATTGCTTGCATTTACCGTTAGGTCTTCAGACTTAATTCCAGGAGCAGAAATACTTATATCATTCTCTAAACCTATATACATAATGTTTAATTGATCGGACGAAATTACAGCACTTGGCGCTGCTACTGTATAGTTTTTCACAAATGGGTAGGAGAGGAACTCACCTTTTCTTTTGGGATTGGGGTGAGGGACTTTCATTATTCCACCCCATGTGTGGTTTCCAGTCTCATTCGTTTTTATTTTAAACCTTCCCATACCACCATATACAGGGATAGTGTCGGTTTTATTCGTGAATTTTATTTCTCCCGTTTTTCCGTAATGAGCAATATCGTAATCACCTACAATTACAATTGGGTCTTGCGTGGTGTCTGAGGCGGCAAGAAATATATCTGCAGAATATTCGTCTCCTTGAAGTACATAGCTTGATTGAGCAATTGAAGTTGCTAATATTTTGTTGACTTTAACTTCATTAATTCCAATGTTTTCCAATAAATAATTTATGGCTTGTGATTCAGAATTTCGAACGTAACTTTGAATATTTGTTAGGTTTGCAGTTACTGCAGCAAGAGGTAAATATTCACAGATACCATTTTCCCAAGGGCTCTCTACATCTTCATAATCAATATGGGGTGGAGTAGCTAAAAGTTTTTCAATACCATTGATTATTGCTGTGTCCTCGGGTTCAATTAATGCGATTAAGCTTGATTTATAATCATTAATTTTATTTTTAAGTTCTTCTCCAAATCCTTTTACGATTAGATATTCTGCTCCAACATCTTGGTTGTCTTTTCCAATAGGGATTCCGGTTTCATCATCAATTCCACCACCAAGTTCAATAATATCTGCTTTATATTTTTCAATATCCAAAAATAGCTGATTCGACAATTTTTCAATATTCGAAGCGTTTTTTTCCGCTTTTATTGCAACATCAGCCCCGGATGCTGCTGCTGTTGTAATCTTAGAATAAATTGAATTGTTTGTTGCGTTAAAGTTTTTTGTGGTAATATCAATACCGTCTTCTAAAAAGATAAATGCATCCAATAAATCTTTTGATGCATTCATTGCCAACATTGCCAACAGAACAAGGTACATCATACCGATCATTTGTTGGCGTGGGGTTTGTTTTACTCCTGCCATTATAAATGTTTTTATTGATTAGATAACCCTTATGGATTAACTAGGCGACAACTTGAGCTCTTTGTTGATGCTTCAATGGTTAAATACAGTAAAATAAAATGGTTACACTTTTTATTTATTTCTTTTAAAAGAAGAGCTTATAAGCACAGAAAATGCTCTCAGAAACAGGGTTTGAGAGGAATCGGGGTTTCAAATTTGAATTTATTGTTGACTAAAAATGTAGAACTATTAAGTTATGCAAGAGCTACCTCTTGAATTTTTGAATCTAAATGATCATAGTTTATGGGTTTTCTTAAAACTAAATCATTGTCAATTTCATTATCTAAATATTTAATGTATTTATCTTTCAAAGAAGTTATAAATAGCATTTTTGTCTGTGTTTTATTTAAGTAATTGAGTGTTTTATACAATTCACTTCCCGTCACATAAGGCATAAGTAAATCAGTTATGACTAAATCGGGCTGGTGTTTTAAAATTAATGATAAAGCTTCCATTGCATTGGTTGACTCAATAACCTTATGGCCTTTTTGATTTAAATAAAAGGAGAGTTTTTTAAGAACAAGTAAGTTGTCGTCAATTATTAAAATGTTCATGGCATCAAAACTTTAAGGGGTGTTTAGAGTATACGGTACTTAAAAATATTTTGTCGTAAATTTATCGATAAAACACCTTAAATAAGCGATTAATAAATGTTTTGTTTCTATAAAAATTTAATAATCAAAGCTTATTTTAATGCTTGGACTAAGTACTTTTGCTTGGCAGGACAGCACAGCTCCACTTGAAACTTCATCATCTGAGAGTGCAATGTTGTTTTCCATTTCAACTTTTCCATCTCCTATAAAGCATTTGCAAACACCACATACTCCACCTTGACATGAAAATGGAATATCGTGTCCTGCTGAAAGCCCCGCTTCCAATATGGATTCATTTTTCTTTACAACAAATTCTATTGTCTCTCCATTTAAAGTTGCTGTTGCAGAGCTCGAACCTTTTGATTTTTTGAGTGGTACTGACTTTTCTGTAGTTTTTGCTGTGAAAAGCTCGTAATGTATTTTAGATGAATTGAAATTAAATTTATTTTCCAGTAGGTCAATTATACTTAATGTCATTTCTTGCGGACCACAAATAAAAATTTCATCACATGAATGAGCCGGTGCAAATTTTTTGAAAAGTTTTTTAAGTTTTCTTCCCTCAAGCCTTCCACTGTGAAACCGACTTTCTCCTTTAGTTTTACTGTATATGTAATGAACATTCAGATTGTTATTAAACTGAGTAATCAGTTCGTCAATTTTATTTTTAAATATGGTTAATTCAGGTGATTTGTTTCCATAAAATAAGTTTACAGTACTGTTAGGTTCATCATTCAGAATGGTTTTCAAAATTGAAATAATAGGAGTTATTCCACTTCCGGCCGCAATTAAGGTGTAGGATTTTTGGTTTTGTTTATTGGTTTCAACAAAGAAGTTTCCGGCCGGTTTACCCAATTCAATGTGATCTCCAGTTTTTAGTTTTGTATTGGCGAACGTAGAAAATTTACCGTTTTGAATCTGTTTGACAACTACTTTTAATTTTCCCGATTTAGGTGTTGAACACAAAGAATATGATCTTCTTAATTCTTCACCATTTACAGTGTGTTTAAGTGTTAGGAATTGTCCTGACTTGAATGAAAATTCTTCAATAAGGTCAGAGGGCACCTCGAATTCTATGGATACAGATTCTGAGGTTTCTTTTTGAATACCTTTGATACGTAAGGAGTGGTGCATATTTATAATTTAATAAAAATCCTGACAAATGTAAAAAAGTAATTAGGTTTGTGGTACAGAATGTATCTATGGTTTATAAATTAATACAGTTTATATTAAGGATTTATCTTCCTGTTGTATTTAAGAGGCTTGAGTTTAGGGGGTTGGAGAATGTCCCTCAAGATAAACCAGTAATATTTGCTGTTAATCATCAAAATGCTTTTTTAGATGGGATTTTGGTAGCTTTAAAATTACGTCGTCCTGTTTTCTTTTTAACCCGGTCAGATGTTTTTAAAGGTAGGTGGGTTGTTAAAATTTTTAAAATACTTAATCTTGTTCCCATTTTTAGAAGGCAAGATGGAGCTGGAGACATAAAAACAAAAAACCGTGAAACATTCAAGTATTGTATCAAAGAGCTTGAAAAAAAGAAACCGATTTTAATCTTTCCAGAGGGTGAAAGCGAACCTATTCACCATCTTTTTGATTTGAAAAAAGGAGTTGCTCGTTTGGCCTTTGAGGCAGAGGCCAAAAATAATTTTAAACTTGGCTTGCATGTTGTCCCAGTAGTAATCAACTACGAAAATCATTTCGTTCCAGGTAAAAAAGTTTTTGTTAATTACCTTAAGCCAATTTTGATTTCTGAATACAAAAATTTATATGTTGAGAATCAAGTCCGTTCGATGTCTATTTTTTTAAAAAAATTACAGCAAGCGATGAGAGAGAGTGTAATCCATATTTCTGGTGATTATGTTAAATTTAAAAGGAGATATTGGAGAGGAATCATAAGACAATCTAGAAATGATAAAGAAATTATAGCAGCAATTAAGTCGATACCTCAAGATTCAACTCAATTTTCAAAAGAAGGCTATAAATGGCATCGAGAAAAATACAGATACAATAAACCAAGACCACTATTAAGTCGGGTTTTTTATTCTTTTATTTGTTTGCCTGGATTTTTCTTATTTCTTCCCACAATTTTCATCACAAAATTAATTTTAGCAAAAGTTAAAGATGAGTCCTTTTACCTTTCAATCACCGTTTTAAGTTGGTTGTTTTTTGGTTTGATACAAATTGCAATAATGGCTATTTACATATGGAACTACACGGATTGGGATATTTTTGTTAGCTCCTTACTTGTAATTTTCACCTTAGGTTATATTACGATACGTAATTTTTATAAGCCAATAAAGTCCAGATAATATCATATTGTTTTTTCTAATTCAGGAGCTTGTGAATTAATATAATTTGTAAACTTCCATATTTCTATGATTTCCTCAACGTTTACTTCATATGGTTCATAAAAAGTGTTAGTAGAGCAAAGAAGAAACGTTTTATTTTTCTTAAGTTGATTGTATAAAATTTTAAAGACAATACCTTCGTCTTTAGTAATAACAATATAGGGGTAGCCGTTTTTAATATAGTTCCAATTTTGAACGAATTCTCCTGTTACGAAACTTCCATCTGAAACGGGAGGCATAGAATCACCAGATATAGGGAAAGTTCTGTATTTGCGGTCTTTTGCCAAAAAAGGAAGTTGAAAAGTAGGTAGTACTTTAATGTATTCGGGGTCATAGAGCCCTTGAGTGTAACCAGCTTGTGCTTTTACAGGAACCAGCTCAATATTTTCCTCGTCCTGATGATTAACGGTTGTTGTCAATACCCTTAGTTTTCTTCCGCTTACGTCGACATTAAACCCATTTTCGAGGTTGGTAAGTCTTAATTCTGAAAATTCATGTAAATCTTCTTTTAAAAACACATCGATAGGAAGACTAAAATATTTTGATATTTTCATAAGTGTATCGAAGTTTGGCTCGGCGGCTTCGTTTTCATATGCACTCCAAGTGGAACGAGTTATTTGAAGTGTATTGGACACGTCTGCTTGGGATCGAGAACGTCTTTTTCTTAGTAATTTTAAATTTCTTCCGAAATAACTCATTGACAATTTTTTTGTCAGAAGATAAAAAGGATTTTAAGTATTTGCAAATGTTGGACCTCGAAATTAATTAATAACACTCATGGGTAATTAAAAAAAATTATGAAACAGTATCATTCAATTTTTTTAAGGTTTCAAAAGCTTCCTCTATTGATGATATTTTATTAAATGTAATTGTTAACTTTCCTTTGATTTCCTTCATTTTACATGTTGTTAAATTCTTTTGAACAAACAATAAAATCTTCCCAAATTTTTCCGTTTGAAAATAATTGCTCTCAGGATTTGAAATGAAATAGCCTCTGAGTATTCTGTTTTTTAAATACAGTTTTTCAAAACCAATTTTTTGAGCTAACCATTTTAAACGCATTATCGATATTAGTTCTTGAGTTTGATGTGGTAATTCGCCAAAACGATCTCTTAAATTCTTTGAAAAGATTTGAAGGTCTTCTTCTGTTTTTAAGTCGTTGAGTTGTTTATAAAGTCGTAATCTTTCATCGACAGCATTCACGTAGGTTGTAGGCATTAAAATTTCCATATCGGTTTCTATGACACAATCCTTAACAAAAATTCGATTTTCCTCTTTAAGTTCTTCTGCGTATAATTCTTTGAATTCTCCCTCCTTTAATTCTTGAATCGCCTCATCAAGTATTTTTTGATAGGTGTCATAGCCTATATCGGAGATAAAACCGGATTGCTCTGCTCCAAGCATATCTCCTGCTCCTCTAATATCCAGATCTCTCATTGCAATATTAAATCCACTACCCAAATCTCCAAATTCTTCAAGAGCTCTTAAGCGTTTTCTCGCTTCTGGTGTTAGAGTACTTTGTGGAGGGGCTACTAAATAACAAAATGCCTTTTTGTTTGATCGTCCAACCCTTCCTCTCATTTGATGCAAATCACTCAATCCGAAGTTTTGAGCTTGATTAATTATGATGGTATTTGCATTCGGAATATCTAATCCTGATTCAATAATAGTTGTAGCTACCAATACGTCAAAGTCACCATGCATAAAATCCATCATTATTGATTCTAATTTTTTTCCGTCCATTTGTCCATGACCGACTCGGATTTTTGCATTGGGAACCAATCTTTGAATAGTTCCTGCAACCTCTTTGATATTCTCGACACGATTATGTATAAAGTAAACTTGACCATTTCTTGCTAACTCATAGGATACAGCATCTCTTAAAACTTCTTCATTAAACCCGGTAACGGAAGTTTCCACTGGATAGCGATTAGGGGGGGGGGTATTGATTACGCTTAAGTCTCTTGCACCGAGAAGTGAGAACTGAAGTGTTCTTGGTATTGGAGTAGCTGTTAAAGTAAGAGTGTCTAAATTAGCCTTTAGAGTTTTGAGTTTGTCTTTTACCGATACTCCAAACTTTTGTTCTTCGTCAATAATTAATAGTCCTAAGTCATTATATTTAACATCTTTCCCTGCTAATCTGTGTGTTCCAATAATAATGTCAATTTTTCCTTCTTCTAATTTTTTTAAGGTATCCTTTTGTTGTTTTGTGCTTCTGAAACGATTGATGTAATCTACAGTGACGGGATAATCTTTTAATCGTTTTGAAAAGGTTTGATGGTGTTGAAATGCCAATATTGTAGTTGGAACCAAAACAGCGACTTGTTTTCCATCAACGGCGGCTTTAAAAGCGGCTCTGACAGCAATTTCTGTCTTTCCAAAACCAACATCCCCACAAATTAATCGGTCCATAGGGAAGGGTTTCTCCATATCTCTTTTAACGGCAGCTGTTGAGGTTACTTGATCGGGAGTGTCTTCGAAAATAAAAGATGCTTCAAGTTCTGTTTGCATATAAGAGTCTTCGCTGTAGGAAAAACCTGTTGTAGCTTTTCTTTTGGCGTAAAGCTTAATTAGATCGTAAGCTATTTTTTTAACTTTCTTTTTTGTATTCGCCTTTTTTGTTTTCCAAGTAGAAGTTCCAAGCTTATTCAACAATGGAATCTTACCCTCTTTTCCTGAATATTTCGCTATTCGATGAAGAGATTGGATTCCCACATATAGTACGTCTTTATCCTTGTATAGTAATCGAATAGATTCTGTTTTTTTTTCGCCTTGATTAATGATTTCTAAACCGTCAAACACTCCAATTCCATAATCAATATGGGTAACATAGTCTCCTTTCTGAAGTCCGGTTAGTTCTTTTATTGTCAAAGATTGATTGCTCTTTTTTAAAGAGTCCTTAATTCTAAATCGATGGTAGCGATCGAAAATCTGATGGTCCGTGTAAACGACCGTTTTTGTTGTTTGATCGATAAAACCTTCATGTAGTGTGAAATAACGAGGGGAAAACTTTATATTTTTACCAATTAATTGGCCTTCTAATTCGTAATCGTCTAGAATTTTTCTGATTCGGTCAATTTGTTTTGTGTTGTCGCTGATGATATTAATTTCGTATTTTTCGGCTGCCTTTTGTTTTAAATCTTCAATCAAAAGTTGAAAATTTTTGTTGAAGTTAGGTTGCCTCATTACGTCAAATTCTAAAACCTCAGAATTTTTATAAAAGTCTTTGCCTCCAAATTCAATAACTTTACTTTTTTCCAGACTTTTTATAAGTCCGTTTTTGTTAATGTATAATTCGTTTGGAGGGAGTTGTAATGTATTCTTTTTTATTTTACACCAAGCATCAATAGTTTTTTGATAATTATCTTCAACCTTATCCAGTGTAAACTGGACGTCTCTAATCCATATTACAGAGGAGGGACCAATATATTCTATGAGTGATATTTTCTCCTCTTGTACTACTATTTCTTTGATGTTTGGTACAATAGTTATATTGTTGTAGGATGCTTTTGAAAGTTGATCGGCAGGATCGAATGAGCGTATGCTATCGATTTCATCGCCGAAGAAATCTATTCTAAAAGGTTTATCGTAGGAGTATGACCAAACGTCCATTAAGCCACCGCGAACTGCAAATTGTCCGGGTTCAATTACAAATTGTTCTCTCGAAAATTCGTATTCAAAGAGTACTTCAATTAAAAAGTCCATTGACAGGGTGTCACCAACTTTAATGGTGTGACTGTTTTTTGAGAGTTCTTTTTTTGTGATTATTTTTTCATGTAATGCTTCAGGATAAGATATAATGAGCTTTTTCTTATTGTTATTTAGTTCAGAAAGCACTTCAGCTCTCTGCACAATGTTTGCGTTTTGAGTTCGACTTGCTTGATAAGGTTGAGTTGATGAAGATGGATAATAAAGAGCTTTAGTTTCTCCTAAAAGATTTTGAATATCATTATAAATGTATGCAGCGTCTTCTTTATCGTTAGCTATAATTAACTGACAAATTGCATTTTTGGCTTGCATGGAGGCCAGCAAAACGTTTAGGAATGAACCTTTATTTTCTTTTAAGACTAATTTTTCGTTTGTAATGAAGGAATCTTGTAAGACAGAAAACAGAGGATGTTTTTCAAATGTTACTAACCATTCTTTAGAGTTCATGCAACAAAATTACTTAAATTGAAAAGAATGTTGTTGTTGGAAACAAAACATTTAAATGAATCGTTGGTAAAGTTAAGTATGACTCGTATTTAATCCAGAAAAGAGCTTATTTGGTAGTTATTTAACGATTTTTGTTTATTATTCATTCAAAAAAATTTTGATGCTATTCCAAAAAGTATATTTTTGCGGAAAATTGGACATTATTTTACATTTAAAATTTTTATAAATATGTATTGGACGTTAGAGCTAGCAAATTACTTAACTGATGCACCTTGGCCTGCTACTAAGGATGAGTTAATTGATTATGCCATGAGATCTGGGGCTCCATTAGAGGTTACCGAAAACTTACAGGAGCTGGAGGAGGAAGTTGAGTCATTTGAAAGCATAGAAGAAATTTGGCCAGACTTCCCGACGAAAGAAGATTTTCTTTTTAATGAAGATGAATACTAAAGGTCTTTTAATCCCGCTCTAAAGCGGGATTTTTTATGCTCTAATCCATTCTAGACATAAGTTACCTTCTTCTACTTGCATTTCAAGCGTTTTTCCAAAAATTAAAGCTCTGTTGTCATTTATGTGTCCGGCTGGAAAATTGCTAAATATAGGGATGTTTAGGTCTTTACAAAGGTCAAATATAATCTCTTCAGAATTTTTACCAAATGGGGTGTTGCTATCTTTCATTTCGGTAAAACTCCCAATAATTAATCCTGATAAGTTTTTAAAGTATCCATTTCGTTTTAAGTTGTAAATCATTCTATCAACGTGATACATGTATTCGGATAAGTCTTCTATAAAAAGGATTTTACCATCTGTTTTAACTGAAGATATCGATCCGCAAAGACTATACAGAATAGAAAGGTTTCCGCCAATCAGCTGACCTCTTGCTTTTCCATTTTTGCACAGTTCTTTGGTTTTAGATTGAATTTGGTAGTTTAAGGTCCCTTTCATAAGGAGTTTCTTCAGTGAACTCAAAGATTTCGGAGTGTTTTTCTTAAAGAAAACCGGCATTGTTGCATGAATTGTGGGGATATTAAAGTTCGCATTGATGTGTGAGTGAAATACAGTAATATCGCTAAATCCAATTAACCATTTTGGTGATTTTAAAAATGAAGAAAAATTAATTTCGTCAATAATTCGAACGCAGCCATATCCCCCTCTCGCTGAAATAATTGCTTTTATTTCTTGATTGTCTAACATTTTTTGGATGTCAGCTCTTCGCTGTTCATCATCACCACTGAATTGATTGAGCTCGGAACCAATAGTGTTTCCAATTACAACATCCAGTCCCCAATTTTGAAAAATTTTAACAGCGGGCTGAATTTCTTCAATCGTAATTTTTTTTGCAAAAGCAACAATTCCAATTTTGTCGCCAGGGGTTAAAAAATCAGGAGTCATGAAATAAATATACAAAACGTAATTTTGTGAATGGAGTTAAATTTATGTTTAGATTATTGAAGCATCTATATTTGATGTTCTTTTTTTGGAACTAATAAACTTTTTGAATTTTATTATTCTTTAACGATTATTTTAGTTGTTTTATGAGGTACTCATAGGCAGATTGAAGCTCTTTTTTATTAAAAGTCTTACCTATTCTAATTACCCTTTTTTTAGTTTGAACAGCAATCATAGCTTTTTTGTAGGCCTTAGTATCTGATTGTACTTGATCAAATGCAGCGAAGGGCATAAAAGCACTAGATCGTTCAGTTTTATTTACAAAACCCTGTTGAATTACTTTAAGTTTTAAAACGTTTTTTTTATGAAATTTAAAATTGTCAGTAAGAAGTCTTTTTCTTTCTTTAATTTGGATGATATCATTTTCAATACTTAAAGTTGTTGAGTCCATTAACGTCCAAAGAGCAAAAAGTACAAAAAAAGGCAGAAAAAATATTGCGATTAGAATCCATCCTGGATTAATAAAGCATAAAGTTAGTAATGTTATAGTTGCAGCACATGAAATAAATTTAGTTGCTACTGCGTAGTGATAAATTTTCATTTTATTTTTTAAAGAGGGGGTTTATATTCTCTATATAATCCAAGATCTTTTCTTTTCCCAATTTCTTTTCAGAAGACGTGATAAAGTATGGAGGTAATTCCTCCCAATATTTGTAAAGCTCTTTCTCGTATGTCTTCACATTAAGGCTGAGTTCTTTTTGCTTTAGTTTATCTGTTTTAGTGAAAATTATTGAGAACGGAACTCCATTTTCTCCAAGGAAAATCATGAAATCAATATCTATTTTTTGAGGTTTTAATCTAGAGTCGATTAAGACAAAAGTATTTAGTAGGTTTTTACGATTAAGAATATAGCCTTTTATCATTTTACTCCATTCTTCTCTGGATTTTTTACTGACTTTAGCGTAGCCATAACCGGGTAAGTCACACAAATACCATTTTTCATTGATTAAAAAGTGATTAATTAGCTGTGTTTTTCCAGGAGTAGAAGATGTTTTAGCTAGTCCTTTTTTTTCACAAAGTGTATTTATTAAGGAGCTTTTTCCCACATTAGACCTACCAATAAAAGCATACTCAGGAAAATTGGGGGCTGGGCATTCTTTCCAGTGCGGTTTGCTAATTATGAATTTTGAAGACGTGATTTTCATGCCTTGAAGTTGATATTCAAAATACTGGCCAATTTAAAAGATAATTAACTCTTTCTGACGTTTTCCAACCATGGAGTCAAGATAGTGTTGAATTCAATGGGGTGTTCCATCATAGGGGCGTGACCGCATTTATCAATCCAGTATAAATCTGAATTTGGCATTAATCTATGGAAGTCTTCAGCAACTTCTGGAGGTGTAACTATGTCTTGTTTTCCCCAAATTAAGCATACTGGAATTTTAAAATTTGGCAAATCTTTTTCCATGTTATGTCGAATCGCACTCTTGGCAAGAGCGAGAATTTTAATCAATTTACTTCTATCGCCGATAATGCCTAAAACTTCATCTACTAATTCATCAGTTGCTAATGCGGGATCGTAAAATGTTTTAGCTGTTTTTTCACGAATATATTCTTTGTCTCCTTTTCTCGGGTATTGATTTCCAAACGCATTTTCATATAATCCAGAAGAACCTGTGAGAACCATTGAGTGCACTTTTTCTGGCCAATTTGCATAGTATACCAAAGAAACATGACCTCCGAGAGAATTACCCAAAAGAGTAACGTTTTCGTACCCTTTGTGGTCGATGAACTTTTTAACAAATTTTGCTAAAGATTTTACCCCGGTGGTTGCTATGGGCATATCATATAAAGGAAGCATTGGAATAACTACTTTGTAATTCCCTTTAAAATGCTCAAATAAATCTTTAAAGTTTGATAGAGCTCCAAATAAACCGTGCAAAAGCACAATAACTTCTCCTTCTCCTTCTTCTAAATATTTAAACTTACCGTCTTCTTTGATTTTATAATCCATATTTCCGTCAGTCGATATGAACAAATATAGTAAAAGGGTTGTGGGGTTCAAATTGTAAAAGAGAAAAATATAAATTCTGTTGGTTTAAGTGTTTTATAGCTCTATGTTTTTCATTCAAGAGTTTTAAACCGCTAATTAAGTGACATAACTTATTAACAAATAAATTCCTGCCCACTAATTCCCACGTATTAAGATTCTGCTCAAATAGCCGTAAAATATATTGTTTTTAGTTTATTTGAAACAAACTTTATGTATATTCGTTCTTAAGTTATCAACAAGGTGGTAAAAGGTGGTAAATCGTGGTGAAAAACTTCTTACATTTATAGTACCTGTAAAATGTTATGACAAATTTGATTGGAGAATATGAGTGCAAGATTGACGCGAAGGGACGACTTTTGGTTCCTTCTGGGTTGAGGAAGCAATTTTCTCCAGAAGCTGAAGGAAAATTGTTTGTCAAGCGAGGTATAGAGAATTGTTTGGAGTTGTATCAAAAACATGATTGGGAATCTGTTTCTGAGAAAGTAAGTAGTCTGAACCAGTTTGTTAAAAAGAACAGGGTATTTGCCCGTAAGTTCATCAGTGGTGCAACGCAATTAGAATTAGATAGTGTTGGGAGGATCAATCTCCCGAAAATTTTGTTGGATTATGCAGGTGTAAAAAAGACTTTGATTCTTTTTGCCTATGGCAACAAAATTGAGATTTGGGATAAAGCGGTGTACGATGCAGAGCTAGATATGAGTGATGATGATTTTGCTGGTCTTGCTGAGGAAGTTATGGGGGATTTTAACCTGGACGAGTAAATGCAATATCACAAATCTGTACTGTTAAAAGAAAGCATCGATGCACTTGAGGTTTCAAACGGGGGTGTTTATGTTGATACGACTTTCGGAGGAGGAGGGCATTCTAGAGAGATTTTAAGTAGGGTTCAAAATTGCTCTTTGTATTCTTTTGATCAAGATGAAGATGCACTGGAAAATGAATTGGATGATGAAAGGTTGACGTTAATTCATTCAAATTTCTCTGAATTGGAAAATTCATTAAAGCTTTATCGAGTTGATAAAGTTGATGGTGTTCTGGCTGATTTGGGCGTCTCTTCTCATCAGTTTGATTCTGAACAAAGAGGGTTCTCTATTCGGTTTGATGGTCCTTTGGATATGAGGATGGGGAAGGAGATTCAAAAAACAGCCTCTGATATTATTTGTGAGTATTCTTGGGAGGAATTGTCGGAAATGTTGAGAAGTTATTCCGACTTAAAAGGAACGGGAAGAATCGCCAGAAGAATAAAAGAAGTTAGTGAGTTAAGTCCGTTGCGAAGTACTTCGGAATTGGTTGAGGTTTTAAAAAAGATGGCTCCGGCCAATAAACATAATAAGTTTTTGGCTCAAGTTTTTCAGGCTTTTAGAATTGAGGTAAACGATGAGATGCAGGTTTTAAAGGATATGTTAAATCAAACTATAGATGTTTTGAAGCCTGGAGGTAAATTGGTTGTGATTTCTTACCATTCAATTGAAGATCGTTTAGTAAAAAACTTCATGAGGTCAGGAAGTTTTAATGGAGAAGAAGAAAAAGATTTTTTTGGCAATTCATTGTCACCATTTAATATGATTACAAGAAAGCCTATTGTTCCAAGTAGTTCTGAAATAGATGAAAACAATAGGGCCAGAAGTGCAAAATTAAGAGTAGCAAAAAAAGTTTGATTTGAAAGAGCGAATGAAAATAAAAAATATGTTTGGATTGAATGATAAGGTGTTTTTTAAAAACTTACCCTTTATCCTCTTTCTTTCATTATTGGGCTTTTTGTACATAACAAACTCTTACTCTTTTGACGAAACGGTTCGCGAAATGGATGCTATTAAGAACGAAATTAACGATCAAAACAATGAGTTTGTTATTACCAAGACTCAGGTTAGTATAAAAGGACAAAGAAACGAAGTGGTTAATAAAGTTGAGCAGTTGGGTTTAAAAGAGAGTAAGAAGCCGCCTTTTCAGTTGAAAAAAGAAAATAAAAAAATAGATAAATAATTGGATTCAAAAACAAACATACTAAAGAGAGTATATTTTTTCTTTTTTGGATTAGTAGCTTTTGGAGTGTTGATTCTATTGGCTACAATAAATATTCAGTTTCTAAAAACTGATAAGGTAGTCGAAAATGTTAAAACTACTACTGTTAAGAAGAGAACTTTTCCTGCAAAGAGAGGAGATCTTTATGCGAAAGACGGGAGTTTGCTGGCAACATCTTTAACCTATTATGAAGTTGGTTTGGATCTTACCTCTCCTGCTATAGTTGAAGATACATTAAATAAATACGTGAAGAGTTTATCAGATTCTTTAGAGGCTTTAACTGGTATAAAATCATCCAATGAATATTATAAGGATATTTTAGAAGCATACAAGGATTCTGTTCGATGGTATTTATTGAGTAGAGGTCTCAATTATCCTGATTTTCAAAAACTAAAAACGTTTCCTTTTATTAACCAGGGAAGATTAAAAAGTGGTTTGGCGTACAGGAAGTATACAAAAAGAAAAAAACCTTTTGGTGTTTTGGCCTCCAGGACCATTGGTTCCAGGGCTCCATTTGGTTTAGAGGGAGCATACGATGCATATCTCATGGGGGTAGACGGAGAGCAGTTGCAAAGAAGGAAGTCCAATGTTTGGGTTCCGGTAAATAACTCAAATATTAAGGAGTCGATAGATGGATCAGATGTCTATTCTACCATTGATATAAATATTCAAGAAGTGGCTGAAAATGCATTAAAAGATCAATTGTTTTATAATAAAGCAGATTATGGTTGTGCTGTAGTTATGGAGGTTGAAACGGGTAAAGTAAGAGCTATTGCCAATCTTTTGATCGATACGGCAACAGGAGAGTTTACAGAAGCTAGAAATTTCGCTGTTGCTGATGCTGAGGAGCCAGGTTCAACCATTAAGTTGGCAAGTTTTATGGCTGTTCTGGAAAAAAAACAGTTGGATTTAGATGATAAAAATATAAAAATTGGTAACGGAAAGTATAAAGTTTATGATAGAGTCGTAAAGGACTCTCATGTTACAAATTCAAAGCTCTCTGCTCGTGAGGTTTTTGAAAGATCTTCGAATGTTGGAACCGTTAAACTGGTAGAAAAATATTACAAAAAGAATCCTGAGGAATATATTGAAAGATTATACAGTTTTGGTCTGTTGGATAAGTTAAATCTTGATATAATAGGTGAGGCAGATCCAATGATAAAATCTCCTTCCGATGAGGATTGGTATGGTACAACGCTTGCCTGGACTTCTCATGGCTATGAGTCTAAGCTAACGCCTTTACAGATACTTGCTTTTTATAATTCGGTTGCGAATAACGGGAAATTAGTAAAACCTATTTTTATTGAGAAGATTATTAATCAAGACAAGAAGGAAACTTTGTTTAGTCCTCACATCATAAAATCTTCAATTTGCTCTAAAGAATCTATTGAAAAACTTCAAGGCTTATTGGAGGGCGTTGTCTCCAATGGAACGGCTAAAAGACCATTCAAAGGTTCCCTTTATAAAGTAGCAGGCAAAACGGGAACAGCTGTTACAAATTACAGTGATTCGGGAATAAAAAAGAAAAAATACAGAAGCTCTTTTGTGGGGTATTTTCCCGCAGATAATCCGAGATATTCTTGTATTGTTGTTGTTACAAACCCAAGAGAAAATGGTATTTATGGAAGTAGTACAGCAGCCCCGGTTTTTCGAAAAATATCAGACCGAGTTTTTGCTCTAGATAAAGAATTGAGAACAGAATTGGCATCAAAAAATACTTCGGTAGATGTAAGGTCAAAAAATGGTCGAGAAAACGAAATAGTAACTGTTGCAGAAAATCTTAATATGGTAACTGATGCAGGAGAATCTAATAAATATGTGTCGGCAAAAATCATAAAAAATAAAATGCGAGTAAAACCTTTGAAAGAAGCAATTGAAAATGTTCCAAATGTAAAGGGTTTAACGGCAAAAGATGCCTTGTATATTTTGGAGGGAAAGGGCTTAAAAGTGATAATTTCTGGTAAGGGAAGAGTTTTGAAACAAAGTTTACCCCCTGGAAGCAAAGTAATAAAAGGAAAACCTATAGAAATCATATTAGGATAATGAAGTTACTGTCCGACATATTATATAAATCTGGTATTGAGGAGGTTATTGGAGACATTAGTCGTTCAATTGACTCAATATGTTTTGATTCGCGTAAAGTAACCAGTAATTCTTTATTTATTGCCACTAGAGGAACTCATGTTGATGGACATGAATTCATAAATTCAGCCATAGATAATGGGGCTGTTACTGTTATTTGTGAAAAATTTCCAAGTCAAATTTCAAGTCAAATCACTTACGTTAAGGTAAAAGATTCTTCTTATGCACTTGGTGTAGTTGCCTCTAATTTTTATGGAAACCCTTCTGATAAACTTAAACTAATAGGTGTAACGGGTACAAATGGTAAAACTACCGTAGTAACCTTGTTGTACTTGCTGTATTCTCAATTGGGAAAAAAAGCAGGTCTTTTGTCCACAGTTCGAAATAAGATAATATCGGAAACTATTCCCTCTACACATACTACACCTGATGCCATAGCAATCAATCAACTTTTAGCACAAATGGTGGAAAAAGGGTGCACATATTGTTTTATGGAGGTCAGTTCACATTCCATACAACAAAATCGAATATCTGGTTTGGATTTTGACTTGGCTCTGTTTACTAATCTGACGCATGACCATCTGGATTATCATAAAACTTTTGAAGCTTACATAAATGCAAAAAAACAATTTTTCGATGGACTTTCATCAGGTTCCATAGCGCTTACTAATGCTGATGAGCGGCATGGAAACACAATGGTTTTAAATACAAAAGCCGTAGTGAAAAAGTATGGGTTGAAGGCTATGGCAGATTATAAGTGTAGATTAGTAGAAAATTCTTTTGAAGGTCTTCAGCTCAACATTGATGGACAAGATGTTTGGACAAGATTAGTGGGCTCTTTTAATGCATACAATTTACTCGCGGTATACTCAGCTGCATTGGAGCTTGATGAAGATAAAATAGCTGTTCTAACAGCTCTGAGTAGTTTATCGGCTGTTGAGGGAAGATTTCAACATTTTAGATCAAGTAATGGTGTAATTGCAATTGTTGATTATGCTCACACACCTGATGCACTTAAAAAAGTATTAAATACGATTAAAGATATACGCTCAGGAAATGAACAATTAATTACGGTTGTGGGCTGTGGGGGAGATAGAGATAGAGAAAAAAGACCTCTTATGGCTCGAATAGCAGCTAATTTGAGTGATCGTGTTTTTGCTACCTCAGACAATCCAAGATCGGAAAATCCCGAAACAATAATCAAAGAAATGAAAACAGGATTGGATCCTGTTGAGTTGGCTAAAATTTTATCTATTTCTGATAGAGCTGAAGCCATAAAAACAGCTTGTACCCTTGCTCAACCTGGCGACATTGTTTTGGTAGCAGGCAAGGGTCATGAGAAATATCAAGAAATAAATGGGGTTAAGCATCCATTTGATGATGTTGAAATGTTAGAAAATTCATTTAAAATATTGAAAAAGTAATGTTGTACTACGTATTTGAATATTTAAACGATCTAAATTTTCCTGGTGCAGGGGCGTTTCAGTACATTACAACAAGAGCTGCATCTGCCATAATATTGTCTCTAATCATATCAATGATTTTTGGGAAAAAAATTATTAAGATGTTGCATCGTTTGCAGGTTGGTGAAACAGTTAGAGATTTGGGATTAGAAGGCCAGGTTGAGAAAACAGGGACGCCAACAATGGGAGGACTTTTAATTCTTGGAGCAATCCTCATACCAACCTTACTTTTTGCAAAGCTGGATAATATATACATATTAATGCTTTTACTATCAACGGTTTGGTTAGGACTTATTGGTTTTTTAGATGATTACATAAAAGTATTTAAAAAGAATAAAGAAGGTTTAAAAGGGAAGATGAAAATTGTTGGTCAAGTTGGCATAGGTATAATTGTTGGCGCAACTCTTTTTTTTAGTGATGAGGTGACAATAGCTGAAGAGTCTCCAAATTCACCCAATCCAACAGTAACTGTTGATGGAAAGATAATAAAGAACACAATCTGGGAAGAAAGTAAATCTTTATCGACAACAATTCCGTTTTTTAAAGACAATGAACTTGATTATGGTTATGCTGTTGAATTATTTGGGTTAGATGCTGAAAAATGGGGTTGGTTAGTTTTTATACCAATTGTAATTATAATTATTACTGCAGTTTCGAATGGAGCTAATTTAACTGACGGTATCGATGGTCTTGCAACAGGTACTTCTGCAATAATAGGGGTTGCACTTGGAGTTTTGGCTTATGTTTCAGGAAACGCTTTTTTTGCAGATTATTTGAACATAATGTATATTCCAGATTCTGGAGAGCTCGTAGTTTTTATGGGAGCTTTTGTTGGAGCATGTATTGGATTTTTGTGGTACAACGCTTATCCCGCTCAAGTCTTTATGGGAGATACAGGGAGTTTAGCCTTAGGAGGAATTATAGGAACATTTGCAATTGCAATACGAAAAGAGTTGTTAATTCCGGTCTTATGTGGAATTTTTTTAGTGGAGAATTTAAGTGTAATTCTTCAGGTTGCTTATTTCAAATACACAAAAAACAAATTTGGTGTTGGTAAAAGGGTTTTTAAAATGGCGCCTTTACATCATCATTATCAAAAATTAGGATATCATGAAGCTAAAATTGTGGGAAGGTTCTGGATAGTGGGGATTTTACTGGCAATTTTTGCTATTGCAACGTTAAAGTTAAGATAAAACTTGAGTCAAAAATTAGTCATATTAGGTGCAGGAGAGAGTGGAGTTGGAGCTGCTGTCTTGGGAAAACAAAAACAGTACGATGTTTTTGTTTCAGATATCGGCGCTATTGACCCTAACTATAAGAGAATACTTATTGATGAAGGAATATTTTTCGAGGAGGGTGTGCACACAGAAAAGGAGATATTTAATGCTGATGTTGTTGTAAAGAGTCCAGGAATACCAGATTCGATTTCTTTAATTAAGGATTTGATGGAGAAAGGTGTTCAGGTTGTTTCTGAAATAGAATTTGCAAGTTGGTTCACAAATGCAACATTAATTGGGATTACTGGAAGTAATGGGAAAACTACAACAACATCCTTAATGCATCATATTCTTAAATGTTCTGGATTAAATGTTGGTATAGCGGGTAATATTGGAAAAAGCTTTGCCATGCAGATAGCGAAATGTAACTATGATTTTTATGTTTTGGAATTAAGTAGTTTTCAATTGGATGGTATTGACAAATTAAAATTAGATGTTTCAGTTTTATTGAACATTACTCCCGATCATTTGGATCGTTATAATAATAGTTTTGAACAGTATACTAATTCGAAATTTCAAATTATAAGAAATTCTGATAAAAACTCTGTTTTTGTATACAATGGAGATGATCCTACTATTGTGCAGAAAATTAAGCATTTAAACTTAAAAGTCAATTCCTATTCGTTTACAAAAGAACCTATAAAAAATAAAGGTGCAGGTATCGAAAATGAAAGTATATGTATAGATATCAACAATCCAATGAGGATATCTGGGGATGACATTTCCTTGAAGGGCAAACATAATTCATATAATATTATGGCATCTGCTATAGTTGCATGTTTGTTCGATTTGTCTGAGAATGCTATTGTATCAGCAATAAAAAGCTTTCAGCCTATTGAGCACAGAATGGAACGAGTTATGAAAATAAATGGCGTAGAATATATTAATGATTCAAAAGCAACAAATGTTGATAGTGCTTTCTACGCGCTAGAAAGCATTCAAAATAAAGTGATTTGGATAGCTGGAGGTATTGATAAAGGAAACGATTATACCAAATTGGTTCCTTTGGTTAAATCTAAAGTCAAAGGCATGGTATGTCTGGGAAAAGACAATAAAAAATTACACGACACCTTTAAAGATCTTGTAGAACAAATAGCCGACGCATCTAGTGCAAATGAAGCAGTAGAGAAAGCTTCAGCAATGGCCAAGGATGGTTATACTGTATTGCTTTCTCCTGCATGTGCAAGCTTTGATTTGTTCAAAAATTATCAAGATAGAGGAGAAAAATTTAAACAAGGAATAATTAAACTAAACCAATAAATTTAATTAAATCATGACAAAGGGCAATTTTGAATTTCAGAGTAAGTTAAGCGTTGGTGATACAATGGCTGAAAACTTAAAAGAAAATGTTGAAAACTTAAGAAAGGATAGCTTAAGAGAAAAATTTAGTGACTTCGAGAATGTTGAACATCGCTTGGAATTTGTTGCTAATGTGCACGGTATTGAGTACATTAATGACTCAAAAGCCACCAATGTAAATTCCACTTGGTATGCTTTGGAAAGAATGAAAAGGCAAACCGTTTGGATTGTTGGAGGCGTTGATAAAACAATTGATTATTCATCACTTCAAGAATTATCTAAGGAAAAAGTTAGAGCGATTGTGTATATTGGTACCAACAAATCTAAAATATTTGAAAACTTTTTGGATAAGGTTGATATGATTGTAGACGCTGGATCAATGGAAGAAGCTGTGCAAATGGCATATTATATAGCAGATAAAGGAGAAACAGTTTTGTTGTCACCAGCTTCTGCGAGTTTTAATATGTTTGAGAATTTGGAGGAAAGAGGCAATGCCTTTAAACAAGCTGTTAGAAGCTTATAATTAATTGTTGCTATGGAAGAAGTAAAACCCGATAAAAGTAGAGAGGTAAAACTCCTTGTTACTATTATTGCTTCTAGTGTGCTTTTGTTCTTGATTTTTAGTATTGTTTGGGTGATAAAAAGAGTCAAGGAAGGAGTATCCTAAATTAATGCAGGAGATTTACAATAAGATATATGGCGATAAAGTCATTTGGGGTGTAATTATATCCCTCGCTTTGTTGTCGATTCCAATTGTTTATGTTGGTACGGAACAGTTGGCTTTATTAAGAGGAGGAAACTTTTTTTATTTCGTTATAAAACACGCAATAATTTTATTAAGCGCCTTTGTCATTGCTTACCAAGTTTCTAAAATCAATCATGGTTATCTCTCCAGAGTTTCTATTATTTTAATGGTTTTTACCATTCCACTTCTTTTATATACAATGTTTGCAGGCCATAATGTTGATGATGCCTCCAGGTGGATTAAAATTCCTTTTATAGGATTAAGTTTTCAGACATCAGATTTTGCCAAAATTTCATTAACAATTTATGTAGCAAGAGTTCTTAGTAGGAAACAAGGAGAACTTCATAGTTTTAAGGTTGTGTTGAAACACTTATTTATTCCTATTGTTTTTGTTTGTGCATTGATTGTAAAGAGTGATTTTTCAACCGCATTTTTAATTTTGGGGGGTTGTTTTATTATATTGTTTTTTGGAGGTGTTAAAATGAGCCATTTTGGAATTATATTATTGATTCTTATTCTTTGTTTTACAATAATATTACTTACAGTGCCAGAATTTCTTCAAAGACTACTTACTTGGGTGAACAGATTGAAGGCATACAGTGATCCTCTTCATCCGGGAAATTACCAAAAAAATTTAGCGGAAGCTTCGATTTATGATGGTGGTGCTCTTGGGTTATGGTTTGATATATTTCCTGGCAAATATGGTCAGCCACCTCAGGCAGCGTCGGATTTTATTTATGCTACAATTTTGAGAAACTATGGAATAATAGGAGGTGCGTTTACCATTTTAATGTATCTAGTCTTATTTTTTAGAAGTATTAAAATAGCTCGAAAATGCAATAAACTTTTCTCCGTTCTATTAGTAATTGGTCTTTCTTCTGGACTAATCATTCAAGCATTTAGTAATATGGCAGTTGCAGTTGGGATTTTTCCCGTAACGGGACAACCTTTACCAATGGTAAGTATGGGAGGTACATCTTTATGGTTTACTGCAATATCAATTGGAATAATTTTGAGTGTAAGTCGAGAAATAAGTAGCGGTAATAACGATGAAGAAATCGCCAAAAGTAATAATTAGTGGTGGCGGAACAGGAGGACATATTTTTCCTGCTGTAGCCATAGCAAATGCAATTAAACTAAAATATCCCGATGCAAATATCCTTTTTGTTGGTGCAAAAGGCAAAATGGAAATGGAAAAAGTCCCCAAAGCGGGATACCCTATTGAAGGCCTTTGGATTAGTGGTATTCAACGAAAACTGACAATTTCCAACCTGTCTTTTCCTTTCAAACTCATTTCAAGTTTATGGAAATCTCGAAATATAATTAAACGCTTTAATCCTGATTTATGTATAGGCGTTGGAGGGTTTGCAAGTGGACCACTTTTAAAGGCTGCTACATGGGCAGGAATTCCAACATTGATTCACGAATCGAACTCTTATCCGGGGATTACTAATAAATTATTGGGTAAAAATGTTAATACAGTTTGTGTTGCTTTTCAAGGAATGGAAAAGTTCTTCCCAAAGGCTAAAAAACTGGTAATTACAGGTAACCCTGTTCGTCAAGAAATTTTGAATTTGGATGGTAAAAAAGAAAAAGGTTTGCGTGATTTTGGTTTGGAAGCAGATAAGCCTGTTGTTTTGTCAATAGGAGGAAGTCAAGGAGCCAGAAGTATTAATCAAGCTTTGGATGATGATTTAGAAAAATTTGTGGAAAAAGGGTATCAATTGTTATGGCAAACAGGTAAGTTTTATAAAACAAAATCTCAAGATAGAGTTGACAAAATCGGGAGTAATTTAATTCACCCTCATGAGTTTATTTATACTATGGACTTGGCCTATTCAGTTGCTGATGTAGTTGTTTCCAGATCTGGCGCAATGTCCGTTACTGAATTGAGTTTAGTTGGAAAGCCTTGTGTGCTTGTCCCTTTTCCTTTTGCTGCTGAAGACCACCAAACTGCAAATGCAATGGCGTTAGTTAATAATAATGCTGGGGTTTTAGTTAAGGATTCTGAAGTTAAAAATAAACTTTTTCAAGCCGTAGACAGTCTTCTCTCTGATGAAGAAAAAAGAAGAACCTTAAAACGAAATATTGAGAAGTTAAAAATTGAAAATGCTGCTGATTTAATAATGGCAGAAGTAAATAAACTTTTGGAAAATTGACAATAAAAAAAAACATATACTTTATTGGTGTTGGCGGTATAGGAATGAGTGCTCTTGCTCGTTATTTTCTGGCATTGGGTTGTAAGGTTTCCGGTTACGATAAAACAGAAACTGCACTTACAAAAAAATTGGAAAATGAGGGAGTAAAAATTCATTACGAAGACAATGTTTCGCTAATTGATAAGGAATTCTTGTCCTTGGAAAATACGTTGGTAATTTTGACACCTGCGGTTCCCAAGAATCATTCTGAGTGGAATTTTTTTAAACGATCAGGTTTTGAAATTTTAAAAAGAGCCCAAGTATTAGGTAAAATTACTGAATCAAATAAAAGTATTGGTGTTGCAGGTACTCATGGAAAAACTACAATATCAAGTATGATATCTCATATTTTTAAATTTTGCAACGTTCCTTTTACTGCATTTTTAGGGGGTATTTCTAAGGATTTAGGAAGTAATTATTATCATGATTTAAATAGTCAAATTACAGTTGTAGAGGCCGATGAGTATGATCGGTCATTTTTAGAATTAAAACCCACTTTTGCAACAGTTTCTGCAATTGATGCAGATCATTTGGATATTTATGGTACAAAGGAAGAAATGCAAAAAGCTTTCAGACAGTATTTGGATCAAAATTTACAGAAACAAGGAGTAGCAATCATCCACAGTTCGTTAACTGAAGTTTTAGGCAAAAAGTATAAAACGTATTCAATTGATGATGAATCAGCAGATTATTATGCTGCTAATTTTAGGGTAGAAAATGCTGATTTTTTTGGAGATTTTAAATGGTCGGGCGGTGAAATAAAAGACGTCAAAATTGGTTTGCCGGGAATACATAACATGGAAAATGCTTTGCTGGCTTTTGGAATTGCCTTAGAAAACGGAATTGAACCTGTTAAAATTAAGGAGGCAATAGGCAATTATAGTGGTGTTGAAAGGAGATTTGACGTTCATATAAAATCAGATAATTTAATTTACATTGATGACTATGCTCATCACCCTGAAGAGATAAAAAAGCTTGTAACTTCTGTTCGAAAAATGTACCCTGAAAAAAATATTTTAGGTGTTTTTCAACCGCATTTGTTCTCTCGTACTCAAGATTTCGCAGATGAATTTGCAAGGAGTTTAGAGTTGTTGGATGAATTGTTGCTTTTAGATATTTATCCAGCTCGCGAGTTACCGATTCCTGGGGTCAATTCCAGAATGCTTTTTGATCGAATTAACATGAATTCAAAAACGCTTTGTTCAAAAAAACAGCTTACACACTATGTTGGTGTATCTAAATGTGACGTAGTTTTAACTATAGGTGCTGGAGATATCGGTGCTGAAGTTGAAAATTTGAAAGAATTCTTGTTGAAACACTAACAAATAAAGCGTTCTAATGGACAATCGTATCAAGAACATAATGGGCTTTTTACTGATTTCAGCCTTTCTTGTTTTTGTATCGTTTACAAAAAATGAGCAGGGTAAAAGATCAGTCAAAAGCGTTTTTGTTTCTATTGATGCAACGAAAGGGGATGCTTTCATGGACAAGGATGATGTTATTGATTTAGTTTATTCAAGGTACGACACCTTGTTGGGGAAATCTTTTCACTCTCTGTGCTTGAATGGAATTGAAAATTTATTAAAAAGTCAATCTTCAGTAAAGAGTGCTGAGGTGTATGTTGAACAAAACGGTAGTGTAAAGTTAGATGTCGAATTAAGAAAAGTAATAGCCCGAATAAAACCAGATTCAACCCCTGGATTTTACATTGATGAGGAGGGCTTTTCAATGACATGGCAAACAAAATACTCACCGCGTGTATTAACAATAACGGGGCATCTAGCCAAGTACAACAGATATTTGAAAGATACTATGGTTGATGAGGATATTGCTACTCATTTTAAATTGGTAAATGATGTTTACGAATTTGCTAAATATGTAAATAAAAACTCTTTTTGGAAGGCCCAAATTGGGCAGGTTTACATAAATAAAAATGGAGATGCTGTTCTAATTCCCTTAATTGGAAATGAGGAATTTGTATTTGGAGAGCTTACAAATTACAAAGATAAATTTGATAAAATTAATAGGTATTATGATGAAATTGCCCCGAAATTAGGTTGGAACAAGTACAAAGAGGTGAATGTGAAGTATGATCGGCAAATAGTTTGCAAATAAAGAAATTAGGATGAGTAATTCAGGAAAAAAAGATATAGTTGTAGGGTTAGATATTGGAACTACCAAGATTGTTTGTATGGTAGGAAGCAAAAATGAATTTGGGAAAATTGAAATTCTTGGGATGGGTAAGTCTGAGTCTGTAGGGGTTTCTAGAGGAGTAGTTTCCAATATCGATAAAACGGTAGAGAGTATTAAAACAGCAGTTGCTGAGGCGGAGGCACAATCCGGGGTAAATATTCGCGTTGTAAATGTGGGTATTGCGGGTCAGCATATTAAGAGTCTACAACATAGAGGAGAAAAGATACGTCATACGGGTGAAGATGAAATAGACCAGAAGGATATTGACGGTCTAATTGATGATATGTACAAGTTGGTAACGCTTCCTGGTGAGGAAATAATCCATGTTCTTCCTCAAGAGTATATTGTTGATAATGAACAGGGTATAAAAGAACCTATTGGGATGGCCGGGACGCGATTGGAGGCTAATTTTCATATTATAACGGGTCAAATTACTGCTGCTAAAAACATACACAAATGCGTTGAAAAGGCAGGACTTCAAGTTGCCGAATTAATTTTGGAACCTTTAGCTTCCTCAGAAGCCGTTTTAAGTGATGAAGAGAAAGAAGCAGGGATTGCTCTTGTTGATATTGGAGGAGGAACAACTGATATAGCTATTTTTCAGGATCAGATTATTCGACATACTGCAGTCATTCCTTTTGGTGGTAATATAGTGACAGAGGATATTAAGGAGGGTTGTACTATCATTAAATCTCAAGCTGAGTTATTAAAAGTAAAGTTTGGTTCGGCATTAGCCAATGAAAATCAAGAAAACGAAATAGTGAGTATTCCCGGATTAAGGGGAAGATCTCCAAAAGAAATCTCGGTTAAAAATTTAGCTCATATTATCCAGGCTAGATTGGAGGAAATTATTGAAAACGTATATTTTGAAATAAAAAATTCAGGCTTCGAAAAAAAATTAATAGGAGGTATTGTAATTACAGGGGGAGGCTCTCAGCTCAAACACATTTGTCAGCTTGTAGAGTACATGACGGGAATGGATACAAGAATTGGTTATCCAAACGAACACCTGGCAAGTGGTAATTCTGATGAAATTACGAGTCCTGTATTTGCAACAGGTGTAGGATTAGTCATAAAAGGATTAGAAAAAAGAACAATAAATCCAGTAACGGGTCATTCTGAAAAAGAAAAAGGAAACTTTTTTGATGTTATATTAAAGCCGGTTAGTGATTTTTTTAAAGATGATTCAGAATAAAAATATTAAAACCAACCAATGTTATGATGCAATTTGAAATTGAAAACTCAGAAAGCTCCATCATCAAGGTATTTGGTGTAGGGGGAGGTGGTTCCAACGCGGTTAACCACATGTATAATGCCGGTATTAAAGGTGTTGACTTTTTTATATGTAATACTGACGAGCAGTCACTTGAAATGAGTCCTGTTCCTAATAAAATTCAATTAGGACTTAACTTGACAGGTGGTCGAGGAGCAGGTTCAATTGCTGAAGTAGGAAAAAATGCAGCAATTGAAAATATTGATGAAATAAAGGAAATCCTGGAAAAGGATACTAAAATGCTTTTCATCACAGCTGGAATGGGAGGAGGAACCGGAACCGGTGCAGCTCCGATTATTGCCAGACTGGCTAAAGAGTTGGGTATTTTGACCGTAGCAATAGTGACCTATCCCTTTGGATTTGAAGGAAGAAAAAGGTCGAATCAAGCCGATAATGGACTTGAGGAATTGCGTGACTCTGTCGATACATGTGTAATTATTTGTAACGATAAACTGAGAGAGATATATGGAAACCTTTCTCTTTCCGATGCATTTGCAAAAGCAGACGATATACTAACTACCGCTGCGAAAGGAATTGCAGAAATTATAACTCGAACAGGGTATATAAATGTCGATTTTGAAGATGTAAGAACTGTAATGACTGACAGTGGAGTTGCGATAATGGGATCATCATTAGCCTCCGGAGAAAATAGAGCAATTAAGGCAGCACAAGAAGCTTTAGAGTCTCCCTTATTAAACGACAATAATATTGAGGGAGCAAATTACATTTTATTAAATATCACATCGGGCAATAATGAAGTGATGATGGACGAGATTTCTCAAATCACGGATTATATTCAAGATGAAGCTGGATTATCTGCTGATATAATTTGGGGTACAGGACGAGATGAGGATTTGGGTGATAATATCTCTATTACACTAATCGCTACAGGTTTTGAAGCCAATAAATCAATAGGGGGTATTCAAACAGAGAGAAAAAAGGAAAAGGTTGTTCATGATTTAAAATTGGATGATTCTGTTGTTTCGAAAACAACTGATGTTAAAAATACAATGCAAAGTCAAGAGAATTCACTTGAGCCTGAATTAAAGACACAAGAAACTCCAAAAGCCGAGCAAATTAAAATGGAATTGGATGTTCCGGTTGTTGAAAAAGATGGAGATACGATGCAAAATATAAATTCAACGCATATTGAAACTACTCAAAATGCTGTTTCTGAACCTGCATCTTCACCAAAGATAGTTCATAATTTATATGAGGAATCTGATTTGGAGCAATCCTATGAAGAAGTCTCTAAAAGTGATTTAAATTATGAAGGAACTAAGTTTGATTTTACAACTAAACAAGAAGATTCTAATGAGGGTTCTAATTTCGAACCTAGTTTTAATGAAGTTACTAATTCAGAAGATACAACTTTTATTCATGAAATAAAGTCTTCTCCAGAACAAGCCAACACTACATTTGCAGATGAGTTAGATGCTGAAGAGAGGTTGAAAAGATCTCAAGAGAGGTTAATGAAGTTGAATCACTTGACTTCAAAATTAAAATCTCCTTCAAGTATAAGTGATTTGGAGGATGAACCGGCATATATAAGAAAAAAAGTTAAGCTTGATAATGTCGAGCATTCATCTGAAAATAAAACTTCGAGATTTACACTTGGGGACGATGGAGACAATAATCCAGAAATTCGTCCAAATAATTCTTTTTTGCACGATAACGTCGATTAATTTAGGACTTACATAACATTTTGGTTAAATCGCCCCTACGTATTGTAGGGGCTTTTTATTTAATTATGAATAAAACTAACACAATGATTCTGAATAAAAACTTTAAACTCTTTCGAAAAATTATAAACTTACACCTATTTTAGAAAAAAACAATGCAATGAAATATACGGCTTTGGTGTACGGGGGATTTTCAGGCGAGTCTGAAATTTCAAAAAAAAGTGCAAAAGAAATATTTAATTCTTTTGACTCCACAATCAATCATCCTGTTTTGGTTCGGATAGTAAATAAAAATTGGATTGCCGAGTATAATGGGGAAGAATATTCGATTGATAAAAACGATTTTTCATTTTATGTAAATGGAGAAAAAATACAATTTAGTTCTGTTTTTAATATTATACATGGGACTCCAGGGGAAGATGGTAAATTAGCTGGTTATTTCGATTTACTCGGTATCCCTTATAATTCATCGGATCTTTTATCAAGTGCACTGACGTTTAATAAGAACTGGTGTAATCGATTTTTGAGTACGTATGACATTACTGTTCCAAAGTCCGTTGTTTTTTATAAAGATGAAGATAACTCAGCGCTTTATTCTAAGCTTGATTATCCATGTTTTGTAAAACCGAACAATGGAGGTTCATCAATAGGAACTCATAAAGTCGCAAATGAAAAGGATTTGAAAACTGCCTTGCAGGATGCTTTTCATCATGATACAGAAGTCATCGTTGAGGAATTTATTGAAGGAAGAGAGTTTTCGGTCGGAATTATTAAGCACGAAGATAAAGAGAAGGTAATGCCAATAACGGAAATAATAGTAAATTCAGAGTTTTTTGATTTTAATCAAAAATATTCTGAACAGGGCGCGAAGGAAATAACTCCTGCAGATTTATCCGAAGAGAAAACCTTGGAATGTCAGAATATTGTTCGAAAAGTATTCAAGCTTTTACGACTTAACAAAGTGGCAAGAATCGATTTTATTTTGAACAAAGACATCTTTTATTTAATCGAGGTAAATACAATTCCTGGAATGAGTTCAAGAAGTATTCTCCCTAAGCAAGCAGAATATGAAAAAATTAGCTTTAAAGATTTAATAGGTATTTTATCTTAAAATAAAAGTTGGACTTGCATATTTCCGGTGTGTACGGCCTTAATAGTCTCTGAATTCCTTCCCTCATAATTCAAACTGATTTGAAAATTATTTTTAAATGAGCGTTGATAACTTGCTCTCCAAGTGTAATTTGTTCCTATTTGAAATCCTTCTAAAAGTTCAAAAAGTAATGGTGAGTTATTCGCTTGTGACCCATCAAATACGGTAGAAATGTAATCTGTGCCAAGGGTCATTCTGCCTTTAGAAATTAGGTTGTAAGTTATTTCAATTCCTATTTTTTTAAATTCTGCTTTTCCTCCTCCAAAAACATTATTGTTCGTTTTATCCTTAAATGCGGTAACGATTGAACTTCGAAAGCTTGAACCTTTTTGGTATGTAAATTTAGGTTCTACTACGTAACTTTTAATTTCGTAATTGTTGTCCTCAGAAAGCTCAGATAATCGTGATTTTGTAATTAACTCCACTTTATTTCTGAACGTGAATTTTTTTGCAATATTCCATCTTAGGTCTATAGAGTTGGAAGTCAGTGATCTGCCTTCAAAACCAGATATTAAAAGAGTTTTATTTTGATTTGTACGTATTGTATAATTCATCCCGATTATTGGGTTAGATCGATTGAAATATATAGTGTTTCTAATTGAGGATGAAGTAGAAATTAAATTTGTGTCGTTTATTCCATTTTGAAAAGGAATTTGAATTCTTTTTTTTTGGCTCTTAGAAGTTTTTGTATTTAATTTCATTAAAAACTGATTATTGAAACGAGTAATGAGTTTATTAATTTTCTTATCCCTTTTTAGATATCGAGCAGGATTGATGTTTAAGGATTGATTAAATTCGTTATTGTACGTTTTTATGAGATCGGAAGTTGGTAAGGATACTTTTATGTAATTATTTTGATCTTGAAAATCAGAAACCACAAATTCAGTGAAATCTTGGATAGAATCGTTGTTAAAATCAATCCATGCATAATTTCCCTGTCCTGGATTAACTTCTACGAATTGAAATTGTCTTTTAATTTCGCTTCCTGAAGCAGTTTCAAAAAACGAAGATGAATTTATCAACCCCTTTAGAAGCTTAAATTTATAATCAAATCGATTCAATAGTGTGTTTTCAGGTTTTTCATTTACTAAATCATTATTGTCAATAGATAATTCTCGGAATACAGAATTCCAAAGAAATTTTGTTCCTTTCTTATTGAGATAAATAAATTTAGTACCAGCATTATTGGCTGTAGTAACTTTATTCATCACATTATTTAGTGGTAGGTAGTCTATTCTTTGATTACCATTAAAGCTTAGGTTAATTGAATTTGATTTTTTTAAATTCAATTCTGAACCGTAAACGGTGTATCGGAATGAGTTGGATTCAAGAGTGTCGACATTTGAATTATTGACTAAATTATACTCCTCTTCTTCCCATATTTTCAAACTTATACTATTATTGAGTCTATATTTATAGGTTACCAAATGTCTTAAAAATTGACTTTTCTGAGTATTACCCTCTGATTGCAAATAACTACCCTTTCCATTTAAAGTTCCTTTTTTTCCAATTTTACTATTGAGATCAACAGCAGACTTAAAACCATAATATTCATTTTGTCTGTTAATGTATGATAAATCGATACCAAAAACCCTTTTATTTAAATAGATTTTATTCCATTTTAAGCTCAATATTTGTTCGGTATTTTGGGGAGTCGAAGAGCTTAAATTGAAATCTCTATTGAACTCTACAGATCTGAAACGTTCTATTGATCTGAAATTTTTATTAATGAGTTGATAGCTAAATTCAGTATTGAAAATCCGAGTTTTTGGGGACTCTTTGGTATTTTCCTCATTTAATTTTTTAATTTTTTGATTTTTTAAAGTGGTTTTTAAAGCAATTCCCTGATTGTCCTTTTTGTGTTTTTTCGAAAAAAGATTTTGATTTCTTTTACTAAAAGCAGATTCGAAAAAAAAGGTTGAGTTTTTATGTTTGTAGCTTGATCCAATTGTAAGCATTTGATTTTGTTTGGGAGCAATTAGTTGATTTATGGGTTCATAACTCCCTTGCATAGTTCCGTTTAATGGTGGTATCCATTCATATACACGGCCATTAATATTGGAACTGGAGAGGGTATAGTTTCCATTTCCTTGACCAACATTACTAAATCCTAAACTATAAATGGCACTATCGGGATTATTACTGTATTGATAGTAAGTATAGTTGATGGAATCAATTATTGTATCGGACTTTTTATACAATATTTGATTAGAATTATATTCAACAGTATCAATTCGAGGTGACACGGCAAACTGTAAACTATCACCAACATCACTTAACAGCTGAATCTGATCGTTCGACAAGGACTGGTTTAGCTGCTGAAATTTCATGTCTTGTTCGGTGTAAAAGTTAATGAAAAATTTACCTTTTTGATTGGAAATTTCATTTCGTGAAGTAAAAAGAGATCTCCCGTAATTTTGATCTGAATATTGGAACTCTACAATGATTCTTTTGTCTTTTGTTATGATTTGGTTGGTAGTAAAAGTAATTTCTGCTGAGTTATAATCGATGACATAGTCACCGTCCATTCCTCTGGATAATAATTTACCGTCAATATAAACTCGTTCTGTACCTGAAAGAATAATTATAAACCGTTCATTTTCTGCACCAAAAAGTTGATATGGACCCTGATTCCCTTCAATTCCAAGAATACTTTGTCGATTGAATTTTCCACGCGACAATGCAACATCTGATTTTGTTGATAAAACAGCCGATTTTTTAAAAAGTTTGGAAGTGTATTTTCCAGAATAACTTATACCCTGAGCTTTTTTATTGAATTTCAGAAAAACATCATTTGATTCTTTTGTTTGAAAATCTCCTGCAATAAGTCGGTGGTCATCTTTTGAGAATTGAATGAATACTTTATCAAAGTCCTGAAGAGTTTGAGTGTTTCCCTGAGGTTGAATAGGTATATTATTATCGGTTACTGAGGCTAAAATCTCTATGCCTTGAAACGTACCCGCAAGTTTCAAGTTCATATTAGAATTTACAGATAAATCTCTTGTATTACCTATGTTAATTCCTCTTGAGATACTTCCACTTTTTTGTAATGAATTTGATCCGAAAAGGTCTTCTCTATTAAGCGTTTTAGGAGTATAGTAATAAGGGTTTTTGGTTAGTATTTTTTTTCTGCCGTTTTCATTTTGATTCTTCAAGCTTCTGTTTTGTACAGTGGAAGTAAAATTCAATGGATAGGATTTGTAACGAACAAAGATAGAATCGGTGTTTTTTTGTTTAAAAAGAATATATCCTTTAAAATAATTTATGCGATAATAACTACTGTCCATATTGATGTAAAAGCTTCCTGGGATAATTGATAAAGAATCAATTTGTACAGAGTCAAGAACTGGAATTTTTTTTGTGGTAAAGTTGCTGAAATTCTTTTGAGAATATCCCAGATATGAGATCATAATCAATCCTAAAATAGAGCAGTATTTAATCCGGTTATAAAAGTTCAAAACCCTTTATTCGTAATAACGAAAATACGATATCAAAATTTTATTCTTCCATGGTTTATTAAGGAATTGCACAGAATACTGTTAGTAATAAACAACTTTGACAAAATCTTGGCAGTAATTTTGCCGTTACATTTGTAAAAGAGGGATGCCTTATGAAAAATATAGTTAAGATTTTAATCGTTGGAGGAATTTTGGGAACATCAATTTCAAGTTGTGTTCCTAAACGAAAATTAGATGATGTTACTGCAAATTATAACGCAGAAAAAGCAAAGTCTCAAGAATTACATTCTAAAAATGTACAGTTGGAGTCTGCAAATAGTGAACTTGAAAATAAAATGGTTGATATGGATAAACGTATGTCAGCGCTGCAAAATGACACCTCAGTTCAAGGAACATCTCTACGCCAGTTAACAACCAATTATGATCAATTGGACAAAACTTACAGAGAATTACTTGCCTTAAAGGATTTGAATAAGAAGAAAGCAGAAGAGTTGGTGATGAGATATATGCAAGAGATTGAGAATACAAGAAGCACTCTTCAAGTAAAGGAAGATAAACTTAACGATGCAGAAAGATCTCTGGCAGAGAAAGAAGCCAATTTAAAGCAAAAAACAAAAGAGCTTAATCAGGCAATGGCTGATATTGAACAGAGAGCAAAAAGGATTGCTGAATTACAATCGGAAATAACAAGAAGAGATTCATTAGCGAAAGCTTTAGAGGATAAAATTAGAAAAGCTCTTTTTGGACTAGAAGATGAAGGGATTACAATGGAAATGAGAAATGGAAAAGTATACATTTCACTGGATAATGAACTGTTGTTTAAACCAGGTAGCTATAAGGCTGATGAAAAAGGAAAACAAGCACTTAAGAAACTAGCGAAAGCCTTAAAGGGAAATAACGATATTAATATCACTGTTGAGGGTCATACTGATACGGACAAATATCATGGAGGACCTCAATTAAAAGACAATTGGGACTTAAGTGTAATGAGAGGTACAGAAATTGTAAAAGTGTTAGAAAGTTTTAAAGTAGATCCTAAGCGATTAACAGCTAGTGGAAAAGGACAGCATTCTCCATTAGATCCTGCTAAAACTTCAGAAGCTAAAAAGAAAAACAGAAGAACAGATATCGTATTAACGCCGAGGTTGGACGTATTTGAAGAAATATTAAAGAATTAAAATTCTCTTTCTACAAGGTTGGTTTCCAACCCTGATTTTGCTAAGTGAAGTGGTGCGTGAGCACCACTTCTTTCTTTTAATATACTTTAAGAATTTTCCATTTTTTACTGTTAAACTCAATACAATCTCCAGTTTTTTTGTTTTGAAGAGCTTTTCCTATCGGAGAAACTAAAGAAACAATCATAACTTCTTGTTCATTTATAACTAAATTTCCGAATGGAATCGAAATGTATAGCCATCCATAATTAGTTTGGATCAATGAGCCTAAAGTAATGTGTGTGTCTTTTTTTTGAAGATTAATTTTACCTGAAAGTTTTTTGAGTACAAAAAGTTGATCTAATTGTCGGTTTAATTTTTCCTCTTCAATGTGCATCATGGCTCTAGATGTATTATGCTTATCTCCAGCCGTAGATTCAGATGCTGTTTTTAAACTTTCTTTTTGGATTTTAAGCGCTCGCTGAACATTTTCTATTCTGACATCAAGCTGTTTAGTCATTTTTTCGTGAATGACCTCTTTTTTCATAATCATAAAAAAATAATAAATGATTATTTAACTTCAATAGGACTTTGTTGAAAATCTCCTCTTAACAATCGGTATTTTTTTCTTGCTTCAAATGCATAATAACTGTCCTGATGCTTCACTATAATTTCTTCAAAGCAAAGTAAAGCCTTATCGGGGTTTTTAAGAATTTTATTATAAATTATTCCCATTTCATATAGTGCATCATCTTTTAATAAATCATCATAATCTATCGCTTTTTGATATCGATCGATTGCATCTGCCCATCTTTTATTTTTGGCATGTATTTTTGCTTGCATAAAATATACATCATCCAGAAGAGTTAAATTATCTGGGAATTGATTTAATATACTGTCGTAATAGACATAGGCCAAAGAGTCATTGTTTTGATAGTAATATAAATCTGCTTTAGCATATAATTTTAGCGGGGCTGTTGCTGTGTCCAAAGCTAAATTATCAGAAATTAGAATAGAAAGCTGCATTGCATCATTTGCAATTAATTTCGTTGTACTTGCTTTAAGTACATCCAGTTGTGTTTTCGCCCATTCAAAATCACCTCCATAAAAGTAAGTTTTAGCTGCTTTTAGTTTGGCCTCATGTCCAATAATATCTTCGCTAAAATCATGATTTACTTGACCATACAATAACGCGGCCTCCCAAATGTTGTCTTCTTTAACATAAATATCTGCCAATGTTATTTTACATTTTGCCAATTCTGTATTTTTAGCTCTCGATTGCTTTAAAGCTGTTTTTAATTCTTCTTTAGCTTTTTCAGTTTCGTTATAATTAAATGCGAGTAAGAGAGCATAACCTCGTATTAAGTCCATTGTATAGTTGTTTCTACCAAGTTCTTCCAATGCGCTTTCATAATTTTTTTTCAACGAATTAATGTCTTCTGATGTTGAGTTGGGGTCTTCCTTAATTTTTTTATTTAAGACCTCAACCGTTTTCATCCTTGCTGTTCTGTAGAAATAAGAATCATCCTTTTTATCTAAAAGGTATTTGTATGCTTTTAGTGCTACATCATAAGCTTTATTTTGAACAAAGATTTCGGCAATTTTTATAATTCTATTTCCAAATTCTTGGTTTCTTTTGTCAAGTGCGACAGCATGAGTTAAAGCTGAAGAAAATTTCTTTTCTTGTAGAAAAAACCAAATTAATAGTTCCGTGTAGCTGCTTTGAGAGGGATGTTTTTGTACAAACTCTAAGAGAACTTCTTTAAAAACACGTCTTTTTTTTCCATTTGAATCATCATAAAAGTAAGTAGATAAAGCTCCTTTTACCGATTCTATGTAGTCTTCTCCAAATTCCAGAACACCGATTAAGGATTTAGAGACATAAGTTAAGTTTCCTTTCGCTTCATATACTTTTGCAAGCTCAAAGGCAAAAGGATAGTCTCCGTTTATGAGTTTTGAACCCCTTTTGTAAGCTTTAATTGCATAATCGTATTTTCCTTTCTGATAAAATTTATTTCCGACGGATAAAATGGAGTTTACATTACCGACCATCGATTTCAGTGTTTGATCATATACTTGTAAGGCCTTAGTTTGTTTACCCCAAGCTTCTAAAACATATCCATGGTCAATCCCTAATTCAATTCTACCCGGATGTTTTTTTATGTGATTTTTAGTTAGTTTTTCTGCTTCTTTGAAACGCTCTAAAAAAATGAATGATTGCAACAAAGGTTCATAATACTCTTTTTTTTGCTCTTTTTTGTAAAGACTTTTGTAAAGTATGATTGCTTTTTCATATTGCTTTTCAGCAAAGTATTGGTAGGCTATTTTTTCATTTTGAGATTGGCTAAATCCAAATATTGTTATGAGTGAGAAACAAATTGTGAATGTCCACTTATACATTATGTTAAATTACGTTGTAAAATTTAAACTTCAAATTAATTTTTGTAACGATAAATTTTAAAAATTATTACCGTCGGATTTTATAAATATGTTGAAGTTTATACCTATTTATCATTGGTTTAAATTTCAATCAAATTTTGGTTTGTCCTCTTTTGAACTAATCAGTTTTCGAGAAAGAGAAAAAACGAATTACATCTTATTAAAAAGTTATTTTTCTCGATTAGTAGTTTAAGATTGGACCTAACCATTTTTCTATGTATTCAATAGTTTCTCCCTTTCTTTGTGCATAATCCTCTACTTGATCTTTTTCTATTTTACCGATCCCAAAATATTTTGAATCAGGATGAGCAAAATACCATCCTGAAACTGATGCTGTTGGATACATCGCCATACTTTCTGTCAAGGAAACTCCAGTTAATTCCTCGGCATTTAAAAGCTTGAAAAGTGTAGGTTTTTCTAAATGGTCTGGACAAGCTGGATATCCTGGTGCCGGTCGAATTCCCTTATATGATTCTTTAATTAAATCTTCATTTTCAAAATTCTCTTCGGCTGCATACCCCCAAATTTCTTTTCTTACTTTTTCATGCATTAACTCAGTGAAAGCCTCTGCGCATCGATCTGCTAATGCTTTTAACATAATCGAATTGTAATCGTCGTGATCAGATTCAAACCTTTCAATATGTTTTTCAATCCCAATTCCGGCCGTTACTACAAATCCTCCGATGTAATCTTTTACTCCCGATTCTTTTGGAGCAATAAAATCTACTAGTGAATGATTTGGTAATCCTTCCTTTTTCTTCTGTTGTTGGCGAATGGTAAAGAATTTTTCGGCTACTTCATTTCTGGATTCATTTGTATAAACCTCAATATCTTCCTCTACTGAATTTGCAGGCCAAATTCCTACAACAGCTTTATTGCATATCCATTTTTCTGCGATAATATCATCGAGCATTTTTAGTGCATCTATCAGTAGTTTTTTAGCCTCTTTTCCTACGATTTTGTCTTCTAAAATATTCGGATATCTACCATGCAAATCCCATGTTTGAAAGAAGGGGGTCCAATCAATGTATTTCTTTATTTCTTCTAAAGAGATGTCATCAAACAACTTTACTCCAATGAAATTTGGAGTTTTCACCTCATATTGGTTCCATTCCGTTTTCTGTCTATTTGCTTTTGCTTTTTTCCATGAAACTTTTTCTTTTGACGCTCTTCTTTTTTTATGATGTTCTCGCATTCTTGAATATTCGCTTTGAATATCCTTTATATATTCATTTTTTTCTTTCCCAAGCAAGTTACTTGCTACTGTAACAGATCTTGAGGCATCCAATACGTAAACGGTTTGTCCTCCTTTATAGTGTTCTTCAATTTTAACTGCAGTATGGATTTTGGAAGTAGTCGCTCCACCAATTAATAAAGGAATATTCATACCACTTTTCTCCATTTCTTTAGCTACGGTAATCATTTCATCTAAAGATGGAGTAATTAATCCACTCAAACCTATTATGTCAACATTATGTTCTATGGCTGCTTCAATAATTTTATCGGGAGGTACCATTACTCCAATGTCGATGATTTCGTAACCATTACAACCCAATACAACACCTACTATGTTTTTTCCGATATCGTGAACATCACCTTTTACCGTGGCTAGTAAAATTTTACCTGCTGAACTTCCTTCTTCTTTTTCATCCTCTAAAAAGGGTAAAAGATAGGCAACAGCTTTTTTCATTACCCTTGCTGATTTAACAACTTGAGGTAAAAACATTTTTCCCGATCCAAATAAGTCCCCAACTACATTCATTCCATCCATCAGAGGCCCTTCAATAACGTGAAGAGGTTTTTCGTGCGATAGCCTTGCCTCTTCTACATCTTCATCTATGTAGTCGGTAATTCCTTTGACGAGAGAATGTTCCAACCTTTTTGCAACCGATTCTTCACGCCACTTAGTATCCGTTTTTTTCTCTTTTGCTGTCTCTACTACCGTTTCAGCAAATTCTAAAAGTTTTTCAGTAGCATCGTCTTTTCTATCAAGAAGAACATCCTCCACTTTTTCCAATAAATCTTTAGGAATGTCATCATAAACTTCTAACATTGCTGGATTTACAATTCCCATATCCATACCTTCTTTAATGGCATGATATAAAAAAGCTGAATGCATAGCTTCTCGAACGGGATTATTACCCCTAAAAGAAAAAGATACATTGGATACCCCTCCGCTAACATGTGCTCCCGGTAGATTCTCTCTCACCCAGCGAGTTGCCTGTATAAAATCAATAGCATTTTTTCTATGTTCTTCAATTCCTGTAGCGACAGGAAAAACGTTCAAATCAAAAATAATATCTTGGGGAGAAAAATTCACTTTGGGTCCAGTAAGAATGGAATAGCTTCTTTCAACAATTTCTATTCTTCTTTCATACGTGTCTGCTTGTCCAACTTCATCAAATGCCATGACAATTGTTGCTGCACCAAACCTTTTAATTTTTTTTGCTTGTTCAATAAACTCTTCCTCTCCGCCTTTTAAGGAAATTGAATTTACAATTGATTTTCCTTGAACACATTTTAATCCTGCTTCAATTATTTCCCATTTAGAAGAGTCAATCATTATTGGAACTCTTGCAATATCGGGCTCGGCAGCAATTAGATTTAAGAATTTGGTCATAGATGAAACACCATCAATCATTCCCTCATCCATATTGATATCGATTACTTGAGCACCATTTTCAACTTGATCTCGAGCAATAGAAAGAGCCTCATCAAAAAGTTCTTCTTTGATGAGACGCAAAAATTTTCTTGAACCGGTAACATTTGTTCGTTCACCTACATTAACAAAATTAAGTTCAGGAGTAACAACCAAAGGTTCTAAACCACTCAACCGCATAAAGGGAAGATCATTCCATTTGTATTCATATTGACCCTGATAGTCAGGATGTAAACTCATTGTTCTTGTATTTTTCTCGGTTTGTATTTTTCGGACAAAACTACCATTTCCTTAATATGTTCAGGAGTGGTTCCGCAACATCCTCCAATAATATTGATAATATTATTTTCTAGATACTCTTTAATCTGACTTGACATATCTTCAGGAGTCTCGTCGTATTCACCAAATTCATTTGGTAAGCCTGCATTTGGATGAGCACTAACATAAAATTCAGTGTTTTTTGATATGACTTCTAGGTAGGGTTTCATCATTTTAGCCCCAAGTGCACAATTAAATCCAACAGATAATAGGTTTAAATGAGAAACGGATGTTAAAAAGGCCTCAGCTGTTTGTCCACTGAGGGTTCTTCCTGATGCATCGGTAATTGTCCCGGAAACCATTATGGGAAGATCTATATTTTTTTCCTCAAAAATTTCATCGATAGCATACAAACAGGCTTTGGCATTTAATGTGTCAAAAATGGTCTCAACCAATAAAATATCAACACCACCATCGATTAAAGCTGAAGTTTGTTCTTTATAGGCCGTCACCATTTCATCCCAGGTAATAGCTCTAAACCCTGGGTCATTTACATCTGGAGAAATTGATAATGTACGGTTTGTTGGCCCTATTGCACCTGCTACGTATCTTGGTTTATTGGGTGTTTTTAGAGTGTATTCATCAGCGATTTCTTTGGCAACCCTAGCGGAATGAAAATTAATATCATATACCGCTTCTTCCAATGCATAATCTGCTTGAGCTATGGTTGTTCCAGAAAACGTATTAGTTTCTAAAATATCTGCACCGGCTTCCAGGTATTGAGCGTGTATCTCCTTTAAAACGTCAGGCCGTACTATAGCCAATAGATCGTTGTTGCCTTTAAGAGGATGCGAGTGATTTTTGAATCTTTCGCCTCTAAAATCTTCTTCTTCTAATTTATAGGTTTGAATTAATGAACCCATGGCGCCATCAAGCACGAGAATTCTTTTTTTCAGTATGTCTTTTATTTTTGGTTTAACCATTATTTTTTTTATTGTAACAATAAACCTATCGGAAAAATGAGATTAAATAAGAGAGTGATTTTTGACCTACAATTGTTTTCATTTTATCTTTCCCATTGGGTTTTGGGTTGGACGTAGCACCTTCCAAATCTTGGATTTGCCAAGGTTTCATAGGGCCATTCCCTTCACCTTTTATGATAAGCGATTAAAAAGAACTTTGGAATTTACGAATTTACGAAATTCTTTAATCCTGCTCTAATTTTCCCTTTAAAACCAAGCAAAACAATTGCAATTAAAAGAAGATAGGGTGGAATCATAAGAAAAAGTATGCCTGAATTGAGTCCATTGGCCCATCCACCATCATTTTCTTCGGCTATTGCTTTACATTGTGAGCACATTGCAAAAGCAGATTGCGAAAATAAAAAACCCACTAAAAATAAGACCAAAGATCTAAACATATTGCAAAGATACGAATTTGTATAATGAAGGTCAATTACTTGCCGTAATATGGAGAAAGCATCAAATAAACTATTGGGCCCGTTAAAGCCACATATAGCCATACAGGGTAAGCCCATTTAACCAGCTTTTTATGACCTGAAACATCTCCTATAAATGCTCTGTAATATGAAAATAAAATAAAGGGTAATGAAATTCCCGATAAGACAATGTGAGTTGAAAGTATGAAGTAGTATAAACCAACCAAATCTCCTTCATATGATGTTTCCTTATTGGTAATGTGGTAAAGAACATAACTCAACAAAAAGAAAACAGATAAAATCATAGCGAATGTATTCAACCGCATATGCATGGTTACATTTTTTCGTTTAATCATGATAAATGAAACGATTAATGTAACAAAACATGAAAAGTTAATTATTGCATTTACTGCAGGTAAAGCTTTTGTGAATTCTGGTGCTTCATTGGGCCTTGGGAAATCTTTTGACCCCATTAATGTAACCAATAAAAAAACAACACCAGTGAATAACCATATTGCTATTTTTACGCCTCTTTTTTGATTGAATTTATCGGGGTTGTTTATTGTTTCACTAGCCATTTTATGTCTTCAATTAAATTATTAACTTCAGTAGTGTCTGTTCCATCATACAGTCCTCTTATTCTGTTTTTTTTGTCTACAAGTACCAAAAATTCACTGTGTACAAACGGAATGGGCTGAGAGGTATCTTTTATTGCAGTTAATTGATAAGTTGCCGCCTGCCTGTATATTTTTTGAGCTTCACCTGTTACAAAGTCCCAATTACTAAGGTCGGCACCCATTTTCTGAGCATAATCTAATAATACATCAGTGGTGTCGTATTCAGGATTAACGGTATGAGAAAGTATAGAAAAGTTTATTCCATTCAATTTCCTTTGAACACGACTTAACTGATTTGTCATAACCGGACAAATTGTTTGACATGTTGTGAAAAAGAAATCGGTAACATAAACCTGGTTTTTATACTTATCAAGAGTTATTATTTGGTTGTTTTGATTTACAAATTTAAAATCAGATACAGTGTAATCAATTTCCTCTCCTGACTCATTGATTTGTTTCGGACCATAAACGGGAAGAGGTTGTTTGGGTGAACTACATGCGACAATTATTAAAAGTAGAAGACTACTTTTTAATTTGTTTGATATCCAGTTTCCTTGGAACATACTGATTGTTTAGTAATTTGAACATTTTTGGAATATCTCTCGCCTTCTTAGCATCGTTAATTGGACAATATGCTCTAATGTGTTCTTCTTTATCAACCAGTACATAATCGTAGATATTTGTACTGTCGTTTAGAGATAATTTTAAATTATTCTTTATTTCTGAAAATTGTTTTTTAGATGCGTGCGCTAAATACCATTTATCAGAAATCGATGCAACATATTCGTTAGGAGATTCTTTCCATTTTGTCATTTCAGGATCGTCTTCGAAAACAGATATAACTTTGATGTTGTTTGCTCTCTTAATTATTTTGCTTCCTATGTATAAAACGTGTTTTTCCCATTCTTTCGAATTTCCTTTGTGAAAGAGAGTAATCATATATAATGTTGAATCTTCATGACTGAAGTGAATTGTGTCTCCAGTAAAGGTTGGAAGAGAAAATTCTGGTATTGTATAGTAGGGAGGAGGGTTTTTATATTTCAATTGAACAAATTTCCCTTCAAGATTCATTATGGGTAGAGTTCCCAGACCTTTAGAGTAATATATTAAGGCCATTGCAATGAGAAATGGAACTATAAACAGTCCTACATACAATATTCTGTTCCTAGGAGACCATGTTTTTTTTTCTCCCATAACTTCATTTATTAATTGAGAGGAAAGTTGGAATCACTTACCGCCAAGGCCTCTGTTACTGAAATGAAAATAAGATAGAGAACAAAAACTATGTAAGGAACTAAAACGGTTAATTTCATACCTTTTCTTTCATGACCAAGGTGCATGAACTCCATAACAATGTAGCCTGCTTTAATAAGAGTTAATACAATATATCCATATTTAATCATTGCCCAGGCCCAATCAGAAACGTTTGGATTACTTCTTGAAAACAGTATTCCAACAATTACTTCAACCGCAGTTATGATTGTTAGAAGAATAGTTACTTTAACAATATTCTTTCTTATTTTTCTTCCTTCTTCTTCAGAGTGCTGTGCTCCCAAAGAATATTCTTTTATATCGTCTCTTTCCATGAGATATATTAATTTTCTTTTTTATAATAGGTAATAGAAAGTAAATACAAATACCCAAACCAAATCTACAAAGTGCCAATAAAGACCAACTTTTTCGACCATTTCGTAATGACCACGTCTCTCGTAAGTTCCTCCGATTGAGTTGATTAATATTATTATGTTAATTACCACACCGGAGAATACGTGAAATCCGTGAAAACCAGTCACACAGAAGAAAAATTGAGCATACTGAGGCGGACCATACCCATCGAGTCCATAAGGGTTGGATGTAAGTGTTGCGTTGTCTCCCCAAGTACTTAATAATCCGTCTGTTCCAGCAATGAAAGTTGACCACTCCCATACCTGAGAACCTAAGAAAATAAAACCACCAATGATTGTAGCAATCATCCATTTCACTACTCCTGCTTTATCGTTTCTGTGTCCGGCTTCAACAGCAAGAACCATTGTTACAGAGGATATGATTAAGACAAATGTCATAAATGCCACATAGGCAAGTGGGAAGTTTCCGTGGACAAGTGGAATGTGAAAGAAAACTTGATCAGAAACGGGCCAGTCTGGATATACATATCTAAACCATCCCAAAGAAACAATAAACGCACCGAATGTTAATGCATCAGAAATTAAGAAGAGCCACATCATTAATTTACCATAGCTCATACTGAAAGGAGAACGTCCTCCTTCCCAAAGTTCTTTAGCTGGAATCGCTTTACTTACCTCTCCTGCCATTTTCTAAGATTTAAATTTTTCTCAATTAGCCTACAAAATATAATAGGAGCAACAAAGATAACCACAAAAAATCTAAAAAGTGCCAATAAATTGAACTAACTTGAATTCCAACGATATCATTTTCGTTGTATTTTTTTAGTAAACTCTTGATTGTCACTACAATTAGAGAAATTATCCCTCCGAGAAGATGGACGAGATGTAAGCCGGTTAACATGTACATCCAGCTGCTTGCAACGTTATCAGCTCCAACACTGGGATAAAGTGGGATTGAATTGTATTCATCTCTTTTGTCGTAAAAAACACCGTCTACGTATTTAAGCTCATTATCATTCATAAAAACAGTGTAATCTACTCCGTATTCAACATCTTTGTTGTTGATTAATCCATCAATTTTTACGGCATCGCTTAAATACATTCCTTTCGATTTCATATACTTCCATCCGTCTCTCTGAAATTTCACAAACAATAAGCCAAGAATTAGTGTAATTATCATAAAGACAGGAAGCAGTTGAAATTTTCCTTTTTTTGCAAATCTTAAGGCAATAAAGAATGTAATACTACTTAAAATTATTATTCCTGTACTGATGAAAAATTCTTCTGGGACGTTAATGGAAACCCATACAGGACCTGTTTTTGCGATGTAATAACCACTTGACAAACCTAGAAAGAGCATAATCATTGAACCTATGGCCAAATAGATCATATTTTTATTTGTCTTCTTTTTAATTTCTAATCTTTCTTCTTTTGAAATACTACTTCTCATAACTTAATAAAATTGATCGGTTAAAAATGTAATAAGTACTAGCGGTAGATATATAAAAGAGGCGAACATTAATTTTGTCGCCCATTTTTCATTCAAAGTTTTCATTAACATAAAGGCAGGATATAACATTATTATGCCCAGAGATAAAACTATTATACTGGAAATAAAACCTGCAACGCCAATTTGTGAATGACAGGGAAGCATTGCTATAGGTATCATAAACAATGTATACAATAGAATTTGAAATGCACTTTTGAAGTCCTTTCCACCAGGCGAAGGTAAAAGTTGAAAACCTCCTTTTTTATAATCATCATGACATTTCCAGGCTATAGCCCAAAAGTGCGGGAATTGCCACATAAATTGAATGCAGAAAACAGATAGAGCAGCTGGTGAAATGGCTATTTTATCAGACGCTTCGAATGCAGTCCAACCAATCAAAGGAGGTGCAGCTCCTGGAAAAGCACCTATAAAAACGGCCCATGGTGTTTTTTGCTTCATGGGCGTATAAATAAAGGAGTATATTGCCAAACTTGATAAACCTAAAATTCCTGTAAGAGGGTTGAGTTTAAACCACAAAATCAGAGTGCCTAAAACACCTGAAATCAAAGTTATTGACCATGCAGTTTTTAAAGACATTCTTTTTGTTGGTAAAGGCCGGTTTTGCGTTCTAGACATTAATTTATCCAGGTCTTTTTCAAAGATTTGATTGAAACCGTTTGAACTTATTGTAACCAACATTCCTCCGAAACATAACCAAATTACAGAATACCAATCAATATCATGGTTTCTGTATTTAACAGCTGTTATGTAAGTTATGAACGCAGAAAAGACGACTAAAAGAGCAAGACGAAGTTTGACAAACTCTTTTAAATCATAAGCTAAACTGTAATTTTTATCTTTTATTATGCTTTCCAAAACAAATAGAATATACTACAAAGATAGGCCATTTCAAATCAATCAAAAAGCATTATTTATCGAGGTTCTCTATCGCATTCCTGCGGTTGCATACCCACCGAGAACAAAAATCATTTTAATTTGAGGAATTTTTCTCTTATTCAATGATTTATAGTACCACTGTAAATGCAATCCACCCCATTTGTAGGCTTTTGAATAGAGTTGCTTTTTATTTTCAGATTCCAGTTTCTTAAGTATTTTTTTTGCAAAACTATGATAATCAAGAGGTTCAATCTCTTTTCTAACCGGATTAACTTCACTTTTCCTTGGTTTTTTACCATAGAATAATTTGAATTCAGATTTTTTGTTGTTTTTGCTGTAAAAGTATTCAGATTTTCCATCATAATCCAACGCTTCATATTCTCCTACAATAGGAACAACTAAACCGCCATCAAACCCCTCGTTTTTTGTTTTAATATACAATGAACGATTAATTTTTCTTTCGATGGAGGAAGGGTTTGAAAAACGTTTCAATTCTAATTTGTCTTGAAATTCCAATGATACTTTGTTCAAAGCTGAGTTGAAGCGAAGGGAGTCAAGTCCCTTTTTTCTTCTTTTATCGTTGACCAATTGAAAAACAGTCTTGTTCAATAAAATATTGTCGAAGGATCTTACACTGATTTTTTTGGATTTAGCATTTGAGTAGTTTGTTTTTGTTTGACTTTTTATTCTTTTATTAATTTCATCATTATCGAATGTTGCCAGGGAAAAAAGAATTAAAATAGAAAGAATAGATTTTATCATTTTGCTTTAACTTTTTCAAATTTTACTTTGTTGTTTATTCCCCATAAACCTGAATACAAGGTGTCGTTTAAAACTGTGCTAATTTTATAAATTCCCCTTTCTTTAATGATTTCTTTTGGATTGGACCAAAAATTATATCCCTTTGATACATTCGAAACAAGAACTTTTTGAGGGTGAAACCTTTTTCCATTTATGTAATAAATTGGTTTTTTAGTCACACCTTTATTAATGAGTAGAGGAGTAGCCATTTGATACAAACCAGGTTTATATATCTTCAAAACTTGCCGAGATGTTTCACTTTTGTTTACGTTTTTAATTGAATAAAGAGCTTTCGTATTATATATTCTAAAGGCTTCTAAATTCGCCTCAAAATTTTCATATCGATTAATAAATAGAGTGTCCATTTTAAGCCATTTTTCTTTGCGCTTTTCCAGTGACTTTTTATATTTTCGATACTTGATTTTGTGCCATCTTTGAATTTTTTTTGCCTTGTAAACGGTAATAAAAGGTAAAGCCTCAATGGAAAAAGTATCTCTTCCTTGAATAAACTGAATTAAATAATTATCGTCATTAGGATTTGGGAAAATTCTAATGTCTTTAATATCTAAAACGTAAGCTTTTAAAGAACTGTATTTTTTTAATTTTTCAATCTTTGCTTCATCCGATAGAAAGTAAAGTTTTTTCAAATCACTTTCTAAACTATCTCCCACATACCTCCATTTAATTCCTTTATAGTGTTTAAGTTCAGGATAACCTTTGATTCTATCTCCGAAAGGGTTTAGTAGTTGATCCCTGTATCCATATTCCGGTGTTATTTCAAAATTCAGTTTCTTCTTCTTTTTCTTTCGCATCAATTTTACAAATACTTTGGATACTTTTAAATCCTGTGATATTTTGGGTAGATTGCTGTAGTCTGTACAATGTGGAGTTATTTTAGAATCTGATTCGCTCCGGCAAATGTTGGATGCTTGATTCAATCTTTGCCACTCTGATTTGTAATTGAGATAAAAGTATTTATCCAAAGAAAATTGTTTTTTAAAGCTTGGGTAAATTAGAATGGGTTTTTCCGATTTAACGTACACTTCTTTGTTTTTGTGAAAGGCTCTTATTTCTATTGCGTATTTGGTGTCGGAAATTTCTCCATTTGGTAAATAAGTAGGATATTTTGTCAATGCGTAATCTGCAGGAGTTGTAAATTCTTTAATTTCAATTTTGACATCTCCTAAAATGGTAACATTTCCTGTTCCAATAAAACATTCCGCAGGAACTTCAACTTTTGCTCCTGATGGGAGAGTGAAGAAATCACCTACTTCAGTGTAAATCATTCTTTTAATTGTTGTTTGGTTTTGAGAGTACCTCCAACTGTTCAATACTTTAGGTTCATAGGATAGGGTCTGATAATGGGCGCCAATTATAGTTTTTGGAGATTTCCAGGTGATTTTGTTTTTTGCTATTTTATTCCCCTTTAAATTAATAAGATTCAGGTTTGGAAATTTGCTTATATCAAATGGAATGTAGGTTAAATAACAATTGTTTATGTGAATCTCTTCCAATTTTTCGGATGCACCTATTTTCCAGTCAGAACGTCCAAAAACACAGTCTTTGATGTAAAGTCTCTTAATCTTTTTGCTCTTACCCATTTCTTTAAAAACCTGAGAGGGATTGGGAAAACTGCAATTTGAGAATGAAATATCTTTTCCACGAAAACGTGCTATAGAGCTTGATAATTTTTTAAAACAGGAATTATCTATTTGTAATCTTTCTATTTTTTTGAGCTTTGAAATGTTGTAGGGTACTGTAGTTAAGTTTTTGTGTCCGATTTTAAGATTCCTAAGTGTTGAGTAACTACCAATCAGAGATTCCACTAGGTCAGAAATTTTTAATTTTTTACAACCTCTAACATCGAGATTTCTTAAATTATTTAACTTTTTAAAATTTTCCGGTAGGTTTTCTAAAGTTCCATTATTTATTATGAGTTCTTTTAAAAAATGAATTTTATGTATTTCTTCAGGCAATTTGTTTGCTCCTGACAGATTAAGTATTTCAAGATTTTTTAAAAATTCAACGGTATAGTATGTGAATTTATTTTCAATTGCAGGAGTATAGCTTAAGTCTAATTTTTTTAATGTATTCATGAATACCAATGTACTTGGAAGAGTATCAATACAATTGTAGGATAGATCTAATTTTTCCCAAAAGGTATATTCAAAGATAGGGGGCAGATGCTTAATGTGGTTATCGGATATGCATACTTCTTTAAGGGTTTTTATTCTTCTAATGGAAACTGGTAAATAAAACATATTGCAATGGTTTGCAACCAGTTTTTTAAGTTTTGGCAGTTTACTAATAATGGAAAAAGCTTGCTTAATATTTAAGCTCCTATTTCCCGAAATATCTAGCTCTTCAAGATTATCTAAATTTTTAAACCATGCAGGTAAAAAAGCCAGGTGGTTATTTTTAATGTTTAATTTTTTTAGTTTTTTACATTCTTTAATAGAGAAAGGAAGTTCTGTAAAACCCTCATTCGATAAGTTTAAAACTTCAATTCTTGCAGAATTTTTTGGGATATCTATGTACTTGTACTCTCTCTGTGTATGTGCAGTGAGAGAAAACAAAATAATTGATATAAAAAATCCAAGTTTCATTTTATGCAAAATAATAATGTTCACAATACATTACAGGTTCAACTTCAATTGCTATTCCATAATTAAATGTTAATTAGTTTTAACTTTGTATATCCAGAATCAAATTTATGTCGGGGATTTATATTCATATTCCATTTTGTAAGAAGGCTTGTTACTACTGTAATTTTCATTTTTCTACAACTTTTGACAACTATCGTTCTCAGATGATTGATTCCATTTGTAAAGAACTTGAACTGAAAAGGTCTCTTTTCAAGGAAGTTGCCATTCGTACAGTTTATTTTGGTGGAGGAACACCATCGATACTTGAAAACAAAGAAATAGATTGTATTTGGAATGCTTTAAGTTCTAATTATAATATAAATTCAGTTGAAGAAATAACAATTGAAGCCAACCCTGAAGACATAAGCTATTCAAAATTGAGTTATTGGAAATCAGTAGGAATCAATCGAATCAGTCTCGGTGTCCAATCTTTTTTTGAGGAAGATTTAAAGCAAATGAATAGAGTTCATGACTCGGCACAAGCTTTAAAAGCTATTGAGTGTATAAAACAGGCTGAATTTGATAATTTTTCTATTGACTTTATGTTTGCTCTGCCGTTGTTGTCTGATGATCAATTGCTTAAAAACTTAGAAATAGCAATAGATCTTGAAGTACCACATATATCATGTTATAATTTAACTCTGGAGGAGCAAACAGCATTGGTTAAATTGATAAAAAAGGGTGAAATTAAAGATTTAAGCGAGGAGAAGTCTATTTGTCAATTTCAAATCATCATGGAAAAATTAGGGAAACATAAATATTTACAATATGAAATTTCCAATTATGCTAAAGTGGGATACAAAAGTAAACACAATTCAGCTTATTGGGAACAGAAACCATATATAGGTTTTGGTCCATCTGCACATAGTTTTTATAATAACGTAAGAACTTACAATGTCTCAAGTAATACAAAATATATGAACCAAATTCAAAGAGGTTCTGGTTATTACGAAATGGAAAAATTAACGAGTAATGACTTTTATAATGAGTTTGTTATGACTCGATTAAGAACTTCTAAGGGTGTAAATATCCGTGAACTTGAGCTTTTGTTTCCGGAGTATATTAATGGTTTCAAAGAGAAAACATCAACCTTTTTAAGGTCTGGCCATCTTGCTTTTTTTGGTGAAGAATTCCGGCTAACAAAAGAAGGAAAACTAATGGCAGATTATATCGCAAGTGAATTTTTTGAACTTTAACAAAAACAGGTAAGGAGATATTTCCTATATACAGATTAAAGCTTGAGTTTCTTTTTTAGTATCAAATACATTCCGAGAGCTGTTGCAACTCCAAGAAAAGAACCCGCAACTAAGTCCATTAAAAAATGATAGGACAAATAGGTTCTGGAAAATCCAATTAGAACAGCTATTACAACAAGTATTGTTCCAACCTTTTTATTTGGTATAATAAGAGCTAAACTAAAAAAAATACAAAACGCTACTGTAGTGTGTCCGCTGGGAAAACTCAGGTTTGAAGGCATTTCAACATCTTTCAACCAATTATAATTCTCATCTTCAATTAATTGTTTTAACCCATGTGGGCGTTTAAAGTTTGCAAATACAAAACGTTTTAATACCGCTACCAATAATGAAGCTATTCCATATGCAAGCCCAATATATAAACCTTTTCTCCAATTGTAAACAAATAGAAAAATTAGTAAAGGGACAGTAAACCATCCTTCAGCCAAATGAGTAATGAATTTAAAAACGGCACTTGATGCTGGATGATAAAAAGAGTTGAAGTAGTACTGTGTTTCTACTTTTGTATAGGCTACAGAAAAAATTAATCCTGTAAAGAAAAACAGAAAAAAAACAACTAAGGGCCCTCTATTTTTTTTAATCGTATTCAATTCGACAAAGTTAAGTGCATATTTTAATCAAACTTAACTTTTGTGAAGAATCTTTGAACATCAATAAATTATCCTGATTGAAGCTGAATGAGCGGTTCCCATCAGCTGGTTATTTAAAGATTCTTGCATTCTATTGATTTCAATCTGATAGAATATTCCCCATTTGAATCCAAACTTTGAAAAAATGTAACCTATTTCAGAATTTCCATTGAATAATCTGTTTGAAAATCCGGAATAAAATTTGGTATACCTATTTCCTGGAATTTTACCGGTAAGTCTATTCATTCTGTTATAAAAAACAGTGGATAAAATAGGGAGATGCATGTTAAAGTCTATTCTGTTTTTTTTCAATTCAAACTTACTCATGACAGCGATTCCGGTAAAAGACTGATTGAACCATAACAGGTTATTGTTATCGATTTTCGGAAAAAAATTTAAGTTGAAGTCATTTCCTATATGGAATCCAAAATAATGACGAGAATTTTTTAACGCTATCGACTGAACTGTAAAATCGTAATATATATTAGCTGCAGTGGCTGCTGAGACATATAGTATATCCATTTCAACTTCTCTATTGGAGTTTGAAATTTGAAACTGAATTCTATTCAAGTATTGATTTCCAAATTCATAAGAAAATCCTCCGTATAAATACTTTGCAGAATGAATTAGTTTTTTATGAGAAGCGAATTCATATGTTTTGTAGCCCATTCCGTATTTCACATATTTTTCTCCTGAAAAAACAAAGTAATAAAACAGACAAAGTATGCCTGTAAGGATGATATTTTTCCTTTTTAAAATCAATATAAAGAGTGTAAAATTTGTTTCGTTGGGCTTACCTTAGATTACGAAATTATTCAACATATTGTTTCTTAAAAGAACATAAAAAAAGCCCGCAATTGCGGGCTTTTTAATTTATTTAGAGAACAAAATTTTACATCATTCCCGGCATTCCTCCTGGCATTCCACCACCCATAGCTGCTGAGGCTGCTGGATCTTCAGGTTCATCAGCAATAACACACTCAGTAGTAAGTAATAGTCCTGAAATAGAGGCTGAGTTTTCAAGTGCTAAACGAGTAACCTTAACGGGATCAATAACACCACTTGCGATTAAGTTTTCGTATACATCGTTTCTAGCGTTGTATCCAAAATCACCTTTTCCTTCTTTTACTTTATTAACAACAACTGATCCTTCTCCACCTGCATTAGAGACAATAGTTCTTAATGGAGATTCAATAGCAGATTTAACAATGTTTACTCCATGCTCTTGGTCGTCATTTTCTCCTTTAACGTTATTTAATGCGTTTAATGCTCTTACCAGCGCTGTACCTCCACCTGCAACAATACCTTCCTCAACGGCGGCTCTTGTTGCATGCAATGCATCGTCGACACGATCTTTCTTTTCTTTCATTTCAACTTCAGTGGCCGCCCCAACATAAATTACAGCTACTCCACCTGAAAGTTTAGCCAATCTTTCTTGTAATTTTTCTTTATCGTAATCAGAACTTGTTGATTCAATTTGAGCTTTAATTTGGTTCACTCTTGCTTTAATTTGATCTGAATCTCCAGCCCCATTTACAATAGTTGAGTTGTCCTTGTCGATTACAACTTTTTCTGCTTGCCCTAACATTGGAATGTCAGCGTTTTCGAGCTGATATCCTTGCTCATCACTAATTACTGTTCCGCCAGTTAGAACAGCTATGTCTTCAAGCATAGCTTTTCTTCTGTCTCCAAAACCTGGTGCTTTTACAGCTGCAATTTTTAGAGAACCTCTTATTTTATTCACAACCAATGCTGCAAGAGCTTCTCCATCAACATCCTCTGCAATTATTAATAAGGGCCGTCCAGTTTGCTGAGATTTTTCCAATACTGGTAAAACATCTTTTAAAGCAGATATTTTTTTGTCGTGAATTAAAATTAAAGGATTTTCTAATTCCACTTCCATTTTATCAGCGTTCGTTACAAAATAGGGGGATAAGTATCCTCTGTCGAATTGCATACCTTCAACGGTTTTCAACTCATCTTCAGTTCCTTTTGCTTCTTCAACTGTGATAACACCGTCTTTTCCGACAACTTTCATTGCTTCTGCTATTCTGTTCCCTACCTCGCTGTCGTTATTTGCGGATATGGTTGCTACCTGAGCAATCTCTTCAGTTTTATCTATGGGTTGAGCTTGTTCTTTAAGGTTGTTTACGACAACTTTTACTGCCGCATCAATTCCTCGTTTCAAGTCCATCGGATTCGCTCCGGCAGCTACAGATTTAATTCCTGCTCCGTAGATTGCTTGCGCTAATACAGTAGCTGTAGTCGTCCCATCTCCAGCAGCATCTGCTGTTTTGCTGGCAACTTCTTTTACCAATTGTGCACCCATATTCTCTACAGGGTCGGTTAGGTCGATTTCTTTCGCTACGGTAACTCCATCTTTTGTTACAGTTGGAGCACCGAATTTTTTATCGATAACTACATTTCTACCTTTAGGTCCAAGTGTTACCTTTACTGCACTTGCTAAAGAATCAACTCCTTTTTTGATTTTATCTCTAGCCTCTACGTCAAATAAAATTTCTTTTGCCATTTTAACTTTGTTTTTTAAACGATTGCGAAAATATCCGCTTCTCTCATAATTAAATAATCAACACCTTCATAGGCTAATTCTGTTCCTGAATACTTTCCATAAATAACAGTATCACCAACTTTTACATTTAAAGGTTCGTCTTTTTTTCCATCCCCAACAGCTATGATTTCGCCTTTTTGAGGTTTTTCTTTTGCTGTATCCGGGATTATTATCCCCGAAGCAGTTTTGTCTTCTGCCAGAGCAGGCTTGATTAACACTCTGTCTCCTAATGGTTTTACATTTACTGACATTTTTCTAAATATTTAGGTTATAAAATTTTGTTTTACTTAACACTTTATGTGCCATTCTAAATTGAGCATAAAAATAGTCTTTTTGTACGTCAGTTTTACTGATTAAAAGCTATTGCCAATAAATATTGTCAGCCGAAATGACACACTGACGCTTTTTCCGAGAGCTACTTAATTATCTGAATTATCAAAGTTATCGCTTTGTTCAGTTTGATATTGATCAGTCACATTTTGTTGACTTGAGGAACTAGATGAAATAGATTTAGTAGAGATGATGCATAAAATAGCCAAAGCACCTATCAAGTACCACGTTACTTTTTCTACGATTTCAGTAGTTTTTTTTGCTCCGAAAGATTGGTTTTGTGATGCTATGTTAGCGTCTAAACCACCACCCTTACTGTTTTGAATAATTACCACTAACACTAGCAGTACACAAATAATTATAATTAAAATACTTAAAAAAGTCATATCTAAAATCTATTCTGACCTCAAATCCTTAATGAGGGATGCAAAGTAACTCTTTTTTTCTGGATTTTTCAAAATTAACTGCTCATAAATACTTTTTGCCTTAGCCATATTTCCTTGTTCAGCATAAACTCTGGCTAAAGTTTCGGTTACCATAGCCTGAGAATCCTCGATGCTTTTTTTCGCCATATTTTCAGGAGAGTAGAACTCAGTCTTTGGCTTAATCTTTGGCTGGTTTAGGATAAATTGATCGATAAGTACTTCGGCTTTTTCTCTAAACTCTTTACGTTCCTTCTCTTTTGGCGAAAGATTTGATCTTATTTCTTTGGTTTCGCTCGCTTTGATCCATTCTAAAAACGATTTCGTTCCTTCTTCTTGTACTTCTTCTTGTACTTCTTCTTTTATTTCAGTAGATATTTTATCAATGTCTAAAGAAATTGATGCCCCAATTGCAGAACTTATAATTAAATCGTCGAGCTCTTTTAGAGACTGATTTTTTGATTTTTCAGAACGATTGAACTCTTTTTCCTGGGAACTCTTTTTTTCTTGTGTTATTTCTTCGGATTTATTTTCTTTTTCTTCAACCGTATTCTCACCTTCAATTTCTTTTTGATTTACCTTTCCAATATTCTCTTGATTACATTCCAGATTTTCATTGCTCTTGTCTTCTCCCGACAGAACTTTCATTTTTGATTCTTCAATTATGTAGGCGTCTTTACTGAGCGGTTTTGAGATTATTTTTTTCAAAACACTTCTATCTGAAATGTAGGCTGCAGTTTTTTTTAGTTCTTGTTCAAAAAGAACATCGGCGTCATTCAGCAATGAGGACAAATAAAGCAGACGAATGTTTGCAGAGTATGGAAAATTATCTACTAATTTTTTTAAATCGCTCTTATGTTTTGGATCAACATGAGCAGGATTTTTTAAAAGGTGGTTAAAAACTTCCTTGTTCATAGCTTACCATTCCATCAATGTTTCATTGTATACTAAATCTACTAGTTTTTTTGATATAGACTCCATTAATTCGTCCTCAATTGAGGAAAAGTCTTCAGTTGCTTTGAAGTTGTCGTAAGATTCAAACGTTTTATTAAAGTCTTGATCTCCATTTTCAGAGTTTGTATATGTTATTTTAATTGAAATGGTTAAACGATTCAAAGCTACTATATCACTTCCCGTACCTTGCTCGGGAGTTATTGTATATCGTGTAATTACGCCTGTAAATTGAGCATCTCCAATACCGTTTGTGTACTTTAAATTGGACTCATTCGTGAATTTTTCTTGTAATGCGTCTTGCAGTACAATGGCTAAATTAGGATTAACCAATGAAGCCGTATTCGTAATGCTTTCAATGCTAAAGGTTTGCCCTGGTATTTCTCCTCCTCTGAAGGAATAACTTACCTTACAACCTAATGCAACAATGGTAACGAGAATTAAAAGCAGATTTTTCATTGTTGAATATTGTATTCTTTTATTTTTCGATAAAGTGTTCTTTCTGAAATACCCAATTCCTTTGCAGCGTTTTTTCTTCTGCCTCTGTGTTTTTCAAGTGCTTTGATGATGAATTCCTTCTCTCGTTCCGCTAAAGATAAACTTTCTTCCACCACTTCATGGCTCTCGTCAAAATCATCTTGATTGGCATCCTGCTCAAAATTAGGGTTGACCTTCATTGGAAAAGTAGGGTGATCTTGAGTGGGGGCTACATCAGAGTTTAAGTGCAAACGCTGATAGGCTTTTTCAGTATCACCAACGTTTCCTCTGTTTCTCACTAATTCAGCAACAACCCCTTTTAAATCTCCAAGTTCTTTTTTCATGTCAAAAAGAGCTTTGTATAGAATTTCACGTTCTTTTTTCCATTCGGACCCTTCAAAAGACTCGTGTTCATTTTCATTTACACCAATAATAACAGGTAGGTTAGAGGAGCTTGCTTCGGGAAGATATTTTAAGAGTTGGTTGCGAGTAACCAAACGATTTTCTTCGATTACTGAAATTTGTTCAGCAATATTTTTTAGTTGTCGAATATTTCCTGGCCACCGGTAGTTTTCTAAAATCTCTTTTGATTCATCGTCCAAACGAAGTGGAGGCATTCTATATTTTTCTGCTAAGTCGATTGAGAATTTTCGAAAAAGTAAGTATATGTCTTCTTTTCTTTCTCTCAACGAGGGAACTTTAATGGGAATTGTATTTAAACGATAATACAAATCTTCGCGGAATTTCCCCATTTTTATGGCCTTAGGAATATCCAAATTGGTTGCCGCAACAATCCTTATGTTTACTTTTTGTACTTTGGAAGATCCAACTTTTATAAACTCTCCGGCTTCCAGGACTCTGAGTAAACGAGCTTGAGTACTCATTGGTAATTCTCCAACTTCGTCTAAGAATATAGTACCATTGTTGGCAACCTCAAAATAACCTTTTCTCTGATCTACAGCTCCTGTAAAGGCTCCTTTTTCGTGACCAAATAGTTCTGAATCAATAGTTCCATCTGGAATTGCACCACAGTTGACGGCTATAAAGTCGTTGTGCTTTCTTTTACTTTGAAAGTGTATGATTTTCGCAAAATTTTCTTTACCAACTCCACTTCCTCCGGTTACTAAAACAGATAGGTCAGTGGGAGCTACCTGCATAGCTATATCTATTGCATCGTTGAGCAATTTTGAATTCCCGATTATTCCAAATCGTTGTTTTATGCCTGTAAGCGTTGCATTCATACGGCTTAATAAGTTACGGGCTCTACAGCCTTACCGATTAACGTTGCAGAGGTGGATTTTTCAATTACAACGTTCACATAATCTCCTATTTTGTAATTTTCTTTTGGAAATATGATCATTTTGTTTTGGCTGTTTCTGCCTCTGAAATCATTTTCGTCGCGTTTTGAGATGCCTTCAATCAACACTTCATAGGTTTTTCCAATTTCGTTTGAATTCAGCTCTTTATTGATTTGAGTTTGAATATCAATGATTTCCTTAAGTCTAGCCTTCTTTACTTCTTCAGGGACATCGTCTTCAAACTTTTTTTGTGCTAAGGTTCCAGGTCTTTCAGAGTAAAAGAACATATAGGCTAAATCGTAACGAACTTGTTTCATTAATTCTACAGTATCATGATGTTCCGCATCCGTCTCAGAACAAAATCCCGTAATTATATCTGTTGATATAGCACAATTCGGTATGACTTCTCGAATTCGAGAAACTTTTTCGTCGTACCATTCTCTAGTATAGGTACGATTCATTTTTTTTAGAATTCTTGTGTTTCCACTTTGAGCCGGTAAATGTATGTATTCACATATGTTCTCATAATCCCGAATCGCATACATAACTTCATCAATAATGTCTTTAGGGTGTGAAGTGCTGAAACGAACTCTTAAATCTGGAGATATTTCTGCTACCATGATCAGTAATTTTGCAAAATCAATAACATCTTCTCTTGGAGCTTCTTTTAAAGCTCTTCCCCTAAGTTCTTTATTTTCGGACCACCTGTATGAATCAACATTTTGACCCAGTAAGGTAACTTCTTTGTAGCCTTTTTTATGAAGGTCTTTACATTCTTTTACAATAGAATTTGCATTTCGTGAACGTTCGCGTCCTCTGGTGAAAGGGACAACACAAAAAGTACACATATTGTCGCAGCCTCTCATTATAGATACAAATGCAGTAACCCCATTGGAGTTTATTCTAACGGGTTCTATATCCTCATAAGTTTCCTCTCTGGAGAGTAAAACATTTACTGCTTTTTGACCGTCTTCTATATCGTCGACCAGTTCAGGTAATTTCCGATACGCATCAGGCCCGGCTACTAAATCAACAAGCTTTTCCTCTTCAAGTAACTTTTCTTTTAGGCGTTCTGCCATACAACCCAAAACACCAACTTTGACATCTTTTTTCTTTTTTGGATCATGCTTAATGGATTTCAATCGTTTCCTTATCGTTTCCTCTGCTTTGTCTCGAATGGAACAAGTATTTAAAAAAACTAAATCCGCTTCTTCCATGTTGGTTGTTGTTGTATACCCTTCATTTCCGAGAACGGAGGCAACAATTTCACTGTCGGAAAAATTCATTTGACATCCGTAACTTTCAATGTATAATTTTTTACCCTTTTGGGTTTCATTGAATGGGTTTAGCTCTAAAGCTTCACCCTGACGACTTTCCTCCAACATTTCTTCCTGTAATCCCATTTTTGATAATTGTTCTACAAAGGTACGTTTTAATTGAATAAATGACAATATGTCATATTGTTAAAAATCATTAACCTTTAGGTTAATAGTATATATAATAAGGTAACTTCTGAAAAAGGATTTGGAACATATGAAATGAAATGCTTTATTTTGCAAATCCAAAATTTGTATAAAAAAAGTTTTAAAAGTAACATAAATGGCAAAAAACCTAGTTATTGTCGAGTCCCCTGCAAAGGCTAAAACAATTGAAAAGTATTTGGGTAAGGATTATACTGTTCGATCAAGTGTAGGGCACATAAGAGACTTAGTGAAGAAAGGGTTAGGAGTTGATACCGAAAATAATTTTGAACCTACTTACGAAATTTCACCCGATAAAAAAGCTGTAGTTAAAGAATTAAAAGATTTAGCAAAAAAAGCTGAAGTAGTATGGTTAGCAACGGATGAAGATCGAGAGGGAGAAGCGATTTCCTGGCATTTACTTGAGGCCTTGAAATTAGACGAATCTAAAACTCGTCGTGTGGTTTACAACGAGATCACAAAAGATGCGATTATTAAAGCAATTAATAAGCCCAGAACCATTGACTTTAATTTAGTAAATGCCCAACAGGCAAGAAGAGTATTGGATCGATTGGTCGGTTTTGAATTGTCACCCGTTTTATGGAGAAAAGTTAAACCTTCGCTTTCAGCTGGTCGAGTTCAATCGGTAGCGGTTCGTTTAATAGTTGAACGTGAAAGAGAGATACAAGATTTTGTTCCACAAAGTTCATTTCGAATAGTTGCCTATTTTGATGCTGAGGGAAATGTTTTTAAAGCAACATTAACAAAAAATTTAAAAACAGAATCCGAAGCTTTTGAATTTTTACAAAAGAGTGCAAATTCTATTTTTTCAGTTGCAAAATTGGATAAAAAACCAGCAAAGAAAAGTCCCGTTGCTCCTTTTACAACTTCAACTTTGCAGCAAGAAGCTGGACGTAAATTAGGTTATGCCGTTGGTCAAACTATGTCTGTAGCTCAAAAATTATATGAGCAAGGATATATTACTTATATGAGAACGGACTCAACAAATTTGTCTAATCTCGCGTTAGAGGGAATTGAAGATGAAGTAATAAATTCGTACGGAAAAGAATACCATAATAAACGTATTTTTAAAACGAAGAATAAGGACGCGCAAGAGGCTCATGAAGCAATTCGTCCAACCGATTTCAGTAAGCATCAAATTGACGGAGATTATCAGAATCAAAGGTTATATGAATTGATATGGAAACGAGCTGTAGCATCACAAATGTCAGATGCTCAATTGGAGAGAACAACCGTTACAATAAACGTTTCTGAGTCAGAAAAAGACTTGATAGCAAAAGGTGAGATTTTAAAGTTTGATGGATTCTTAAAACTATATCTTGAATCAACCGACGACGATCAAGAAGAGGAAGAGGGAATGTTACCTGAATTAAAGACAAATCAAGAGTTAATTTTAACCAACCTGAATGCTCGTGAACGGTTTACAAAACATCCTCCGAGATATACGGAGTCCAGTTTGGTTAAGGCAATGGAGGAAAGAGGGATAGGTCGTCCTTCAACATACGCTCCAACAATTTCTACGATTCAAAAGAGAACTTATGTAGTAAAGGAAGAGCGGGATGGAGTTGAAAGAAACTATAAATTCTTGACTTTGGAAGGAGGACATTTAAATACCATGAACCGAACTGAGCTTACAGGTGCTGAAAAAAACAAACTTTTTCCTACAGATATTGGAATTCTAGTGAATGATTTTTTGGTACAAAATTTTAGTAAGATTGTCGACTATGGATTTACAGCTGAAGTTGAACAGCAGTTTGATCAGATTGCTCAAGGATTAAAGGACTGGAAATCCATGATTGATTCTTTTTATCATCCATTTCATGAGAATGTTGAAGAAACTATTGAAAAATCCGAAAGAATAACTGGCGAGCGACAGTTGGGAATTGATCCAAAATCAGGTAAAAAAGTAATTGTCCGAATGGGTAAGTTTGGTCCTATTGCTCAAATTGGTGAAGTTTCCGAGGATGGTGCTGAAAAACCTAAATTTGCGGGTCTTCGAAAAGGTCAAAGCATACAAAACCTTAGTTTAGAGGATGCTTTAGAACTTTTTAAACTTCCAAGGACGTTGGGAGAACTGGAAGGAAAGCCTGTGAAGTCAAACATTGGAAGATTTGGACCATATGTCCAAAACGGTTCTCTTTTTGCCAGTATTCCAAAAGAAGAAGATCCCTTGGATATTACTTTTGACAGAGCATTGGAATTAATTGCTGCAAAAAAGAAAGCTGATGCTGAAAAATTCATAAATTCATTTGAACATGAGGATGGAGAAATTCAAGTTTTAAATGGTCGTTGGGGACCATACATAAAACAAGGGCGTAAAAATTATAAAATTCCAAAAGATGTCGAAGCCAAAGATTTGGCTTTCGATGAAGTACTTCATATCATGAAGAATCAACCTAAAAAAGCGATTAAAAGAAAAAGTACTAAGAAAAAAACAACGAAAAAGAAACAATGAGCTTAAGTATTTATCTAAATCAACTTGATTCACATCTTCTAACAAAAGAAAATTGGAATAATAATACAATTGGAAAAACTGTTGTTTCTTATTCTGATGATGTTAATATGGTTGACTTCGATGTTGCCTTAATTGGTGTCATGGAGCAACGTGGAAATATAGAAAATGATGGTTGCGGCTCGGCACCAGATAAAATTAGAGAACAGCTATACAGCCTGTATCATCGATTTGGGAAAGGTGTTCGTATTTTAGATATGGGCAACGTGCTTGCCGGAAATACATACAAAGACACCTATTTTGCATTAACCACAGTTGTCACTGAGTTGATAAAAAGAGAGGTTGTTCCAATTATTATTGGAGGAAGCCACGACTTAACTTACGCAAATTACCAAGCCTATGAAAATTTAGAACAAGTTGTAAATCTCGTAAGTATAGATCGTTCAATTGATTTGGGTGTAATAAATAATGAAATTACGGAGGAAAATTTCATCAATCATATTATTATGCATCAACCAAACTTTTTGTTTAATTTCAGTTCCGTTGGTTATCAATCCTACTACGTGGAAAAGGAAATTGATGCGATGATGGAGAGAATGCATTTTGATGCATATCGCTTAGGGGTAGTGAGACAAAACATTCAAGAAATGGAGGCTATTGTAAGAAATGCGGACATTCTTAGTTTTGATGTAAATGCCATAAAAAGTTCCGAATTTTCAGGGTATGCCAAACCAAATCCAAACGGATTTTTAAGTGATGAAATATGCAGAATTTCCCGTTATGCAGGGCTTTCAGATAAACTTACTTCTTTTGGAGTATACAATTACAATCCAGTATACGATTCGACTAGAAATGGGGCGATGTTATTGGCTCAGATGATTTGGTATTTTATTGAAGGTTATCGGGAAAGAAAGGGTGATTATCCAGTAGCGAGCAAATCAAAATATAAAAAATACCATGTTGCTATTGAAAAAAATAAAGAGTACGAATTGATTTTCTACAAAAGCGACAGTGGAAGATGGTGGATGGAAGTCCCTCACCCTTCTGATTTTAACAGTCGATTTGTTCGACATCAAATGGTTCCATGCAGTTATTCAGACTATGAATCTGCATTAAATGGTGAAGTACCGGATAGATGGTATCAAACTTTTCAAAAACTGGCTTAAAATTGTTTGAAATTCATGACATATTAATTTCAGATGATTTGTATGAACGTAAATTTCTATGTGATTTAAATTCATGTAAGGGAGCCTGTTGTGTAGAGGGCGACAGTGGAGCTCCTTTGGAGGAAGAAGAGTGTTCGAAATTGGAAGAAATTTTTTCAGATGTAAGACCCTATATGCGACCTGAGGGAATTAAAGCTGTTCAAGAGCAGGGAGTTTTTGTTGTTGATAGTGATAACGACTTGGTTACCCCTTTAGTAAACAACAGAGAGTGTGCTTATGTTTATTTTGCAAAAGATGGTGGTACAAGATGTGCCATTGAATCAGCGTATAAGGAAGGAAAAATTGACTGGAAAAAACCTATATCGTGCGAGCTTTTTCCAGTGCGTGTAACAGAATATCCCACATTTACCGCAGTTAATGTTCAATTCCTGGATATATGCGAATCGGCATGTAGTTTAGGGAAAGCACTTGAGATTCCAGTTTATAAGTTTCTTAAAGACCCTCTTATTAAGCGTTTTGGAAAAGAGTGGTACACGGAAATGGAAAAAATTGCCGGAGGATAAAGTGTTTTTAAATTCGACTATTCTCATTGTTGAATTTGTAATTCAAAGTTTTTTCATCCTCTTTCCAGGACAATTATTCTCCAAAATTTGCGTAGAATTAAAATCAGTTTAACAGAATTTGTCTTAAGCACTTACAAATAACTAAAAAATACTATTTTTACGTATGTCCATTTTTTCACATTTAGGAAAATATTACATCTTAATGGCTCAAGCATTTGCTAAGCCGGATAAATTTAAAGTTGTTTGGAAACGTGTAATAGATGAAATGGAGGCTATTGGAGTTGGCTCAATTCCTATTGTAGCGATTCTTTCAATATTTATGGGAGCAGTTACGTTGCTTCAAATGGCATATAATTTCAGCAGCCCTTTGGTTCCGGACTACACAGAGGGATTAGCAACTCGGGATACAATGATACTAGAGTTTGCTCCCACCATCATTTCATTGATTTTAGCGGGTAAAGTGGGGAGCTCCATTGCAGGTAATTTGGGAACCATGAAAGTAACAGAGCAAATAGATGCCTTGGAAATCATGGGAGTAAATCCACAAAGTTATTTGATTATGCCAAAAATGGTTGCAGCTCTTTGTGTGTTTCCTTTTATAGTAATTGTCTCCATATTTTTAGGGACGATGGGAGGGTATCTTGCATCTTTACTTACTGGAGTTGTTTCAATTGATAAATATGTTTACGGAATACGCTACGATTTTGAACCTTTTTACATCACATATGCACTGGTAAAAGCAGAGTTTTTCGCGATGATAATAACATCTGTTTCTGCTTATCAAGGCTTTATTACGTCAGGTGGACCAAAAGAAGTAGGAGATAGTATAACCAGAGCTGTTGTATACAGTTGTATTATTATTCTTCTATTTGATTTGATTTTAACTCAGTTATTACTTACTGCTTAATGATTGAGATTAAAGGCATATCGAAATCGTTTGAGAACAAAGATGTTTTGACAAATATTGACCTTAATCTTGAGAGAGGAAAAGTCAATATGATTATTGGTAAAAGTGGAGCAGGAAAATCAGTTTTGTTGAAATGTTTAGTTGGACTTTTTGATATTGATTCAGGTCATATTCTCTATGATGGGCGACCTTTTTCTGATATGGGATATCAAAAGAAAAAAGAAATTAGAAAAGAGATAGGAATGTTGTTTCAAGGTTCAGCTCTGTTCGATTCAAAAACAGTATTGGAAAATGTTATGTTTCCCTTAACCATCTTTTCTGAAAAATCACAAGAAGAAATCAAAGAGAGAGCTTTATTTTGTTTACGAAGGGTCAAAATTGAAGAACAAGCTAATAATCTTTTTCCTGCAGAAATATCAGGAGGTATGAAGAAACGAGTTGCAATAGCTCGGGCAATAGCTCTTCAACCTCGTTATTTATTTTGTGATGAACCCAATTCAGGATTAGACCCCCAAACATCAATAGTAATTGATAATCTAATCAAGGAAATTACATTAGAGTTTGATATTACCACCGTTGTTATATCTCACGATATGAATAGCGTTATGGAAATTTCAGATTTTATTTCGTTTATTCACCAAGGGCAAAAATGGTGGGAAGGATCCAGAGACGATATTTTAACGAGTGAAAATAAGGAGGTCGTTGATTTTGTATATGCTTCTAATTTTATGAAAGCGGTTCGAGAAAGTTTTAAGAAAAAATAATTTATTCTTCGATTGATAATTACAATTCTGGATTCAGTGAATTCCAAAAATAATTTTTAGCCTTTTCAATTTCTTCTTTTGTTATTTCGGGCGAAAAAGAAAGTCTAAAGGAACAAAAACAATTTTCTTTGGAAATACCCATTGCAGTAAGTACTAATGAAGGATCAAGTGTCTCAGATGTACAAGCAGAACCTAGGGAATAGCTTAAGTTTCTTGTTTTTTTGATGAGCTGATTTGATTTAACTCCGGGTAAGGTTATGTTTAAAATATGTGGACTTGTATTTCCTTCAGATTCATTGAAAACAGCATTATGAGAAGTGAAAAAGTCTTTGAATTCCTTCTTAATATCCTTTAAACGCCTTACATTTTTTTCCATTTCTCGTGTTGCTAACTCAATAGCTTCACCAATACCCACAATACCTGGAGTATTTAGTGTGCCTGCTCTTAGCTTGTTTTCTTGTCCGCCTCCTGTAATCAAAGGACAAAGAGTAATTCTTGGTTTTTTTCGTCTAACAAATAGAGCTCCAACACCCTTTGGACCAAAAAATTTGTGCGCCGAAATCGGCATAACTCCAATTTTATTATCCTGCATATTTATTGATAATTTACCAACTGCCTGAGTTCCGTCGCACAAAAATGGAATGTTGTTTTCGTAGGCTTTTTCTGATAGTTTTTTTACGTTTTGTATGACCCCCGTTTCGTTATTAACCCACATAACTGCAACCAAAATAGTGGTTTCTTTTAAGGCATTTTGGTACTCTTTAAAGTCAACTAACCCTTGAGAATTAACATCTAAATAGGTTACTTCAGCACCTTTTTTTTCTAATTCTGCAACAGTATCTAAAACTGCTTTATGTTCAGTTTTTGAGACTACAATATGATTTCCCTTGTTACTATATAAGTCATAAATTGCTCGAATACTCTGATTGATTCCTTCGGTTGCACCCGAAGTGAAAATAACTTCCGATTCTTCACAATGAATTGCTTTAGCAACTTGCTTTCGAGCACGTTTTATTGCACCTTTTGCGTACCATCCGTCTTGATGAGTAGCACTACTGGAATTTCCAAAATGATCAGTGAAAAAAGGCAGCATCTTTTCAAGTACCTTTTCTGAAACAGGAGTAGTTGATGCATAATCCAAATATATACTTTTTGTTTTCACGTGCAATTCAAAGGTACTAAAAACATATCCTATATAGAATCAAGACTCGTTTTGTATATTCATTTTAGATCCATAAAAATCTGTTATTTACCTTTAAAAGCGGTTCAACGGGCTTCAATTGTGAAAAAATCAAAAAACTGCAGTTAAACTGTCCTAAAATCCTACCAAACAAGATGTGTTTTGTTTATTTTTGGTGAAAGTAATTTTGAATGTCGACAGACAATTGGAAATATTGCAACGATTATTTAAACTATTCTCGATTTATAACTCGAGAGGTTAATATTGGGGACATAGCATTGGGTGGAAAGAATCCGATACGTATTCAAAGTATGACTACAACAGATACAATGGATACAATTGGAACCGTTGAACAAACCATTCGAATGGTTGAATCGGGTTGTGAGTTCGTTAGAATTACTGCACCTACAAAAAAAAGTGCTGAAAATCTTCGGGAGATAAAAAAAGAACTGAAAAGGAGAGGTTGTCATGTTCCTTTAATTGCAGATATTCATTATACACCAAATGCCGCTGAGATTGCCGCTCGTCTTATTGAAAAAGTTCGAGTTAATCCGGGGAACTATGCTGATAAAAAAAGATTTCAGCAAATTGAATATTCTGACTCCCAATATGCTGCAGAACTTGATAGAATTCGAGAAAAATTTACTCCATTAGTAAAAATTTGTAAAGAATACGGAACAGCAATTCGAATTGGTACAAATCATGGTTCACTGTCCGATAGAATTTTAAGTCGTTATGGAGATACTCCTATTGGTATGGTTGAGTCTGCCATGGAGTTTTTAAGAATATCTGAAGACTTAAATTTCCACAATTTAGTTCTGTCTATGAAGGCTAGTAACCCTAAAGTGATGGTTCATGCATACCGTCTATTAGTTAATCAAATGATGAGTGCGGGTATGAATTATCCTCTTCATCTTGGAGTTACAGAAGCAGGAGATGGAGAGGATGGAAGAATTAAAAGTGCAACGGGAATAGGAACTCTTCTTGAAGATGGAATTGGAGATACCATTAGAGTCTCTTTAACTGAAGATCCTGAATTTGAAGCGCCGGTCGCCAAAGCTTTGGCGAATCGATATTCTTCAAGAGAAAACGCCATAAAATTATCTACCACTGATAAGTTTGTTATTAATCCTTTTGAATACAAAAAAAGAACAACTCATCAAATTCTTAATATAGGAGGTGATAATGTCCCTAGAGTCATTGCTGATTTGAGTAATGTTGAAAAGATAAAGCCTGCTCATCTTTATCCATTTGGTTATGTATATAACATTAGTGATGATAAATGGACAATTCAAGACGTATCAGCGGATTATATTTACATTGGAAACCAATCAATTGAATTCGATATTCCAGGAACAATAGGGGTTATTCAGAATAGAGCTAAATGGGAGCAAAAAGAAAGGCATTATCCAGTTTTTGAATTTGGAGCCGAAATCGATACAAATGATTTATGTTTTGTTGAGGCTAAGACAGACGAGATAATGACCGAAAACTTAAGTCTACCATCTCAGGCTGTTTTAATTCTTACAACGACTCATCCTCATGGAATGGCCGATCATCGAAGAGTTTTTAATAAACTCTTTAACGATTCTGTTTCAAATCCTGTAATTATTAGAAGAGGATATAAAGAAGTTACTGAAGATCTTTTCCAGCTTCATGCCTCAACAGATTTTGGAGCACTGTTAATTGATGGATTGGGTGATGGCGTTTGGGTTGAGTCCGACCTTTCCTCCCAAAAAGTTATGGCTACCATATTCGGTTTTTTACAAGCTACTAGAACAAGAATTTCAAAAACTGAATATATTTCATGTCCAAGCTGTGGAAGAACACTATTTGATTTACAAGAAACGACTCAATTGATTCGCTCTCGGACTTCGCATTTAAAAGGAGTTAAAATTGGAATTATGGGATGTATTGTAAATGGACCTGGAGAGATGGCTGACGCAGATTATGGTTATGTTGGCTCTGGTCATGATCGAATTACTCTGTATAAAGGACAGGAAGTCGTCGAGAAATCAATTCCTTCTGCTGAAGCTGTAGACAAACTTATTGAACTCATACAGGAAAATGGAGATTGGGTAGAGAAATGACGTGCTACTGAATTTTGAATTCGTCAGCATCTAAATGAGCTGGGAATTTTAACCTGTATTCATGGAGATTGTCCATATTTAAAAATAAATTTTCTGTTTTTTGCTCTCTTGTCTTGGTAGTAGATATTTTTTTCCCAAGATAATCATAAACGGCTGAATCTCCAGAATACTCAATATTATTTCCATCCCTACCAATTCTATTGACACCAATAACGAAAGATTGATTTTCAATAGCTCGTGCTTTTAATAAAGAGCTCCAGTGTTCTTTTCTTTTCTCTGGCCAGTTTGCAATATAAACTGCAACATCGTATTTGAGTTGGTAATTTCTGCACCAAACAGGAAACCTTAAATCATAGCAAATAAAAAAAGCAATTTTGATTCCTTCAATAGATACAATTAACTCTTTGTTTCCAGGCGTGTAGTTTTTGTCCTCGCTGGCGTAACTAAATAAATGTTTTTTATCGTAAAAACTAATTTTTCCATTTGGAGAGACAACCACAAGCCGATTGAAGAAACAACCATTTTCTTTTATAATTAAACTTCCTACGATGTGTTTTTTAGTAATCTCTGATTGTTTAATCATCCAATGAATGGAATGCCCGTTCATTTCCTCAGCAAGGTTTTTTGCATTCATTGAAAATCCTGTTGTAAACATTTCAGGAAGTATGATTAATCTTGATTTTTCGGACGTTTTTTGAATGGCTTCAGCGAACAATTTGAAGTTGGCTTTTTTATCTTCCCAATATAAATCTGATTGAACGGTTGTAATTGAAAAATCCACGAGCTCAAATTATGGAATTTATTAGTAATAAAAAAGTCCTCATAAATATGAGGACTTATATAATGTAAAATTTTATTTTTTTTAGTAACCAAATTGACTTTGGATTCCACCATTGAGAGGTAATGGTTCTGCTTCTTCAGGTAATCCCAGCTCTAAACGAACTAATTTTGTGATATCGTCTCCTCCTGCAAAAAGGGCAGTTTCTTTACTTATGATGTATGTAAAGGAATTTTCTTTAGCGATTTTTTCAATTGCTTTTGTTATTTTTTCCTCTATTGGCTTTACAAGATCGAGCTCTTTCAACTGAAATCTTTTCTGCATGTTTGGTAATGTAACCGTTTGAAATTCAGAATAATCTTGCTGAAGCCTTTGGACTAAATTATTGAAAGATTCTTCAGATATGGAGTCTTTTAATTTTTGTAAACCGTGCTCACGTTCTTGAAGTTCTTGTTGAAGGTATATTGATTCCTTTTCCAATTGTTTTCTAAATTCCATCAGTTTAAATTGAATGGAATCCTTGATATACATAGATTCCATAATTTCTGTTGTGTTCACATGGCCAATTTTTTGTTTTTGTCCAAACACCATTGAAACACTGAAAGTAAGAACAACTATTAATATGCTTTTTTTCATAATTCTAATCTTTAAAAGAGCTGCAAAAGTACTATAAATATCCTAAATTCTTAAGAACATCATTGGTTTTGTCGTACTTATCGCTGTAATAGAGAACTGCAATCTCCGATGAAGAATCCAACACAAATGCAAATCTTTGGATTGTGGCCATGTCTTGTATAGCTTTGTAAATTTTGTCTTGTATTGGCTTTACCATCTTTTGACGTTCTTTGTATAAATTTCCTTTTGGTCCAAAATATTTTTTTCGTAATTCTGAAAGTTCAAATTCAGCTCTACTAATTTCTTCCTTTCTTTTAATGCGCATTGATTTTGATAACAATATCTTATCGGCCTGAAAGGAAGCATTCAATTGGTTTATAAATGCTTGTTTTTCTTCAATTTCTTTTTGATATTGAACAGCCAGTGCATCTAGTTTTTCTTGAGCGCTCTTGTATTCAGGAATTTTTTCTAAAATTTTATCTGTATTAACAAAAGCTATTTTTTGAGCTTGCCCAGATAAGCCAAACAACATACCAAATATTAAAATGATCTTTTTCATACTGTTTAATTTTTACCACCCACTTATGTTTCCTCCGAATGTAAACGTAAATTGTCCAGGGAAGGAAGTGAATGAAGGTTCAAGTTCACTGTTTGCAGCATTGAAAGGAAACCCATAGTCAAAACCTAACATTCCAAGCATTGGGAGGTATAATCGAATTCCCATTCCTGCTGCTTTTTTTACGTCAAATGGATCGAATTGTCTTAAAGAGGAGAACGTATTCCCTGCTTCAGCAAAAGCCAACGCATATATCGTTGCTTGCTGCTCTAAGCTAATTGGATACCTCAATTCAAAAGTGTATTTTATTGCTCCTACACCTCCATTTTTACCATCTCCATTGAAAACCACATTTTGCGAATTGGCTTCAGAAAAACCTCTCAATGGAATTATTTCTCTTCCGTCGATGTTGAATCCAGTTAGACCCGACCCTCCCATGTAAAATCTTTCAAAAGGTGAAATTGGAATGTTTTTATTGTATGAGGCCAACAAACCAAAATTAACCTTTGAATATAGAACTAAATTATCTATGATTTTATTGTACCACCCTGCGTGAAACTTGTATTTATGATACTCAATCCATTTGTATTGATTTACTTCACTCATTCCTTTCACCTCGTCGGGAGAGTTCAGTAAAGAAACAAATGGTGCAGTAAGTTGGGCAATTATATTAAATTCAGAACCAGAGCGAGGGTAGAGGGGTTGATCTATACTGCTTCTGGATATTGTTATCTTGGTATTTAAGTTGTTAAACGTTCCTGGGTCGTTTGTTGCGATATTTAACCCGGAATAATTGAAAACATCGTATTTTTGATACCCTAATGAATACTGAAATCTAAAAAAATTATCGGGCCATTTTAACCTCTTCCCCAGTCCAACAGTTGCACCTGTGATGTATTGATAACCTCCAGTATTTACACTTTGAAGTCTTGTGTGATAAACGGATGTGCTTAGAGCGTTTGGTTTCTTTCCACCAAACCAAGGTTCAGTAAAGCTAAAATTATACGATTGGTACCAAGGTCCTGAAGATTGAGCCCTTAAAGTTAGCGTTTGTCCATCTCCAGATGGAATAGGATTCCAATATTTTCTTTTCCAAAATCGCTTCGTAGAAAAATTATTAAAACTTAAACCTAGTGTTCCAACTACTCTCCCTGCTCCAAACCCTCCTTGGAGTTCAAATTGATCTGAAGGTTGTTCTTCTACCACAAACTCAATGTCTACAGTCCCATTTGCAGGATTGGGTTTAGGATTTACCTGAAGCTTTTCAGGGGCAAAATATCTCAACGCATGTAGAGATTGCTGGGATCTTATAATATCAGAACGTTTAAATAAATCTCCAGGACGCATGAAAATCTCTCTCAAGATAACGTGATCACTGGTTTTGGTATTTCCCACTATTGTAATTTGTCCTACAACAGCTTGCTTTCCTTCAAAAATTTGTATTTCTAAATCAACTGAGTCGTTTTCTATTTTTACTTCTTTTGCGTTAAGGTTAAAGAACAAGTAACCGTCATCCAAATATAGAGAACTGATGTCAGTTTGTCGAGGGTCCATTGTTAATCGCTGCTGAAGCCTTTGCTCGTTGTAAACATCTCCCTTTTGAATGTCTAAATACTTAATTAAAAATTCATTGGAATATTGAGTGTTTCCAACAAAATTAATTTTTCTAAAGTAATATCTCTTTCCTTCATCGACTGTAATGATTAATTTAATTTTATCCTCTTCGGTTTTAATAATCGAATCGTTTAAAATTTTAATATCTCTAAAACCGTATTGAAGGTATGCGGCCTTAACTAAGTTTAAATCTTCAGTATATTCGGACTCTATAAATTTAGCGCCGCGAATAATATTCCACCATAATTTTCTTTTTGTTTCCTTCATAGCCTTCCTTAATTTTGAGTCTGGAAGAGCTCTGTTTCCTTTGAAAACAATGTCCTCTATTTTCACTTTAGGACCCTCGTCAACTTCAATAAAAAGGATTACTTTATTGTTTTTAGTCGTGTCATTTTTTATGTAATGTTTGATTTTTGGATATAATTTTCCTTCATCAGAATAATATTTTTCAATAATTTCTTTAGCTCTAAAAACTACATTAGGATTATACGACCTGTAAGTAAGATTTTTTAAATTACCCTCAAGGTCTTCTCGTTCACTTTTTGAAGGGTTTTTTCCAGTTTCGGATTTTACAACCTTAATTTTTCCAATTTGTGGCGTTTCTTTGAATTTAAAAATAAGTTTGACATCATCTCCTTTGATTTTTTCAGCATACAACTTGACATCTGTAAATAATTTAGATTCCCATAGTTTTCGAACCGCTTCTCTGGTAGCTTCACTTGGTATTTTGATTTTATCTCCTTCAGCAAGTCCGCTTCTTATTAATACAGCACTCTTGTTTTTGTTGGTTCCTTCTAGTACGATTTCCTTAACGGTATATATTTTACCTACTTCAAGATTATTGGTTGGTAACGAATTTTTACTTAACTGATTTTTTAGTGAATCAATCTTTTCAGTAAGAGTATCCGATTGAGTGTAACCACAAAAACTAAAAACAAGAAAACAATATAGTGCAAGCTGCTTTTTCATTAATTAGGTTCTGTAATTTGTTCACTTGTTTTCCCAAATCGTCTTTCTCTCTTTTGAAAGCTCAATAGTGCATCGTATAAATCTTGTTCTCTGAAATCTGGCCATAGTTTGGGCGTGAAATATAGTTCAGCATAGGCCAATTGCCATAAAAGAAAGTTACTTATTCTATGTTCACCCGATGTTCTAATCATTAATTCAGGATGAGGAATACCAACAGTTGACAAGCTGTTATCAATTAATTTTTCATTTATCTCTTCTGATGATATATTACCTGATGCTACTTGGTTCGAGATTTCTTTTACTGCGTTTATAATTTCCCATTTTGAGGAATAACTTAACGCTAAAATTAACGTCATGTGTTCATTTTGAGCAGTTTTATCAATAGCATTTTGTAATTTTTCTCTGGCTTTTTTGGGAAGCGTATTTAAATCCCCAATGGCTTGCAAACGAATTTTATTTTTGTTTAGGGTGGCGATTTCTTTTTGAATGGTATCGACCAAAAGCTCCATTAATGCGTTTACCTCAAATTGTGGACGATTCCAGTTCTCAGTTGAAAAGGCATATAGGGTAATATAATTAATGCCCACTTTAGCTGCGCCCTCAATAGTGGACTGAACAGCTTTTACTCCATTTTTATGACCAAATACACGAAGCTTTCCTTTTTGTTTAGCCCATCGTCCATTTCCGTCCATAATTATGGCAACATGCTTTGGGATATTCTTATTATTAACCTCGTTTATTTCAGCCATTAAAAAAGTAGTGTATTGAACATCAGTCTACAAAAATAAGCTTTTAATTACTATTATCTGCATACCTCCTCAGGAGTTAGATTCACAAAAATTGTTAATCCTGTAAAAACATACCAGTCTTTATTATAGCGATCGCCTCTTTTAACGTTAGCCACGTTGTCGTATTGTGTTGTGTTTGCAATACTCGACTGACCTGTAGAGTTAGAGTTTGAAAAATCTATGAAATTTGTACTAACATCATCTAAGTAATCGGAATTTGTTTTTCTAATTCCCCAGCTTAATTCGAATCCGAATCTGTTGGTTCTCATTTTATAGCCGATTCCCATAGGTACAGAGAGAATATTTTTTTTGTAGGCTATTCCTTCAGTTTGAAGACTTTGAGTGCTTAATAATATTCCATTCAATATTGCTTTAGGGTTGTGTTTTGTGTATCCCATTCCAACGAAGATAAACGGAGTAGAAAGTCTGGATTTGCCATCTAAAACAGAATAAGGATAAAAATTAAATTCACCCACAAGGGCACCTTCTATGAGTTGAGATGTAAAAGCAAAGTTTCTGTCTCTTTTGAATGAGTTATTACTGGATGCGTCGTCACCGCTTATCTCACCTATTGTTAATAAACCTTTTAAACTGATTCTTTGATCGTAGTTGTATCTTAAGCGGGGTCCAAAAGAAAAGTTAATAGGTTGAAAATGAGTTTGATTAATTTCACCTAAATAATAAGACTCACCTGCATATATGCCAAGTTCCCAACTGGAATAAGGCGTTTGAGTTAAACCTGAAAGCGTTAACATCAAAAGCAGAGTGATTTGACAAATTCTGTTTTTCATAAAAGACAAAACCTAAACGCAAGGTTTAGGTTTTTTAGTACTTTAAATATTATTAAATTCTACCGGAATTTCGGTAAACCACCTCTCGTAGTTTTTAATTTATAGTTAGCACCAATGATTAAAAACATGTAAGAGTCATTATCTGTTGGGTCACCACGTTGTTGGTATGATTCTGAGCCTACCCAAGTACCTTCAGTAGGATCTGCAGCTAAAGCAGAATACGAACCTACTTCACTTAGTAAAATGTCGTTAGGGAAATAAGTAGAACTGACGTCATCAATGTAGTCGGTGAACGTTTTTCTTATACCGTATTCGATACTTATTAACCATCTTCTATCAACTGCGTATTTTATACCCACTCCCAAGGGAATAGCTACCTGTACTAAGCTATAAGGTTCTCTTGAAGGGGCTAATGTTTGTCCTTCAGTTTTAAGGGGCTTTAACCATTTCCAGTCTCCACCTACTTTACCTTGAGGTGCGAAAAAGAATCCGGATATTCCGAAAAATCCATAAGGGTATAAACCCATATTTCTCAAACCTCTAACACCCCTCAGTTTGAAACGGTGTCCTCTCTTTTCTTTTTTCAAATAAAATTCAAAATTATATCCTAATTCAACAATTGGAGATCGGAAATTTAGGTTTCTAATTTTTCTGTAGGTTTCTGTTGTCCATGCATCATTACCAGCCACCATACCAAAAGTGAAATTTGCTTTATGGGATATTTGTTGGGTTTGTTTGAAACGCATTCCAACCATAATTGCTGGCCTTGTTGCTCTAGGGTCAGTATCATACAAATAATTAGTACCAACTTGATTAGCACCTCCAAGTTCACCAAGGAAATTAGTCACACCTATTCCATAGATCGTTTCCCACCTGTACCTTTTCCAACGCTGAGCATCAGCACTAAAGAAAGCTCCTAATAAAATGGTAAGTAAAAGTACTTTCGTTCTCATCTTTAATTATTTAGAACACTACAAGTTAACAAATATATAAATTTCAAAGTTTTAGCCCACAACAAGCATGAATTAATTTTTAGTTTCTACTATCCAATCCCCAGTTCAACTTGTTTCGTATGGTTGAAAAGAAAGAATGGTTGGGTGTTCTTACAACATTCATATAAAATTCACCATGTTCAATGGTAAGTTCTTCATTAATTTTTATGGGTTCACTCCTTGCGTCCAAGGCGACGAGAAATTCATCGTCTCTTCCTTCGAGCTTGAGTGTGATTTTCTTGTTGTCGGGAATGATGAGAGGTCTTACGTTTAGATTGTGAGGGGCAATTGGCGTAATTATGAAAACTTCGCTTCCCGGCATAATAATAGGTCCTGAACAGCTTAGGTTGTAACCGGTTGACCCTGTTGGAGTAGATACTATCAAACCATCTGCCCAATAAGAATTCAAATATTCATCATCAACATAAGTGTGGATGGTCATCATGGAAGATGAATCTTTCTTTTGAACGGTAACTTCGTTTAGAGCGTAATTAATGTCTCCAAAATGATTCGATTTAGTGGTCAATTTTAGTATACTCCTTCGGTCGTATTTGAGATTTCCAGAAAGAATTTTATCCAAAGGTTTTTTAACCTCCTCGGAGGAAACACTCGATAAAAACCCAAGTCTTCCGGTATTTATTCCAAATACCGGAACGTTTGAACTTCTAACAATTGAGAGTGAATCAAGAATAGATCCATCGCCACCTAAACAAATGAGTAAATCGTAATTTTTTATTTCATCGGAGTAGGAAAAAGCATCAAAACCATCGATATCTTTAATCTTGCCTACAAGTTGCTTGAATAATCCTGAGTATATGGATATAGTATTTTTATCAAGCTTTGTTTTTAAATAAGTAAATAAGTTTTGAAAAGTACTTATTTTCTCCGGGTTGAATTTTATTCCGTAAACGCCAATTTTCATACTAAACTCAATATGACTCTAATGTACAAATAAATGATTGATGAGGTTACAATAAAAATGTCTTAAAGTGGCGACACAAAGCTAATGTTAAAGTTGGTGTTGCCAAATTGATTAATGGAATACTCAGTACGAATTACAACGTCATAGTAGGTTACCCAGTCAATTCCGGAACCTCCGCCAAGCAATAATTGATTGGCCAGTTCATTGGTTGAAGGATTTGGTAGATGAACATAACCAGCATCTAAAAAACAATTCCAATATACAGCGAAGTATATTTTACTGAATTTTTTAATTTTCTTGATTAGTGGGACAGTAAACGGTTTAGTTTTTAATAATTTAGTTTTGAAATTACTTTTTAATAAACCAGATGTTTTTCCATAAATTATGTAAGGCTCAAAACCTCTCACATAATTACTGAACCCTAAACCGCTTTGTAAATAAAACGGTGTGTTTTTATTAAAATAATGATTTAAGAAAGCTCCTGCTGCAAAAAAATATTTGTGATTTATTTTCCAATATTTTCTATAGCTTGAAAGTAGCCTGGAAACAAATATGTTTGATTGATCTAAATTTCCAAATCCAAATTGATCGATTTGTACGTCAAAAAAATAGCCATTTAGTGGGTAGTTTTGACTAAATCTTCTGTCGTATTTATAACGATAGCTAAAATTAATAAACCGAAGAGATGATGAATTATTTCCGAAATAAGAATTTGAGAAAGGATTTAAAATATCCCAACCCTCAAGACGAATAAATCTTAAGTTAAAAAATTGAGTTTGATAAAAACCTGTTCTTCTGGTATATTCTAATTGAAGTTTCAGGGAAGATTGAATTGGGGTTGAATCGTTTTTAATATAAACCATTTCATCTTTATCAATATCCACAAAAACCTCATTTTGAGTACTGTAATCGGCTGCGATTTTAAATCCATCTTTCAATTTTTCATTGAAATATGGCACCTTGTATTGGAATCCAAAACTTTCAGTAAACCCCAGGTAAGAATTCAACTGAACGGTTTGATTGAGACCAAGAAAATTTAATTTATTCAGATGTAATCCGAAATCTACTCGGGATAAGTTTTTATTTTTCCACCATTCAGCAAAGTTTCTTTCTTGAAATTTAACAATTACCTCAGGCCATATATACCATCTCTCTTGAAGTTCAACACATACATTCCAATTATTCAAAGAATCCTTAAAGGTTACTTTGGTAAAATTGAACAGTGCTGTATTGAACAAATTGTTCTCAGACTTTTTTATGTGGTTTAATGTGTCGGTTGATGATATAGTGTCTCCAATGGAAAAAGACAACTCTCTTAAAATGATTTTTTTCTTTGTAGTTGAGTTTCCAATGATTTCAATGCTCTTTACAATTTGACTGTAACCATTAAAAAGAGTCAAACAAAAAAATATTGCAATCCAATATCCTCGCACGGAGATTAGATGTTTAAATACTTTAAAAATTGATCGTACCTACTCTGCAAATCCTCTTCATGTGCACTTTCGTGAAAAGAAGCTTTTATTTCATAATTGAAACGATCAAAGCTTGCAATTAAAGGAGATAGATCAGATTTATTTATTTTGAGGACCAAATCCATTTTTAATGAGTTTTCCTGGCTGCTGGTGTAGGCAGATAATATTTTAGCACCTTCGCTTTCTACAATTTGAGCTACTTGAACCATTGAATAGTCTCTAACGTTTAAGCCCAGAACAATTACTCCGCCGGGTTCATTTGCATTGGTTATTTTTCTTAGAGCTTTAACAATTTGTTCTTGTCCAATAACCCCAATGTATTGTTCATTATCATCTAAAACAGGAAGAGCTGTAATATTGTTTTCGGCAAATATTCCCAGTATATCGTAAATATAGTCGTATTGCTTAACCGACGGATTAATAAGAATTGGTTTTAGTTTATTTATGGGTACAAAAGTGTCTTCTAAATCGTAAATTTCAGTATCTGAAATTAATCCGTGATACTCTCCATTATCAACAACGGCAAGATGTGAAACGCGATTTTCATCCATAATAAGCAATGCTTTTTCTCCGTCATCGTTTCGTGAAATGGATGGAATGTGGATTGAAATTAATTCTTTAGCTATCAACTTTAAATGGTCTTTTTAATTTGTAATTAATTTTTAGGCGAGTAAATGGAATTTTATTTGCCCCAAAATTCAGTTTATAAAAGTAGTATTTTTTTAGCTTTGTATTCGATTATTAAATAAAAGTAATGACATCACTTAGTGTTAACATAAACAAGATTGCCACCCTTAGGAATTCACGCGGAGGAAATACACCGAATTTACAAAAAGTGGCAAAAGATTGCGAAAGATTTGGAGCTCAAGGAATAACAGTACATCCACGACCAGACCAAAGACACATAAGATATCAGGATATTAGAGAATTGAAGCCTATTTTAACTACAGAATTTAATATTGAAGGATATCCAAGTAATGATTTTATAGAGTTGGTTAATGAAAATAAACCGGCTCAAGTTACACTTGTTCCTGATTCTCCCACAGCACTTACTAGTAATTCAGGTTGGGATGTTAAGAGTAATTTTGAATTCCTCAAGGATGTTGTGCAAGAATTTAAAAACAATGGAATTAGAGTTTCAATATTCATTGATCCCATTTTACATCAGATTGAGTGGGCTAAAAAGACAGGAACCGATCGTATTGAATTGTATACCGAAAATTATGCCGTTCAATATGCAAAAGGAAATAAAAAGGGTATTCAACCTTATATTGAAGCAGCAAGATTTTCTAAAAACATTGGATTAGGAATCAATGCAGGTCATGATTTAAATTTGGATAACTTAAATTTTTGGGCAAAACAAATTCCAGAAATAGATGAGGTTAGTATTGGACATGCTTTGATTTCCGATGCACTTTATTTAGGATTGGAAAATACGATTCAATTGTACAGAAGAGCTTTAAACATCGAACATGGGATTGAACTTTAAAAAATACGGTACTGGTGAAGAGAATCTTGTGATTCTTCATGGATTATTTGGTTCTTTGGATAATTGGCAGTCTTTGGGAAAATTGTTTGGTGAGTATTTTACAACCTACATAGTTGATCAGAGGAATCATGGTAAGTCCCCTCATTTCAATGAACACAACTATTCAGTTATGGCCTCAGATTTGAAAGGCTTCCTTGAAGAGCAATCGATTGAAGAGACTCATTTATTGGGTCATTCAATGGGAGGTAAAACGGTAATGCAATTTTCAATTCAAGAGCCTCAATTTATAAAAAAGATGATTGTTGCTGATATTGCTCCTAAGTATTATCCTCCTCATCATCATGAAGTTATCTCAGCATTAGAGTCGGTTGATTTTTCTATTCATACTGATAGGAAAAAAGTACAATTAAAAATAGAAGAAACAATAGAAGATAAGGGTATTGTTCAGTTTCTGATGAAGGGATTAACCTGGGTGGATAAGAGTCAACTGGGGTGGAAGTTTAATTTGAAAGTACTAAGTGAAAAAATAGAGAATATTGGCGAGGAACTTGAGGGATTCGCCTATTTTACAAATCCAACGCTTTTTCTTAGAGGAGAAAACTCCAATTATATTACTTTGGATGATATAGATTCAATTGAGGAAATCTTCCCTATGGCTCAATATTCAACAATTGAAAATTCGGGACATTGGATGCATGCAGAAAATCCTGAGCAATTCTTCGAGGAAGCATTAAATTTTCTTAAATAAATAACTCCTTTGAATTTTATAATTATCTTGGTTGCAGACAAAAATGTCCGATACTTTAATAATCATACCAACTTACAATGAAATCGATAACGTCGAAGAGATTCTTCGCGTTGTTTTTAGTCTTGAAAAATTATATCATGTCCTAATTGTTGATGATGGTTCTCCGGATGGGACTGCTGATGCAGTAAAAAAGTTACAAACAGAATTTCCATCCCAATTGCATATTGAGGAGAGGACAGGAAAGTTAGGCTTGGGAACTGCATATATTCATGGATTTCAATGGGCCTTAAAAAGAGATTACAAATATATAATTGAAATGGATGCAGATTTTTCTCATCCACCCAATTCTATTATTGAACTTTACAACGCGTGTGAAAAAGATGGAGCAGATGTATCTGTAGGTTCAAGATACGTTAGTGGTGTTAATGTTGTTAATTGGCCAATGAGCAGGGTGCTAATGAGTTATTTTGCATCGGTTTATGTTCGTTGGGTTACGCGTCTTCCCGTTCGAGATACCACAGCTGGTTTTGTATGCTACAATCGCTCTGTTTTGGAAAGGATGCGTTTAGATAAAATCAATTTTGTTGGTTATGCGTTTCAGATTGAAATGAAATTCACAGCGTGGCGATTAGGGTTCAAAATAAAAGAAGTTCCAATTATTTTTACCGATAGAAAAAAAGGACAGTCAAAAATGAGCTCCTCAATTTTTAAAGAGGCTGTATTGGGCGTTTTATTCATGAAAATCAAATCTTGGTTTAAAAAATATTAACGTAAGGTATTATATTGAAAGTTTAGTCTTTAAAGTTGTTTTCATCAGTTTTTAAAGTGCTATTTTTGTGATTTAAAATCTAGATTATGTCCACATTGTATATAAAGAACGCAACAGTTGTAAACGAAGGAGATGAATTTCTCGCAACTGTAATTGTCCAGGAAGGAGTAATTAAAGATGTTGTAAGAGGAGAATATGTTGTGTCCAATGAAAATTCAGAAATAATTGATGCGACAGGGTTACATCTTTTACCTGGAATGATTGATGATCAGGTTCATTTTCGTGAGCCAGGTTTGACTCACAAAGCAAATATAAGAACTGAAAGTAGAGCCGCCGTTGCAGGAGGAATTACCTCGTTTATGGAAATGCCGAATACAAATCCTCAAACCACCACCCATCTGGAGTTGGAAAAAAAGTTTGAAATTGCTTCTAAGGATGCCTTGGCGAATCATTCATTTTTCTTTGGTGCAACGAATGAAAATATTGATGAAGTGTTGGCAGTAGACGGAAAAAATGTTTGTGGGATTAAAATATTTATGGGCTCATCCACTGGGAATATGCTTGTAGATAATCGAGAAACACTTAGAAATATTTTTGGAAAATGTGACTTGCTAATTGCTACTCATTGTGAAGATGAGGCAACCGTTCGCGGAAATGAAGCAAAATATAGAGCTAAATTTGGAGAAGAATTACCCATAAAATATCACCCTATAATTAGAAACGAGGAGGCATGTTATAAGTCATCAAGCATGGCTGTTGATTTGGCTAAAGAGTTAGATGCAAGATTGCATATTCTTCATATTTCTACCGCTAAAGAAACAAATCTTTTCAGGAATGATATTCCTTTAAAAGAAAAAAGAATAACAGCTGAAGCTTGCGTACATCATTTATGGTTTTCAGATGAGGAGTATGAAACAAAAGGAACTCATATCAAATGGAATCCTGCTGTGAAATCTGCTGAGGATAGAGCTGGAGTACTGCAAGCTGTTTTAGATGACAGAATAGATATTATTGCTACCGATCATGCACCGCATACTTTGGATGAAAAAAACAATAAGTATTTTTCCGCTCCATCGGGAGGCCCATTGGTTCAACATGCAATGATAAGTGTTCTGGAGTTGGTGCGTCAAGGGAAAATATCTTTATCTAAAGCGGTCGAAAAAATGTGTCATGCTCCCGCTGAATTGTTTCAAATTCCAAATCGTGGATACATCAAAAAAGGTTTTCAAGCCGATATGGTGTTGGTGAACTTAAACAATCCATGGGTAGTTTCAAAGTCAAATATTTTGTACAAATGCGGTTGGTCTCCATTCGAAGGACAAGAGTTTTCGGCTCAAATAAAGGCCACGTTCGTTAATGGTGTCAAAGTATATGAGGATGGGGAAATTATTGAGCCAATTTCAAATCCTGCTCAAAAATTAATTTTTTCGAGGTAATCGAAGAAAAAGACCTTAACTGTGCGGTTTTGTCTGTACTTGTTTTTTTAATGTATTTTTAAAGTATGAAGAATATAAGAAACTTCTGTATAATTGCTCATATTGATCATGGAAAGTCAACTTTAGCAGATCGTTTATTGCAAGAAACAAATACAGTTTCTGATCGAGAGTTAAGTGAACAAACTCTTGATGATATGGATTTGGAAAAAGAGAGGGGTATAACTATAAAATCTCATGCAATCCAAATGGATTATGAGCAAGATGGGGAGGCTTATACTCTTAACTTAATAGATACGCCAGGTCATGTTGATTTTTCCTATGAAGTTTCTAGAAGCATCGCTGCTTGTGAAGGCGCCTTACTAATTGTAGATGCAGCACAGGGTATTCAAGCTCAAACAATATCCAATTTATACTTAGCCCTTGAAAACGATTTGGAAATAATTCCAGTTCTAAATAAAATGGATTTACCCGGTGCCCAGCCTGAAGAGGTGAAAGATCAAATAGTTGATTTAATTGGCTGTGAACGAGATAAAATCATTCCTGCATCCGGAAAGACAGGTTTGGGAGTTTCTGATATATTAAAAGCGATTGTTGCTGATGTTCCACCTCCCGAGGGGAACCCTGAATCCCCTTTACAGGCTATGATTTTTGATTCTGTATTTAATCCTTTTAGAGGAATAATCGCTTATTACAGAGTGTTGAACGGATCAATAAAAAAAGGAGATAAAGTCAAGTTTTTTAATACAGGAAAGAGCTACAATGCCGATGAGATTGGGATTCTGCGTTTGGATATGGAAACCAGAAATGAGGTTAAAACAGGTGATGTCGGATATATAATCTCAGGAATAAAAAGTGCTGCAGACGTAAAAGTAGGGGATACAATAACTCACTTTGAAAACCCCTGTTCTCAAGCAGTAGAGGGATTTGAAGACGTTAAGCCGATGGTTTTCGCAGGAGTATATCCCGTTGTTACCGAAGATTATGAAGATTTACGTACTGCAATGGAAAAACTTCAATTAAACGATGCGTCTTTGACTTTTGAACCTGAAAGTTCAGCAGCTCTTGGATTTGGTTTTCGATGTGGTTTTTTGGGGATGTTGCATATGGAAATCATCACCGAAAGACTAGAGCGTGAATTCGAAATGGATGTTATTACCACTGTACCTAATGTTTCGTATCTGGCATATACTAAAAAAGGTGAAGAAGTAGTAGTGAATAATCCTTCCGAGTTACCGGATCCTTCAGCAGTTGATTGGATTGAGGAACCCTATATTAAAGCGCAGGTAATTACAAAATCAGATTATGTTGGGGCAGTTATGACTCTTGCAATTGAAAAGAGAGGAGAGTTGAGTAATCAGGTGTATTTGAGTGCAGATAGAGTTGAACTATCTTTTGAAATGCCTTTGGCTGAAATAGTATTTGATTTTTACGATAGATTGAAATCGGTATCAAAAGGATATGCATCATTTGATTACTATCCGTCGGGTATGCGTCAATCCAATTTAAAAAAAATGGATATTCTTTTGAATGGTGATCAGGTAGACGCATTATCGGCCTTAATTCATGCAGACAATGCGTTCACATTAGGTAAGAAAATTTGTAAAAAATTAAAAGAACTTATTCCTCGCCAACAGTTTGTTATAGCTATTCAGGCCGCTATAGGTTCAAAAATAATCGCAAGAGAAACTATTTCAGCATTGAGAAAAGATGTAACGGCTAAATGTTACGGAGGGGACATATCTCGTAAGCGTAAGCTCCTTGAAAAACAAAAAGCAGGAAAGAAAAAAATGCGTCAAATAGGTTCCGTTGAAATTCCTCAGAGTGCGTTTTTAGCGGTTTTGAAACTGGATGATTAATGACTCAAATTACATTGTTTTGAAAATCAGGTTTATCTTCACGAAATTTATCTGTTTATAAACAATTTGTCAGCTAGAAACCTTCTTTTCCTGCCGATTTTACAGGGAATTAGTTTAAATTTATACTTTGCATTCTTTTTGTTAAGCGTGTGCATCATATACAAGAAATAAATAACCAATGATAGGTTCAATAGGAAATGTAATTACTAAGCTTTTTGGGAAGAAAAGCGATAAGGATATCAAAGATATTTCACCACTTGTAAATCAAGTTTTACTTGAGCAAGAGAAATTAAAAGATGTTTCATCCGATGAATTAAGAGCGAATTCTCAAAAATTTCGATTGGAAATTCAAGAATACATAAAACCAGAAGAAGAACAAATTTTAAAAATCAAATCTGAGGCTGATAAGATTGGTGTTCCTGTAAAGGAGAAGGAGGCTCTTTACAAGAAGGTCGATGAAATTAATAAAGAAATCGACGAAAAGATAGAAGAAATTCTTAATAAAATATTGCCTAAAGCATTCGCAAACATTAGAGAAACAGCAAGAAGGTTTAAGGACAATGAAACCATAGAAGTAACCGCTTCGGAATTTGAAAAAAGCATTGCTCACGAAAGAGACAATTTTGAGATTAAAGGTGATCAAGCCGTTTATTCAACAACATGGGAAGCTGGTGGAAATGAGATAAAATGGGACATGGAACACTATAAAGTTCAATTGGTGGGCGGTATAGTTCTTCATTCTGGTAAAATTGGCGAAATGGCCACTGGAGAAGGAAAAACACTGGTAGCGACACTGCCTGTTTATTTGAATGCATTGGCAGGAAAGGGGGTTCATTTGGTTACGGTTAATGATTACCTCGCAACTCGAGACTGCGAATGGATGAGACCACTTTTTGAATTTCATAGTATATCCATTGATTGCATTGACAAGTATCAACCCAATAGTGAAAATAGGAGAAAAGCGTACAACTGTGATGTGACCTACGGTACAAACAATGAATTTGGGTTTGATTATTTGAGAGATAATATGGCCAGTGATGTTAATGATTTGGTTCAACGCAAACATCACTATGCAATTGTAGATGAGGTCGATTCTGTATTGATTGATGATGCAAGAACTCCTTTGATTATTTCCGGTCAAATGACTCGGAAAACCAATATGGAGTTCGATAAGTTAAAGCCTTTTGTGAACCAATTGGTTCAAGCTCAACGTCAGTTCGTGACTAAAAAATTGGCTGAAGCCAAAAAGTTGTTTAAGGATGAAAATTCAAAAGAAGCGGGGGTTGAAATTTTAAGAGCCTATAGAGGGTTACCTAAGAATAAAGCTTTAATTAAGTTTTTATCTGAACCAGGCGCGAAGCAGTTACTTCAAAAGACAGAGAATCATTACATGCAGGAGCAAGGCAAAAATATGCATGTCATTGATGACGAGTTGTTTTTTGTAATTGATGAAAAAGCGAATACTATTGAGTTAAAAGATAAGGGTGTTGATTTGATTTCTCAGTCTATTGAGGACAAGGATTTTTTCGTAATGCCTGACTTGGGTAGTTTGTTAGCTGGAGTAGATCAGATGAAGGGTACGGATCAAGAAAAGGCTCAAGCTAAAACTAAAGTTACACAAGAATACAGTGTCAAGGTAGAACGATTGCATACTATGCAACAATTACTGAAAGCATTTACTCTTTTCGAAAAGGAGAAAGATTACGTAGTCATGGACAATTCTGTTAAAATTGTTGATGAGTCCACCGGTCGTATAATGGACGGAAGAAGATGGAGTGATGGTTTACATCAGGCCGTTGAAGCTAAGGAAGGTGTTAAAATTGAGGCCGCTTCTCAAACATATGCCTCTGTTACACTCCAAAATTACTTTAGAATGTACCATAAGCTCTGTGGTATGACGGGTACGGCAATTACAGAAGCTGCAGAGTTTTGGGATATTTATAAATTGGATGTCGTTGAAATCCCCACCAATAAGCCTATAGTAAGAGATGATCGTAACGATAAGGTGTATAAAACACAGCGTGAAAAATTTAATGCAGTAATTGAAGAAATTGGTGAAATCACAAAACAGGGAAGACCCGTTCTTGTTGGAACTACTTCGGTAGAAATTTCCGAATTGCTCAGTAGAACGTTAAAGATGCGAGGTATAAAGCATAATGTGCTTAATGCAAAACGTCATGGGCAAGAAGCTCAAATTGTTCGCGAGGCAGGTCAAGCGAATATGGTTACCATTGCAACGAATATGGCGGGTCGAGGTACAGATATTAAACTTTCTGACGATGTTAAGGCAAAAGGAGGTTTAGCAATAATAGCTACCGAGCGTCATGAATCTCGTCGAGTTGACCGTCAATTGAGGGGTCGTTCCGGACGTCAGGGTGATCCAGGTTCTTCTCAGTTTTTCGTTGCCTTAGAAGATCCATTGATGAGGTTGTTTGGTTCAGAACGAATTTCAAAATTAATGGACAGAATGGGGCTTAAAGAGGGAGAGGTTATTCAACACTCTATGATTTCAAAGTCCATTGAAAGAGCCCAAAAGAAAGTAGAGGAGAATAATTTCGGAATGCGAAAGCGTTTATTGGAGTATGATGATATTTTAAATGCTCAAAGAGAAGTTATATATACCAAGAGAAGAAACGCACTATATGGCGATCGTCTATCGGTTGATGTATCCAATATGTTTATGGATGCAATTGAAACTTTAGTTTTAAAGTATTCTCATAAAAAAGATTTTGATGCATTTAAGGTTGATTTATTTACTCAGCTTGGAATAGAATCTCCGTTGTCATCCGAGGAAT
>MDTD01140998.1_pt1 | contig 115831 bp, 107 predicted proteins | sample 811221 | NCBI WGS metagenome assembly MDTD01 (sample SAMN05326646, study PRJNA326480) | marine metagenome | isolation source: seawater | place: Pacific Ocean: South West | collected 2011 | reverse complement strand
GCGGGAGGTCGGCCCGCCTCTAGTCTCGCCGCCCGTTCAGCCAGTCCCCGGAGCCGCAATGCACGGAACCAGCACCAGCCATCCCTTCGACCGCGCCACCGCCGTGGAGATGCAGGCGGACGGCACCGCCATCGCCCATACCGGCCCTGAATATTACGGCTTCGTCGGCCAGTTCGGCGGCGCCACCGCCGCCACCCTGCTGCGCGCGGTGCTGGCGCATCCCGACCTGCTGGGCGAGCCGGTCGCGCAGACGGTGAACTTCGCCGCCGCTGTCGAGAAGGGGCCCTACCGCATCGAGGCCCGCCCGGCACGCACCAACCGCTCCACCCAGCACTGGCAGGTCGCGGCCTTCCAGGGCGACGACCCGATGCCGCGCATCACGGCCACCACGGTGACAGGGATCCGCCGCGCCGGCTGGAGCCACCAGAGCGCGGAACCGCCGGTGCTGCGCGACCCGTCGGCGCTTGCCGCCCACGATACCGGCGGCGGCAGCGGCTGGACCTCCCGCTATCGCTTCCACTTCGACAGCGGCGCGCCGGAGATCGCCGCACCCGGTTTCGGCGAAGCGGCCCCGGCGGCCGCGGCCGAGCCAGCGCCTGCCGCCTCCACCCTGTGGCTCGGCGATGCGCCGGAGCGGCCGATCGACCATCTGAGCGTGGCCGCCCTGGCGGATGCCTTCTTCGCACGGGTCTTCCACATCCGGCGCGCGCTGGTGCCGCTGGGGACGGTCACCATGTCGACCTGGTTCCATGCCGGCGCGGCGGAGCTGGCCGGGCTGGGGACCACCCTGCTGGCCGCCCGGGTGGACGGCCGGCGCAGCAACGATTCCTATTCCGACCAGAGCGCCGAGCTCTGGTCGCCGGACGGGCGGCTGGTCGCCACCTCCCACCAGCTGGTCTACTACAAGGCCTGAACGCCGCCCCCAAAGCAGAGCGAGTGCCCGTCATGCCCACCATCGACCCCGCGACATCGCTGCTGCTGGTGATCGATTTCCAGGGCCGGCTGATGCCCGCCATCCATGACGGCGCGACGGCCGTCGCGAATGCCCGGCGCCTGCTGGACGCCGCCGCCCTGTTCGGGGTGCCCGTCCTGTTCACGGAGCAGAACGCGAAGGGCCTGGGCGGCACGGTGCCGGAGCTGGCGCCGCCGCCGGACCTGGTTTTCCACAAGATGAGCTTCGACGCCTGCCGCACCCCGGGCCTGCTCGATCGCCTGCCGCCGGAGCGCCACCTGGTGGTCGCCGGCTGCGAGGCGCATGTCTGCGTGCTGCAGACGGTGCTCGGCCTGCTGGACCATGGCCGCCGGGTCCATGTCGTCGCCGATGCCGTGGGCTCCCGTACGCCGGAGAACCGGACCGCCGGCCTGAAGCGCATGGCGCGCCGCGGCGCGGAGACGGTCACGACGGAGATGGTGGTCTTCGAATGGCTGCAGACGGCCGAGCATCCACGCTTCAGGGAAGCGATCGCGCTGATCAAATGACGCCCTTGCGATTGCGGGGCGTGGCATACGATCGTCGCATGTCCTAACGTTGGCGCCCGATACCGACCGACGGGGGGCAGCCATGGCGCGCGATCGCAGCTTCATCATTCCGGATGCCAATGCCTGGTGCCGCGACATGCCGGCCTCGTCCGCCGTGCGCTGCGGCGACCTGCTGTTCATCGCCGGCCAGGTCAGCGCCGATGCGAAGCTGCGGCCCCTGGCGCGCGGCGATATCCGGCGGCAGGCGCGCAACGCCTTTGCCCGCATCGCGGAGATCCTGGCGGCGGAAGGCGGCAGCATGGACGACGTGCTGGACGTCATGGCCTTCGTGAAGGATCCGCGCGACATGGACGCGGTGCTGGCCGTCGGTTCGGAGCATTTCCCCGACGACGGCCCGGCCTGGACCCTGGCCGGCATGACCGGCAGCTATCGCCCGGAACTGCTGGTCAGCATCCGCGCCATCGCCCATCTGGGCCCGGGCCGGCGGAGCTGCGTGACGCCGCCGCGCATGGCCTGGATGCGGGGCCTGCCGATGTCGGCGGCGGCGTCCAAGGGCGGCCATGTCTTCACCTCCGGCCTGGTGGCGGCCGACAGTCGCGGCCTGCCGGTCAGCCCCGGCGACCATTTCGCCCAGGCGCGCTACGTCTATGACCGGCTGAATGAGGTGCTGGCCGCTTCCGGCAGCGGGCTGCACGACGTGATCGACATGATCGCCTTCAACCATGACGCCCGCGGCATGGACGCCGCCGTGGGCACCTGGTGCGACGAGACGATCGCCGACACCGCCGTGGCCGAGGCGCCGACCTATACCGCCATCGGCATGACCGGCCTGTGGCGGTCGGGCATGGTCGGCGCCTTCCGTGCCATCGGGGACCTGAGCGCCGGGCCGCGGGTGGCCCACAACCTGCCCAGCGTCCACTGGCATGCCGAGCGGAATGCGGGCGCCACCCGCAAGGCCGGCGGGCGGCTGGTCGGCATTGCCGGGCAGGTCGCCTCCGACGGGCAGCGCAACATCGTCGGCCGCGGCGATCCCGCGTCGCAGGCGCGCTACTGCTTCAGCCAGATCCAGGGCGTGCTGGAAAAGCACGGCGCGGGGCTGGAGCATCTGGTCGAAATCACCTCCTTCCACAAGGATGTGCGCGACTGGGAGGCGGTGATGGCGGCGGCGGCCGAGATCTTCCCGGCCGGTGCAGGCCCGGCCTGGACGCCGGTCGGCTGCACCGGGCTGTACCTGGAAGGCTATCAGCACGAGATCTATGCCCTGGCCATGCTGCCGGGGTGAGACAAATCGCAACCGGAGCGGCCCGATGCTACATTGGCACCGTCGCTGACGGGGGCGACCGAGCAAGGGGGCATACGTATGCAGGCTTTTCCGAACACCTTCTCTTCGTACCGCCTGGGAAACTTCACCCTGAAGAACCGGATCGTCATGGCGCCGCTGACCCGCCAGTCGGCGGAGGATGACGGCACGCCGACCGACGAGATGGCGGCCTATTACGCCCGGCGCGCCCGCGGCGGCGTGGCGATGATCATCTCCGAGGGCACCTACGAGGAGGACGCGCTGGGCTGCGTGGCCTATCTGAACCAGCCCGGCATCGCCAACGAGAAGCATATCGCCGGCTGGCGCAGGACGGTGGACGCGGTCCATGCCTGCGACGTGCCGATCATCCTGCAGCTGATGCATGGCGGCCGGGTCAGCGACCCGCGCTGCCTGTTCGCCGGCGAGGCGCCGGTCAGCGCCAGCGACACGCAGAGCCCAGGCTGGGTGCTCTATACCGACAGCGACCAGGAGAAATACGACCGCCAGATCGTTGGCCATTGGCCGAAGGTGACCTTCCCGCCGGCCCGCGCGCTGAGCCGGGAGGAGATCTTCCGCATCGCCGACGGCTTCGCCGAGGGCGCCGTGCGCGGCATGCAGGCCGGCTTCGACGGAGTGGAGATCCATGCCGCCAACGGCTACCTGCTGTACCAGTTCGTCGACCCGAAGCAGAACCTGCGCACCGACGAGTTCGGCGGCAGCCCGGAGAACAACATCCGCTTCGCCAAGCTGGTCTGCGAGCGGGTGCGCGAGGCGATCGGGCCGGGCAAGCTGATCACCCTGCGCCTGTCGCAGGACGGCGTGGACGATTTCGGCGGCGCCTGGCCGGACGGCGTGCGCTATGCCGAGGCGCTGGGCCGGGCGCTGGCCGATGCCCAGGTCGACGCGCTGCACTGGTCCAGCTTCGACTGGACCGACAACCGCGACCCGAACAGCGCCGACCCGATGCCGACCGTGCTGCGACGTGCCAGCGGCAAGCCCGTGATCGTCAATGGCGGCATCGCCGAGGGGCCGCATGCCGAACAGGTGGTCACCTCCGGCGCCGGCGATCTCTGCGCCGTCGGCCGGCCGCTCTTCGCCCATCCGGACTGGCCCTACATCATCCGCGCGGGCGAGCCCTACAACTGGATCCCGTTCGACCGGAAATACGTGATCAAGCCGCCCTACGATTATTCCTGCGGCTACCCGCTGGACCTGAAGCAGAGCATCTGGCCCGCCGACCTGAACCTGCGCCGGCGGCATCCGGAGGGGTGAGGGGCGGGAACAGGAAAGCCGGTTGCGGCCGCCGGTGCTGCCGCAGGCATCCCCTGCCTCTGCCAAAAATCGTCACTCGCGTACTTGATACGCGAGTCCATGCCGCCGCCTCTCAATAAGAGCCTGCCCTGATTGAGCCTCGCAGCACCATGGATTCGCGCAACAAGTGCGCGAATGACGAGTTGGAGGAGAAGCATGCGGCCAGAACTGCATCGTCGCCATGCGGAAGCGGCCGCCAGTGGCTCAAGGCCGGCCATGACCGATGGGACCGGGCAATGCGGCACCCACATGCGGGCCCTGCGGAAGCGGCAGTCCCGTGACCGGGCCTGATCCCCTACCCTCTGCACGGGGAAACGGAACAAGGGCCGCGCCATGCCGGAACAGGCCACAGAGCCGCGCTATCGCTGGGTGATCGTCACGGCGGCTGCCGTCATGCTGGCGGTGACGATGGGCCAGCTGGTCAGCGGCCTGTCCGTCTTCTTCCTGCCGCTGGAGCGGGAGTTCGGCTGGGCACGGGGCGATATCGCCCTGATCAATACCGCGGGCCTGGTCGGGCTGGCGATCGGCGGCATCCTGCTGGGCCGGGCCGCGGACCGCTGGGGGGTCCGGTGGATCTGCCTGGCCGGCGGCGCGGTCCTGGGCCTGTGCATCCTGGCCGCCGCCCAGGCGGAGGCGCTGTGGCAACTCTACCTGCTGTTCCTGGTCGGCGGCGCGTTCGGCGGCGCCGCGTTCTTCGCGCCGCTGCTGGCGCTGGTCGGCAACTGGTTCGCGACCGGCGCCGGCATGGCGCTGGGCATCGCCTCCGCCGGGCAGGCGCTGGGCCAGGGCACGATCCCGGTGATCGCCGCGGTGGCGATCGAGGCGTTCGGCTGGCGCAGCGCCCTGGCGCTGCTGGGCGCCGGTACCCTGGCCCTGCTGCTGCCCCTGTCGCTGCTGGCGCGCGACCCGCCGCCGCGGACCGGCGGCGCGGGCGGCGGTGCAACCGGCCTGCACAGCATCCTGCCGCACCGCACCGTGGTGATCGTGCTGAGCGCGGCGGTGCTGTGCTGCTGCACCCTGATGGCGGTGCCGCTGATGCACCTGGTGCCGCTGATGCAGGACAGGGCCCTGTCGGCGTCGGAGTCCGCGGGCGTGATGTTCGCCATGCTGGCCGCCGGCATCCTGGGCCGGCTGGTATTCGGCAAGCTGGCCGACATGGTCGGCGCGATCCCCGCCTACATGACCGCCTCCCTGTGGCAGACGGCGATGGTGTTCGGCTTCACCCAGCTGGACGGGCTGGGCAGCTTCTACCTCTACGGCCTGGCCTACGGCTTCGGCTATTCCGGCGTGATGACGGGCGTGCTGACGACAACGACCGCGCTGACCGCGCCGGCGCGCCGCGCCGGCGCGATGGGCATCGTCACCGCCTTCGCCTTCCTGGCGCATGGCTTCGGCGGCTTCCTGGGCGGCCGGCTCTACGACATCACCGGCGGCTATACCCTGGCCTTCGCCGCGGCGGCCGCCTTCGGCATCGCCAACCTGGTGATCGTCGGCGGGCTCTATCTGCGCATCCGCGGCGGCGGCCGGGCGGTGCCGGCCTGACCCGGGTCACCGCGCCCGCTCCCGCGCCAGCAGCAGACCCGCCAGCACGATGACACCGATGCCGGCCCAGGTGACCGCGTCCGGGAATTCGCCGAACACGAACAGCCCGATGGCCGCCGTGCCGACCAGTTCCAGATAGACCAGCGGCGCCAGCAGCGAGGCATCGGCATAGCGGAAGGCATTGATCGACAGGACGTGGCAGAAGGCGGAGACCGCCCCCATGACCAGGATCAGCACCAGCGCCGTCGCGTCCGGCACGGCAAAGGTCCATATCGCCTGCGGGGTCAGCAGCAGGGCGCCGACCAGGCACTGGAAGGCCAGGGTCGGCAGGACGCCGGCGCTGCGCGCCGCCACCCTTGTGGCGATGATGTAGCCGGCGAAACAGATGCCGCTGCCCAGCGCCAGCAGCATGCCGGAGGAGATTCCGTCGCCGGGGCGCACCACGATCATGGCGCCGGCGAAGCCCAGCGCCACCGCGGCCAGCCGCAGCGGCCGCGCCTTTTCCCGCAGCAGCAGCATCGCCAGCAGGGCGGCCACCACCGGCCCGACGAAATAGGCGCCCGACGCGGTGGCCAGCGGGATCCGCGCGATCGCCAGGAAGTAGAAGCTCATCGCCGCCATCAGGAAGGCGGTCCGCAGCAGGTGGGCGCCCAGGTCGCGCCGCGGCAGGGCCTTTCGCGGGCCGAGGCGCCAGAGCGCGACGGGCAGCACGATCAGGGTCGCTGCGGCATAGCGCGACCAGGCCACGAACAGCGGCGAGAAGCTCTCGCCCAGATGCTTGGCGACGCCGTCGACGGTGGGGATGATCAGCATCGCCGCCGCCATCAGCGCGATGCCGAGGAGGGGACGGCCTTCCGCTGCCGCAGCGTCGGCCGCTGCCTGGCGGCTCAGTTCCCGGCCGCCTCCATGCGGCGGGATTCCAGCACCTCTTCGAGCCAACCGAGCTTCATCTCCGGCACCGACTTCAGCAGCAGGTCGGTATAGGCGTCATGCGGCGGGGTCATCACCTCCGCCCGCGGCCCCTGGCAGACCACCCGGCCCTGGTACATCACCACCACATCGTCGGCAATCGCCTTCACCGTCGCCAGGTCGTGGGTGATGAACAGGTAGGAGAGATTGTCCTCCCGCTGCAGCCGCAGCAGCAGTTCCAGGATGCCGTCGGCGACCAGCGGGTCGAGCGCGGAGGTCACCTCGTCGCAGATGATCAGCTTCGGCTCCGCCGCCAGCGCGCGGGCGATGCAGACCCGCTGCTTCTGGCCGCCCGACAGTTCGCCCGGCAGCCGGCCGGCGAAGCTGGCATCCAGGTCGATATGTTCCAGCAGTTCCACAACCCGGTCCATGCGCTTCCGCCCGCGCAGGCCCAGGAAGCGGGTCAGCGGCCGGCCGATGATCTCCGCCACCTCCTGCCGCGGGTTCAGGGCGACGTCCGGCATCTGGTAGATCATCTGCAGGGTGCGCAGCTCCTCGCGGCTGCGCCGCTTCAGCAACGGGGTCAGGGGCGCGCCGTCGAAACGCAGCTCGCCGCCCCACGGCGGCAGCAGGCCCATCGCCACCCGCGCCAGGGTCGACTTGCCGGAGCCGCTCTCGCCCACCACCGCCACGGTGCGGCCCTGCGGCACGGCGATGGTGACATCCTCCAGGATGGTCTGCCCGCGGCGATAGCCGGCGGTGATGCCGGTCATCTGCAGCACCGGCTCCGGCGCCGCCACCCCGGCCATCGCGCCCTCGGGCTGGCCGACGGAGCGGACGCTGACCAGCGCCTTCGTATAGTCCTGCCGGGGCTTGTGCAGCACCTGCCCCGTCTCGCCATATTCCACCGTCTCGCCATAGCGCAGGACCATGATGGAATCGGCGATCTGCGCCACCACCGCCAGGTCGTGGCTGATGTACAGCGCGGCGGTGTCCAGGTCGGAGATCGCGTCCTTGATCGCGGCCAGCACCTCGATCTGGGTGGTGACGTCCAGCGCCGTGGTCGGTTCGTCGAAGACGATCAGGTCGGGCCTGCAGACCAGGGCCATCACCGTCATCGCACGCTGCAGCTGGCCGCCGGAGACCTGGTGGGGGTAGCGCTCGCCGAAGCGGTCCGGGTCCGGCAGGCCCAGGCGGTGGTAGAGGTCGCCGGCCAGCTGCCGCCCCTCCTCGGCACTGCAGACATTGTGGATCACCGCCGGCTCGACGATCTGGTCGCCCAGCCGCAGCGCCGGGTTGAAGGCGGCGGCGGCGCTCTGCGCCACATAGGCGACCCGCTGGCCGCGCAGCCTGCGCACCGCGACCGGCGGCAGGTCCAGGACATTGTCGCCGTCCAGGATGATCTCGCCATCGCTGATCCGGGTGCCGGGGCGGGCATAGGCCATGGTGGCCAGGCCGATCGTCGACTTGCCCGCGCCGGACTCGCCGATCAGGCCCAGCACCTCGCCGCGGCCGACGGTGAAGGAGACACCTTTCACGATCTGGCTGCGGGCATCGGGGTCGGACTGGCTGGTCTCGATCCGCAGGTCGCGCACGTCCAGCAGGGTGCCGCCCTGCGCCTGTCCGGTATCCACCATGTCCGCCTGCGCCATCCGCCTATCCTCCCCGCCGCAAGGTCGATGTGCGGTTCAACACCCAGTCCACCACCAGGTTCACGCCGATGGTCATGATCGCGATCGCCGCCGCCGGCAGCAGCGGCGCGATCAGGCCGAAGCTGATCGCCGCGGCATTCTCCTTCACGATGCCGCCCCAGTCCGCGGTCGGCGGCTGCACCCCCAGGCCCAGGAAGCTGAGGGCGGAGAGGAACAGCATGGTGTAGGAGAAGCGCAGGCCGAACTCCGCCACCAGCGGGGTCAGCGCGTTGGGCAGGATCTCCCGCCCCATGATCCAGGCCGATCCCTCGCCGCGCAGGCGCGCGACCTCGACATATTCCATCACGGTGACGTCCATCGCGACGGCCCGCGCCACCCGGAACACCGGGGCTGCGAACAGCACCCCCATGACCGCGATCAGGATCGGGATCGACGAGGGCATCACCGACAGCACCACCAGGCCGAAGATCAGCGGCGGGATCGCCAGCACCGCGTCGACACTGCGGCTGATCACCTGGTCCAGCGCGCCGCCCGCTGTGGCCGCCAGGAAGCCCAGCACGCTGCCCAGCAGGAAGGTGACCATCGTCGCCGCCAGCGAGATGCCGACCGTGGTCTGCGCGCCATAGAGCAGGCGGGTCAGCATGTCGCGGCCCAGATTGTCGGTGCCCAGCAGATAGGTGCCGAACAGCGGCTCCCAGACATCGCCGACGATCTCCCCCTCGCCATAGGGGGCGAGCCAGGGGCCGAAGGCGGCCAGGACGGCGAAGAGCAGGACGATGACCGCGCCGAACCAGACCGAGACCGGATAGCGGGCGGTCATTTGCCCGGCCTTTGCACGGCGCGCCTCATTTCGGATGCCGCAGGCGCGGATTGGCGAGGATCGCCAGGATGTCCGCGCTCATGTTCAGCAGCACATAGGTCGCCGCGAAGATCATCGCGCAGGCCTGCACCACCGGCACGTCGCGCTTGGCGACATGGTCCACCATCAGCTGGCCCATACCGGGATAGACGAACACCACCTCCACCACCACCACGCCGACCACCAGATAGGCGAGGTTCAGCACCACCACGTTGATGATCGGCGACAGCGCGTTGGGAAAGGCGTGGCGGAACACCCGGCGCGCCCGGCTGACCCCCTTCAGGGTCGCCATCTCGATGAACGGCGCGGTCAGGATGTTGATCACCGCCGCCCGCGTCATCCGCATCATGTGCGCCACCACCACTACGGTCAGCGTGGCGCAGGGCAAGGCCAGCGCGACGAGCTGGTCCCAGAAGCCGAGCTTCGGGTTGGCAACGGCATTGGAATTCGGCGGCAGCCAGCCCAGCAGGATCGCGAAGACCAGGATCAGCAGGTAGCCGACGAAGAATTCCGGCATCGACACGGTGGACACCGTGCCGACCGACAGCACCCGGTCGAAGATCGTGTTGCGGTAGAGCGCCGCCAGCAGGCCGAGCAGCAGTGCCAGCGGCACCGACACGATGGCCGCCACCGCCGCCAGGGTCAGGGTATTGCCCAGCCGGGCGCCGATCATCTCGTCGATCGGCCGTTTCGATGTCAGCGAGGTGCCCAGGTCGCCGGACAGAATGCCGCCCAGCCAATCGGCGTAGCGTTCCCAGGCCGGCCGGTCGAGATCGAGATCGGCGCGGATCGCCGCCACCGCCTCCGGCGTCGCGCCCTGGCCCAGGATCGCCTCCGCCACGTCGCCGGGCAGCAGTTCCGTCCCGCCGAAGATCAGGAAGGAAACGGCCAGCAGGGTGACGACCCCATAGAGGAGCCGCCGCCCGACCAGCAGTGCGAGTGCGCGCATCGCGGGCTTTCGCCGCGCCCCGCCCGGCTCAGCCCTCGTCCAGCCAGACCTTCTCCGCCGCCTTGTGGCCGGAGAAGTCGAACAGCGGATGCGGCTCGAAGCCCTTCACCGCCTTGGTGCCGGCATCCAGCCAGTCGTTGAACACCGGCACGATCGTGCCGCCGTCGGTGTTCACCAGGGTCTGCATCTCGGCATACATCGCCTTGCGCTTGTCGAAGTCCAGTTCCGCCCGGGCCTTCACCAGCAGCTCGTTGAACTTCGCATTGTCCCACTTCGCCTCGTTCCAGGCGGCGCCCTTGGCATAGGCGGTGGAGAAGATCATGTCCGGCGTCGGCCGGCCGGCCCAGAACACGTAGCAGGCCGGCACCTTCAGCCAGACGTCGGACCAGTAGCCATCCGCCGGGTCGCGGATCACGTCGACGGTGATGCCGGCCTTGGCGGCATTCTCCTTGAACAGCACCGCGGCATCGATCGCACCGGCGAAGGCGGCGTCGGAGGTATGTACCTGCAGCGGCCCGGAATGGCCCGACTTCTTGTAGTGGAAGGCCGCCTTGTCGGGATCGTAGGTGCGCTGCGGCATCTCGGCGTTGAAATAGGGATTGGTCGGCGCGATCGGGGTGTCGTTGCCCAGGCTGCCATAGCCGCGCAGGATCTGGGTCAGCATCTGCTCCCGGTCATAGGCGTATTTCATCGCCATGCGCAGGTCGTGATTGTCGAACGGCGGCTTGTCGCAATGCATCGGCAGGGTGTAGTGCGCCCAGGCCGGCGAGCGCAGGATCTGCACATTCGGGTCGCGCTTCAGCAGCGAAATGGTCTTCGCATCGACCCGGTTGATCATATGCGCCTGGCCCGACCGCAGCGCGGCCAGCCGCGCCGTCGGGTCGTTCACCACCGACAGCTCGACCGCATCGACATAGGGCCGGTCGCCGTCCCAGTAGTCGGGGTTGCGGGTCGCCGCCCAGCGCACGCCGGGCTCGAACATCTCCTTCACGAAGGGGCCGGTGCCGACGCCGGCATCGGCCGGCAGGTCGCTGGGCAGGATCATCATGTGGTAGTCGGCCATGATCGCCGGCAGGTCCGCATTGCCGCCGTCCAGTTCCACCACCACGACATCCTTGCCCTCGGCCTTCACGTTGGTAACCGCGGTCAGCAGCGCCTTGGCCGCGGACTTCGACTCCTTGCCGCGATGCAGGTTGATCGACCAGACGGCATCCTCCGCCGTCAGCGGCTTGCCGTTGTGGAAGTTCACGCCCTTGCGCAGCCGGAACCGCCAGACTTTCGCATCCGGCGTCGCCTCCCAGCTTTCCGCCAGGTCCGGCACGATCACACCCTTCGCGTTCGCCTGGGTCAGCCGGTTGGCGTACTGGAACGCGATGTCGTTCATGACGAAATCGTCATAGGTCGTCGGGTCGAAGCTGTTGGTCGAGGAGCCGCCGCCCACCGCCATCTTCAGGGTCCCGCCGCGCTTCGGCATATGGTCGTCGGCTAGGGCCGGCCGAAGTAGAGACGGCGCGAGGACTGCACCGCCGCCAAGTACAGACGCCCCCGCCAGGAAATGACGGCGCGAAACGTTGAACAGTCCGTTCTTGTCTTTGAAATTTTCTTCGGACACGGCTAATCCTCCCCATCCGCCCGTACGATTTCCCAGATGGCCGCGTTGGCCGCGGCGACTCATGAGGCATCATTCCGGATTGGATGGACTTTGCCAAGCATGCAGGCCGCTACGCTTGCTCCGGGCAATAGATGTCCAACGGTCCGAAATATTCGGCGGACATCATTCTGGTCTTGCCAAATGCCTGCCTCCGCCGCGGCGTGGCGGGGCGTTCCGCCGCCATCAGGAGCCCGGCGCCCCCATGCCCCACTTCCAGGGGCGGATCTCCACCGTCGCAAACAGTCCGGCCTTGCTGTAGGGGTCGTCGGCGACGAAAGCCTCGACATCCGCCAGGTTTTCCGCCTCGACCACCAGCATGGAGCCGTTCATGCGGCTGCCGTCCGCGGTCAGGGTCGGGCCGCCATGCAGCACCGCCACCGGGTGCGGATGGTCGCGCAGGTGCTGCTGATGGCTGGGCCGGGTATCCAGGCGCAGCTGCTCGGTGCCGGGCCTGTCAGTGCCGAATATGACAAAATACATCCATTCCTCCCATGATTGTTCCGGCATCGGAACCCACGCCGGCGACGGCGTCACGCCGGGATGCAAAATACCCGGTCTGACGGCAATCGCACGCAAGCCCGTCTTAATGATTAGGGACTATGTTGGTACATGGGTGCGCGGCGCCCCAAAGATTGGGACCAACCGGACGGGACAGGCAAGGTGCGCGAGTTCCCCGAGGTGATCGAGCGGGAGCAGAAGGGCCGCGCCGAAGCGGAGACGGAGGAGGTGTCTGTCTCGCCGCTGCGTGCGGTGAACCGCTGGCTCGGCCGCGCCCACATTGCCCTCGCCACCACCATCCTGACCACATTCGCGGTGGCATGCGCGCTGACCGGGGCCGCCATGTTGATCGAAAACGGCTTCTTCGGCCAGAAGTGGCAGGCCTATCTGGGCGCCACCACGATCACCGTGCTGGTGGCGGCACCGATCGTTTATCTGTCGCAGCGGGTCATCCGACAACTTATCGCCTCACGCGAAGTGATGCGCCAGATGACCGCGCGCCTGGCCTGGGCCTTGGACCGGGCGGAACGCGCCAGCGATGAGAAGTCCCGCTTCCTGGCGACCATGAGCCATGAGCTGCGGACACCGCTGAACGCGGTCATCGGCTTTTCCGACATGATCATGAACGAGCGTCTCGGGCCGCTGTCGAACCCGCGGTACCGGGACTATGCCGGCGACATCAACGGCAGCGGCCAGCACCTGCTGGGCATCATCAACGAGATCCTCGACCTGGCGAAGATCGAAGCCGGCGAGATGCGGATCGACGATGACGATTTCTGCGACCTCCCCGAGGCGCTCGCCGCCGCGGGCCGCATGGTCGCCCCGGACGCGGCGCGGCGCGGCGTCGACCTGACGGTTCTGCCCTTGGCACAGCGGCTGCAGCTGCGGGCGGTCGACAGGATGGTGCGCCAGGTCCTGATCAACGTGCTGGCCAATGCGGTGAAGTTCACGCCGGCCGACGGCTCCGTGGTGCTGACCCCCGAACTGCGGCCGCACGGCAACCTGGTCCTGGCCGTCACCGACAGCGGCATCGGCATGACCGCGGACGAGATCCGCGTCGCCCTGACCCCGTTCGGTCAGGTCGGGCATGCGCAGCGGGCAGAGAATGCCGGCACCGGCCTGGGCCTGCCGCTCGCGCGGGCGATGATGGAGCTGCATGGCGGCCGGCTCACCGTCCGCAGCGCCCCGGGCAGGGGCACGACCGTCGTGCTGATCTTCCCCGCCACCAGGGTCCTGCCGGCACCGCCCAACGTGATGCCGCTGCACGCATCGGGGCCCCGCGGCGAACGCGCGCCCGCCGCCGAGGGCCTCAACAGCGCCGACATCATCCCGCTCAACACCACCGGGCCGGAGCGGTCGAAGCACCAGCCCTGAACGGCCGCCGGGGCAGCTATGCGGCCTTCAGCCCGAAGTCGTAGGCGACCTTCCAGCCCGGTGTCCGGATGCCGAGCTTCGCGCCCTCGCCTGCGTCCTCCACCGGTTCGTAGCGCACGATCAGCGGCGACTTCACGCCGAACACCACGTCGCTGTCGATATAGGGGTCGCCGTCGGTGAACAGATGGGTGGTCACCGGCTCGTAGCCCGGCGCGGAGACGATGAAATGCACATGGGCCGGCCGGATCGTGTGCCGGCCCAGCGCCTTCAGCATCTTGCCCACCGGCCCGTCGTCGGGCACCGAATAGCTCACCGGCTTCACCGTGCGCAGGGCATAGCGGCCCTCCGCGTCGGTGGCGAACTTGCCGCGCAGGTTGAATTCCGGCTGGTCGGGGTCCTGCACCTCGTAGAGGCCGTTCGGCGCGGTCTGCCAGACGTCCAGGATCGCGCCCTCGATCGGCTTGCCGTCCGCATCGGTCACCCGGCCGCTGATCAGCACCTCCTCGCCCGGGGTGTCGCCGGCAATGCTTTCGCCCGCGGCGAAGGTCTTCGCGCCCTCGCGGTAGAACGGGCCCAGCACGGTGGACTGGGTCGCCGTCTCCGGCTTCCGGTTGTTGATCGCATCGACCAGCATGGAAACACCAAGGGTGTCGGAGAGCAGGATGAATTCCTGCCGCTTGTCGTCGCACATCTGGCCGGTGGCGGTGAGGAACTGGATGGCGGTCATCCATTCCGCCTCGGTCAGTTCCACATCGCGGACGAAGTCGTGCAGGTGGCGGATCAGGCTGGTCATCACCGCCTTCAGCCGCGCATCCTTGCATTCGGCCATCCGCTCGATGGCCATCTCGGTGATGTTGGTCTCGTCGAAGTCGCGCATCACACCCGCTCCAGAATCACTGCAATTCCCTGTCCGACGCCGATGCACATCGTGCACAGCGCATAGCGCCCCTGGCGGCGCTGCAGCTCGTAGGCCGCCGTGGTCAGCAGCCTGGCCCCGCTGGCGCCCAGCGGATGGCCCAGCGCGATCGCCCCGCCATTGGGGTTCACATGCTCCGCATCCTCCGGCACGCCGAGCTCGCGCAGCACCGCGATGCCCTGCGAGGCGAAGGCTTCGTTCAGCTCGATCACGTCCATCTGGTCGACGGTCAGGCCGGCCTTCTCCAGCACCTTCTTCGACGCCGGCGCCGGCCCCATGCCCATGATCCGCGGCGGCACGCCGGCGGTGGCGGCCGCCACCATCCGCACCATCGGGGTCAGGCCCATCGCGGCGGCCGTCTTCTCATCCGCCAGCACCAGGGCGCAGGCACCGTCATTGACGCCGGAGGCATTGCCGGCAGTCACCGTGCCGTTCTGCCGGAACGGCGTCGGCAGTTTCGCCAGCGCTTCCATCGTGGTTTCGGGACGCGGATGCTCGTCGACCTCCACCACCTGGGGCGGGCCCTTGCGCTGGGGGATCTCGACGGGGACGATCTCGGCGGCGAGGCGGCCATTCTCCATCGCCGCCTTCGCCTTCATCTGCGACCGGTAGGCGAAGGCGTCCTGCGCCTCGCGGTCGACCTTGTATTCCTCGGCCACGTTCTCGCCGGTTTCCGGCATGGAATCGGTGCCGTAGTGCTGCTTCATCTTCGGATTGACGAAACGCCAGCCGATCGTCGTGTCCTCGACCTTCGCGTCGCGGCTGAAGGCGGTCTCCGCCTTGCCCATCACGAAGGGCGCGCGGGTCATGCTCTCCACCCCGCCGGCCAGCATCAGGTTCGCCTCGCCCGCCTTGATCGCCCGCGCGGCGGTGGCGGTGGCGTCCATGCCCGAACCGCAGAGCCGGTTCAGGGTGGCGCCGGGCACGTCCACCGGCAGGCCGGCCAGCAGGGCGGCCATCCGCGCCACATTGCGGTTGTCCTCTCCCGCCTGGTTGGCGCAGCCGGCATAGACATCGTCGACCCGCTGCCAGTCGACCTTGCCGTTGCGGCCCATCAGGGCGGCGATGGTGACCGCCAGCATGTCGTCGGGACGGACCTTCGCGAGGCTGCCGCCGTAGCGCCCGATCGGGGTGCGCACCGCGTCGCAGATGAAAGCCTCAGCCATTCTCTCTCTCCTCACTCGGGTTCGGTGGCCCCGTGCACCTTCAGGCGGCGGCGCACCGGGAAGAAGTGCCAGCCCAGCCGCTCCGCGACCAGGCCCCAGATGCCCTGCGGGGCGAACAGCATGACCAGCACCGCCAGCGCACCCAGCACGATCAGGTACCAGCTGCCCAGGTCGGCCAGCAGGCCGCGCAGGACGAAGAAGACCAGGGTGCCGACGATCGGCCCCTCGATGCGGCCGATGCCGCCGATGATGACGATGAACAGCACGCTTGCCGTCCAATCCTGCAGGCTGAACGCGGCGTCGGGGGAGATGCGCAGCTTCAGCAGGAAGATCAGCGCGCCCACCGTGCCGGTGATGCCGGCCACGACGACATAGAGCCAGAACTTGGTGCGGAAGGCATCCACCCCCAGCGAGCGCGACGCCACCTCGCTGTCGCGGATCGCGGTCAGCGCCAGGCCGTGGCGGGCGCGCAGCAGCCAGTAGACGATCGCCGTCGTCCCCACCGCCAGGCCCAGGCAGATGAAGTAGAAGACCATGTCGCGGCCCAGCGGGCTGGTTCCCAGTTCCTTCACCACCGCGATCGGCAGGCTCATGCCCGAGCCGCCGCCCAGCGCGGAGACCTGGGCGAAGACCAGGCGGTAGACCTCCGCCACCACCCAGGTGCCGATGGCGAAATAGGCGCCGCGCAGGCGGAATACCACGAAGGCGGTCGGCACCGCGAAGACTGCCGCGGCCAGGCCCGCCAGCACCAGGCAGAGCAGCGGGTGGATGTCCAGGTAGATCGCGAAGACGAACAGCGCATAGCCGCCCAGGCCGACAAAGGCCTGCTGGCCGATGGAGACCAGGCCGGCATAGCCCGCCAGCAGGTTCCACATCTGCGCCAGCGCCAGGAAGTAGCAGATCTCCATGATCAGCCGCATGTCCGCGCGGCCGGCCCAGAACGGCAGGGAGACCAGGACCGCCAGGACGATGACGAAGATGCCCAGCCCGGCCTGTGCGGTGCGGGTGGTGCGTTCGACGGAATAGCGTGCCATCGCCGCCCCCTAGTCCACGGCGCGCGGGAACAGCCCGCGCGGGCGGATCACCAGGATCACCAGGAAGGCGATATGGCCAGCCAGGATCTGCCAGCCGGGATCGATCTTCGCGCCGATCGACTGCGCCACCCCCAGGATGATGCCGCCGATGAAGGTCCCCCAGAGGCTGCCCAGCCCGCCGATGATCACCGCCTCGAAGGCATAGAGCAGTCGCGGCGGCCCGATCGACGGGTCGAAATTGGTGCGCATCCCCAGGAAGACGCCGGCCACCGCCACCACCGCCAGCGAGATCGCCATCGCCAGGGCGAAGACGTGCCGGTTGTCGATGCCCATCAGCCGGGCGGTGTCCTGGTCGTCGGAAGTGGCGCGGAACGCCCGGCCCAGCTTGGTGCGGTAGAACAGCAGCTGCAGCCCGCCGATTACCACGATGGCGACCAGGAAGATGATCAGCGGCACCAGGCCGATGGCGATGCTGTCGCCCAGCTCGATGGAGGCGGTGTCCAGCCAGCCCGACTGCAGCTTCTGGGAGTCGGCGGAGAACACTTCCAGCAGCAGGTTCTGCAGGATGATCGAGATGCCGAAGGTGACCAGCAGCGGCGGCAGGATGTCGTCGCCCAGGGTCAGGTTCAGCACGCCGCGCTGCAGCGCATAGCCGATCACCGCCATCACCGGCACGACGATCAGCAGGCTGGTCAACGGCGCCATGCCGGTGGCGTCGACGCAGACCAGGGCGATATAGGCGGCCAGCACGATCAGGTCGCCATGGGCGATGTTGACCAGCCGCATGACGCCGAAGATCAGCGACATGCCGGTGGCGAACAGCGCGTAGAGCCCGCCGAGCAGGATGCCCTGGATGATGCTGTTGAGCCATTCGACCACGGGATCAGACTCCGAAATAGGCTTGCCGGATCTGCTCCCGGCTCAGGTCGGCAGGGCGCCCCTCCAGGGTCACCCTGCCTTCCTGGAAGCAGTAGATGCGGTCGGCGACCGCCATCGCCTGGTTGATGTCCTGCTCCACCACCATCAGGGTGCAGCCGGCCTTCGTGACCTGCGGCAGGCTGTCGTAGATGTCGCGGATGATGGTCGGCGCCAGGCCCAGGCTGATTTCGTCGCAGAGCAGCAGCCGCGGGTTCGACATCAGCGCGCGGCCGATCGCCACCATCTGCTGCTGCCCGCCGGACAGCGCGGTCCCCGGCGACCGCCGGCGCTCCTGCAGCACCGGGAACAGGTCGTAGATCCGCGCCAGGTCCCAGCTGCCCTTGCGCCCCGCATGGGCGCCGATCAGCAGGTTCTCCTCCACCGACAGCGACGGAAAAAGCTTGCGCCCCTCCGGCACCATGGCGATCCCCATCTCCACGACGGCATCGGGACGGGCATCGCCGATCTGGCGGCCGTCGAAGACCAGGGCCGCCCGGTCGTTGCGCAGGAGCCCGGTCAGCGACCGCAGGAAGGTGGTCTTGCCCGCACCATTGGCACCGATGATGGCAATGGTCTCGCCCTCCGCCACCGCCAGGTCGATGCCGAACAGCGCCTGGAAGTCGCCGTAGAAGGCGGTGAGGCCGTGGGTTTCCAGCAGGGTCATGGTTCCGCCCTGCGGTAGGAGCGGGCCGATGGGCGTCCCTCTATCGTCACCGCCGGGCTCGTCCCGGCGGTCCATGGTGCCGCCGGGCTCAATCGACGCCGACCATGCCTGCCCTGATTGAGGCACGGCGCGATGGACCCGCGGAACAAGTCCGCGGGTGACGACGGCGAGAGGTCCGACGGCGAGAGGTCCGACGGCGAGAGGTCCGACGGTGGGAGGGCCGACGACAGGAGGTCCGACGGCGGGAGGTCCGAAGCAGGCGGCTGCGGGAACCAGGTCATTCGGCGCTGATCCCCATATAGATCTCCTGCACCTGGGGCGAATTGAAGACCGTCTGCGGGTCACCCTCGTCCAGCTTGGCGCCGAAGTTGATCACCACCAGGCGCTCGACCACCGACAGCAGGGCATGCACCACATGCTCGATCCAGATGATCGCGGTGCCGGCGCCGTGGATGGCGCGGATCGTCGCCACCAGGTCCTGGCATTCCGCCTCCGTCAGGCCGCCGGCGATCTCATCCAGCAGCAGCGCCTTCGGCTGCGTCGCCAGGGCTCGTGCCAGTTCCAGCCGCTTGCGCTCCAGCAGGCTGAGCTTGCCGGCCGGCATGTTCGCTTTCGGCAGCAGGCCGGTGCGCTCCAGGATCTCCGCGCAATCGTCGGTGACCTGCGCCTCCGACCGGCCGGTGCCGAAGCAGGCGCCGACCAGCAGGTTCTCGAACACCGTCATGTTCGTGAAGGGATGCGGGATCTGGTAGGAGCGGCCGATGCCGCGGCGGCAGCGCTCGTGCGGCGGCATCGCGGTGACGTCGGTCTCGCCGAAGAAGATGCGGCCGGCATCCGGGCGCACGTCGCCGGTGACCAGGTTGAACATCGTGCTCTTGCCGGCGCCGTTGGGGCCGATCACACCAAGCGCCTCGCGCGGGTACAGCTCCAGGTCCAGCTTGTTGGTGACCACCAGCGAGCCGTAGGACTTGGAGACCGTCTGCAGTCTGAGTAGTGGCGCCACCGGCAATCCCCGCATTGGAACAGGTCCGGCCGGGCCCGCTTGATGCGGGCCCGGCCGGAGCCGATCAGGTGATCGGCTGCAGCTCGCCCTGCGCCGGGATGTTCGGCGCGGTCTCGTTGTTCACCACCAGCAGCTCGTAGGGGAACTTGCCGCCGTCGGAGAGGCGCCACTGGCCGCCGACCAGCGGGGTCTTGGCGACGTTCTTCACCGGACCATTGCCCCAGGCCACCGGCCCGACGATGGTGTTCAGGTTGGTGGAGGCGATGGCCGCCAGGTTGGCCTCGACATCCTTCGGATCGGCGCTGCGCTTCAGCACGTCGATCGCCACCTCGAACAGGGCATGGGCGAAGCCGATCGGCTGCGTCCACTGCTTGCCCGTGCTCTCGGTATAGGCCTGCGCCAGCTGCATCGAGGACTGGCCGGTCAGCGAGGAACTGAACGGATGGTTCGGCGACCACCAGACCTCGCTCGACAGGTTGTTGCCCTGCTGGCCCAGTGCCTCGACCGCCACCGGGAACAGGATCGCCTTGCCCATCGAGGCGATCTTCGGCACGAAGCCCTGCTGCCGCGCCTGCGTCCAGAAGGTGGTGAAGTCCGGCGGGATCATCACGCCGGTGACGATCTCGACATCGGCGCCCTTGAAGGCGGCGATCTGGGCGGAGAAGTCGTCGGTCAGGTTCTGGTAGCGGCCCGGATCCAGCAGTTCGAAGCCCTGCTTCGCCAGCACCGGCGGGAAGCCCAGCTTCGGGTCGCCCCAGGCATTGCCGTCGCCATCGTTCGGGAACAGGCCGCCCACCTTCTTGTTGGTGGGGATCGAGTTCCACATGTTGGTGAAGACGCCGATCACGTCCTCCAGGCCCCAGAAGAAGTGCCAGGTATAGGTGAAGCCCTTTGCCGGGTCGCCGCCGCGGGTGAAGAACCAGGGCTGCCATGGCGCCAGCGAGGAGATGCAGGGCACGCCGTTGAGTTCCGCCTGGTCGCCGACCGGGTTCGTCGTCTCCGGCGTGTTGCCGACCACCAGCAGGTCGACCTCGTCGGACAGGATCAGCTCGCTGGCCACCTCCGCCGCGCGGTTCGGGTTGGACTGGCTGTCCTTCACCACGATCTCGACGTTCCAGGTCTTGCCGCCCGACTGGATGCCGTCCTTCACCACGTTGCGGATCGCGGCGATGGTGAAATCGTCGGACTCCGCGAAGGGGGCGAGCGGGCCGGTCTTCGGGCTGACCCAGCCCAGCTTCAGGGTCTCGGCCGCGCGCACCGCCGGCGCCGGGAACAGCGACCCGAAAGCCGCCACGCCGGCGGCGCCGCCGGCGAGCTTCAGCGCGCCGCGGCGATTGATGGTGAAGCGCCCGCCGGACCGCGCCGGCAGAATGAGGTCCTTCTTCGCCATTCCGTTTCCTCCCTTTGGAACGTCGCGGCCGGTCGTGCCGGCCGATGTTCTGCCTCCGCCGGCCCCGCCGGGCGGAAGACCGACAGGTTAGTGCGTCGGACGCCGCCCGTGAAAGGCGTCGTCCAGCAGGGCCCGGATCCCGTCCCGCGTGACCGGGGCCGGATTGTAGTAGGGGTTCTGCACGGCGAGGTCGGCGGCACGGTCCAGCCCGTCCTCCTTCATGCCGATCGCCGACAGGGTCGTCGGCGCGCCGACTGCGGCGGCCAGGTCGAACAGGCCGCCGCCGGCTTCCGATGCCTGCGCCAGGCCGAGCGCACGCGCGACCCGCGCCAAGGCCTCCGGCGCGGCGGCGGCGTTGTAGGACGCGGCATGCGGCAGGACCACAGTATGGGTTTCCGCATGCGGCAGGTTGAAGCTGCCGCCCAAGGTGTGACATAGCTTGTGGTGCAGTGCCATGCCGACGCAGCCCAGCACCGCGCCGCAGAGCCAGGAACCGTAGAACGCCTCCGCCCGCGCCGCCGCGTCGCCCGGATCCGCCACCACCCGCGGCAGCGCGGCCGCCAGGGCACGGATCCCCTCCTCCGCCATCAGCGAACTGACCGGATTGGCGTTCTCGGCATAGAGCGCCTCCACCGAATGGGCGATCGCGTTCATGCCGCTGGGACCGGCGATCGCGGCCGGCAGGCTGGCGGTCAGGTCGGGATCGTAGATCACCGTGCGCGGCAGCACCTTCATGTCGCGCAGGGTGCGCTTCACGCCGTTCTCGGTGAGGCCGATGATCGGCGTCATCTCCGACCCGGAATAGGTGGTTGGGACGGCGATCACCGGGCGGCCGGTCTCCAGCGCGATGCCCTTGCCCAGGCCGATCGTGGTGCCGCCGCCGACCGCGACGTAGCAGTCGGCCTGCAGCTCCGCCGCAACGCCCCGCGCCCGCTCCACCGTCTCCACCGGCGTGTGCATCACCGCGCCGTCATGGACACCGGCGGCGACCGCGCCCAGGCTGGCGGCGACCGCCTCCGCGGTGTCGCGCTGCTCCGGCGTGCAGACCACCAGGGCACGGCCGCAGCCCAGCCGCTCGACCTCCGCCGGCAGGTCGGCGACACGGCCGGCGCCGAACACCACCCGGCCGGGCAGCTGGTCATAGGTGAAATGGCGGCCGGCGCCCTGGTTCTGGTCAGACATCGCCGGAATGCGCCTCCGCCGTGCGCTTCTTCAGGGCGCGCAGCACCTCCAGCTCCTTCGCTGTCGGCACCGGCGTCTCGGTCAGCCGGTCGGCGACCTTCAGCTCCCAGCCGGTCTTCGCCTTCGCCTCTTCCACCGTGGCGCCGGGATGCAGCGCGGTCAGGGTCAGCTCGGCCGTCTCCGGATGCGGCTCCAGGATGCCCAGGTCGGTGATCAGCTTCTGCGGCCCGGCGCCGGGCACCGCCAGTCCCTGGCGCCGCGGACCGCCGCCCAGCGAGGTGACGAAGTCCAGCTCCTCGACGAAGGCGCGCGGGCTCTGCCGCAGGATCACGTAGACACGGCCCGTGGAGGTGGCGATCTCCGGCGCGCCGCCGGCGCCGGGCAGCCGCACCTTCGGCTTGTCGTAGGGGCCGATCACCGTGGTGTTGATATTGCCCCAGCGGTCGATCTGCGCCGCGCCCAGGAAGCCGACATCGATCCGCCCGCCCTGCAGCCAGTAGCGGAACATCTCCGGCACCGAGACGACGGTGCGCGCGGTCTCCGCCAGCTCGCCGTCGCCGATCGACAGCGGCAGCACGTCGGGGCGGGTGCCGATGGTGCCGGACTCGTAGATCAGCACGGCATTCGGCGCATGGGTCAGGCGGGCCAGGTTCGCCGCCTCGCTGGGCAGGCCGATGCCGACGAAGCAGACGGTGCGGTCGTCCAGCAGCCGGGAGGCGGCGACCGACATCATCTCGTCGGACTTGTAGCCGCGGTCCGCCGCGGCCGCTGCGGGAGCGGTCTCAGACATAGCCGTCCTCCTTCAGCCGGGACCAGGTCTCCCCGAATGTCGGGCAATCCATCACGTAGCGCTGCATCCAGTCGCGGAAGCTGTCGCGCTCGCGGGCCACCGGGTCCCATTGCGTATAGAACTTGTTGTGCCGCTTGTAATAGCCATGGGCATAGGACGGATGCGCGCCGTTCGGCACCGCGCAGACGGCGGAAACGGTCCAGGCCGGCAGCACCACGGCATTGGGCGCGGCGTCCAGTTCGTCGACGATCTCCTCCACCGTCACGATGGCGTGGCGGGCGGCCAGCACCGCTTCCTTCTGCACGCCGACGATCCCCCACATCAGGACATTGCCCTCGCGATCCGCCTGCTGTGCGTGGATCACCGCCACGTCGGGACGGATCGACGGCACGCAGGCCAGTTCCTCGCCGGTATAGGGGCAGGTGATGCGGCGGATGTCCGGATTGTGCTTCTGGTGGTCGGTGCCCAGATAGCCGCGGAACACGGCGAAGGGCAGGTTCGCCGCGCCGGCCTCGTAGGCGTTCGCCATCGCCGCATGGGAATGCTCGGAGATCTCCAGCGGCTGCGGCCAGCCCTGCTCCACCGCATCGCGCAGCCGGTGCAGCGAACCGACCCCGGGATTGCCGCCCCAGGAGAAGACCAGCCGGCGCACGCAGCCCATGCCGATCAGCTGGTCGTAGATCAGGTCCGGCGTCATCCGGAACAGGGTGAGGTCCTTCCGCCCCTGTCGGATCATCTCATGTCCGGCGGCATGCGGGATCAGGTGGGTGAACCCTTCCATCGCCACCGACTGACCGTCCTGCACGAACCGTCGGACGGCCTCCTCCAATTCCATGATCTCAGCCATTGCGGCCTGCATTCCCCTCGACAGTTGTTCGTCCCATGGCCTGCACCGCACGGCGCCCCCACGCCGCCGGCCGGCCCTGACTTTCAGCGCGGATAGTAGGGCGGGATCTGCGCATCCACATTCACCCAGACCGACTTCGCCTGGGTATATTCGCGCATCACCTCGAAGCCCATCTCGCGGCCATAGCCGGACTGCCCCGTGCCCCCGAACGGCGAGCCCGGATTGACCCGCTTGTAGCAGTTGATCCAGACCATGCCCGACTTCATCGCGCGGGCGAAACGGTGCGCCCGCGACAGGTCGGCGGTCCACAGGCCGCCGCCCAGGCCGTAGTCGGTGCCGTTGGCGATCGCCAGCGCCTCCGCCTCGTCGGCGAATGTGGTGACGGTGACGAAGGGGCCGAACACCTCCTCCTGGCAGACCCGGTCCTGCGGCTTCGCCCGCACCACGGTCGGCGCCACGTAGCAGCCCTTCGCCAGCGCCGCATCCTGCGGCGGCGCGCCACCGGCCAGGATCTCGCCGCCCTGCTCCGTCGCGATGCCACAATAGTTCAGCACCCGCTCCTGGTGCAGGCGGGAGGTCAGCGGCCCCATCTCGGTCGCGGTGTCCAGCGGATTGCCCAGCCGGATAGAGCGGGCCAGCGCCAGGAACCCGTCCAGGAACTCGTCGGCAATGCGCTCGTGCAGCAGCAGGCGGGAGCCGGCGATGCAGGCCTGGCCCTGGTTGTGGAAGATCGCGAAGGCGCCGCCGCCGATCGCGGCCCGCAGGTTGGCATCCTCGAAGACGATGTTGGCGCCCTTGCCGCCCAGTTCCAGCTGCACCTTCTTCAGGTTGCCGGCGGAGGCCTGCACCACCTGCCGGCCGACCGGGGTGGAGCCGGTGAAGGCGATCTTCGCCACCTCCGGATGCTCCGCCAGGTGCTGGCCTGCGGTGCGTCCATAGCCCGGCAGGATGTTGACCACCCCGTCCGGGAAGCCGACCTCGGCCATCAGCTCGGCGATCCGCAGGGTCGACAGCGGCGTGATCTCCGACGGCTTCAGCACCACGCAGTTCCCGGCCGCCAGCGCCGGCGCCATCTTCCAGCTGGTGAACATCAGCGGGAAGTTCCACGGCACGACCTGGCCGACCACCCCCAGCGGCTCGCGCAACAGATAGTTCAGGAAACCCTGTTCCACCGGTATGACGGAGCCTTCGAACTTGTCCGCCATGCCGCCGAAATAGCGGTAGGTGACCGCGGTGCGCGGCACGTCGAGGATCTGCGTGTCGCGGAACGGATGGCCGGTGTCCAGCGCTTCCAGCGCACCGAGGGCCGCCTGCTCCGCCTCGATCCGGTCGGCGAGCTTCAGCAGCAGGCGGCCGCGATCCATTGCCGCCATGTCGCGCCATTTCGGGAAGGCGGCCTGCGCCGCGGCGACGGCACGGTCGACATCCGCCGCCTTCGCCTCCGCGACCTTCGTGATCAGGGAATTGTCGTGCGGGTTCAGCACCTCGATGGTGGCGCCGTCGGCGGCATCGACGAAGCGGCCGCCGATGAACAGGCGGTTCTGGATGGCGGACGGATCCGGCGGGGAAACCATGCTCCCCCCCGTGTTCGGCGCGTTCATGCGCCCCTCCTTCGCTTGCGCGCTTTCTCCCGGCCGCCGGCCCTTCTGCGTGGCGGCGGCGCCCCGCCCGCCCCGGTCGCCGGGGCGGGCGGCTGGCAGTCAGGTGGTCAGAAGGTGCCGGTCAGAAGGTCACCGGAACGACCGGCGCCTCGCCCTTGATGATCATTTCCGGGATCCGCGGCGAGGCATTCTCCCAGACCAGCAGCATCGACCGCTTCGGGCTGAAGCCCTGGTGGCGGATGTCGGCGGGCATGCAGGCCACGTCGCCGGGCCGCATGGTGACCCGCGCGCGCGGCCGGCCGGTGGTCTTGTCCTTCACGTCCCAGATGATCTCGTCGGAGAGCTGGATGAACCATTCCACCCGGTCGTTGCCATGCTCGACCGGCAGGGTGAACTCCTCCGAGGTCGGGCAGTACAGGCTCTCCTTCACCACCGAGCAGACCGACGGGTTCCAGGTCACGTCGGAGCGGGACAGATAGTCGAACAGGTTGAAGGCCGCGACCTCGCCCTCGAAGCCGGGCTCGACCTCGACCACCGGCTGGTCGCTCTCGACATCGGCCAGCATCCGGTTCTGCGGGAAGCCGTTGTCGTCGGTGCGCATCGGCGCATCGCCCGGCAGGCCGACCATGCGCTCCGCGGTCACCCGCTTGCGGTCGACCGCGGCGTCATTGTCGCCGTTCTTGCGGCCCCAGGCGCCGCCGGTCTCGCCCGGCGCGGCGAAGGGATCGTAGCCTTCGTTGGTCCAGTCGCGGACCATGTCGGTGAAGATCTCGTGCAGTTCGTCGGAATCGAAGCGCTGCAGATGGTCGCGGCCGGCCCGCTTCAGCACCTCGTGATAGGTGCCGGCGAAGACGTCGACCTCGCCGTAATGGTTGGTGGTGCCGAACACGGCGTCGAAGCTGACCGTGCCATAGAAGAACTTCCAGGCCACCGCCCGCATCAGCGCCCGCATGAAGGCGTCGATCGGCATGATATGTTCGCCGTTCGGCCAGGTCAGATGGGCGAAATACTCGTCGCGGCGCACCTTGAAGTCGCCGAACCGGTACGACTTGTAGCCGGTGACATTGTCGCGCGGAAAGATCTCGAAGTCGTGGCAGAGCTCACTCATCTTTTCCTCCTTCAGGGGGTCGGTGCCCCTCGGACCTTCTCGCCCCGTCTGGTGCAGGGCCTTGCGGCGCGCCGCGCCGCATCACGCAGACCCGCGCCGCCGGCAGCGGCCGGGCCGGACCATGCCGTTCAGGGCCGGTCGGCGGTCTGGCAGATCTCCGCCCATTTCTCGACGGTGACCGGGCCCTTCATGGTCTGCAGCAGCACCACCGCCGGCTCCGCGGCGGAGAAGCGGTAGGCCGCGCCCTTCGGCAGCAGGGCCTGGTGGCCGCGCTTCAGGATGATGCGGCCCATCTTCCGGCCGTCCGGCGTGTCGCCCACGAGATGGGCCCCGTTGGCGCCTTCGGCAACGACGGCGCGCGGATCGGTCAGCTTCACCAGATGGACCTCGACCTGACCGTCCATGCACAGGGCGAACTCGTCATGGTCGGCCGCGAACCAGGGGGAATCGCCTTCCGCCCGGGTTGCCTCGATGGTGTATTCCAGGTTGATGCCGACGGCGACCCGCTCATAGGGCGCGCAGCGCTCCGCCACCTCGAAGACGTTGGAAAAGACGTAGTTCTTCGGATTGTCCTCGATGACGTCGACGCCGCCCTTCTTGAATTCCTTCAGGCTGCCGAGTTCGGTCTTGTATTCGGACATGCGTTCCTCCTCCTGACGATCCGGCCGGCGCGACAGCTCCCGCGGGGATGCTGCCCGTGGGACAGGCGGAGAGGCCCGGAACGGCCGCCGGATTCGATCCCAACTGCATCCGGTTCGGTGACGCCGCGCGATGCTTCCGTCCCGCAACCCGGGACGCGCCGGCAGCGACTATTGACGGCAAACGCCGCCTGCGCCATCACTTTCCGAATGTTCGCATATCGAACTGTGCGATATGTGTACTTTTGTTCGTATAGCGGAAAATCATGGATCCAACCCCCGGCCATGTCAAGTCCTGAGGAAAACCGTGACTTCGTCGCCTCGCTCGCGAAGGGCCTCGCGGTGATCCGCGCCTTCGGCCGCGACGCGCCGGAGCAGACACTGACCGAGGTCGCCAGTCGCACCGGCATGTCGCGCGCGGCGGCGCGGCGCTTCCTGCATACCCTGACCTCACTGGGCTATGCGGAGCTGGAGGGCAAGCGGTTCCGGCTGACCCCGAAGGTGCTGGACCTGGGCTATGCCTACCTCGCCTCCCTCAGCTTCGCGGAGATCGCGCAGCCGTTCATGGAGCAGGTCACCAGTGCGGTGCAGGAATCCTGCTCCGCCTGCGTGCTTGACGGCCGCGACATCGTCTATGTCGCCCGCGTGCCGACGAAGCGGATCATGTCGGTCTCCCTGTCGATCGGCACGCGCCTGCCGGCCTATGCCACGTCGATGGGGCGGGTGCTGATGGCCGGCCTCAGCGAGACCGAGCTGCAGCGCCTGCTGGACCGGATCGAACTGCGCCCCCTGACGCCGCGCACGATCACCGACCGGGCGGAACTGGAGGCGGCGCTGGCGAAGGTGCGCGGCCAGGGCTATGCCCTGGTGGACGAGGAGCTGGAGGAAGGCGTGCGGTCCATCGCCGTGCCGATCCACACCCGCGCCGGCCGCACCGTTGCGGCGATGAATGTCAGCGGCCATTCCAGCCGGGTCACCCCGGAGCACATGCTGGAGACCTACCTGCCGGCCCTGCGCTGTGCCGCGGCGGGGATCGAATCCTGCCTGCCCTGAGGGGCGGGCCGACAACTTGACGACTCCCGGGAGGAAAAACGATGTGCCGGTTCCTGGCCTATAAGGGCCGCCCGCTGCTGATGGCGGACCTGCTGGTGCGGGCGCGCAATTCGCTGATCGCGCAGAGCCACCATGCCCGGCTGTGGCAGAAGCCCGTCAACGGCGACGGCTTCGGGGTCGCCTGGTACCCGATGCATGAGGATCCGGAGCCGGGCCTGTTCCGCAGCGTGGAGCCGGCCTGGTCCAACGCCAACCTGAATTCGGTGGCGCACAAGCTGGTCTCCCGCTGCTTCTTCGCCCATGTGCGCGACGCCACCGCCGGCTCGCCGGTCAGCCAGCTGAACTGCCATCCGTTCAACTGGCAGCGGCTGGTCTTCATGCATAACGGCGCGCTGGAGGAATTCGAGCGGATGCGCCGGCCGCTGACCGCGCGGCTGAGCGACCAGGCCTATCACTGGCTGACCGGCAGCACCGACACCGAGCATGCCTTCGCGCTGTTCCTCGACCGGCTGGGCTTCACGGTGGAGCCGGGACTGGATGCGCTGGCCGATGCCATGACCGCCACCATCGGCGAACTGCTGGCGATGCGCCGGGAGCTGGGCATCGACAGCCCCTGCTTCCTGAACTTCGCGGTCAGCGACGGCCGGCACCTGGTCGCGACCCGCTTCGTCAGCCATGCCGAGCGAGAGCCGCACAGCCTCTACACCACCTCCGGCGCGCTGACGCTGGACGAGGACGGCCGCTTCCGGGTGATGCATGCCGACAGCGGCGCGCCGGATTCCGTCATCGTCGCCTCGGAGCCGCTGACCGCGTTCGAAAGCGACTGGGCGCCGGTGCCGCGCAACACCCTGATCCTGGTGGATGCGGAGAACGGGATGACGATGCGGCCGCTGGACCCGGCAGCCTGAAGCCGGAGCCGCGCGCGCCTATTCCGCCGCGATCGTCATGCTGCGGCGGCCGGCCGCCGGCGCCAGCGCGAACAGCTCCATCGCCCCTTCCCGTCCGCGCAGGCTGCGCAGGCCGAGCGGCCTGGCGGCCAGCTCCGGCGGCAGGGTCAGGCGGCGCAGCAGGGGTTCAGAGATCACCGCCGCGGCATCGCCTTCGCGCGCCACGTCCAGCATGCGGGACGCGGTGTTCAGGGTGTCGCCGATGGACAGGATCACCAGCCGGCTGTCGCCGCATTCGCCGGTGACCACCGGGCCGATATGCAGGCTGGCCCGCACCCCCGCCGCCTCGCCGAAGCTGCGGCGATAGGCGAGTTCGTTGCGCCGCAGGACCTCGAGGATGCCGGCATAGGCCTGCAGCACGGCGCTGTCGCGCAGGCCCGCCTCCGGCTTCCAGGCGGCGATCAGTTCGTCGCCGACATAGCCCTCGATGCGGCCGCCATGGGCGGTGACCGGCCGGTCAAGGTCGAAGAAGACGCGGGCGATGAAGGCATGCGCCGCCTCATCGCCCAGCCGCTCCGCCATTGCGGTGGAGCCCTTCAGGTCGACCAGCAGGTAGATCCGCTCCTCCCGCACCGGCTTCGCATAGCGGCCCAGCAGCAGGCGGGTCATCACGCCCGGCCCGACCAGGCGGCGCACCTGCATCAGGTAGACCGCAACCACGAAGACGATGGCGGCAAAGCCGGTGTCCCGCCACAGCTCGACCGCCAGGTAGCTGCCGAAGAAGTCCCAGGTCGAGCAGCCGCCGGGGCAGGCGATGTAGGTCGCGGTGATCGCACGGTTGGCCAGCAGCAGCAGGACGATGGCGCCGATCAGCACGGCCTCGCGCATCAGCATGCCCTGCACGAAGCCCATGCGCCGGATCCAGGCGCCGCCGGGCCCCTGCAGGTAGTACTGGTGCAGCGGGAACAGCACCAGGCCCATGACGGCCCCGGTGCGGAAGGAATGCAGCGCCTCGTCCCAGGTGTAGAGGAAGGGGGTCACCTCGCTCAGCAGCCAGGAGATGCCGAGGGAGACGAAGCCGGCGCAGAGCGCCAGCAGCAGGGTGGCACGGATGGCGCCCAGGATCCGCCTGTCGAAGCCTGCCGCCATAACCGCCTTCCCGTCCCGTGGCCGCCCATCCCCCAATAGATGGGCCCCTAGTAGATGGGGGAGCGGACCGATGCCGCCAGCATTCATGCAATCGTATAACGCGGCAGGTCAATGCTTGCCGCGGCGGGGTGGCGCCGGGGATACTGCACCCCTCACCGCAACCAGACTTCCAGCCGACAGACGCGAGGATCCTCCATGCTGCCAAAGGCCGAGACCCTGTCCACGAGCCACGGTGCGATCTCCCTGGCCGATAGCGGCGGCTCCGGCCCGGCAGTGCTGATGATCCACGGCAATTCCGCCCGCAAGGAGATCTTCCGCCACCAGTTCGACCCGGCCCTGACGGCGCGCTACCGGCTGCTGGCCTTCGACCTGCCGGGCCATGGCGAAAGCGCCGATGCGGCGGACCCGAGGCGCAGCTACACCCTGATGGGCTATGCCGACCTGGCGGCGGAGATCCTGGCGATGCGCGGCATCGCCAAGGCCACAGTGCTGGGCTGGTCGCTGGGCGGCCATATCGGCATCGAGATGATCAACCAGGCGAAGGTGGCGCTCAGCGGTCTCCTGATCACCGGCACGCCACCGGTGCCCAACGACGTCGCGGTGATCGGCAAGGCGTTCCACCCGTCGCCGGTGATGGACCTGACCGGCGCGGCGGAATTCAGCGATGCGGACGCGGAGTTGTACTGCAAGCATACCTGCGGCCTGGCGGTGCCACTCGATCCGCTGATCGTTGCCGGCTACAAGCGCACCCACGGCCTGTCGCGCACGACGATGTTCGAGAGCTTCACCGGGCTGGAGGTGCCCGACCAGGCGGCCGTGGTGGCCGGCACCGAGGTGCCGGTGGCGGTGATCTCCGGCGGCGACGAATCCTTCGTCAACAACGACTATCTGGGCCGCTGCCGCTACGGCAATCTCTGGCGCGGCACCGTCTTCCTGCTGCCCGGGGTCGGCCATGCCCCGTTCTGGGAGGCGCCGCCGCGCTTCAACCCGCTGTTTGCGGCCTTCCTGGGCGAGGTCGCGGGCTGATCCGGCAATAGGGGGCAACATGGCGATCTTCTTCGGCTTCGCGCCCTGGATCCTGTTCTACGTCCTGGTCCATACGCTGGGGCCGCTCGCGAGCGCGGTTCTTGCCGCCGCCCTGGCTGCGGTCCTGGCCTTTCCGTCCATCCGCCGCGGCCGGCCGAAGATCCTCGACATCGGCACCATCCTGTTCTTCGCCGCCTTTGCCGTCCTGTTCGCCGCCGGCCCGCCGGCCTGGCTGCAGGTCTGGATGAAGGCGATCGCCGATGGCGGGCTGGCGGCGATCGTCCTGGTCTCGCTGGCGATCGGCCGCCCCTTCACGATCCAGTACGCGAAGGAGACGGTGCCGGAAGAGCATTGGGACAGCCCGCTGTTCTACCGGGTCAACCTGCACATCACTCTGGTCTGGCTGGCCAGCTTCCTGGTCAACACGGCCTCGTCGGCGATCAGCGTGCTGATCCCCGGGGAGCCGGGCTGGCTGACCTGGGCGATCCCGATGCTGAGCCTGATCGCCGCCTTCCGCTTCACCGCCTGGTATCCCGACCATGCGGCGAAGAGGGCTGCCGCCGGCGGCACCTGACTGCGGTCGCGGCAGGGAACAGAAGGCCGCGCCGGACGTTGCCCCGGAAAGGCCGGCCGCGCCGCTGCGCGCTGCCGGCGCCATCCGTCCGGAGGCACAGCATGCAACGCATCACAGACCCCGCCGCCGAAAGCCGCGAACTGCCCCTGCCCGAGCCGACGATCTGCTGGGTGATCGTGAAGGCGCGGGAGTTCGAGGCGAAGGAGGCGCAGACCGACCCGGCCAGCGGCTCCAACCCGACCGACGACGACATGCAGGAGGTCCTGCAGGACAGCGCCGACGATCCGGTCGCGACGGAACTCCGCCGGGTCCTGGACGGGCTGTCGGCCGAAGAGCAGGCGGGCCTCGTCGCCATGGCCTGGCTGGGCCGCGGCGATGGCGGGATCGGGGAATGGCCGGAACTGCTGGCCGAGGCCCGCCGCCGGCACGAGCAGCCGACCGGCGCCTACCTGCTGGGCATGCCGCTGCTTGCCGACCATCTGGAAAGCGCGCTGGAAGCGTTCGGCGGCTCCTGTGCGGAGACGGAGGCCGACCGCCTGTGAACTAGCCGGCGGCCGCGGTTGCGGGCGCCGCCGCGCCGGCTTCTGCCTCGGCCGCCGCCAGTTTCGCCACCAGCCGCCGGTACTGGGTCAGTGCCGCGTCGGCGGCGATCGGCACCATGCGGAAGTCCGGATCCAGCTTCAGCATCGCGTCCTGGGCGTGGATCATCGCGCTGTCTTCCTCGAACGCCTTCTCCACATTGGCGTGGATCGCCGCCGTCACCTCGGGCCGGTCGAGGGCGAAGTTGTGCGGGTGGGCAAAGAAATAGTGGGTGCTGTCCCCGGTCTCCGGGGTCAGCGCCTGGCAGCCGCGGAACTCCACCGCATCCACCCGGTGCCCCTCCTGCGCGCCGGTGCCGGCGGGCTGCATGCCCGAATACATCAGGAAGATGCCGGGCACGAGGAAGTCGTAGATGTTCCAGCGGTCGACATTGCCCGGCCAGTTCATGATCGCCTGCGCGAAGGCGGCCGGCTTGATGCCGGTCGCCCAGCGGGTGATCCGAACGCCGCGGTCCAGCCGCTCCACCTTGGGCGGGAAACGGGAATAGGCCTCGTCCCCGCCCAGGGTTGTCGGGTGCACATAGGGCAGGTGCGCCAGGTCCAGCAGGTTGTCGCAGATCAGCAGATAGTTGGTGCGGTAGTGGGTATAGCCCTGCAGGCTGCGCCAGCCGGGATCGTCGAGCCAGTGCGTATCCGGGATCAGCGCCTCGTCCGCCAGCGCCGGGTCGCCGGGCCAGATCCAGATCCAGTTGTGACGCTCCACCACCGGAAAGCTGCGCACCCGCGCCTGCGGCGGCACCCGGTCCTGCGACGGGATCTCGATACAGCGCCCGTCCCGGTCGAACAACAGGCCGTGATACATGCAGCGCAGGCAGTCGCCCTCCTTGCGACCGCGCGACAGGGGCGCGCCGCGATGGCAGCAGCGATCCTCGAAGGCGATGACGGAGCCGGCGGCATCGCGCCAGAGAACGACGGGCAGGTTGACAATGGTGCGGGCAAGCAGGCCGCCCGCCGTATCTGACGTCACCTCGCTCGACCAGGCGGCCACGTACCAGCAGTTCCTGAGCAGCATGTCGATCCTCCCGCGATCCGATTATGGATTGCGGAAAAGGCTAGGCCGCCCTTGCCCATGCGTCGACGTCATGACGATCATACCGTTCATGTACGATGCTCATGATCCGAAGCTGGACCTGAACCTGCTGCTGGCGTTCGACGCGCTGTGGCGGGAAGGCAGCGTGACACGGGCGGCCGACGGGCTGGGCCTGACCCAGAGCGCGATGAGCCACGCGCTGCGGCGGCTGCGGCAATTCTACGGCGACCCGCTGTTCGTGAAGGCGGGTGCGGGCATGCGCCCCACCCCGAAGGCGGAGCGGCTGGCCCCTTCGGTCCTGTCGGTGGTCGGCACGGTGCGCGGCGAACTGCTGTCGCAGGCGGGCTTCGACCCCGCCACGGCGCGCCGCAGCTTCGCCTTCTGCATGACCGACATGGGGGAGCTGGTCTTCCTGCCGCCGATCATGGCGCGCCTGCGGGACCTGGCGCCGCACTGCCGGATCCGCACCCTGCAGGTGGCAACCGAGGCGGTCCCGGCGGTGCTGGAATCCGGCGAGGCCGACCTGGCGCTGGGCTCCATGCACCTGGTGCCGGAAGGGCTGTACCGGCAGGAACTGTTCCGGCATCCCTTCGTCACCCTGGTCAGCGCCCGCAACCGGGACGTCGGCGACCGGCTGTCCCTGGAGCAGATCGCCCGGATGGGCCATGTCACCGTCACCCTGTCGGACCGCAGCGAACCCTATGACCGGGCGCTGGAGACGGAGCTGGAGCGCCACGGCATCAGGCGCGACGTGGTCCTGTCGACACCGCATTTCCTGGTGGTGCCGCTGATCCTGGACCGCTTTCCCGACCTGGTGGCGACGGTGCCGCGGGAGCTGGGCACCGTCTTCGCCCGCTACGACGCGGTGCGCGTTCTGCAGCCCCCGGTAGACCTGCCGGCCTTCAGCCTGCGCCAGCACTGGCATCCGCGGGTGCACCACGACGAGGCCAATGTCTGGCTGCGCCGCACCATCAAGGCGGCGTTCGAGGGCTATCCGGAATAGGTCAGGTTCGCCCGACGTGTCACCCGCCGGGCTTGTGGGAGCAGGCGCTGTGGCTGGAACGAATGCCGTTGCGCACCCACAGATCGTCACCACCGGGCTTGTCCCGGTGGTCTATCGTGCGGCCAGGCTCAATCAAGACCGGCCTCTATTGAGAGGCGGCAGAATGGACTCGCGTATCAGGTACGCGAGTGACGATTTGGGGTGAGGCCGGTGCCCCCTGCCGCTCCGTGATCGGCCACAACCGGACACCAGTGGATCACGTCCGCGCATGACGACTGATCCGAATGACGGGGCTAGTTGCTGCCGCGCAGCCAGATCGCGGTGTCGTGGAACGCGACCCCGCCGGCCGGCGGCACCGGGTCGCCGCCGATCAGCTGGTTGATGCCCATGCCGCCGGTCCAGTCGCTGTTCGGCCAGATCCCCTCCACCACCACGGTGCCGGGCTGCAGCCCCTCGAAGCTGCGCCACAGCATGTCGACCTCGCCGCGGCCATTGCCCATGCGCACCCGCGCGCCTTCGCCCAGGCCCAGCCGCTCGGCATCCTGCGGGTGGACCAGTGCGGTCGGATGCTTTTCCCGCGCGCGGGAGCTGGGCGTCTCGGTGAAGGAGGTGTTCAGGAAGGTCCGCGCCGGCGGTGCCACCAGGCGGAAGGGATGCGCGCCATCGGCACGCTCGACGATGTCGGCATAGTCCGGCATCGGCGGCAGGCCGGCATAATAGGGGCCGAGTGATGCCCAGTCCGGCTTGAAACGGAAGCGGTCGCCGGGCTGCGGGAAGCCGTTCAGGAAGTGCGCCTCCTCGAACGGCGCGGTGAAGTCCACCCAGCCGCGTTCCGCCGCCTCTGCCCAGCTGCCGCGGCCGGAGGCACGCAGGGTGGTGTCCAAAAGCTCCGCCGCGCTCATGTCGAAGCCCGGATGGTCGGCGCCCAGGCGCTTGCCCAGGGCGCAGATCACCTCGTGATTGGTCCAGCTGTCGGCGTAGCGGTCCAGCACCCGCTGGCCGGCGGTCAGCATGGTATGGCCCAGGCCGTAATAGAGGTCGTCATATTCCAGGAAGACGGCCGCCGGCAGCAGCACGTCGGCCAGCTGCGCGGTCGCGGTCGGGAACTGTTCGTGCACCACCACGAACAGGTCGTCGCGGGTCAGGCCGCGGCGCACGGTGCGGCTGTCGGGTGCCACGTTCGCCGAATTGGCGTTCTGCATCAGCATCGCGGTGACCGGCGGGCCACCGGCCAGCGCATCCGGCTCGCCGGTCAGCACGGCACCGATGCGGCTCTGGTCCAGCACCCGCGTGTCCGGGTCCAGCCGGTCCAGCGCGTAGGCCGTGGTCAGGTCCAGCTTCCAGTTGTCCAGGTTCACGAAGAAGGCGCCGCCGCCCTCGTGCCGCCACTTGCCGCCGATCGCCGGCAGGCCGGTGACGGCATGCATTGCCGCGGCGCCGTTGCGCGACCGGGTGAAGCCGAAGCCGAGGCGGATGAAGGCGCGCTCCGTGCCCGCATAGAGGCGGGCGAAGTCCCGGATCGTGGCCTCCGTCAGGCCGGTGATCTTCGCCGCCCAGGCCGGGGTGCGGCTGCGCAGGTGGCGTTCCACCTCCGGGTCGAAGTCGGTCAGCCGGTCCAGGAAGTCGCGGTCCGCGGTGCCGTCCTCCAGCATCACGCACATCATCGCGCAGGCCAGCGCGGCGTCGGAACCCGGCCGCAGCACGATCGGGATGTCCGCCTGCTCCACCGTCGGCGTGCGATAGCAGTCGACCACCGCCAGCTTTGCGCCGCGGTTCTTCCGGGCGCGCTGGATATGGGTCATCTGGTTGACCTGGGTGGAAACAGGGTTGCCGCCCCAGACGATGATCAGGTCGGCCTCCGCCATTTCCCGCGGGTCCGGCCCGGTCAGGGCGCCGACCCCGGCGCGCCAGCCGCTTTCCGCCGGGGTGATGCAGATCGTCGTCTTCTGCCGGGAATAGCGCATGGTGTGGCGCAGCCGGTCGATGCCCCAGCGCTGCACCAGGCCCATCGTGCCGCCGGAATGATAGGGCCAGACCGTCTCGCTGCCGTGGCGCTGGGCGGCCAGGGTGAAGGCCTCCGCGATCTCGTCCAGCGCTTCGTCCCAGGACACGGGCGCGAATTCGCCCTCCCCCTTCGCGCCGACCCGGCGCTGCGGCACGGTCAGCCGGTCGGGATGGTGCACCCGCTCCGCATAGCGGGCGACCTTCGCGCAGACCACGCCCTGGGTATAGGGATTGTCGCGCGCGCCATGCACCCGGCCGATCCGGTCGGGGGCGATGCGCTCGACCTCCAGCGCGCAGGCGCTGGGGCAGTCGTGGGGGCAGGCGGAGCGGATTCTCTCGACCATGATGGCTGTTCCTCGGGAAGGCATTGGCGGGCAGGCTTTGGCGCCGTTGTCGCCGGCGGCTCGTTCAGACCTCGTCGCGGAATTCGTTCGACCAGTGCAGCAGGCGGCGTTCCACCATGCGCAGCAGCAGGACCAGCACCAGCCCGATCAGGCTGAGCAGGACGAGGGCGGCGAACATCTCCGAAGCGTTCAGCATCGCCAGGGAGACGATGATCAGGTGGCCCATGCCGAAATTGGAGCCGACGAACTCCGCGATCACCACGCCGATCAGCGCGAAGGAAACCGCATTCGGCAGGGAGGCGAAAGTCCAGGCCAGCGCCATCGGAATGCGCACGTTGCGGGTCACCTGGCGCGGGCTGGCGCCCAGGGTGCGGCAGAAATCCACCATCTCCCGGTCGATCGACACCGCCCCCTTGAAGGCGTTGAAGAAGACCAGGAAGAACACCACGAACCACGCGGTCACCACCTTCGACACCACGCCCAGGCCGAAGACCATGGTGATCAGCGGCACGAAGGCGATCCGCGGCATGGAGTTGGTTGCCACGATGTAGGGATGCAGGACCTTGTTCAGCACCCGGTTCTGCGACAGCAGCAGGCCGGCCAGGAAGCCGGTGCCGACCCCGACGACAAGGCCCAGGAAGGTCGCCCAGAGGGTGGCGCCCAGATGCGGCCAGATGAAGCCGGCCTGCGCGCCGAAGCTCCAGTCCCACAGCTTCACCGCCACCTGGCTGGGCTGGCTGATGAAGAACGGGTCGAAGATCGTGTTCTTCTTGAACCAGGGGATCCGGGTCAGCCCCTCCCACAGGCCCAGGAAGGTCACGAGAATGGCGAGCTGCCACAGGCCGACGCGCAGCCGCTCCCGCAGCTGGCCGCGGCGGGCTTCGGCCTCTGCCGCCGCCGCGTCGGGCATGTCGGCGGCCGGGTGTTTCACGGCGACCGGCGGCGCGGAAGCTGCCTGCCGTCCCCTCATCCCGTCGCCTCCACACTGGCGAACTCCTGGCCCAGCACATGCCAGATCCGGGCATAGGCCTGGGCGAAGGCCTCGCTCTCGCGCAGGGAATAGACGTCGCGGGGATGGGCGATGCCGATCCGTTCGTCCAGCAGCACCCGGCTGGGCGGGCCGGACAGGACGATCACCCGGTCCGACAGGGTGATCGCCTCGTCCAGGTCGTGGGTGACCATGACGATGGTCTGGCCGAGCGAGCGCCAGATCCGGATCAGCTCCTGGTGCAGCACCGTCTTGGTATGGGTGTCCAGCGCCCCGAACGGTTCGTCCAGCAGCAGGATGCGGGGGTCGCAGGCCAGGCTCATCAGCAGGGCGACCCGCCGGCGCATGCCGCCCGACAGCTGGTGGGGAAAGGCCTCGCCGAAGCCCTCCAGCTTGCCCAGCTTCAACAGTTCGTCGACCCTTTCGTCGATCTTCCGCCGCGGCCAGCCGCGAAAGCGCAGGCCAAGCCCGATGTTCCGGCGGACCGAATACCAGGGCAGCACCGTGTCCTTCTGGAAGATGTATCCCAGCTGCGGCGGGATCTGGCCGGCGACCGGCTTGCCGTCGACCCGGATGCCGCCGGCGCTGGGCTCCAGGAAGCCGGCGATGATGTTCAGCAGGGTCGACTTGCCGCAGCCGGACGGGCCGACCAGGCTGACGAATTCGCCGTCGGCGATGGTCAGGTCGACCCGGCCGAGCGCCGTCACCTGGCGCCCGGCGGAGTGATAGACCTTGCCGACCCCGTCGACGGCGATCTCCGGCATGCCGAACCGCCTGCGGCCGGCTAGATGCCGCGGGCCTTCTTCACGAAGGACATGTCGACGCAAGCGTCGTAGGGCACCTTCGCCAGTTCCGCGTTCGAATATTGCCGCCCGTCGCCCATGATGTCGGTCAGGCGGGCATAGGCGTCCGGCGTCACGACATTGGTCTTGTTCCAGACCGCGTTCTTGTAGAGCGCGATGGTCTTCACCAGGCTTTCCATCGACAGCGAGGCGACATAGGGCTCGCGCACCAGCGCGGCGATGGTCTCCGCGCTTTCCGTGTTCAGGAAGTCCTGCGCCTTGCAGAGTGCGGTGATGAAGGCCTGCACGTCCTGCGGCCGGTCCTCGATCGTCTCTTCTAGGACATAGGTCGACAGGCCCGGCACGTCGCCGCCGAAGGTGCCGTTCCAGGCCGCGGCCTCGGTCACGTCGAACAGCGGCACCGCCCAGCCTTCGGCCGTCGCGGCCTCCACCATGCCCAGGGTGGCGATCGAGGCACCGACCTGGCCCGACTTCAGCGCGCCCAGCATGGTGGCCAGGCCGCCCAGGCCGCGGATATCCACCTTGTCCAGGATGCCGGCCTTGTCGCACATGTAGGTGGCCATCAGCCAGGTCGCCGATTGCGGCTGGGTGACGGCGATGGTCTGGCCGGCCAGGTCGGCGATCTTGGTGATCTTGCCGCTGTCCAGGTCCTCCTTGCGGACCAGGAGGTTGGCATAGGTGATGCGGGTGTCCAGGCTGAACACGATCTTCGCCGGCTTGCCCGCCAGGGTCAGGGCGATCGCGTCGTTGGTGCCGCTGGTGGTGGCGAAGACCTGGCCGGCAGCCAGCATCTGCTTGCCGCGCGGGCCGGACTGGGTGTCGATATAGTTCGCCTCCAGGCCGGCATCCTTGAAGTAGCCGTTCTTGAAGGCGACGTAGGAGACGCAATAGATCGGATCGGGACTGGCGATGCCGATATCCGCGCTGGCGGCCCGCGCCATGCGCGGTGCGCCCAGTCCCGTCGCCAGCAGACCGGCCGCGCCGGTTGCCATGAGGAATCCACGCCGCCCGATCTGCTGCATTGTCCCAGCCTCCTTGTTGTCTCCCAGATGGTCGACCAAATCGTCGACCATCGAAGATGACGAGTCAATGCGGACCCGGGTATGCGACCCCGTGGCGCCTTCTCAATGGCCCTGCAGCAGCCGGGTCACCCACGCCATATGCTCCTGGAACAGCCGTTCCGCCTGCCCGCCGGCGCCGGCGATCACCGCGTCATGGACGCCGCAGAAGCGCTGCGCATATTCGCGGAACGGCAGGGCCGGCATCAGCGAGGCCATGTGCCGGTGGGTATGCTCGAAATGCGCAAGCCCGATGAAGCGCCGGATGAACAGGTTGCCGCCGATCGCGGCGGCGGCGCAGTGATAGTCCGCGATCGACATCAGGAATTCGTAGGTGATGCCGCGGCCGGCCGCGCGCTCGACCTCGGCGATCCGCGCCGCCAGCACCCGCCCGTCGGCACCGCTGGTGATCCCTTCGGCGGCAATCGCCTCGGCGGCAAGCCGCAGGCTGGTGGCGCCCAGGGTCGACCAGACCGCCACGAAGCCGCGGACATCGTCGGCATCCAGCCGGGTGATCCGCACGCTGCGGTTCTGCAGCAGTTCGATCACCCCCTCGCCCACCAGCAGGTGCAGCGCCTCGCGCACCGGCGCCTTGCTGAGGCCGAGTTCCTTCATCAGTTCCGCGGCGACGAGGGTCTGTCCGGGAACGTAGCGGCCCTGGCGCAGGCCCTGCAGGATGTGATTGACGACGATGCGGCTGCTGGAAAAGGCCGGATCCGCCGGTCGCTCCCTTTCCATCGGCGATACGATCGGCCGGAGCGGACCGCGATCCGCCGCTTCCTCTCCCGGTTTCTCCATCTTCACGTCCGGAGATGCTCCCTTCACGAACAGCGCGCCGACGCCTAGCACGCGACCGTGCGCCGCGCCAGCAGGCGCCGGCGGGAGGCCGGCTGCTTGACAAATGCGGTCGCGGCGCGAAGCTTCCGGGGCTGGCCCAGCTGCGCGGACTGGCGGGACGACGGCATTTCCCGGCCGCCGGCATCAGCAGGACCCGCCCGGCGGAGCCGCAGCGCCACAGCCAAACCGCCATCGTCGGACCGTGATCGGCACATGCGCCGGGGATCGCCTCCCAGGAGGGCAATGGCCCTTGCTGTCCCCGGCTGTGGCAGCTGTCCCCGGGAAAAATGGCAGTCTGGGGGGCAAGGCCTGCCGCCGCACCGATGCATGAACACTTCCGCGAGACATGGGGCGTGAAACAGAGCGATCCGACCATCGACGACCGGGGACAGGCTCGCGGCTGGTGTCCCAGCGCGCTGCGGCCGATGCAGAGCGGTGACGGCTGGCTGGTCCGGATCAGCCCCCCGCGGGCCGAGTTGCGGCCGGCGCAGGCCGTCGGGCTGGCTGCGGCGGCCCGACGCTTCGGGAACGGGCAGCTGGAGCTCAGCAACCGGGCGAACCTGCAGCTGCGCGGTATCCGCCGGGAGCAGCATCAGGCGCTGCTGGACGCCTTGGCCCACCTGCAGCTGCTGGCGCCGGCCGAGGCGCGGGGCGAACCGCAGCTGCCGGTGGTCCTGACACCCTTTCATCAAGAGGGCGACGGCCAGGCGGCCCTGGCGGCCGATCTCGGCGCGGCCAGCCGGCCGATGCCTGTCTTGCCGTCAAAGTTCGGCCTGGCGGTCGATGCCGGGCCGCAGCGGGTTCTTGCCGCCGTGCCGGCGGACATCCGTGTGGAGCGCGCCGTCGATGGCGGCCTCATGCTGCGCGCCGACGGCGCAGCAACCGGCCGACCGGCAGCGCCGGCAGAAATGCCGCGGCTGGCCGCCGCGATCGCCCGCTGGTTCGTCGACAGCGGCGGCGTGACCGCGGGCCGCGGCCGCATGGCGGCACACCTGGCGGCCGGCCACCGCCTGCCCGCGGAGCTGACCGGCGAAGCCCGGCCGGCGCCGATCATGGCGCCGCCCCGGCCCGGCCCCTGTCCCGGCCCCTGTCCCGGCCCCTGTCCCGGCCCCTGTCCCGGCCCGCTGCCCGGCGGCCTGCTGGTCGGCCTGCCGTTCGGCAGCCTGGCCGCCGACGGCCTGGAGCGGCTTGCCGCCACCGGCGCGACGCTGCGCCTCACCCCCTGGCGGATGCTGCTGCTCACCGGCCCGGAGGGACTGCAGGCCGGCGGTCTGACGGCAGGGCCGGACCTGATCCTGGACCCGGCGGATCCGCTGCTGCGGGTGTCGGCCTGCATCGGCCGCCCCGGCTGCACGCAGGCCCATGGGCCGACCCGGCCGCTGGCGCGGGCCATCGCCCGGACCCTTCCCGAAGGCGCAAGCCTCCACGTTGCCGGCTGCAGCAAGGGTTGCGCCCATCCCGGCCCGGCGGACATCACGCTCGTTGCATCGCGGGACGGCTACGGTGTAGTGCCACGGGGCCGCGCGGGCGACCCGCCGGCCTACCTCCTTCCCCGCCCCGCGACCGGCGCCGGCTGCGATCCCGATCCAGCCTTCGCCGCGACCCTGGCCAGCCTGCGCGACCTGCCACACGAAGATGATCCATAGCTACGAGACCGACGGCGCGGCGATCTACGCCCGCTCCTTCAGCATCATCCGGGCGGAGGCCGACCTGGCGCGCTTCGATGCCGAGGAGGAGCCGGTGGTGGTGCGGATGATCCACGCCCTGGGCATGGTCGGTCTGGAGGCGCATGTCCGCTTCTCGGCCGGGATGGTGCCGGCAGCCCGCGCCGCATTGGAAGCCGGCGCACCGATCCTCTGCGACGCCCGGATGGTGTCGGAGGGCATTACCCGCGGCCGCCTGCCCGCCGGCAATCCGGTGATCTGCACCCTGCACGCGCCGGAGGTGGCGGACCTCGCCCGGTCGCTGGGCACCACCCGCTCCGCCGCGGCGGTGGAGCTGTGGCGGCCGCATCTCGACGGCGCCCTGGTGGCGATCGGCAATGCGCCGACCGCCCTGTTCCACCTGCTGAACATGCTGCAGGACGAAGCGGTGCCGCGGCCGGCGGCCATCGTCGGCTGCCCGGTCGGCTTCGTCGGCGCCGCGGAATCCAAGACGGCATTGCTGGCCGACCCGCCGGCGCCGGCGCTGGCGGTCGAGGGGCGGCTGGGCGGCAGCGCGGTCACCGTGGCCGCGGTGAACGCCCTGGCCAGCCGGTCGGAGCGATGAGCGTGGCAGCGGACCCCATGGCGGACGACGGGCCGGGCATCACCTGCGTCGGGCTGGGCCCGGGCGACCCGGACCTGATGAGCGTGCGGGCCGACCGCCTGGTGCGCGGCGCCACCGATATCGCCTATTTCCGCAAGGCGGGGCGGCCCGGCAAGGCGCGGCAGATCGTCGAGGGCCTGCTGGCGCCCGGGGTGCGCGAATATGCGATGGAATATCCGGTCACGACGGAACTGCCGCTGACCGATCCCGCCTATCACAGCCAGCTGGCGGCCTTCTACGCCGACTGGACCGAACGGCTGGCCGATCTTGCCGCCAGTCGCCGGGTGATCGTGCTGTGCGAGGGCGACCCGTTCTTCTACGGCTCCTTCATGCACCTCTATGTCCGCCTGCAGGGCCGGGTGCCGATGCAGGTCGTGCCGGGCATCACCGGCATGTCCGGCTGCTGGACCGCGACGGGCACGCCGATGGCGTGGGGCGACAATGTGGTGACGGTGCTGATGGGCACCCTGCCGGAAGCGGAGCTGGTGCGCCATGCCGCGGCCGGCGACGCGCTGGTGGTCATGAAGCTGGGCCGCAACCTGCCGAAGCTGCGCCGGGTGCTGGCCGCGATCGGCCGGCTGGAGGAGGCCTGGCTGGTGCAGGACGGCACCATGCCCGGCCAGACGGTGCGCCGCCTGGCCGAGGTGCCGGAAGCGACCGTGCCCTATTTCTCCATCCTGCTGGTGCATGGCCGCGAGCGGGTGCCGGCCGCGACCGCCATCGCAGCGCCATGAGCGGCAGCCTGGCGATTGCGGGACTGGGCCCCGGCGACCCGCGGCTGGTGACCCCGGAGGTCGCCGCCGCCCTGGAGCAGGCGACAGACCTGGTCGGCTACGGCCCCTATGTGGCGCGGGTCGCGGCGCGGCCCGGCCTGGCCGTGCATGCCTCCGACAACCGGGAGGAACTGGACCGGGCCCGCCACGCCCTGGACCTCGCCGCCGCCGGCCGCCAGGTGGTCATCGTCTCGTCCGGCGATCCCGGCGTCTTCGCCATGGCCGCCGCCGTGTTCGAGGCGCTGGAGGCCGGCCCGCCGGCCTGGCAGGCGCTGGAGATCGCCGTGCTGCCCGGGGTGACGGCGATGCTGGCCGCCGCCGCCCGGCTGGGCGCGCCGCTGGGCCACGACTTCTGTGCCATCAACCTGTCGGACAACCTGAAGCCGGCGGCCCTGATCGAACGGCGCCTGCGGCTGGCCGCCCAGGCCGATTTCGCCATGGCGCTGTACAACCCGCGCTCCCGGGCACGGCCCGAAGGCTTCGCCCGGGCGCTCGCCGTCCTGGGCGAGGAATGCGCACCCGACCGCCTGCTCTGCTTCGCCCGCGCCGTCGCCACGCCGGAGGAGCGGCTGTCGGTCGTGACCCTGGCCGAGGCGGTGCCGGAGATGGCCGACATGCGCACATTGGTGATCGTCGGCAGCTCCGCCACAAGGCGGGTGGGACGGCATGTCTACACGCCGCGCGGCATCGCTCAGGCAGGCACCGGATGACCCAGCCAGTGCAGCACCGCCGCTACATCGGCGACCCGCGGCCGGTCCGGGATCGGCGGCCGGTCGATCATCACCACCGGCAGGCCGAGCGCGCGGGCCGCCGCGATCTTGGCGTAGGCGGCGGCGCCGCCGGCATTCTTCGCCACCAGGCGGGTGATGCCGTGCGCCGCCATCAGCGCCCGGTCGCCGTCGGTCGTGAAGGGCCCGCGATCCATCACGATCTGCGCCTGCGGCAGGGCGAGCGGCGCGGACGGTGCCTCGACCATGCGCAGCAGGTAGACATGCTGCGGCTGGGCGGCGAACAGGTCGACCTGCAGCCGGCCGATCGCCAGGAAGACCCGCTCCGGCGCCCCGGCCAGCGCCGCGACCGCCGCGGCCATGTCAGGCACCGCCTGCCAGCGGTCGCCGGGTTCTGCGGTCCAGGGCGGCCGCTCCAGCGCCAGCAGCGGCAGGCCGATGCCGCGGCAGGCGGCGACGGCATTGCCGCTCATCTGCGCCGCAAAGGGATGGGTGGCATCGACCAGGGCGGTGAAGCCGCCGTCGGTCAGGTAGCGCGCCAGGCCCTCCGGACCGCCGAAGCCGCCGACCCGCACCGGCAGCGGCTGCGGCCGCAGCGCGGCGACCCGTCCGGCATAGCTGAATTCGCCGTCGATCCCGGCCGCCGCACAGGCCCGCGCCAGGGCGCTGGCCTGTTCGGAGCCGCCGAGGATCAGGACGCGCTGACGCGTGGGTCTGGTATCGGAAGGTCGGGACATGGCTGAGCGCGGCAAGGACGGGGCCGCCGGGTCTCCCTGGCTGACGATCATCGGGCTGGGGGAAGATGGGCTGGACGGCCTGGGCCTGGCAAGCCGCCGGGCGTTGGAGCGGGCCGAGCTGGTGTTCGGCGGCCCCCGCCACCTGGCACTGGCCGGCGCGGGCGATCGCGGTCGGCCCTGGCCGGTGCCGTTCTCCGTGGCGCCGGTGCTGGCGGCCCGCGGCCGGCCGGTGGCGGTTCTGGCCTCCGGCGATCCGTTCTGGCATGGCGCCGGCCCGTCGCTGACGGCCGCACTCGATGCGACCGAGTGGGTGGCGCATCCGGCTCCCTCCACCTTCTCGTTGGCAGCCGCCCGCCTTGGCTGGCCGCTGGCGGACTGCCTGTGCCGCGCGGTGCATGCCGCGCCGTTCGAGATCCTGCTGCAGGACCTGGCTGCCGGTGCGCGGCTCATCTGCCTGGTGCGCGACGGCGCGGCGGTCGGCGAGCTGGCCGCCTGGCTCACCGGGCAGGGCTTCGGCGCCTCGCGGCTGACCGTGATGGAGGCTCTGGGCGGGCCGCGCGAGCGGCTGCGCGGCACGACGGCCGCCGGCTTCGACCTGGCGGAGATCGCCGCGCCGGTCGCGGTCGCGGTCGCGGCCGCGGGCGCCGCCGGCCTGCCGCACAGCCCGGGCCTGCCCGATGCGCTGTTCGAGCATGACGGCCAGATCACCAAGCGGGCGATGCGCGCCCTGACCCTGTCCGCCCTGGCGCCGCGCCCCGGCGAACGGCTGTGGGACATCGGCGCCGGCGCCGGCTCGGTCGGCATCGAATGGCTGCTGGCAGCAAAGCGGACCACGGTCTGCGCCGTCGAGTCCGACCCGGAACGTGCGGAACGTATCGGCCGCAATGCAGGCCGCTTCGGCGTGGCGGAGCGCCTGGCGGTGACGGTCGCCAAGGCGCCCGACGGGCTGGCGGACCTGCCGCCCCCGCAGGCGGTGTTCGTCGGCGGCGGCGCCGGCCCGGAACTGCTGGACCGCCTGTGGGCGGCGATCCCGTCCGGCACGCGGCTGGTGGCCAATGCCGTTACCCTGGAGTCGGAGGCACTGCTGGCCGACTGGTCGGCAAGGGCCGGCGGCCAGCTGCTGCGGATCGAACTGGCGGAGGCAGCGCCGCTGGGACGCAAGCGGGGATGGAAATCCGCACGGCCGGTCGTGCAGTGGAGCGTCACCCGATGACGGTGCATTTCATCGGCGCCGGACCGGGGGCATCGGACCTTCTGACCCTGCGCGGCCGCGACCTGATCGCCGCCTCGCCGGTCTGCCTCTATGCCGGCTCCCTGGTGCCGGAAGGGGTGCTGGCGCATTGCCCGCCGGGCGCGCGGATCGTCAACACCGCGCCGATGGACCTGGACGGCATCGTCGCCGCAATCGTCGAGGCCCACAATGAGGGGCTGGACGTCGCGCGGCTGCATTCCGGCGACCTTTCGGTCTGGTCGGCGATGGGGGAGCAGCTGCGCCGGCTCGACGCGCTGGGCATTCCCTACGACATCACCCCCGGCGTGCCCGCCTTCTCCGCCGCCGCTGCGGCCCTGGGCCGGGAACTGACCCTGCCGGAAGTGAACCAGACGGTCGTGCTGACCCGCACCTCCGGCCGCGCCTCCGCCATGCCGGCGGGCGAGCGGCTGGAAGCCTACGCCGCCACCGGGGCGCTGCTGGCGATCCACCTGTCGATCCATGTCCTGGAGGAAGTCGTCACGCGCCTGCTGCCGCATTACGGACCGGCCTGTCCGGCCGCCGTGGTCTGGCGGGCGAGCTGGCCGGAGGAGCGGGTCGTGCGCGCGCCCCTGGCGGAGCTGGTGGCGCGGGTCGGTACCGCACCCGAACGCACTGCGCTGATCCTGGTGGGCCCTGGCCTGGACACGGACAGCTTCGGCGAGAGCCGGCTCTACGCCGCCGACTATGAGCGGCGCTTCCGGCCCCGCGCGGCGACGGCCGGCAGCGGCGGGGAGGCGGAGGAATGACCGCCCGATCCGCCATGCCGCCGGGCCTGCTGGTCTCCGCACCCGCCTCCGGCACCGGCAAGACCACCGTGATGCTGGGCCTGGCCCGCGCGTTCGCCGATCGCGGGCTGGCGGTGCAGCCCTTCAAGTGCGGCCCCGACTATATCGACCCGGCCTTCCACCGGGCCGCAGCCGGCCGCCCCTCCTACAACCTCGACAGCTGGTCGATGGCCTCGGCGCAGCTGCACCGTCTGGCCGGCATCGCCGCCGGCGCCGACCTCGCCCTGGCAGAAGGCGCGATGGGCCTGTTCGACGGCGCGGTGGCGGCCGGCGCGACCGGCATCGGCGCCAGCGCCGACATCGCCGCCCTCACCGGCTGGCCGGTCCTGCTGGTCCTCGACGTGTCCGGCCAGTCGCAGACCGCCGCGGCGATCGCCCGCGGCCTGGCCACGCACCGCGCCGGGGTGACGGTCGCCGGGGTGGTGCTGAACCGGGTCGCCAGCCCGCGCCACGAAGGCCTGGTCCGCGACGGCATGGCCGCGGCCGGCATCGCCGTATTCGGCGCCCTGCCACGCCGGCCGGACCTGAGCCTGCCGGAACGCCATCTGGGCCTGGTGCAGGCGGAGGAACGGCCGGACCTGGAGGCGGCAATGGCCGGCCTGGGCCGCTTTGTCGCGGAGCATCTGGACCTCGACGCGCTCCTGGCCACAGCCCGTTGCGGCGTCATGCCCGCCACCGGAACCCATCCGCAGCTGCCCGATCCGCCTGGCCAACGTATTGCTTTGGCCCGGGACCGTGCCTTCTCCTTCGTCTATCCGCACCTGCTGGATGCCTGGCGCCGGGCGGGGGCGGAGATCCTGCCCTTCTCCCCCCTGGCGGACGAAGGACCGGCACCGCAGGCCGATTGCTGCTGGCTGCCCGGCGGCTATCCGGAGCTGCATGCCGGCGCGCTGGCGGCCGCCCGGCATTTCCGGCAGGCGCTACGCGACTTCGCCGAGAGCCGGCCGGTGCATGGCGAGTGCGGCGGCTACATGGCGATGGGTGCGGGCCTGGTCGACGGCGACGGGGTGCGGCACGAGATGGCCGGCCTGCTGGGCCTGGTCAGCAGCTTCGCGCAGCGGAAGCTGCATCTGGGCTATCGCCGGGCGGTGCTGGCGGCGCCGATGGCCGGCCTGGCGGCCGGCACGGCCCTGCGCGGGCATGAGTTCCACTATGCCTCCGTCCTGGCGCAGCCGGATCCGCCGCTGGCGGAGGTGCGGGACGCCGGCGGCGCGGTGGTGACCGAGACCGGCTCCCGCCGCGGCCGCGCCACCGGCACCTTCTTCCACCTGGTGGCCGGGTCATGAGCGGCGAGGGCGGCAAGGGTTTCGTCAGCTTCGTCGGCTCCGGCCCCGGCGACCCGGAGCTGCTGACCCTGAAGGCGGTCGACCGGCTGGGCCGTGCCGACGCGGTGCTGTTCGACGACCTGGCGGCCGGGCCGATCCTGGGCCATGCCCGGCCCGGCGCGGAGCTGGTCGGCACCGGCAAGCGCGCCGGCCGGATCTCGCCGAAGCAGGACCAGATCAACCGCCTGCTGGTCGACTATGCCAGGCGCGGTGCCCGTGTTGTGCGCCTGAAGTCCGGCGATTCCGGCATCTTCGGCCGGCTGGAGGAGGAGATCGGCGCCCTGCGCGCCGCCGGCATCCCGTTCGAGATCGTCCCCGGCGTGCCGTCGGGCGTCGCCGCCGCCGCGGCGCTGGGCATCCCGCTGACCCGGCGCTGCACCGCCCGCCGGGTGCAGTTCGTTACCGGCCATGACCAGACCGGCCGCCTGCCCGGCGACATCAACCTGGCCGCCCTCGCCGACCCGGCCGCAACCACCGTGATGTACATGGCGAAGCGGACCTTCGCCGCCCTGGCGGAGCGGCTGCTGGCCGCCGGCCTGCCGGCCGACACCCCTGCGGTCTATGCCGAGAGCGTCTCCACCCCGGCGCAGCTGGTGCGCCGCGCCACCCTGGGCAGCATCGCCGCCGCCCTGGCGGATGCCGGTGACGGGCCCGCCCTGGTGCTCTACGGGCCGCTGGCCCTGGAGGACGGCACGGCCGCAGACCCGGCCGCCAGCCTGGCGGGAGAGGCGGAATGACCGCCCTGCACCTGGTCGGCATCGGCACCGGCGATCCGGGCCACCTGACCCTGGGCGCGGTGGCGGCGTTGAACCGCGCCGACCTGATCCTGCTGCCGGTGAAGGCCGGCGAGCGCGGCGAGCTGGCGGCGCTGCGCCGCGCCCTCTGCGCCACCCACCTGAACGATCCGGCACCGCCGATCACGGCCTTCGAGATGCCGGAGCGCGACCCGGCCATCGCGGACTACGATGCGCGGGTCCGCACCTGGCACGACGCGATCGCCGCGCGCTGGGCGGCGGCGATGTCGGCCGGCGGACGCGCGCCCGCTTCTGTCGCCCTGCTGGTCTGGGGCGATCCGTCGCTCTACGACAGCACCCTGCGCATCGCCGAGCGGCTGCAGGCGGACGGTGCGATCTCTGCGGTCCATGTCGTGCCCGGCATCACCGCCATACAGGCGCTCTGCGCCGCCCATCGCATACCGCTGAACGGCATCGGCCGGCCGGTGCTGGTCACAACCGGCCGGCGCCTGCGCGCGGACGGCTGGCCCGCCGATATTCCGACCGTGGTGGTGATGCTGGACGGCCAATGCGCCTTCACCACCCTGCTCGACCGCGACCTTCACATATGGTGGGGTGCCTATCTGGGCATGGACCGGGAGATGCTGGTCGCCGGCCCGCTGGCGGAGGTCGCCGACCGCATCCTGGCCGAGCGGCAGGCCGCGCGCGACCGGCACGGCTGGATCATGGACACATATCTCCTGTCCGCGGCGGCCGGGGCGGAGGACTAGGCGGAGAAGGGGCGGATTGCGATGAGCGAACAGGACGAAGAACTGACCGCGATCCCCTGCGGCGATCCCTATGAGGGCGAACCGCCGCTGCTGGACGGCCCGCGCGAACCGGGCTGGCTGCAGCCCTGGAGCGGCTTCGACCCGCACTGCACCCGGGCGGACCATGACTGTTCGCGCCTGCCCTCGCAGACCGCGAACATCAAGACGGCCGGCGCCTATGACGGCATCGAATGCGGCGGCAACCGCTGGGCGGAGATGGCGGCGGCAGAGGCGCGGCTGTCGGTGGACCAGGGCGGCGGCCCGTTCGGCGCGGTGATCGTGCAGGTCGACGACGAGACCGGCGAGGCGATCCGCTACTGGCGCAACCGCAACCGGGTGACCGCGAGCTTCGACCCGACAGCGCATGCCGAGGTCTGCGCGATCCGCGACGCCGCGCGCGAGCTCGGCGTCTACAATCTCGGCCGCATCGCCCGCGACGAGGCGCGGCTGCCGCAGACCGGCGCCACCTCCACCTGCATCCTCTATGCCTCCGCCGAGCCCTGTCCGATGTGCTATGCGGCGATCTACTGGGCGCGGATCCCGCGGCTGGTCTTCGCTGCCACCCGCTACGACGCCGCGGTGCAGGGGGTGGAGTTTTCCGACGAGGCGCTCTACCGGGAACTCTCCCTGCCCTATCGCGACCGCCCGGGCATCCGCGCCCGCCAGGCGACGATCCCGACCTCCCTCGACGCCTTCAACCTGTGGAAGCGCAGCGAGATCGTGCCCTACTGAAGCGGGCCAGGCGCGGACCGCCGGGACAGCAGCGAATTCCCGCGCTTACAGCCCAGGGTTGATTTTTCTTGACGAGGAAGGGAACATAAAGTAAACATTCATAGAACTTTCGTGGCTACCGGAGGAGGATTTGATGACCCTCGGGACGCGCCTGCAGAGCAGGGGATACCCGTCCCCCGCCGCAACATCGGCCTCGGCCTTTCTCCCCGACCTCTGGAGGTCTCTGGTCGGTGACCGGCCCGATCCGGGATCTTCCTCCGCTGGCAAGTCCAATGCCGGCAGCCCACCGGACGGCGTCGCACCCGACGGCATCTCGACCCGCCACCCGCCCCACCACCCGCAACGTCCGGCGGCCTCCTCGGGCCGGCCGGAGGGATCTGGCCACCACCTCTCCAAGCAGCTCCCGCCCTGGGGCCGGTTGGGCGGCAACGGTGTGGAACCTCCTTCCGGTACACTTCCAGTCTTGTCTGATGCGCAGGACCGCATCGACAGCCTCAATGCCGACACACCTGCCCTGTTCGAGATCGCCGACAACCCGAACGCGGATGGATCCGAGCCATGGCATGAACTTGGCTGGCTAGGACGCGCCGCAGTTCTGCAGCATGACCACATCATCGCCGAAGAGGCACGGCGCCAGTTCCTCGATCCCGACCTGCTGCGCGCGGTGATCTATCTGGAGAATGCACGCGGCGCCTCCTATGGCATGCCATCCGACATCGCCTACGAGGCGATGCCCGACTGGGTGCGGGAAGATATGCTGAGCCATATCGGCCTGGACAAGCCGAGCATCCTGCCGATGAACATACAACCGTCGACCTGGGGGCCGCTCGGGCTCGACTCTCGCAGCGCATTCGACCCACAGACCAATATCCGCGCCGGCGCGACCCTGCTGCGGCGCATCGTCGACCGCGTCCCCAACCCGGATCCGGCCAAGATCGGCTCAATCTACAATTTCACCGGCCGGGAGAACGTGAACGACTATGGCGCCGCGCTCGCCCGCGTCTATCGCGAGAGGCCCTGGGAAGAAAGGCCCTGGGAGGATCGGCGATGAGCATCACCGGTCCGGCCGGAACCCTGGCGATGGCCGGACCAGGAGCAGACGGCAAAGGGAAGGACTGCCGCGCGGCCGGATTTCCCCTGGCGGAGCGGCCAAACCGGATGCGGTTCGGCGACCGGTTGGGCCGCACCCTCGCCCTGATCTGGCTCTGCTGGCTGCTCTTCGCGTCGCTGGACTTCTGGCTGACCGGACAGCCGTTCTACGCCCTCTACCTGGGGCTCGCCGGAACGCCCGTAATCCTCCTCGCCGGATTCGCCCTGGTCCATCCTCTGTTGCTGCTCTCCAGCCGGCTGGCCGGCTGGCCGGCGGCAAGCACCAGGGGGATGGCCGCAGCTCAGGAGGACGCAGCACAGGAAGACGAGGTCCGCCGCGGCTGGCGGGCCAGGGCGGCGTTCTGGCTGCTCCTCGCCGGACTGCCCTGTGCCGCTGCGCTTGCCGGCTTTCTCCCCTACGTCGCCGAGATCGACCTGGTGGGACGGGATTTGTGCCGGTTCGAGCCGGCGGTGGCGGGGCAGTCCGCAGGCCTGGCGCTGCCGAGCGGCGAGGCAGGGCGTGCGTATTGCCGCCTGGACCCGGTGCTGGCCACGATCGCGGTCCTGCCCCTGCCCCTGGCGGTCGTGATGCTGACCGCCGTGCTGCTGACCCTGGTCCGGGGCGTCTTCTTCGCCCGCCGACTGGCACCAGGACGGAGCGGGCCTGGACCGGACGCGGGCTTTACCAATCCGCTGCCAGGCGTCTTGGCCGGCACCGCAGCGCCCCTTCTGACCGGCCTGTACATCCTCGCCCTTGGCCTGCTGCTGGCGACCGGTCCGTCACAGGCCAGCATCAAGACTCTGTGGCTCGTCATCCTCTTCGCTCCTCTCCTGGCTCTGGCCGGCCTGCCCCCAGCCTGGGCGCTGATATGGCTTGGGCGACGGCTGTGCAGGGTGCTGCGCCCCGGAGCGCCGACCGGGCCGCATTCCCCGGAGTGAGCGGTGGCGGACTGAGCATTGGCGAGAGCGAGCATCGCGGCAGGGCTTCGAGATCCTGCCCTGCTGATACAGACCATCTTCCGGGCTGCCGCAGCTTCCGATGGCAAAGCCGGCGCTGATTTGGAGCCTATGGAGCACATTCAGGACAAGGGAGCTTCGCCATGTTGCCATATCTCCAGAAGCCTGCGCGGCGACGCATGGCGTTTGGCGACCATGTCGGACCGGTGCTGCTTGCAGCATGGCTGGGCCCGGCACTGGCCATCGGCGCCGGGCCGATGTGGCACGGCAATCCGGAGGTCCTTGCTGCAGGGCTGACCGTGGCGGCTCCGGCACTGACGCCGACCGCATTCGCCGTGCTGTACAGCGCTCTGTGGATCCTCGGCCGCGAGACAGGCTGGCCGTACCGTCCGACAGCGCGGGTGGCAGGGGCTTCGCGTGGAAGTTCCGACCATCGCTCCCGCCAGGCCAATCGCTTCCTGCCAGCCCATCGCTTCCTGCCAGACCTGGCGTTCTGGCTGCTGGTCGTCGGACTGCCAGGCCTGCTGTCGCTGCCGGTCGCGCTCAGCGCCGTCGCCAACGCCCCGCCGCCATACCCCGCCGGCCTGGAGGGCGGCGACCTGTGGACCCTCCTGCGGCGCGGCGTGACGGGAACCTTCCCGCTGGTGATGGTGCCCTGGTCCTGCGCCTGCGCAACGGCTGTCGGCCTGTGGCTCTGCGCGAAACGGCTGTCGGACCGGCGGCGGGGCGCCACGCCGGACCTGCCCCTCGCCGCGGATCTGGGCGTCGTGGCGCCGACCCTGGCAATCGGCTTCCTGCTGGCTGCCACCTTGGCTGTGCCGGCCGGCCTCCTCGCCGCGGGGACTTCGGACGGCGTTGCGGCCGCCGTCGTGCTGGCGGGCATGCTGGCGCTCTCCCTGGCCGCCGCCCCGTTTCTCTCTCCCCTCGCGCTGCCGGCCCTGCTGCTCCTGTACCGCTGGCGCCGGGGTCGGACCGGCCCCGGCAACCGCCGGCACCCGCCGACAGCGCCGGCCGGCATCCAGCGGAGCGGTCCGGCCGGGAAGCAACCGCTGGCCGTGTAGCGCCGCAACATTCATCGTGCCAGCACCGATTTGCGGGACGGCGGGACCGAGGCTGCGGCAGCGCTGGCGGCGGCCCTGACGAGCATCGCGCTCGGGGATATGGGGGCCCGGTCACCCGCGCTCGCACCCTTTCCGAACCCTGGTGGGGAGCCCGGCCCTGTTCTCGTGCCGATCTATTACACCTGCTTCCGGCAGCCCTGGCGGCGGACCTGCAGCCCGGCTTGTGCTGGATAGCCACCTGGGACCGGGTCAGGGACAGGGCACACGCCGCCGAAACGCAAGCGGGGGGCGGGAGCGACCGCCGCTCCCGCCCCCCGCCTGCCTTGCGGAACTGCCGGCTGACGGCTGCCGCTACTCGGCGGCAGCCTCCGCCGGGGCGGAACTGTCGTTCCAGTAGGCGGCGGAGCGGATGTTGAACATCTCGCGGAACTGCTGGGTGGAGTTCGGCAGCACCTCGCCGGTCTCCCAGTCCAGCAGCACGGCATAGCGCCGACAGCAGTCCATCGCGTCGATCTCGCCCGCCTTGAACATGCGGGAGACCTCCGCCGGATCGATGGTCAGCCAGTCGCGACGCTGGCCGCGCATCTCCGCACGCAGCTTGCGGGTGGCGGCATGGTCGACCTTGTACTCGGCCAGGTCGGCATCGACGGTCTCGATCACCACGCCATAGTCGCGCGCGGCACGGGCGATGGAGACATAATCGTCGGCGACATCCTCCTTCACCGCCTCCGGGTCGCGGTCCAGCGGGTCGCCATAGCCGCCGCCGCCGGCGGTCGGGCGCGAGAACCAGTCTCCCTCCACGATCGGTTCGTCGGAGAAGACGGAGCCCATCCACTCGTCGGTGCCGGTCGCCTTGCGGCGCAGGGTCAGGCCGTGCGGCATCGACGGCAGGCCGCCCTGCATGCCGAACACGATCGCCCGCTCGCGGTCGCAGATATAGGAGATCACCGCCTTGTCCGCCTTGGTCAGGAAGGTGGACTTCACCGCCCCCATGCCGCCGCGATACTTGCCGGGACCGGCGCTGTCGGTGCAGATCTCGAAACGCTCGGTGAGGATCGGGCTGCCGCGCTCCTGCCCCTCAACCGGCTGCGCCTGCAGGCCGGTGCCGAAGCAGGCGGTGGTCGGGCCGGAGCCGTCGCGGCCGTTGCGCGCGCCCCAGCCGCCGGGCAGCCAGTCGTACAGCATGAAGACGGAATCGGTCGCCTTGTTGTGGCCGCCGGTCAGCAGGTATTCCAGGTTGAAGGTGCAGGCCATCGCCCGCTCCGGCATGATCCGCGACCAGGTCTCGTAGGTGCCGTTCATGATCTTCTCATAGACCATCATGAAGCCGGTCACCGCGGTCGGCCATTGCGCGTTCACCACCGAGCCTTCCGGCGCGACCACCTTGATCGCCCGGTAGAAGCCGGAGTTCAGCGGCAGGTCGGGGAAGAAGGTCTTCATCCCCCCGACGATGCCGGAGAAGGTGGTGCCGAAGGCGGAATTGTAGAGGGTGCCGATCACGTCGTGCGAACCGGTGAAGTCGTAGACCACGTTGTCGCCCTTGATGGTGACCTTGGTCTTGACCGGGATCATCCCCTCGCCGCCGGCCGGGTCGCGGTCGATGAAGTCCACCGTTTCCCAGCTGCCGTCCGGCAGCGCGGTCAGGCGCTGGCGCACGGCGCGCTCGACATAGTCCTGCACCGCGGCCATGCCGGCCTTCACGACCTCCTTGCCGTACTTCGCCACCAGCCGCAGGATCTCGCGCTCACCGACCCGGGTCGCCTCGATCTGCGATTCCATGTCGCCGATGATCGCGGCCGGGTCGCGGGTATTGCCGGCGATCATGTCGGCGATGTCGCGGCGGAACTCGCCGGCATCGACGATCCGCACCGGCGTGATGCGCAGGCCCTCCTTGAACATCTCCTTCGCCATCACGTCGAACGAGCCGGGCACCGAGCCGCCGATATCCGCCCAGTGTCCGTTCGCCTGCGCATAGCCGATCACTTCGCCCTCGGCGAAGACCGGCCGCACCAGGCGGACGTCGTTGAAATGCGTGCCGCCGGTATAGGGGTCGTTGACGATGAAGACGTCGCCCTCGCGCATCTTCCCCCCGAACACCCGGATCACGTCCTTGCAGGAATAGTGCAGGGTGCCGACATGGACCGCGATGTCGTAATTGCCCTGCGCGATGGTGTCGCCATTGGCGTCGTGCAGCGCGTTGGAGAAGTCGCGGTTGTAGATCACGAAGGAGTAGCAGGTCCGCAGCACCTGCTCCGCCATCTGGTCGACGGTGTTGATGAAGGCGTTCTTCAGCACCTCGAAGGTGACGGGATGCAGTTCGGTCTCGGTTGCCATGGTCATGCCTCCTCGATCCGCATGATGATGTTCATGTACTGGTCGATCTCCACCTTCACGCCGGGCGGGATCACCGTGGTGGAGTCCAGCTGCTCCACCACCGCCGGACCGGCGAAGCTGACCCCGGCGGGGATCTCCTCGCGCCAGTAGACCGGCGTGTCGATGCGGCTCTCGCTTTCGTCGAAGCGCACCTGGCGGCTGCCCTTCGGCGCCGGCATCTCGCCGCCGGTCGGATGCTTCGCCAGCTCCGCATGCGGGGTCTTGCCGATCGCCCGCAGGTTCAGCCGGTACAGCTCCACCGGCGCGCCGTCGCGGCGGAAGTTGAAGCCGCGCTCATGCTCCTGGTGGAAATGCTCCACCGCCTCGTCCAGGTCGGTGAAGGGGCTGCCGACGGTGACCGCCAGCGACCGCCACTGGCCCTGGTACATCATGTCGATGCTCCGCTGCAGCACCATGTCCTCCGGTGCCACGCCTTCCTTCGACAGGCGCTCCCGCGCCTCGCTCTCCAGTGCCTGGAACTCCTTTTCGATCTCGGCGGCATCGGCATCGGCCACCGCCTTGATGTAGGAGAAGCCCAGGTCGTGCTGGATGTCGACCAGCAGGCAGCCCAAAGCCGAGGTGACGCCGGGCGCGGGCGGCACGATCACCGCGGGGATCGACAGCTCCTTCGCCAGGGCCGCGCCGTGCAGGGCGCCGGCACCGCCGAAGGCGACCAGCGCGAAGTCGCGCGGGTCGTAGCCGCGGGTGATGGAGATCAGCCGCACCGCGTCCGCCATATTGGCATTGGCGACGGAGACGATGGAGAGCGCCGCCTCGTCCAGGCCCAGGCCCAGCGGTTCCGCCACGCCGGTCCGCACCGCTTCCTTCGCCTTCTCGATGTCCAGGTTGATCTGGCCGCCGGCCAGGCTGGTGCCCAGCCGGCCCAGCACCACATTGGCGTCGGTGTTGGTCGGCGTGGTGTTGCCGTTGCCGTAGCAGGCCGGGCCCGGCGTGGCGCCGGCCGATTGCGGGCCGTTGCGCAAGGACCCGGCATCGTCGATCCAGGCCAGCGAGCCGCCGCCGGCGCCGATCGTCAGCACCTCGATGGAGGGGAAGCGGATCGGGTAGCCGAACTCCACCGACCAGTCCTTGGTCACCCGGGTCTCGCCGTCATAGGCCATCGAGACGTCGGTGGAGGTGCCGCCCATGTCCAGGCCGATGGAATTGCGGAAGCCGCAGAGCATGCCGATATGGCGGCTGGCGATCGCGCCGGCGGCGATGCCGGAGGCGGCCAGCCGGGCGGAGAAATCCTTCACCGTATGGGCGGTCATCACGCCGCCGCCGGAATGCAGCAGCAGCAGGTCGGACTTGTAGCCGTCCTCGGCCAGCTTCGACCCCAGCTCCTCCACATACTTGCTGACCACCGGGGTCAGCACCGCGTTCGCCGCGGTGGTGGAGAAGCGCTCATGCTCGAAGATCTCCGGCAGCACTTCCGAGGAGACGGAGATCGGCACGCCGGGCATCTCCTCCGTCAGGATCTCCTTCATCCGCTTCTCGTTCGCCGGATTGACGAAGGCGTTCATGAAGCAGACCGCGACCGAGGCGACCTGGCGCTTCTTCAGCACCCGCGCCACCTCGCGCGCCTCCGCCTCGTCCAGCGGGGTGACGATGGCGCCGGAGGCGTCGACCCGCTCCGACACCGTCAGCCGGTCGCGGCGGCGGATCGGCGGCGGCGCCACGTCGTGATAGGTGTCCCAGAGGTCGTTCTTGTCGGCGCGGCGGATCTCGATCACGTCGCGGAAGCCCTTGGTGCAGACCATCGCCCCGCGCGGATAGCTGCGCATGATCAGGGCATTGGTGGCCACCGTGGTGCCGTGGGAGAACAGGGTGACGTTGGCGAGGTCGACCTTGGCTTCCTGCAGGCCCCGCATCACCCCGTCGATCGGGTTCGGGGTGGAGGCGGACTTCGCCACCCGCAGGGCGCCCGTCGCCTCGTCCAGGACGTAGATGTCGGTGAACGTGCCGCCGATATCGACGGCGACACGGATGTTCTGAGCCTCAGCCACTTACAGCCTCCAGATGGGCGGAAATCGTCACGAAAGCGACGATTGTAGGAGAATCTTGCAGCGCAGCAAGCGGGGCCGCGGGCGCCCGGAGGCCAGCCTATCCAGGGCTGCAGGTGAGTGCCGCGGCGCAACCGCCGCCGGCTCAGCCGCGCCCCGGCGCCGCCTGTGCCCCCCGCACCAGCCGTCCCGGCAGCGCGCCGGTCGCGGCGCCGTTCTCCATGATCACCTCGCCGGAGACGATGGTGGCGTCATAGCCCACCGCCTCCTGCATCAGCCGCCGGCCGCCGGCCGGCAGGTCGTAGACCATGTGGGGCGGGCGCAGGGTCAGCCGGTCGAAGTCGATCAGGTTGATGTCGGCCTTGTAGCCGGGCTTCAGCAGGCCGCGGTCCAGCAGGCCGACGGCCGCCGCGGTATCGGCGGTCTGCGCCTTCACGATCCAGGGCAGGTCGAGCTTCGGCCCGCGGGTCCGGTCGCGGCCCCAGTGGGTCATCATCGTGGTCGGGAAGCTGCCGTCACAGATGATGCCGCAATGCGCGCCGCCATCGCCCAGGCCCAGCACGGTATGGGGATGCAGCATCATCTCCCGCGCCGGCTCCAGGTCGAAGCCGGCATAGTTGAACAGCGGCACGTAGATGAACTCCCGCCCCTCGTTCTCCAGCAGGATGTCGTAGACCAGGTCCCGCGGGTCGCGGTTCGCCGCCGCCGTCTGGTGCTGGATGCTGGTCTCCGGCCGCGGCTCGTAGTCCGGCGGGTCGCCCAGCCGGAACTGCTTGTCGAAACGGGTCAGGATGTGCCGCACCAGGTTCGGCAGGCGGCCCGGCTCCTCCGCCAAGATGCGGGCGCGGAAGTCGGGGTTGCGCATCGCCGCCACCCGCTCCGCCAGCGGCAGGTCCGCAATCTCGCGATAGCTCGGGTGGGCGATGAACGGATGGGCGGAACCCTGCAGGCCCAGCAGGGTGCCGATCGGCCGGCCGCAGACCTGCGCCTTCATCGACAGCCCACCCTCGTTGAAGGCGGTGATCCGGCGCAGGATCTCCCGCCAGACGTCCGGCGCCGGGTCGGTCTGGCTCAGGGACAGGCTCAGCGGCCGGCCGGAGACCCGCATCATCTCCTGCAGCATGGCGAATTCGTCGTCGATATCGGCATCGCCGACCCGCGCCCAGGCCACCACGTCGGAGATCACCTGCAGCACGCCCCGGCCGGTCCGGCCGACCCCCTCGGCGATGCCGACCAGCTCCCGCGCCGCGGCGCCGTAGGACGGCGTCGACTTCCCGTCGCTGGTCTGGTGATTCAGGCTGCGCGAGGTGGAGAAGCCGAAGGCGCCCGCCTCCACCGCCTCGGCCGCCAGGCGCGCCATTTCCGCGATATCGTCGTCGGTCGCCGGTTCCCGCTCCGCGCCGCGCTCGCCCATCACGAAGACCCGCAGCGCGCCGTGCGGCAGCTGCGCGCAGATGTCCAGGTCATGCGGGATCGCGTCGACCGCGTCCAGATAGTCAGGCATGGAGTTCCAGGACCAGGGCAGCCCTTCCGCCAGGGCGGTGCCGGGAATGTCCTCCACCCCCTCCATCAGGCGGATCAGCATGGCATGGTCATTGTCATGCACCGGCGCGAAGCCGACCCCGCAATTGCCCATCACCACCGTGGTCACGCCATGGTTGGAGGAGGGATTGAGATGGCTGTCCCAGGTGACCTGGCCGTCATAATGGGTGTGGATGTCGACGAAGCCCGGGGTGACCAGCCGGCCGCCCGCCTCGATCTCCCGCCGGCCGGCGCCTGCGACCCTGCCCACCTCGACGATACGGCCGTCCTTGACCGCAATATCGCCGGAAAAGGCTTCCGCACCGCTGCCGTCGACGATGCGCCCGTCGCGGATCACCAGGTCGAACGCGCTCATTCCATCCCTCCCGAGGGTTCGCCGGTCGCCGCTGCGCCAGCCTTGGCTGCCGCCAGGATCGGCCCCCTTGAACGCACGGTCAACAGATCTCGATTGACAGCCCCGTCGCCGGCGGCTAACCAGCGCGCCAGGGACGGGGCCCCTGCCGCTCGCGGGCGAAAGCCATGGTGAAGCCCCCCGGGTGCGAGGCCCGGTATCGACGATCCGCCATCTGCGCCCCCTTTCAGGCATGCGGACGGCCGGCAATGCGAGCCCCGGACGACAGACCCGCATGCGCGCTGGAAGAGGTGCCGCCATGGACGGATCCGTCCGCACGACCCCGGAGAGGGTCCCGACCGTCGAGACATTGAAGAGCCAGGCCCGCCGCCTGCGCGACAGCCTGCAGGCCGCCGGGACGCCGGTCAGCCATGCACAATCGCTGGAGCTGCTGGCGCGGCAATACGGCTGCCGCGACTGGAACGTGCTGCACGCCGCCGCCGGCAACCGCCCGCCGCCGGCGCCGGTCCAGCTGGGCGACCGGGTCCGCGGCCGCTATCTGTCCCAGGCCTTCGCGGGCGAGATCATCGGCGTCAGCGAGATGACGGAGGGTCGCTTCCGGATCACCGTGCAGTTCGACGAGCCGGTGGACGTGGTGACCTGGGACAGCTTCTCCGCCTTCCGGCGGCGGGTGTCCTGCACCATCGACCGCCGCGGGCGGACGGCGGAGCGCACCTCCGACGGGCGGCCGCATATGGAGCTGGCGTTCTGATCCGCGGGGGTGATCTGGGGGGGTGATCCGGGGGGCGGCGGACCTCAATGGGCGTGACTGTCGCCGAACAGGTTGATCACCACGACGCCGGCGATGATCAGGCCCACCCCCGCCAGTTCCGCCCAGGACGGCACCTGGCGGTAGAGGATGGCCGCCACCAGGACGATCAGCGCCGTGCCCAGCCCCGACCAGATCGCATAGGCGATGCCGACAGGGATCACCCGCACCACCTGCAGCAGCAGCAGGATCGCGGCACCGTAGCCGGCGAACACGATCAGGCTGGGCACCAGCTTCGTCAGGCCGTCGGCGGCCTTCAGCGCGCTGGTGCCGATCACCTCGGCCACGATCGCCAGGCCGAGCAGGAGATAGGCGCCGATCATCGCCCCTCTCCCTGCGGGCACCCTGCAGGCGCGCCCGGCCGCGGCAAATCTGCCATGCCGGTGTCGGTGGGCACCCGGTAGCGGCAGCCGTCCGCGCTGATCGCGATCGCACCGCCGACCTGGGCCGCGGCCTCGCCCAGATCCTCGATCAGCCAGGCGCCGTCCTGCCAGCGCAAGCGCGCGATACTGCGCCTTGCCTGGTCCGGCAGCACGATCCAGGTCGCGCCGTCCGGCAGCCGGTCGACCAGCCCGGTGCCGGGCAGGGCGCTGCCGAAGCGATGGGTGGACCAGCCGGGCAGCTGCGCAACCTCCACCAGATCGGGGCTGCCGGGGGTATAGCGGTAGAGCCGCAGCACGCCGCCGATATGCGGCGTGGTGACGACGGCCAGCAGCGGCGCGCCGCCCCGGTCCCAGGGCACCGGCCCGACCGGCGACAGCCAGCGATGGAAGCCCAGCGCCGGTCCTTGCGCCAACCGCGGCAGGTCGCCACCGGCGATGCCGTAGAGCGCCAGCCGGGCACCGTCCTCCAGGTCGGTCTCCACCACCGCCAGTTCCGCCGCCCCGTCGCCATCGGCATCCCAGAAGCGGACCTCCCGGTCTTCGAAGACCCGCTCCTCCGGCAGCACGGTCACCAGGCAGTCCAGCCCCTGCGACTGCGCGGCCGGCCCCTGCAGGACCAGCGCCCCCGGTTCCGCCGGATCGCCGAAGACGCCATGCCGGTAGCCGTCGCGCGGGCCGGCCAGCCAGGCACGGTCACTGCCATGCACGGCCACCTGGCCCACCGGCGCAAGGCCCGGGCAGGCCGGCGCTTCGGCGGCGGCCGGGGTCGCGGCCAGGATCGACAGCAGCATGGGAAACAGGAATCGCGCGGTCACGATGCGATATGACGCGCGCCGGCCGTCCCGGCGCTGCCGGACAGCCCGGCCCGGGCCAGCTCCGCGTCCAGCCGGCCCTCTTCGACTGCATGGCAGGCCACCAGCGCCTCGCCGCCGCCCGGCACCGGCTGCGACATGGCCTGCGGACGCTCGCTACGGCAGCGGTCGTTGGCGAACGGGCAACGAGGGTTGAAGGCGCAGCCCGGCGGCGGCGAGATCGGGTTCGGCACCTCGCCCTTCACCGGCTGTCGCGCACGACCGGTCATGCCGAGGTCGGGCACCGCATCCAGCAGCATGCGGGTATAGGGATGCCGGGGCGCGCGGAACAGCTGCTTGGCCGGCGCCACCTCCACGAGGCGGCCCAGATACATCACGCCGATGCGGGTCGCCATGTGGCGCACCACCGCCAGATCGTGGCTGATGAACAGGTAGGTCAGGCCGAACTCGTCCTGCAGGTCGCGCATCAGGTTCAGGATCTGCGCCTGGACGGAGACGTCGAGCGCCGAGGTGGGCTCGTCGCAGACGATGAATTCGGGGCGGTTGGAGAGCGCCCGCGCGATGCAGATGCGCTGCCGCTGGCCGCCGGAGAATTCGTGCGGGAATTTCCGCCCGTCGGCGGCGTCCAGGCCGACGGTGCGCAGCAGGCCGGCCACCCGGTCAGAAATCTCCGCCTTGTCCTGCGCCAGGCCGAAGGCGCGGATCGGCTCCGCGATGATGTTGTCGACCCGCCAGCGCGGGTTCAGGCTGGCATAGGGGTCCTGGAAGATCATCTGGAAGCGCCGTCGCAGGCGGCCCAGCGCGCCGGCATTGGCCGGGTCGCCGATATCCATGCCCTCGAAGGCGATGCGGCCCGCGCTGGGCGGCATCAGGCCGACCACCAGCCGGGCCACGGTGGACTTGCCGCAGCCGGATTCGCCGACCAGGGCGAAGGTCTCGCCGCGATTCACCGTGAAGCTGACCCCGTCGACCGCCTTCAGGTGCAGGCGCGGCGCCCCTTCCAGCAGCCGGTTCAGGAACGGCTTGGAGACGTCGAAGACCCGCCGCAGGTCGTCCACCTGCAGCAGCGGCGCCGCCGCCAGGGGTTCCGCGCGCATCGCGGCGCCGCTCACGGCCGGCTCTCCGCCACTGGTGCCGGGGCCGCATCCTGGAGCGCCAGCCAGCAGGCCATGTCGGTACGGCCCGCAGCCATCGGTTCCGGCCGGTCGACATGGCAGCGGTCGAAGGCATGCGGGCAGCGCGGGTGGAAGGCGCAGCCCGGCGGGATCGCCGTCAGCCGCGGCATCGAACCGTTGATCTGCACCAGTCGCGCCTCTTCGCTGTCCAGCTTCGGGATCGAGCCCATCAGGCCCTGCGTGTAGGGGTGGCGCGCCTGGCGCACCACGGCGTCCACCGGCCCGATCTCCGCCAGGCGGCCGGCATACATCACCGCCACCCGATCGGCGGTTTCCGCGATCACGCCCATGTCGTGGGTGATCAGCATCACCGCCGCGCCATGCTCGGCGCAGATCCGCTTCAGCACCGCGATGATCTGCGCCTGGACCGAGACGTCGAGTGCCGTGGTCGGCTCGTCGGCGATCACCAGCTGCGGTTCGGCACAGAGCGCCAGGGCGATCACCGCCCGCTGCCGCATGCCGCCGGAGAACTGGTGCGGATAGCTGTCCACCCGGTCGGCCGGGGCGGGGATGCCAACCTCCGCCAGCAGGTCGATCGCCCGCCGCCGCGCCGCCGACCCGCCCATGCCGGTATGGGTGACGATGGTCTCCACCAGCTGCTCGCCGATGGTGAACAGCGGGTTCAGGCTGGTCAGCGGGTCCTGGAACACCATGCCGATATGCCGGCCACGGATCTTCCGCATGCGGGACGGCGGCAGGTTGTCGATGCGCTCCCCATGCAGCCGCACCTCGCCGCCGCCGATCCGGCCCGGCGGCTCCAGCAGACCGATCACCGCCGCCCCGGTCAGCGACTTGCCGGCGCCGGACTCGCCCACCACCCCCAGCACCTCGCCCGCGGCGATGTCGAAGGACAGGTCGTCGACCGCGGTCAGGGTGCCGCGCCGCAGCGGGAATTCCACCCGCAGGTTGCGGACCGACAGGACCGGTGTGGCTGTTTCGGTCATCGGCGGCTTGCGGCCCCGGCTACTCGGCCGCCTCCCGGTTCGCCTCGCTCACCGGCAGGGCGGTCTGCGCCAGATGCACCCAGTAGGTGGCGCCATAGGCGATGACATCGTCGTTGAAGTCGTAGCCGGGGTTGTGGACCATGCAGCTGCCCTCGCCGGCGCCATTGCCGGCCCAGATGTAGCAGCCCGGCTTCGCCTGCAGCATGAAGGCGAAATCCTCCGACCCCATCAGCGGCGCCGGGTTGGTGTTCACCCGCTCCGCGCCGGCGACCCGGGTCAGCACGTCGGCGCAGAGCTGCGCCTCCGCCTCGCTGTTGATGGTGGAGGGGTAGCGCCGCTCGTAGGTCACCTCGACGGTCGCGCCGAACGCGGCGGCGACGCTCTCGGCCGTGCGGCGGATGTTCGCCTCGATCATGTCCTGTACCGCCGGGTCGAAATAGCGTGCGCAGCCGGCGATGAAGACCTCGTTGGGAATGACGTTGTAGTTCGCCCCGGCATGGATCTGGGTGATGCTCAGCACCGCCGATTTGATCGGATCGACGTTGCGCGAGACGATCGCCTGCAGCGCGGTGACGATGTGGGAGGCGACCACGATCGGATCGACGGTGTGGTGCGGGATCGCGGCATGGCCGCCATTGCCGGTCACCCGGATCTCCAGCATGTCGAAGCCGGCCATCATCGGCCCCGGCTTGACGCAGAAATGGCCGACCGGATGGCCCGGCATGTTGTGCATGCCGAACACCGATTCCACCGGGAACTTCTCGAACAGCCCGTCCTCGATCATCACCCGGGCGCCGCCCTCGTTCTCCTCCGCCGGCTGGAAGATGAAGTGGACGATGCCGTCGAAGTCCGGCTTCTCCGCCAGATGCTTCGCCGCGCCCAGCAGCATGGTGGTATGCCCGTCATGGCCGCAGGCATGCATCTTGCCGTCGATGGTCGAGCGGTAGTCGAACCTGTTCTTCTCCTGCAGGTCCAGCGCGTCCATGTCGGCGCGCAGGCCGATCGCCCGGTTGCCGCCGCCGGAGCGCAGGGTGCCGACCACGCCGGTGCGGCCCAGGCCGCGATGCACCTCGATGCCGAAGCTCTCGAGCTTCGATGCGACCAGCTCCGAGGTGCGCTTTTCCTCGAACGCAGTCTCCGGATGGGCGTGAATGTCACGACGGATCGCTTGCAATTCCTCGCGCCACGACGAAATGCGCTTGTATACCGGATCGTTTTCCATCCTGACCTCCTGATCGCTGGCGCGGCATGTACGGGTGCCGCGGGCCGTTCGTTGCGGATACTAAGCCAGATGTTGCCAGCCGCCGCCAGAGCCACCCGCCCCCGGCTTCGGATCCCGGTCTTTCTTCGGGCGGCGGTGCTGGGCAGCCTCGCCACCTTGGGCGCCGCCATGCCCGCCGCGGCGGACGCCGGGACCGCGGCCCCGGCGACGGATGCCGTCCTGCAGCAGGCCGCGCCGCTGGCTGCGCTGGAACCCGGTGCGGTGCTGCGGCTGGCCGACGGCACCGCGCTGCGGCTCGCCTTCCTGCGGCTGCCCGACGTGATGACCGATCTGCCGGCCGCCGGCGACGGCGCCGCGATCGAGGTCGCGGCCTGGCGGGAGCGCAGCGAAGCCGCCCTGCGCGACATGCTGGGCGGCGCGCCGGTCCGCTTCCGCGCGCTGGCCGCCGCGCCGGACCGCTACGGCGCCCTGCCCGCGCTGGTGACGGCGGCCGACGGCTCGCCGCTGCAGGAAGGGCTGCTGTCGCGCGGCCTGGCACGGCTCGACCTGGCGGGACTGGGCGCGCCGGAGGCGGAAGCGCTGCGCGCCGCGGAGGCGCAGGCCCGCATGCGGCATCTGGGCCTCTGGAACGCCACGCCCTACCGGGTCCGCGCGCTGGCGGAACTGTGGGACTGGGTCGGCACCTACCAGGTGGCGGTCGGCCGGGTGCACAGCGCGGCACGGGTGGGGGATAAATTTTTTGTCAATTTCGGTCCTGAGTACGACAGCGACGTCACGGTGTTGTTCAAGGGCCCCGTGGCACGCCGGTTCCGCGACGAGGTCGCGGCCGGGCGCCGCCTGGAAGGCTGCCCCGTCCTGGTGCGGGGCTGGATCGAGTTCTGGAACGGTCCCCTGGTAGCGGCCAGCACGCCCGCCCAGGTGGAACCGCTGGAGAGTTGCGAAGGAGAGGCGGAGCGATGAGCGGCGCAGGAGCGGTGGAATCCGTGAACGGAACGACAGGCGGCGAGGGATCGCGGGGCGACAGGTCGCCCGGTCCGTGGGAGGCCGCGGCGCACCGGCGTCGACGCCGCCGGCCGCTGGCCGCGGCGGTCCTGGCGCTTTCGCTGCTCGGCGGGACGGCGCTGCCCGCCGCGCTGGCGCCGCCGGCCCAGGCCCTGGGCGAAGAGGATGACGGCTGGCTGCCCAACCTGATCTCGCCGGAGCAGGAGGCGCAGATCGGCGCGCAGCAGCACGACCAGATCGTCGCGCAGTATGGCGGCGTCTACGACGATTCGGCGCTGGGTGCCTATGTGGCGCAGATCGGCAGCCGCCTGGCCGCCGCCTCCGGCACCGGCGCGGACAGCTACACCTTCACCGTCCTGGATTCGCCGATCATCAACGCCTTCGCCCTGCCCGGCGGCTATGTCTACGTGACCCGCGGGCTGCTGGCTCTCGCCAATAACGAAGCCGAACTGGCCGGCGTCATCGCGCATGAGATGGGCCATGTCATCGCCCGCCACGGCAGCGAGCGGATGAGCCGGGGCATGATCGCCGAACTCGGCACCGCGATCCTGGGCTCCGTCTTCGACAGCCCGATCGCCGGCAGCCTGGCACAGACCGGCGCCGGGCTCTGGCTGTCCGGCTATTCCCGCGACCAGGAGCGCGAAGCGGACAGCCTGGGGCTCGACTATATGCGCCGCGCCGGCTATCCGCCGATCGCCGTCGGCGCCTTCCTGGGCACGATGGGCCAGATGGAGGAATTGCAGCAGAAGCTCGGCAAGGGCGGCGGCGGCGGCTTTGCGCTGATGGCCACCCACCCGCAGAACGCGGAGCGGGTGGAAGCTGCGGTGGCGCAGGCCGGCGGCAATACCGATGCCGCCTGGCAGGGTCCGCTGGGCTTCGGGCGCACCGCCTATCTGAACAGGATCGACGGGATGGTCTATGGCGACGGGCCGAACCAGGGCTATGTGCGCGGCAACCGGTTCGAGCATCCGGAACTGCGCATCGCCTTCAGCGTGCCCGACGGCTATGGGCTGACCAACACGCCGGAAGCGGTCCTGATCAAGGGCCCCGGCAATGCGCAGGGCGTCTTCGACTCCGACCCCCGTCGCAATCCGACCCCGGCCGGCGGCGACCCGCTGGTCTATATCCGCGACGTCTGGGCGCCGCAGCAGCAGGTGAAGGGGTTGGAACGCGTGCAGATCAATGGTCAGCCGGGGGCGACCGGGCTGGTGGACCTGCGCACCCGGTCCGGTGCGCAGACGGTGCGGCTGGTGGTGGTCCGGGCCAACGACGCCTTCTACCGCTTCCAGTTCAGCGCGCCCTACAACCAGGCCGGCGCCACCGACCCGGCCTTCGAACAGATCGCGCGCAGCTTCCGCATCCTCTCCGCCGCGGAGGCCGGCCGCATCGAGCCGCTGCGCCTGCGGGTGGTACCGGTGCAGGGCGGCGACAGCTCCGCCAGCCTGGCGGCACAATCGGCGCTGGAGGCGCCGAAGGTCGACCGCTTCCGGGTGCTGAACGGCCTGCGTGCGGGCGAGGAGATCGCGCCGGGGGAACGGGTAAAGACGGTGATGTAGGATGGCGGGCGCGCCGGCCGGTCAGAACTCCAGGCGCTCGTCCGGCGCCAGGCCGGCCTGGCGGCCGATCTCGGCACGCAGCTTGTTCATCGCATTCTGCTCGATCTGACGCACCCGTTCCTTGCTGATGCCCAGCACCTGGCCGAGGCTTTCCAGGGTCACCCCCTCTTCCGCCAGGCGACGTTCGGCGATGATCATCCGCTCCCGCGGGGTCAGGCCTTCCAACGCCGCCTCGAGCCAGCGCGCGCGGGTGACGGCGTCCCGCATCTCCAGCACCGTCTGTTCCGGCGTGGCGCGGTCGTCGGCCAGCACGTCCTGCCACTCGTTCTCGCCATCCTCGCCGATCGGCCGGTTCAGCGACTGGTCGGCGCCCGACAGCCGCAGATCCATGCGTTCCACATCGGCTTCGCGGATGCCCAGATGCTCGGCCACCCGCCGCCGGCCGTCGGGCGGCATCGGTCCGTCCTGCACTTCGCCGATCTGGCTGCGCAGACGGCGCAGGTTGAAGAACAGGGTCTTCTGCGCCGCCGTCGTGCCGGTGCGCACGATTGACCAGTTGCGCAGGATGAAGTCCTGGATCGCCGCCCGGACCCACCAGCCGGCATAGGTCGAGAAGCGGACCTCCCGCTCCGGGTCGAAGCGCTCCGCAGCCTGCATCAGCCCGACGACCCCCTCCTGCACCAGGTCGGAGAGCGCCAGCCCGTAATGGCGGTAGCGCCCCGCCACTGCGATCACCAGCCGGGTATAGGCGGTGATCAGCTCGTGCAGCGCGGCCTCGTCGCCGTCGCGGCGCCAGGCCAGGGCGAGGGCCTGTTCCCGCTCCGCACTCAGGAGCGGGGCGTGCATCGCCTTGCGGATGAACCGCCTGTCGGCATTGAGGGAAAGGTCGTTCGCCGTCGCGGACATGGTCGGTCCTCCCGCTTGCCTGCCCGGCGGCACGCGGCCGCACCGCCTGGACCTGATACGTGCCAGCGGCAGTCCCGGATCAGCGGGCGGGAAGGATCGCGGACAGCGGAGGAAAAACCGGCGCTCAGCCGTGCAGCAGTTCCAGTCGACTGCCATCGGCGGCGAAACAGGCCGCGGCCAGCGGGCCGCCGAAGCCGCAGCCCTCGTCCAGGGTGATGGCATAGGGGGTGGCCGGACGCGCATCCTCCGCGACGACGGCGGTTCGCCCCTCCGGACTGCGCCGGAAGCCGCGCACCACCAGGCCGAAATCGTCGAACGGCTGGTCCATCCTGTCGAAATAGCCGGACCCCCACCAGAAGGTGTCGCCCTGCTCGCTGAGGGGGCGGCTGGGATCCACGCCGGCGCTGACGAACAGCATGCGGCGGTCTGCGGTAAAGGCGGCGCGGCGGATGCCGTTCAGAAGCTCGTCATGGCCCGGATGCGCACGCAGCGCCTCCCGCGCGTCACGGGTCCAGCGGCTGGTCGCCACGACTCCTTCCTGGAAGGCGCTGCGGGCACTGTCGGCGGACAGGCGGTAGCCCGCCAGGGTGCCGCCGATGCCGTGCTGAAGCATCCAGGACAGCACGTCGCCGGGCGAGGAGGCGAACTGAATCTGCAGCAGCTTTCGCCACATCTCCTCCTGCTGCCCGCGCAGATAGACGATGTCCTCCGCCTCCGCACCCGGCAGGCATAGGAATTCGCGCCGGAAGGTCAGCAGTTCATCCAGCACGCCGGGCACGTCGGGGCCGTGACCCAGGAAATTGCCCAGATAGACGAGCCGGTCGCCAGCCTCGAGCCGGTCCGCCATGGCGCCATGAAGCGCGGCCAGCCGGCCGGCCTCGCCATGGATCGAGGCGACGGCCCAGACCCGCCGACCGTGACGCAGAATCCCGAAGACCGACTCGTCGCTCATCGACCGCCGCTCATGCCGTGGAACCATGCAGCGGCGCGGTGGCCCGCGGACCGCTGCAGGATGGGCCTGTAGCAGTGCCGGCACCGCGCTGACAAGGGGACCGAAAGGCGGACACAAACGGGGCTGACGGCCCGCGCCGACGCGGCGCCAGGGGTGTCCCCCCGGAAGCGCCAGTCCCGCCAGCTGCGCGCCCGGGTTCCCCAGAGCGCGCCCGGATTCCGGTGGCCGGGACCATGACCCGGCCGGCCCGCGCGTATTCGGTCCGCGAACCGGCAGGGTTCATGATGCCTGGAGGGTCAGGCCGCCAGCACTTCCTCGAGCCGCCGGGTCGCCTGCTCCTCGTCGATCCGCTCGATGGCGGCGAGCTCGCGGGCCAGGCGGTCCAGCGCTGCCTCGTAGATCTGGCGCTCGGAATAGGACTGGTCGGGCTGCCCGGCATTGCGGTGCAGGTCGCGCACGACCTCGGCGATCGACACCGGGTCGCCGGAATTGATCTTCGCCTCGTATTCCTGCGCGCGGCGGCTCCACATGGTGCGCTTCACCCGCGCCCGGCCCTTCAGGGTCTCCATCGCCGTCTTCATCTTCTGCGGCGAGGACAGCTTGCGGATGCCGACGCTGTCCACCTTGGTCAGCGGCACGCGCAGGGTCATCTTGTCCTTCTCGAACTCGATGACCATCAGCCGCAGGTGGTGGCCGGAGATCTCCTGCACCTCGATCGCCAGGATGCGGCCGACGCCATGGGTCGGATAGACGATATAGTCGTCCGGCGCGAAATCCGTGCTGTCGTCGGTATCGTTGGCAGGCCGCGCCGCCTTGCGCGCCTCGGCCTCCGAACGGGCATTGGCGGCCTTGGCCAGGTCCTCGGTCCGGCGCGCGGTGGCCCGCGCGGGCACGATCATCGCCTTCGCGGCGCCCTTGCGGCCCGCGCCTGCCTGGGAATCGTTGGCCGGCGCCGCCGCGACGGCGACCTTCGCCTTCGGCTTCGCGGCGGCCTTCTTGGCCTCGCTCTTCTTCGGCGCCGTCTTCGGGACAGCTGTCTTCTGGGCAACCGTCTTCTGGGCAGCCGGGGCCGGAGCCGCCGTTTCCGTCGCCTTCTGGGCGGTCTTGCTGGTGGACTTCGACTTCGCGGCAGGCATTGCGGCGCTGCGCGTTTTCACATCTTCCATTTTTTCTACGCTACCTGTGGTCGCGGCCTTCGCAGCCGCCTTTCTGTTTCGTCCGGCTTCGCCCTTGCCCGCGGCCGCTTGCGGCGCTGCGGCAGGCTTGGCCCCTGCAGCCTTGCGCGACGACGCCGGCACGCCGCCCTCCGTCTTGCCTTTGGCCGCCGGAGCGGCCGTACCGGAAGTCTTTCCACCCTTTTGCCCCTGCCCCGCGGCCGCCACCCGGTCCCTCGCGGACCGGCCGGCAGCCTGCGCGGCGGCGGTCGTTGCGGCTTTTTTCGCCGCCGTCTTGCCTGCGGCCGCCCGCGCCGATGCGGATTGCGCGGCTGCGGGCTTCGTTGTCTTCGTCGCCGCGGTCACCTGCTGCGGGGCGGCCCGACTTGCAGAGGCCTCCTTCCGACCGGCCGGCTGCTTCGACTTTGCCGCTCCGGCGCCTGCGGCGGCGGCCTTGCGCGCGGCCGAAGCCCGCGCCGGCGCCTTGCCGGAATCGCCCTTGGCGAGCGATGTGATCTTTGCCGTCGATCGGCTCTTGCCCGCAGCCGATTTACCGGCTACTGAACCGCCCGTCGCGGCCTTGCTGCGGCCAGCCGGCACCGTCGTGACGGCCTTGCCGGGCCGCGCCGCGGCGGTCGACGTGCCGCTGCCGGACTTGGTGCCTGACCTGGTCTTGGCGGCAGCTGCCCCGGCTCCACTGGTCTTGGCCGGAGCGGTCTTGCCGGATGCGGTCTTGGCGGCGGCCGACTTGCCGGCAGTCCCCTTGCCGGTGGCGGGCTTGCCGGTGGTCTTTGCGGCCAGCTTGCCGGCGGCAGCGGCGCTCGCGCGGCGCTGCACGCCGGACGGCGTGGCGCCCTTTGCGGGGCGCCGGGCCGGCTGGCGATCCTTGGAGCGATGCTTGCCGGTCGAGGGACCGGCACCTTCCTCGCTGACTTCGGCCGCCGCAACGGCCCCGTGAGCAACAGAAGAAGACTGCATGGTGCTAACGCTTCCTGGTCTGAGTAGTGACCCGCCTTCGAGAGGCGGGACCGGCCCGCAGCGCACAACAACGCCCTATCGGCGAAACGAATAGCTCGCACACCGCACGATAGGCCGCATTCGTCGACAGACGCGCCGCCGCGCACCGAACCCGTGTCAGGGATTTCCGCAGCGCAGGATGATCAAATCCTCACGGCGTTTCCGGTAGCAGCCAAATTATCACAGTTCGGCTGGAAAAATCAAACATTTCCGGGACATAGGGCAGGTCGCCGGAATTTCAATATGCAGTGGTATGGCTTCGTTGCAGCGCAGGATTTCGCGCGCGGCAGGGCTGGCAGAGGCCGCCGGCCGGCGCGACGCACGCCGCCCATGCGGCACGGAATGCCGCGCTGCGCAGACCGGCAGTGTGATGCCGGGGCCGCGAGGCCCCCGGCACTGCTGACGGGAAAGGCGGTGCCGGTGCGACGGCCGGCTCAGCTGCCTTCGCCGGGCTGTTCGCTGAAGAACTTCTCGTACTTGCCCTCGACGCCCTTGTACGCGTCCGCGTCCCCCGGCTCCTCGCCCTTGCGGGTGATGTTCGGCCACTTCGCGGAATAGTCGCGGTTCAGGTCGAGCCACTTCTCGGCTTCGCCCTCGGTATCGGGCAGGATCGCCTCAGCCGGGCATTCCGGCTCGCAGACGCCGCAGTCGATGCACTCGTCGGGATGGATGACCAGCATGTTCTCGCCCTCGTAGAAGCAGTCCACGGGGCAGACCTCGACGCAGTCCTGGTATTTGCATTTGATGCAGGCCTCGGTCACGACGTAGGTCATGTTTCCTGTTCTCCGTCATCCAACTGCCGGCGCGACGCGGCGCAACGCCACCTCGCACGCCGCCGGCACGCCGGGTATCCCCCGGTCATCTGTTTGACGCGCCCCGAAGGGTGCCGGCTTCGGCAGGTCCCCGGCGGTCGCGCGGCGATCGCTACGCCGCCCCGCCGGAGAGGATTTGGCGGCCGCGGCGCGACAGCCCCACATAGCAGGCGGAACCGGCAAGTCAATCCTCGAGGCGCGCCGACACCCCGGCGGGCGGCGGCCCGGCAGCCGGAACCTCCTCGTAGGCCAGCGCCGCATCCGGCGCGGAGCCCCGGCGCAGCGGCAGCTGCAGGACGCGCACCACGCGGATCTGCCGCCCCTGTGGAAAGGTCAGAACGTCGCCCGGGCGGACCAGCGCATGGGCCTTCTCCACCACCTGGCTGTTGATCCGCACCCGGCGGCCCTCGATCAGGGCCTGCGCGCGGCCGCGGGTCCGGACGAAGCGGGCGAAGACCAGGAACTTGTCCAGTCGCAGCCCGCCGCGGCCCTCGACTGCCGGTCCTGCCATGGCGACGGGCACCGCCCCGGCACCGGCGCTCACGGCTGCTTCGCCTGGCGCGGCCGGCCGCGCCGGCGGCCCCCAGAAGCGCCTTTCGGGGCGCCTTTCGGGTCGGCTTTCCCCGCTGTCCCGCTTCCGGGGCCGGTGCCGCGCTTCGCGCCCGGCGCCCGCTGACCGGCCAGCACGAGCTGCTGCAGCGGCGCGAAGGGGGAAGCGGCATGAACGGCCTGATGACGCTTCTCCTCCGCCTTGCGCCGGCGCGGCGCCTCCGTCTTGCCGCGCTTGTGCCGCCGCTGGTAGCGCAGCTGTCCGTCCTCGCCCCGGGTCGGCTTGTAGCCCAGTCCCGAAAGCACATGGCCCAGGTCTTCCGGGCTGCATCCCATCAGAGACATCAGGCCCGGATCCGCCGGCACCGGGCCTTCGCGGGCCAGCGCGCGGGTGGCATCGGCGACGCGGTCCAGCATGTCGAACCGGACCGCGCGGTCGCCGAACACCATGAAGCCGGCGGCCAGCCACCATCCCTCCGGCGGCGCCTCGGTGCCGGAGGCAGCCAGATGCTCCCGCACGCTGAGCGAGGTGAGGCCCGGCCGCGGCGGCGCCGGCAGCGGCGCAAGGCCGGCATGGATTGCGAACAGGCAGCATTTCAGCTGCATCGGCGCCGGCTTCAGCAGCTGCGGCATGAACGCCCCCGATTCGCCGATGCGGATCCCCTGCCGGCGCAGCAGGCGGCGGTCGTCGCGGCCGATGTCGCGCGACAGGTCCTGCATCTCGCTGCGCGGCACCGTGCCAAGGCGCTCCGACAGCCGGAAGGCAAGCCCCCGGGCCGGCCCGGTAAGGCCGTCCGGCAACCGCAGCAGCGGCGCCAGGACCTGCGCCACATGTCCCTCCAGCCAGGCGGCGAGGCGGGCGGCCGCGCGCTCGCGCGCCGGGCCGTCCAGTGCCTCGTGGGCCAGCAGGCGGATGCCGGGTCGCAGTACCGCGCTGCCGGCGACCAGCTGGCCGGCCGGCGCGGCATGATCGTCCTCCTGCCACAGGATGCAGCCGGTCGCGGTGTCGAGGCTCAGTGACGTATCCGCCACCTTCTCCAGGACGGCGGCACGGCGCTTCAGAGCGCCGTTCAGGACCCGCCGCGCCGCCGTCTGCACCGTCCGCGCCTCGCTGCCGGCCGGCGGCCGTTCCGTCTGCCCGGAATCGGCCTGGAACTGCAGCCCGGCAATGCGGCCGACGAACTCGCCCTCCACCGTCACTTCGCCGTTGTTGCGCACCACCGCCTCCAGGTCGGCGCCCTCGCGCAGGCGGCGCATCAGCACCGAGGTGCGGCGGTCGACGAAGCGCTGGGTCAGGCGTTCGTGCAGGGCGTCGGACAGGCGGTCCTCGATCGCCCGCGCGCGATCCTGCCAATGCGCGGCATCGGCCAGCCATTCGCGGCGGTGAGAGACGTAGGTCCAGGTCCGGATATGGGCGATGCGCATCGCCAGGGTGTCGATATCGCCGTCGCTGCGGTCCAGCCGGTCGATGCTGCGCGCCACCCAGTCCACCGGCAGCACCTCCTCCTGCCCGGCCAGGTGGAGGTAGAGCCGCTTCAGAAGACGGGCATGCGCCTCCGGCATGGTCTTGCGGAAATCGGGAACGCCGCAGACCTCCCACAACAGGCGGACCCGGGCGGGCGAGCGGGTCAGGTCCGCCACCGCCGCATCCTGCGACAGGGTGCGCAGGGTGCGGTCGTCGTCGCTTTCCCGCCCCCGCTGCAGCCGGTCGTGCGGCGGCGGCCGGTCCAGGCTCTCGCGCAGGGCGGCCAGGCTGCGGAAGTCGAGGCCCGGATTGCGCCAGCGCGCCCGGCGCAGCATGTCGAAATTGTGCAGTTCCACCCGCTCGATCAGCTCCGGCTCCAGCGGGCCCATGTCTGCGGTGGTGCCGAAGCTGCCGTCGCGCATGTGGCGGCCGGCGCGGCCGGCGACCTGCGCCACCTCCGCCGGCTGCAGGAAGCGCATCTGCTCGCCGTCGAACTTGCGCATGCCGGCGAAGGCGACGTGGTCGATATCCATGTTCAGGCCCATGCCGATCGCGTCGGTAGCGACCAGGTAGTCGACGTCGCGGTTCTGGTAGAGCGCCACCTGCGCGTTCCGGGTGCGCGGGCTGAGCGCCCCCAGCACCACCGCCGCGCCACCGCGCTGGCGGCGCACCAGCTCCGCCAGCGCATAGACGTCGGCGGCAGAGAAGGCGACGATCGCGCTGCGCGGCGGCAGGCGCGACAGCTTCTTCTGCCCGGCATAGGACAGGGTGGACAGCCGCCGCCGGCTCATGAACTGCGCGCCCGGCACCAGCGCGCGGATCAGCCCGCGGGCGGAATCGGCGCCCAGGAACAGGGTCTCCTCCCGCCCACGGGCGCGCAGCAGGCGGTCGGTGAAGACATGGCCGCGCTCCGGATCGGCGCAGAGCTGGATTTCGTCGACCGCCAGGAAATCGGTCGCCAGGTCGCGCGGCATCGCCTCCACGGTGCAGACATACCAGCGCGGATTGGCGGGGCGGATCTTCTCCTCGCCGGTGATCAGGGCCACCGAGGCAGGCCCCTTCTCCGCCACCACCCGGTCATAGACCTCGCGCGCCAGCAGGCGCAGCGGCAGGCCGATCATGCCACTGGCATGGCCCAGCATGCGGGTGATCGCATAATGCGTCTTGCCGGTGTTGGTCGGTCCCAGGACCGCCGTCACCCGGCCGCCGACGACCCGGTCGGCGACCCGCGGCGGTGCCTGTTCAGACGCTGCGTCCGGCGGCATCGCATTGGCACTGTCGGACGGATAACCGGGATTCCACAAGACCGCGTCCCCCAGGGGAATGGACCAGGGCCCCGCGCCAGACGGTGCCCGCGGGGCCATCACGATGATCTTGGTGAACCGTGGCAGGTTGCAAGGGCCGCAGGCAGAGGCCGCGGAATCGCGGCCTGCGCGCGGTTTGACCTGCCCAGACCCCAGCCACATACTCCGAGATCCCTGGAATCGGTGAGTGCGGATGGATCGCCATGGCGGCGGATGATGGAAGACCTACCCTGGAAGAATGGGCGGAGCTGGCCCGGCAGGAGCTGAAGGGCAAGCCGCTGGAGGCGCTGACCTGGAGCACGCCGGAAGGCATCGCGATCAAGCCGCTCTACACCGCCGCCGACCTGGAGGGGCTGGAGGCGGCGGACAGCCTGCCCGGCTTCGCGCCGTTCATGCGCGGCGTGCGGGGCACGATGTACGCCAACCGCCCCTGGACGATCCGCCAGTATGCCGGCTTCTCCACCGCGGAGGAGAGCAACGCCTTCTACCGCCGCAACCTGGCGGCGGGCCAGATGGGCCTGTCGGTTGCCTTCGACCTGGCCACCCACCGCGGCTATGACAGCGACCATCCGCGGGTCTCCGGCGATGTCGGCATGGCCGGCGTGGCGATCGATTCCGTCGAGGACATGAAGATCCTGTTCGACGGCATCCCGCTGGACAAGATGTCGGTCTCGATGACCATGAACGGCGCCGTGCTGCCGACCCTGGCGAGCTATATCGTCGCCGCGGAGGAACAGGGGGTGTCGCCGGAGAAGCTGTCCGGCACGATCCAGAACGACATCCTCAAGGAGTTCATGGTCCGGAACACCTATATCTATCCGCCCGGACCCTCGATGCGGATCGTCGCCGACATCATCGGCTATACCGCCAGCCACATGCCGCGCTTCAACTCGATCTCGATCTCCGGCTACCACATGCAGGAGGCCGGCGCGACGGCGGTGCAGGAGCTGGCCTTCACCCTGGCCGACGGCCGCGAATATGTCCGCGCGGCGATGGCTGCCGGGCTGGATGTCGACGCCTTCGCCGGGCGGCTGTCCTTCTTCTTCGCGATCGGCATGAACTTCTTCATGGAGGTGGCGAAGCTGCGCGCCGCCCGCCTGCTCTGGCACCGGGTGATGACCGAGACCGGCGCGAAGAAGCCCGGCTCGAAGATGCTGCGCACCCATTGCCAGACCTCCGGAGTCTCGCTGACCGAACAGGACCCCTACAACAACGTCGTCCGCACCGCCTTCGAGGCGCTGGCCGCGGTGCTGGGCGGCACCCAGAGCCTGCACACCAACGCCCTGGACGAGGCGATCGCCCTGCCCAGCGAGTTCTCCGCCCGCATCGCCCGCAACACCCAGCTGATCCTGGCGGAGGAGACCGGGGTCACGAAGGTCATCGACCCGCTGGGCGGCAGCTATTACGTCGAGGCGCTGACCCATTCCCTGGCGGAGGCGGCCTGGGCCCTGATGGAGGAGGTCGAGGAGCTGGGCGGCATGACCAAGGCCGTGGAATCCGGCATGCCGAAGCTGCGCATCGAGGAGGCGGCCGCCCGCCGCCAGGCCCGGGTGGATCGCGGCGAGGACGTGGTCGTCGGCATCAACAAGTACACCACGCCGGAGGACAATTCGCCGGAGATCCTGGAGGTCGACAATACCCGGGTGCGCGAGCAGCAGATCGCCCGCCTGAAGCAGGTCCGCGGCAGCCGCGACGAGGCCGCCTGCACGGCGGCGCTGGAGAAGCTGACCGAAGGCGCGAAGGGCGACGCCAACCTGCTGGCGCTCTGTGTCGATGCCGCCCGCGCCCGCGCCACGGTGGGCGAGATCTCCGACGCCATGGAGCAGGTGTTCGGCCGCTACCAGGCCACGATCCGCTCGATTTCCGGCGTCTACGGACAGGCCTATGAGGGCGACGACGACTATCAGCGCATCCAGCGGGCGGTCGAGGGCTTCGCCGCCCAGGAGGGCCGCCGGCCGCGCATGCTGGTGGTCAAGATGGGCCAGGACGGCCATGACCGCGGCGCCAAGGTGATCGCCACCGCCTTCGCCGATATCGGCTTCGACGTCGATGTCGGGCCGCTCTTCCAGACCCCCGAGGAGGCCGCCCGCCAGGCGGTCGAGAACGACGTCCACGTGATCGGCGTCTCTTCCCAGGCCGCCGGGCACAAGACCCTGATCCCGGCGATGATCGCCGCCCTGAAGGCGGAGGGCGCGGAGGACGTCATCGTGGTCGCCGGCGGCGTGATCCCGTCGCGGGACTACGAGATGCTGCGCCAGGCCGGTGTGGCGGCGATCTTCGGCCCCGGCACCAACATCCCGAAGGCGGCGGAGAAGATCCTGCACCTGATCCGCGGCGAGAAGGCGGAGGCCGCCGAGTAGGCCCGGCCGGACGCGGGACGGACCGGAGGACCGGCGGGCGATGGCCGTCTCCGCCGTTGTGGACGCGGCGGTCTATGCCGGCCTGCTCGCACTTCTCTATCTGGTGCTGTCGGTCCGCCTGGTGCGCGCCAGGGTGGCCCATCGTGCACGCCGCACCGCCGCGAGCCAGGCGGCGCTGGAGCGCGCCGACGCGGCCGCCAGCGACTTCGCCGGCAGCGTGCCGCTGGCCCTGATCGTCCTGGCCCTGTGCGACCTGATGGCGGTCAGCCCCTATGTCGTCCATGTGCTCGGCCTGGGGCTGCTCGCGGCGCGCCTGATCCATGCCGTCGATGTCAGCCGGCGCGGGCCCGCCTCCACCGGCGCCTTCGCCGGCATCACCCTGACCTGGCTGGTGATCCTGGGCGCCGCCGCGCTGCTGCTGCTGCGCTGCCTGCAATACCTCGTCATCGGCTAGCGGCGCGGCCGTGCTGACGTGACGGGACCATGACGGAAGGCGACGAACCGCCACGCTTCATCCCCGCCCCGCGCCCCCCCGACGAGGCGCAGCGGCTGCGCAGCCTGCATGCGATGCAGGTCCTGGACACGCCGCCGGAGCCCTGTTTCGACCGGGTGGTGGCCCTGGTGCAGCGGGCCTTCGGCACGCCGATCGCGCTGATCTCCCTGATCGACGAGCACCGGCAATGGTTCAAGGCCTGCGCCGGCACCGACCTGAGACAGATCGACCGCAACCATGCGGTCTGTGCCTATACCATCCGGCAGGCCGATGTCCTGATCGTCCCGGACGCCCTGCAGGACCAGCGCTTCGTGGCCAATCCGTTCGTCCGGGCCAGCGGCGCCCGCTTCTATGCCGGCGCGCCCCTGGTCGCCCCCGACGGCCAGAGGCTGGGCACGATCTGCGCCATCGACATGCGGCCCCGCCACGACATCACCGACGAACAGACCGCCCTCCTGCAGGACTATGCCGCACTGGTCGTGGAGCAGATGCAGCTGCGCATCGTGGCCCGCACCGCGGATACCGAGCGCCGCAGCCGCGAGACGACCGAGCACCGCCTCGCCGCGACCGAGGAACGGATGCGCCTGTTCGTGGAACATGCGCCGGCCGCCATCGCCATGCTGGACCGGGAGATGAACTTCCTGTCCACCAGCCGCCGCTGGATGGACGATCTGAGCCTGCGGCACGACGACGTCACCGGCCGCAACTTCTACGAACTGTTCCCCGACCAGCCGGCCCGCTGGCGCGACCTGCACCAGCGCTGCCTGGCGGGCGAGGTGCTGGAATGCGAGGAGGACAGCTATCCGCGCGACGGCCTGCCGACGCAGTGGCTGCGCTGGGCGCTGCATCCCTGGCGGGAGGCCGATGGCAGCATCGGCGGCCTGATCATTTTCGCGGAGATCATCACCGAGCGGAAGCACACGGCAGAGGCGCTGGAACGCAACCGCACCTTCATGAAGGCGATCGCGGAGAGTGTCAGCGACGGCATTGCCGCCTGCAATGCCGAAGGGCAGGTGATCTTCCGCAACCGCGCCCTGATCGAGATGGCCGGCCTGTCGCCCGACGACGCCCTGCCGGCGCCGGAGAGCGGCACCTGGCTGCGCCTGCGCCTGCCCGGAGCGGAGCGGCCGCTGGCGCGTGGCGAACACCCGATCCTGCGGGCGCTCGCCGGAGAAGAGATCCGGGACCTGGAGTTGATCCTCGAGCGCCTGGACGGCAGCCTGCGGACCGTGATCGCCAATGCCCGGCGGATGTGCGACGGCGAGGGCCGCATCCTGGGGGCGGCGGCGACATTTGCCGACGTGACAGAGGCGCGCCATGCCGAGGCGCGGCTGCGCGACAGCGAGGCCCGCTTCCGCTCCCTCTACCAGAACACGCCGGTGGCGCTGCATTCCGTCGATCCGGAAGGCAGGCTGATCAGCGTTTCCAACCGCTGGCTGACCCTGCTGGGCTATGCCCGGGAGGAGGTGATCGGACGCCGTGCGGTCGACTTCATGACGCCGGACTCCCGGCGGGTGGCGCTGGAAGCGGGGATCCCGGAGATCCAGCGGACCGGCGGCGCCCGCAACCTGCATTTCCAGTACCTGCGGAAGGACGGCGCCGCGATCGACGTCCTGCTGTCGGCCTTCCTGGAGCGCGACGCGGAGGGCGGCATGGTCCGCTCGATGGTGGCGCTGATCGACATCACCGACCGACTGCGGATGGAAGGCCAGCTGCTGCAGGCCAGGAAGATGGAAATGGTCGGCCAGATCACCGGCGGGCTGGCCCATGACTTCAACAACATCCTGGCGGTGGTGCTGGGCAACCTGGAACTGCTGCAGGTATCGATGGACGGCAATGCCGAGGCCCGGGAGCGGGCAGGCTCCGCGCTGGAGGCCGTGCGCCAGGGCCGCGACCTGACCAGCCGGCTGCTCGCCTTCGCCCGGCAGCAGCCCCTGGCGCCCTCGACGGTCGACGTCAACGACCTGGTGAACGGCCTTGGCGACCTGCTGCGCAGCACCCTGGGCAACCGGATCGGCCTGGTGTTCGACCTCGCCGCCGGGCTGCCGCCGGTCCGGGTCGACCCGGGGCAGCTCGAATCCGCGCTGCTGAACCTGGCGCTGAACGCCCGCGACGCGATGCCCGAGGGCGGGCGGCTGACCGTCGCCACCTCGGTGGCCCGGCCGGAGGACCGTGCCGGTCTTGCCGGTGTCGATCGGCCGATGGACAGCTTCATCCGCATCGACGTCGCCGATACCGGGTCCGGCATCGCGCCGGAGATCCGGGAGACCCTGTTCGAGCCCTTCGTCAGCACCAAGCCGGCGGGCAAGGGCAGCGGCCTCGGCCTGTCGATGGTCTATGGCTTCGTGAAGCAGTCCGGCGGCCAGGTCCGGGCCGACAGCGCGGCCGGCGCCGGCACCCGGATCGCCCTGTTCCTGCCGATCGACCGGCAGGGTGCGGCGACCGCGCGCCGCAATGCCGTCGCGGGGGCGCCGGCGTCGGGCCGCGGCGAAAAGATCCTGGTTGTCGAGGACAGCGCCTCGGTCCGAGAGGTCGCTGCGGCGCAGCTCGAGGCGCTGGGCTATGAGGTCCGCCGGGCCGCCTCCGGCCAGGAGGCGCTCGACCTGCTGGCGGTCGAGCCCGACATCGCCCTCCTGTTCACCGACATCATGATGCCCGACGGCATCGGCGGGCCGGAACTGGCCCGCGCGGCCCGTCGCGGCCATGGCGGCCTGCAGGTGCTGTTCACCTCCGGCCTGGCCGACCGGGCCCAGCTGGAAGCCGCCGGGGTGCCGGCCGGCAGCCCTGTGCTCGCGAAGCCCTACGAACGGGAGGCCCTGGCCGCGGCAGTCCGGGCGGCTCTGGACAAGGCACCACAGGGATAGGGGGCCGCGCGAACGGGACGCGGCCGGGGCCGGGGCCGGCGGTACCGCTGCGCGATCACGGCAGCAGGCCGCTTCGCATTGGTCGCATCGCGACCGATTGTGCTAGACATGGCGTGTGAAGGAATGCCGGAAGCAACCGGCAATCAAGGGAGGAAACCTGATGCGCAAGACCATCGGAATCGTCGGTGTCGCCGCCGCGGCCGGCCTGTTCGCCGCCTCGACCGTGCTGGCCGACAACCATATCCGGAAGATCGATCCCTCGCCCTACGGTGCCGAGGACGAGGGCGGCGCCGCCGCCCACCTGCTGACCCCCGAGGTGGTGAAGCAGGCCGCCGGCCTGATCAAGGAAGGCAAGCTCTACGCCCTGGGCATCGAGACCAACTCCATGACCCCGGCCTATCCGCCGCGGGGCTGGAAGACCTATGTCGTGCAACCGGGGCAGCAAGCCGGTGTCGTGCCCTTCCCCAACAACGGCACCTACAACGACGACATCGTCTCCGGCTGGCTCGGCATCGGCTCGCAGATCGACGGCCTGGGCCATGTCGGCGTCGAGAATGTCTACTACAACCAGAACCACGCCAAGGACTTCGCCGATGTCAGCGGCCTGAAGAAGCTCGGTGTCGAGAACATCCCGCCGATCGCCACCCGCGGCATCCTGCTCGACATCGCCAAGCTGCAGGGCAAGGAGGTCCTCGATCCCGGTGCCAGCATTACCATGGCGAACTACCAGCAGGCGCTGAAGGATGCCGGGCTGGAGGTCCGCAAGGGCGACGTGGTGCTGTTCCATACCGGCTGGATGAACATGCTGGACAAGGATCCGAAGACCTTCGGCTCCGCCGAGCCCGGTCTGGATCCGGCGATCTGCGAGGACCTGGCCGCCAAGGGCGCGGTCGCCGTGGGCGCCGACACCTGGGGCCTGGACGCGATTCCGCCGATGGCGGGCAACGACGTCTTCCCCTGCCACGCGATCCTGCTGGCGCAGCACGGCGTCTACATCCTGGAGAACATGGACACCCGGGAACTGGCTGCCGATGGCGCGACCGAGTTCTTCTTCACCGTCGGCGCCGGCAAGATCAGCGGCGCGGTGCAGATGATCGTCAACCCGGTCGCCATCCGCTGACCGACCGCCTGCCGGTCCGGGCCTGACCCCGGATCGAGGCTTCAAGGCCGCGCCTTCGGGGGCCGCATCGCCGATGCGGCCCCTTTTTTCATGCCCTGCCGATCGGCTATACGCAGGCGATGCCTGACACAGAACCCGCCGCGCCGGGCGGTCGCCCCGCCGGCCGTTCGCTTCCCGATACCGAGAGCTTCGCCGCGGCGATCCGCGCCGGCGACCGGCGCATGCTGGCCCGCGCCATCACCCTGGTGGAATCGACCCGGGCCGACCACCGCGCCGCGGCGGAAGCGCTGCTGGAAGCGCTGCTGCCGGATGCCGGCCGCGCCCTGCGTGTCGGCATCAGCGGCACGCCCGGTGTCGGCAAGTCCACCTTCATCGAGGCGCTGGGCCTGCATCTGGTCGATGGCGGCAGGCGAATTGCCGTACTGGCCGTGGACCCGACCTCCGCCCGCAGCGGCGGCTCGATCCTGGGCGACAAGACCCGGATGGAGCAGCTGTCGCGCCGGCCCGAGGCGTTCATCCGCCCCTCCCCCGCGGGCCGCAGCCTGGGCGGGGTGGCGCGGCGCACGCGCGAGGCGCTGCTGCTCTGCGACGCCGCCGGCCATGACGTGGTGCTGGTGGAGACGGTCGGCATCGGCCAGTCGGAAACCGCCGTCGCCGACATGGTCGACCTGTTCATGCTGCTGCTGGCGCCGGGCGGCGGCGACGACCTGCAGGGCATCAAGCGCGGCGTCATGGAACTGGCGGACCTGATCGTCATCAACAAGGCCGACGGCGACCTGCTGCCGGCGGCGAAGACCGCGCAGGCCGACTATCGCTCCGCCCTGGGCCTGATGCGGCCGCGCTTCGCCGCCTGGAAGGCGGAGGTGCTGCTCGCCTCGGCCCTGCGCAGCGAGGGGATCGGCCCGGTCTGGGAACGGATCGAGGCGTTCCGGCAGGGCCTGACGGACAGCGGCGAATTCGACCGCCAGCGTGCCGACCAGGCCGTCAGCTGGATGTGGCGCGACCTGACCGACACGGTGGTGGAGAGCCTGCAGGCCGATGCCGACCTGCGCGCCGCCGCCGAGCGCCGGGAACGGGAGGTGCGCGACGGCCGGTCGACGCCGATGGCAGCGGCCCGCAGCCTGCTGGAGGCGTTCCTGCGGCGCGGGCCGGAGGCCGCGCGCCCGTAGCGCCCGCCCCCTGGCTGCCGACCGGCCCGGTTGCCGCCGCTGCGGACCGCTGCCGTTCCGCTTGACGCCGGCGGGACGGTGCCGTAAACACCCGCCTTCCTGGAATATTGGCCTGTGCCTCGCCTGCACGACAGGTGGGCTGTGCCGGCCGCCGGGACCCACGACGCGGGCTGGCCCCCAGACAGATCCGGTATTCCGGCTGCGGCCGGGCGGCCGCCGCCGGGTGACCGGTACAAGATCGACGGAAAGGAACACGATATGGCACGGCGCTGCGCTGTGACGGGCAAGGGCGTGCAGTCCGGCAACAATGTCAGCCATGCGAACAACAAGACCCGCCGGCGTTTCCTGCCGAACCTGCAGCCCTACACGCTGCAGTCGGAGGCGCTGGGCCGGTCTGTGAAGCTGCGGCTGTCCGCGCATGGCCTGCGCTCGGTGGAGCATGCCGGCGGCCTGGACGCCTGGCTGCTGAAGACCCGCGACGACCGGCTGTCGCCGGAGGCGATGCGGATCAAGCGCCAGGTCCGCAAGGCCAGCGCCGCCGCAGCCTGATGAGGCGGCCCGGTCACCGGACCGGGCGACCCTTCACCGCATGACGGACGACCGGACATTCCCCGTGATGCCCCGCATCGGGGTGGGCATCGCCGTACTGGCGATGATGGCGACGGTCTATGCCTCCAACCTGCTGGTCGAGATCCCGATCAACGACTGGCTGACCTGGGGCGCCTTCACCTATCCGGTCACCTTCCTGGTGACCGACCTGACCAACCGGCAATACGGTCCCGCCCGCGCCCGGATGGTGGTCTATGCCGGCTTCGTGCTCGGCGTGGCCCTGTCGGTGGTCGCCGCCGACTGGCGGATCGGCCTTGCCTCGGGCACCGCCTTCCTGGTCGCCCAGCTGGTCGACATCTGGCTGTTCGACCGGCTGCGGCGCAGCGGCTGGTGGCGGGCGCCGCTCGCCTCTTCGGTGCTGGGCTCGACCCTGGACACCGCCCTGTTCTTCAGCCTGGCCTTCGCCGGCACCGGCCTGCCCTGGATCACCTGGGGCGCCGGCGACCTTGGCGTGAAGCTGCTGATGGCCGCCACCCTGCTGGTTCCCTACAGGATGGCGATGGCCTTCCTGGGCTGGAGCTGGTCGCCGCGGCCTGCGGCCTGAGGGCGGCCGGCACCTCTCCACATCATCACGACATGTGGCAGGCCTTGGCCTCGGCCCTGGCTTTTCGCGTCTCATCCTCGCGTCGACGCGATGTCGTCCGATGGGAGATGGGCTGGCATCTTGCGCTTCCCAATTCGTCACCACCGGACTTGTTCCGGTGGTCTACGGTGCCGCGAGGCTCAATGAGGGAAGGCGCCTATTGAGTGGCGGCAGCATGGACTCGCGTATCAAGTACGCGAGTGACGATGCCCGGGAAAGGCAGGTGATCCCTGCCGCACCATCGTCGGCCGCAATCGGACCACCCTGCCCGCGTGGCGCGGTTGGCGGAATGGGTTCCAGGGTCAAGCCCTGGAACGACAGATAGGGGATGCCGGGATCGCGCGGTCGACGGGCGGTCAGCGCATCCCGCCGGCGTCGCGGCGGGCGCCGCGGCCAGCCGCGGCCGCCTGGGCGGTGCCGCTGGCGGCGCGGCCGCTGGGCGAATAGCCGGGCTCGGGCCCCGGATCGTCGTCGAACAGCTCGGTCAGGTTTTCCATCATCACCCCGCCCAGCTGCTCGGCATCGACGATGGTGACCGCGCGGCGATAGTAGCGGGTCACGTCATGGCCGATGCCGATCGCGGTCAGCTCCACCGGCGAGCGGTTCTCGATCCACTGGATCACCTCCCGCAGGTGGCGGTCCAGGTAGTTGCCCGGATTGACCGACAGGGTGGAATCGTCGACCGGCGCGCCGTCGGAGATCACCATCAGGATGCGCCGCTGCTCCGGCCGGCCGAGCAGGCGGTTGTGCGCCCAGAGCAGCGCCTCGCCGTCGATATTCTCCTTCAGCAGCCCTTCGCGCAGCATCAGGCCCAGGCTGCGCCGCGCCCGGCGCCAGGGGGCGTCGGCGGCCTTGTAGACGATGTGCCGCAGGTCGTTGAGGCGGCCCGGATTGGGCATCTTGCCCTCGCTGAGCCATTTCTCGCGGGACTGGCCGCCCTTCCAGGCGCGGGTGGTGAAGCCCAGGATCTCGACCTTCACCGCGCAGCGTTCCAGGGTACGCGCCAGGATGTCGGCGCACATCGCCGCCACGGTGATCGGCCGGCCCCGCATCGAGCCGGAATTGTCGATCAGCAGGGTGACCACGGTGTCGCGGAAATCGGTCTCCGATTCCTGCTTGTAGCTCAGCGGCAGGACCGGGTTGGCCACCACGCGGGCCAGCCGCGCGGCGTCCAGGATCCCTTCGTCCAGGTCGAACATCCAGGTCCGGTTCTGCTTCGCCAGCAGGCGGCGCTGCAGCCGGTTCGCCAGCCGCGCGACGACGCTCTGCATGCTGTGCAGCTGCTGGTCCAGGTGCTGGCGCAGCCGGGTCAGCTCCTCCGCGTCGCACAGATCGTCGGCAACCACGACCTCGTCGAACTCCGTGGTAAAGGCGCGATAGGGCGGCGGCTGCGGCTGGTTGTGCTTCAGGTCGGGGCGCGGCGGGCGCAGGCCCTCGCCGCTTTCCTCGCCGTCGGCCGGCATCTCGCGCTCGCCGGCGGCCATCGCCTCCGACTCGCCGGTATCGTCGGTGCCGGCCTCCTCGCTCTCGTCCTGGTCGGCGCCCATGGCCTCGGCCCCGGACTGCTCGCCGGCGCCGCCCTCGCCTTCGCCCTCGCCCTGCTCCTGGTCGCTGTCCTCGTCGGGCGTGTCCTGGTCGTCCAGCTCGCTGCCATCGTCGTCGGACAGCTCCAGGTCGTGGATCAGGCGCCGTGCGACGCGCCCGAAGTCGCGCTGGCTGTCGATCGCCGACAGCAGGTTGTCGATCTCGGCCTCGCCCTTGTCGTTGATCCAGTCGCGCCAGAGGTCGACCATCTTGCGGGCCTCGTCCGGCATGGCGCGACCGCTGAGCCGCTCGCGCACCATCATGCCGACGGCATCGGCCAGCGGCGCCTCCGAACGGTCGGTCATCCGTGCGAAGCCGCGGGCCCGGCATTTCTGCCGCAGCGCCACGTCCAGATTGTCGGCCATGCCAACCATCTGGCGGCAGCCGAGCGCCTCCACCCGTGCCTGCTCCACGGCGTCGAACACCGCCCGCGCCGTGCCGCCGACCGGCAGCATCTTCGCATGCAGGGCGTCGTCGTGATGGCGCAGGCGCAGCGCCATGCCGTCAGCCAGGCCGCGGATATTGCCGATCTCCGCCCGGTCCATCTCGCGCGAGGGCGCAGGCAGCCGCGCCCGGTCGCCGCGCAGGCCCGGCGTTTCCGGCCCGAAGCTGACCTGCAGCTCCTTCTCGCGGGCGATGGCGCGGGTCGCGGCCGCGATCGACCGCTTCAGGACCTCGCCCGGGCTTTCCTTCTGCTGTCCGCTCACGTCGTTCGGTTCAGGCCATCTGGACGTTGGCGGCGGATTCCGGCAGCTCCTCGCCGAAGGCGCGCTGGTAGTATTCCGCCACCGTCGGCCGCTCCATCTCGTCGCACTTGTTGAGGAAGGTGACCCGGAAGGCGAAGCCGATATCGCCGAAGATACGGGCATTCTCCGCCCAGGTGATCACCGTCCGCGGGCTCATCACCGTGGAGATGTCGCCCGCGACGAAACCCGCGCGGGTCATGTCGGCCACGTCGACCATGGCGGAGATCTGCTTGCGCCCCTCGGCCGTGTCGTATTCCGGCGACTTGGCGAGGCAGATATTCACCTCCGCGTCGTGCGGCAGGTAGTTCAGGGTGGTGACGATGTTCCAGCGGTCCATCTGGCCCTGATTGATCTGCTGCGTGCCGTGGTACAGGCCGGTGGTATCGCCCAGGCCGACGGTGTTCGTCGTGGCGAAGACCCGGAAGCAGGGATGCGGGCGGATCACCCGGTTCTGGTCCAGCAGGGTCAGCTTGCCCTCGACCTCCAGCACGCGCTGGATCACGAACATCACGTCCGGCCGGCCGGCATCGTATTCGTCGAAGACGATCGCCGTCGGGGTCTGCAGCGCCCAGGGCAGGATCCCTTCGCGGAATTCCGTCACCTGCTTGCCCTCGCGCAGGACGATCGCGTCCTTGCCGATCAGGTCGATGCGGCTGATATGGCTGTCCAGGTTCACCCGGATGCAGGGCCAGTTCAGGCGCGCCGCGACCTGCTCGATATGGGTCGACTTGCCGGTGCCGTGATAGCCCTGGACCATCACCCGCCGGTTATGGGCGAAGCCGGCAAGGATCGCCAGCGTCGTCTCGCGGTCGAACAGGTAGGCCGGGTCCACGTCGGGCACGTGGTCGGTCGGTTCGCTGAAGGCCGGCACCACCATGTCGGTGTCGATGCCGAAGACCTCCCGCACCTTCACTTCGGTGTCGGGCAGCGTGCTCGCTTGCGAGCCGGGGGTGTTGATCGGTGTCTGGGTATTCATGCCTTGGATATCTTGGTCATTGCAGGCGTCATTCGGCAAACGCATCGATGCGGCGGCCGGGAGCCTGACAGCAGGCAACCGGCACATGCCGCCGAGGCAGATCTGCCATCGGGGGCTACAGCCCGCACGCCCATGCCCTTCCCGGCCGGAGGCGCGGTCCGGACGCGCAGTTAAGCATACCCACAGGCAAGAAGGTAGCGATACGCCTTGTTCACTGCCTTGAAACGGTCCTCCGACCGCTTGTCACCGCCCGTGGCGTCCGGATGGTAGCGCTTGGCGAGTTCCTTATACCGCGCCTTGATGTCGTTCAACGTGGCGTGCCGGTCAAGCCCGAAGACCTTCAGCGCCGCGCCCTCGCCCGGCTTCATCGGTCGTTCGGCCGCGCGCGGGTCGATCCCGTCAATGCCGCCATCCGCGCCGAAGGCCGCGGCGAAGATCCCCAGTTCGTCGCGCATCCGGATCTCGTCACCCCATTCGCCGCCAGAGCGACCGCTGAAGCGCCGGGTCGGCCGGTGCCATGTGACGTCCTCGTGACGATAGGCCGCAATCTGTTCCGGGGTCATGCCGGCAAAAAAGTCCCAGGCGGCGTTGTAATCCCTGACATGAGCCAGACAAAACATGTAGAACCCGTCCGCGCGGCGCCGGCTGCGGGGCGCGCGGAAGGTGCCGTCGTCCGCACAGCCGGGCCAGGCGCAGCTGCCCTGTGCAGCGGCCTGTACCGCCGAGCGGAGCTTGAGTGCGGCATCGCCATCGCCGGTCGCGGCGGCCATCGGGCCGTCCGCGCCTTCGGTGATGAACTCGTTAACCTTACGTTGCGGCATTTCCCGGAGTATGCGTAGGAGCCAGGGCACAGGCAATCGCGCCGGATGCATCGGACGCTTGCCGGCAGCCGGCAGCGGAAGACCCGGAAGCAAGGCGTCCGCGTCGTGGCGCGGCGCCGGGAGGAAACGGAATGGATGTCGCAAAGCGCATCGAGGACAAACTCCGCAGGGCCTTTGCCCCGCAGCATCTTGAGGTGATCGACGAATCCGCGGCCCATGCGGGTCATGCCGGGGTTGCCGAGATGGGCGAAGGGGCCAGGGAAACCCATTTCCAGGTCCAGATCGTATCGGACGCTTTCGAGGGCAAGTCCAGGCTGGATCGCCAGCGTTCGGTGAATGCCGTCCTGGCGGAAGAACTCTCCGGTCCGGTCCATGCGCTGAGCATTCGGGCACGGGCACCGGCGGAAGTGGGCCGCTGACACCGGCATCTTGCCGCTATTCAATGAGGGCAACTTATGGTAGGTGGCACCGTTCAAATGCGAGAGTTATGCCAGACAACGACCCCGGGAAGAAACGTGCGTCCGCAGTCCAACAGAGATCAGCTGATCGTCGGCAATATTACGCTGCCGACGGGTCGAACGAGTATCAAGCTGTCCTATGTGGAGTGGCAGGCTCTGCGCCATGTCTGTCAGAGCCGCAACATGTCGCTCGATGATTTCTGTGCCGAGGTCGAGGCCGATCCCGGCCGCACCGAACGCTCCCGTACCATGCGGATCCGCGCCGCGGTCCTGCTGAACCTGCTGCAGCGCCTGCAGATCGACCTGCCCGTCGGCTGAGGCGCGCGGCCGCGTCCGGGCGCCGCCACCCGGGCGACGGAGTTCAGGGGTGGGGCGGGCTTCAGGGCGACGCCGTTCAGGGCAGCAGGTACCAGAGCAGCAGCGGCAGGGTGGCGAAGGAGATCAGGGTCGACAGCACCACGGCGCCGGCGACCAGGTCGCTGTCCCGCCCGTAGCGGGCGGCAAAAAGATAGGTAAAGACCGCCACAGGCATCGCCGACAGCAGGATCAGGACGCTCCGCGCCGAGCCTTCCAGGCCGAACAGCCAGGCCACCGCAAGGCCGGCCGCCAGGCCCAGCACCAGCCGGAGGACTGCGATCCGCAGGCTGGTGCCCAGGCGCCGCACCTGCAGCGACCCCAGTGATACGCCAAGCGCGAGCAGCATCAACGGGATCGTCAGGTCGCCGACCAGCGCGATCGTGTTGCCCAGGAAGCGCGGCACCGTGACGTCGGACGCCACCACCAGCACGGCCGCGCCGATCGCGAACACATTCGGCGTCAGCAATGCCCGCCAGCCCCGCCCCCTGCCCGCCGCAATGCGCTGCCCCAGCGTGTGCTGCAGCATCGAGGTGACGGCGAAATAGGGCACGGCCAGCCCCAGCGCCTCGTCGCCGAAGGCGAAGAGCGCGAGCGGCAGGCCCAGATTGCCGGCATTCGGAAACAGGACCGGCGGCACGAAGCTCGCCAGCGGCCAGCCGGCGCCCCACGCCAGGGCCCAGGCGGTGGCGCCGACCAGGGCGCAGACCGCAATCGCCGCCGCGGCCTGTTCCGCCAGCAGCAGCAGCGGCAGGTCGTAGCGGGTCAGGCTCTCGAAGATCAGGCAGGGCGCACCGAGCCAGAGCACCAGCCGGGTCACCATGTCGGTGTCGAAGCCGGCGCCCACCCGGGTCCAGGTGAAGCCCAGCCCGGCCGTCAGCACCACCGGCGCGAGCACCTCCAGAAGCGCCCAGATCATCTTCCGCCCCGTGCTGGACAGGCCCGTGCTGGACAGGCCCGTCCTGGACAGGCCCGTCCCGGGGCGGCCGGCCGGTCACTGCGGCAGGCAAGACCGGTCACAGCCCCCGGATGAAGCGCAGCGAGATCCGGCGGCCGCGGGCAGCGGCCGCTCATCCCGTCTCGCCGGCCCCGTCGCCGCGGGCGGCCTGGTCCGGCGACAGCGGGGTCAGCCGCATCTGGGTGACCCGGGTGCGCTGGCGGCGCAGCACGTCGAAACGGACGTTGTAGAACTGGAAGGCCTGCCCGACCTCAGGCAGGCGGCGCGCCTCGTGGATCAGCAGGCCGGCCACGGTCGTCGCCTCGTCGTCCGGCAGGTTCCATTCCAGGCGCCGGTTCAGGTCGCGAATCGTCACCGACCCGGCCACCGTGTAGGACCCGTCGCCGTTCGCCTCGATGCCGACCACCTCCTCCGGATCGTGCTCGTCGCGGATATCGCCGACGATCTCCTCCAGGATGTCCTCCAGGGTGACGAGGCCCATCAGGGTGCCGTACTCGTCGACCACCAGGGCGAAATGCGCATGCCGGGTGCGGAAGGCATGCAGCTGCTCCCGCAGCGAGGTGGTGTCCGGCACGAACCAGGGTTCCTTCGCCACCGCCATCAGGTCGATGGAATCCAGGTCGAAATCGGCCGCCTGGGTCCGCGCCGCCATCAGCTCCCGCAGCAGGTCCTTGCCGTGCAGGACGCCGACGATGTTGTCGGAATCGTCGCGCCACAGCGGCAGCCGGCTGTGGCGGCTCTGCATCGCCTGGTCGATCAGGGCGGAGGTCGGCTCCGACAGGTCGAGCATCTGGATGTCGCGGCGATGGATCATCACGTCGGAAACCTCGACCTCGTCCAGGTCGAGGATCGAGCCCAGCATGTCGCGGGCGCTCTTGTGCAGGGTGCCCTCCTTGCCGTGCAGGTCCAGGTGGGACTTCAGTTCCTCCGCCGCGCTGACCATGCTCTGGCCGGGCTTGATATCGATGCCGAACAGCCGCAGCGCCCCGTTCACCAGCACCTGCACGGCCTGCACCAGAGGTGCGAGAAAGGCCACGACGACGGCGATCAGCGGTGCCACGGCCAGCGCGGCGCGGTCGGGATTGTTGATGGCATAGGTCTTCGGCAGCACCTCGGCGAAGACCACCACGATCAGGGTCATGGCCAGGGTGGCGTAGACCACGCCCGCCTCTCCGAACACCAGGATCAACACCGAGGTGGCCAGCGACGAGGCCAGGATATTGACCAGGTTGTTGCCCAGCAGGATGGTGCCGATCAGGCGATCCTGCCGCTCCAGCAGCCGGCTGACGACGCGGGCACGCCGGTTGCCCTGCTGCGACAGGTGGTTGATGCGCGCACGGGAGGCCGCTGTCAGCCCGGTCTCGGAGCCGGAAAAGAAGGCCGAGAGGCAGATCAGGACCAGGATCGCCGCGCCCGCCAGGGCCAGCTCGGTCAGGGAATAGGCTTCGCTCTCCATCGTCACGCCATATTGCCGGGCCGGCGCACCGCGTCCAAGGTGTCGCGCACCTCGTCCTCGGCGACGTCGTCGGCCAGGAAGGCCGCACCCAGGCCCCGCATCAGCACGAATCGCAGGCGCCCGCCCTCCGCCTTTTTGTCCTGCCGCATATGTGCGTAGAGCCGCCCGGCCGGCCAGTCCGCACCGCCGATTTCCGCCAGCGACTGCGGCAGGCCGGCGGCGGCCAGGTGCCGGCGCACGGCGGCGACCTCCGCGGCGCCCAGCAGGCCCCGCCGTTCCGACAGGACCGCGGCGCAGAGCATGCCGACCGCCACCGCCTCGCCATGCAGCAGATCGCCGGCCATGCCGGCCTCCGCCTCCAGCGCATGGCCGAAGGTATGACCGAGATTGAGCAGCGCACGGTCGCCGCTTTCGCGCTCGTCGCCGGCGACGAAGGCCGCCTTCGCCCGGCAGGAGCGGGCGATCGCCTCCGCCCGTGCGACACCGCCATCGGCACCGTCGAGCACGGCCGGCCCGTGCGCCGCAAGCCAGTCCAGGAAGGCGCGGTCGCCCAGCAGGCCATATTTCAGCACCTCCGCATAACCGGCCCGGAGCTCGCGCGGCGGCAGGCTGTCCAGCAGGTCGGTATCCGCCAGCACCAGTTCCGGCTGGTGGAAGGCGCCGATCAGGTTCTTGCCGAAGCGGGTGTTGATCGCTGTCTTGCCGCCGACCGCGCTGTCGACCTGTGCCAGCAGGGTGGTGGGGAGCTGCGCGAATCGGGTACCGCGCCGCAGCACCGCGGCGGCGAAGCCGGCCAGGTCGCCGATCACCCCGCCGCCGAAGGCCAGCACCATGTCGCGCCGTTCGATCCGGGCCTCCAGCAGCCATTCACAAAGGCGCTCGAAGCTTGCGAAGGATTTCGTACCCTCTCCCGGCGGCAGCACCTGCGCCACCGCGGCGATCCCCGCCTCCGCCAAGGCGGCCTGCAAGGCCGGCAGGTGCCGGCCGGCCAGGTTCTCGTCCGTCACGATGGCGACCTGCCGCGGCCGGCCGGCCTGCGCCAGGTGGCGGCCGGCCTCGGCCAGCAGGCCTGCGCCGACAAGGATCCGGTAGCTGCGCGCGCCCAGCGCCACCTCCACCGTCTGGATCCCCGGCTCTGCCCGCCCCTTCAACGCGGCGGCGCCGGTTTCAGCCGGCATGCTCTGTCCCTCCATCCCGGCCACCGCCTGGCCGGCCATCGCAATCCGGTCGATCTGCATCCGGGCCACGGGCATCGGCCTGCCCGGCCATGCCGGGGGCCGGCCCGCCCTGCTCCAGGGCGGCGACGATCCGGTCCACCACCGTTTCGTGATCCTCGTCGCCGCTATCCACCGTCACGTCCGCCGTCTCGTAGAGCGGGTGCCGCCGCGCCATCAGGTCGCGCAGCACGTCCCGCGGATTGCCCTGCTGCAGGAGCGGCCGGTGCGTGCGCCGCTGGCAGCGGCGCACCAGAACGTCCAGGTCCGCGCGCAGCCAGATCGATGTGCCGCTGGCCCGGATCCGGTCGCGGGTGCTTTCGTCCATGAAGGCACCGCCGCCGGTCGCCAGGACCAGCGGCCCCTCCCCCAGCAGGCGCGCGATCACCCGCCGCTCGCCGTCGCGGAACGCGGCCTCCCCCATGGTGGCGAAGATGTCGGAGATGCTGCAGCCGGCCGCCTTCTCGATCTCGTCGTCGGCATCGACGAAGCGCATGCCGAGGCGGTTGGCCAGCCGCCGCCCGATCGTCGACTTGCCGGAGCCCATCAGGCCGACAAGCACCAGGCTGCCGCCGGCCGCCCGGCCGTCGCCGTGGGCGTTGCCCGCCGGTTCGGTCGGACAGTCCCGATTCGCGGCGGGATCCGCTCCGGTCAACCGTGCCGGGCCGGGGCCGGTGGCCGGCACATATTCCGGTGCAGGGGATGTCTCGGCTTTGGTCACGCCTGCCCGCTCCCCGCGGCCGGACCGGAGGAGGGTGTCGTGGGACTGTCCTGTTTCAGGCATGCACGTCGGGGGGACCGGCGCGGTCGGGCAAGGTGTGGGAACAAGGGTTTTCCAGCTTTCCGGCAGACTCGCACACCCGGGGGCCGCTGGCAATTGCCCGCATGCCGGGCCGGATGGGACCGGGCGGCGGCATCGAACGGGCGGACCCCGGCGGCAGAAGAGGTTTGTTTCGCGCCGGCACGACCGATAGACTGCAGTCAGATTCGCGCCGCCGGCCGGTCCGGCGGCGGCGACCCCGCACCCCTAGCACAGATCGCTGCCGATGCGCCGGTTGACGGCTCTCCTTGCCCTTCTCGTGGTCTTCATTCTTATCGTCGGGGCGGTTTTCCTCGCCACATGGGAAATCCCGGCGCCAACGAAGACCGTTGAAAAGCCGATTTCGAGTGAGCGCCTGCGCCAGTGAGCCGCCCTGCGCCAGTGCGTGGCGGCGGATGCCGGGCCGGCTGATCGGCCGGTTCCGGACCGGAACGGGCGCCGCGCGACGGGTCCTTGCGGCGGGCTGCCTGCTGGTCGCCGCCCAGTCCGTCCTGCCCGGCACCGCGTTCCTCGATGATGCCGCGGCGCAGCCCACCACCCTGATCCCCGGTTTATCGGGCGGCAATGCCGCGGCGCCGGGCGCCGACCCAGCGCCTGCGCCGCGCCCCTCGGCGCCGGCCCCGCGGCAGCCTTCCGGGCCGGCCAGGATCGAGATCGGCGAGCTCGACAGCCCGGACCGCGCGCCGATTGGCACCCTGGCGCCGCAGGACGGCGCCTTCCCGCCGACGATCTGGCGCGACACGCCGGCCGCCGGGCTGCAACCGCTGTTCGATACCCTGGCGATGCCGACCCGCTCCGTCGCCCTGCAGGAGATCCGCCGCCGCCTGCTGCTGAGCCCTGCCAGCCCGCCCCAGGGCGTGGCGCCCGAGGTCTTCCTGCAATGGCGGATCGCCGCCCTGCTGGGTGCCGGGCGGGCGGGCGATGCCGCCGCCCTGGCCGCTGCCGCGCCTGGCACCGCGCTGGCAGAGCCCGCGATGCGGCGGCAGGCGGCCGAGGCGGCCTGGCTGGCGGAGCAGGCGCCGCAGGCCTGCGACCTGACCCGCAGCGCCCTTTTGGAAGGCGCCGATCCCTGGTGGGAGAAGTCGAACCTGCTCTGCCAGGTGGCGGACGGCAATCCGGCCATGGCGGCGCTGACGGCAGAGACCATCGCGGAGATCGGCGACCGCCCCGACCCCTTCATCCGCGCGGCCCGCCAGGCCCTGAACGGCAGCAAGGTGGCCGACGACCCGGCACTGGTGGCGGATCCGCTGACCCTGGCCCTGTTCAGGCTGACCGGCAGCGCCCCGCCGGACGGCATCGATGCGGGCGCCAGCGCCGCGGCGCTGGCCGCGCTGGCGGCATTGCCGGAGGCATCGCTGACGATGCGCCTGCCGGCGGCCGAGCGTGCCGTCGGCCAGGGCAACCTGCCGCCCGCGACCCTGGCCGGCCTCTGGCTGGAGGCCGCGGCCGGCGACAGCCCGGCAGCAGATGCCCCGGCCCGGACCTATCGCACCCTGGAGCGGCAGATCGGCGATCCGGGGCAGGCCCAGCCGCTTGGGGACAGTGTCGACGCCATGCTGCTGGCCGGCCGCAGCGCCGACATACCGGTGGCCGCGGCGCGCACCGCGACGCCGCTGCTGGCACGGCTGAACCCGGAACGACTGAGCGGCGACCTGGCGGCGGAGGCGATGCGGACCTTCCTTCGCGCCGGCGACGTGGAGGAGGCCCTGTCATGGTGGCAACGGCTGCGGGCGGCCGGTGCGGACCCGCAGGCCCGCAGGGCGGAAACGAGCATCTGGGCCTTGCTGCGGCTGGCGTCGCCGGGCTTCCTGCCCTGGTCCGATGCCGACCATGCGGCCTGGACGGCGACCCTGGCCGACCTGCCGGAAAGCCGGCGCCGCGGGCGGGAGGAAACCTATCTGGCCCTGGCCGACGCCCTGGACCTGCCGCTGGGGCCGGAACAGGCGGCCGCATTGCGGGCGCTGCCGGCGCCGGACACGGCCGGACCGGCCGCGCTGTCTCCCGGCACCGCCCGCAGCCCGGCACAGCGGCGCCGGGAGGCCGTGGAGCGCTTCAACACCGCCGTGGCGGCACGCCGCCAGGGCGAGGCGCTGCTCGCCGCGCTCGCCGCCCTGCTGCCCGACGGGCCGGGCGAGGCCGATCTGGGCCTGGTGGTGCATCTGGCGCGCGGCCTGAACGGGCTGGGCCTGTCGGCGGAAGCCCGCCGCATCGCGGCCGAGAAGGCCCTTGCCGCAGGCCTCTGATCGATGCCGCGCAGCACCGACGACGATCCCGACATCGAGGCCTTCCTGGAGATGCTGGCGGCAGAGCGCGGCGCGGCGCGCAACACCCTTGCCGCCTATGGCACCGACCTTGCGCGTCTCTCCGCATTCCTGGCCGGAAGCCGCCTGCGCCCGGTCGATGCGGGGGTGGAGGACCTGCGGCGCTGGCTGGCCGAAGCCGCGAGGGCGGGCCTGGGGCGCGCCACCGCGGCGCGCCGGCTGAGCTGCCTGCGGCAGTTCTACGGCTTCCTGCTGGAAGAGGGCCGCCGCGGCGACGACCCGACCCTGCGGCTGGCCTCGCCGCAGCGCGGACGCCCCCTGCCGAAGACCCTTGGCGAGGACGAGGTCGCCGAGCTGCTGGCGGCCGCCGGCGCACTGCCGGGGCCGGAGGGCCTGCGGATGACCGCGTTGATGGAGGTGCTCTACGCCACCGGCCTGCGGGTTTCGGAGCTGGTCGGCCTGCCCTTTCCCCATCACGACGGCGAGCCCCGGATCCTGCGGGTGCTGGGCAAGGGCGCGAAGGAACGGATCGTGCCGCTGGGGGAACCGGCCCTGGCCGCGATCGAGGCCTATCTGCCGGTCCGCGGCGTCTTCCTGGCGCAGGCGCCGCGCCGCGGCAGCCGCTTCCTGTTCCCGTCGCGCGCCGCCGAGGGCCACCTGACCCGGCAGCGATTCGGCCAGCTGCTGAAGGCGGCCGCGACCGAGGCCGGCATCGCGGCGGAGCGGGTCTCGCCGCATGTGCTGCGCCACGCCTTCGCCACCCACCTGCTGTCGCACGGCGCCGACCTGCGGGCGGTGCAGCAGATGCTGGGCCATGCCGATATCAGCACGACGCAGATCTACACCCATGTCCTGCAGGCCCGGATGCAGACCCTGGTGAACGAACATCACCCGCTGGCCCGGGCGGGCGCGGCTCCTTGAGCCCCGACCCGTTCCTGGCCCGGCGATGTTGACTTGGACCCGGCCGCAAGCCAGTTTGCCGCGATTTCAACAGCCACAGGCGCCGCCCGCCACGGCAAGCCGGCCCGCCACAGGGGCCGGCCGTGCCGCTGCGAGGGCCGGCCGCCCGCTTCCTGCCGCAAAGGACCCGCCGATGAGCTTCCAGACCGTCTCCCAGGCCAAGGCCCGCCTGAACCGCTGCGAACTGGCCGTGCCCGGCTCCAGCCCCAAATTCTTCGAGAAGGCGGCAAAGTCGGAGGCGGACATCATCTTCCTGGACCTGGAGGATGCGGTGGCCCCGGACCAGAAGGCGCAGGCGCGGGCGAACATCGTCCAGGCGCTGCATGACGTGGACTGGGGCAACAAGGGCATGGCCGTCCGGATCAACGGCCTGGACACCCACTACATGTACCGCGACGTGGTCGACGTGGTGGAGCAGGCGGGCGACAAGCTGGACCTGATCATGATCCCGAAGGCCGGCACCGCCGCCGACATCTATGCCGTCGACATGCTGCTGACCCAGATCGAGACGGCGAAGGGCTTCACGAAGCGGATCGGCCTGGAGGCGATCATCGAGACCGCGCTGGGCATGCAGAACATCGAGCAGATCGCCGCCGCCAGCCCGCGGCTGGAAAGCCTGCATTTCGGCGTCGCCGACTATGCCGCCTCCACCCGGGCCCGCACCGTCAATATCGGCGGCCCGAACCCCGACTATGGCGTGCTGAGCGATCCGGACGGCGACGGCAACCGGCAGTTTTATTGGGGCGACATGTGGCACTATGCCATCAACCGCATGGTGATCGCCGCCCGGGCCAACGGCCTGCGCCCGATCGACGGCCCGTTCGGCGACTTTTCCGACCCGGAGGGCTACAAGGCGCAGGCGCGCCGCGCCGCGATCCTGGGCTGCGAGGGCAAGTGGGCGATCCATCCCAGCCAGATCGCGCTGGCGAACGAGGTCTTCGCCCCCTCCGCCGACGAGGTGGCGAAGGCGCGCGCGATCCTGAAGGCGATGGAGGATGCGCAGGCTGCCGGCCAGGGCGCCGTCGCGCTGGACGGCAAGCTGATCGACAATGCCTCGATCAAGCAGGCGCGGGTGATCGTCGACCAGGCCGAAGCGATCGGCATGTAGGCGGACAGGCCAGAGCCATTCCCGCCGCCGACAGGACCAACCGAGGAACCGCACCGACATGACGGTCTATCTGGACTTCGAGAAGCCGGTCGCCGAACTGGAAACCAAGATCCAGGAGCTGCGCCGCCTGTCGGAGGAAGGCGCGGACATCGCGCCGGAGGTGGAACAGCTCCAGACCAAGATCCACGAGGCGCTGAAGGATACCTACGGCAGGCTCTCCGCCTGGCAGAAGACGCAGGTGGCGCGCCACCAGGACCGGCCGCATTTCGGCGACTATATCGCCCGCCTGGCGGAGGATTTCGTGCCGCTGGCCGGCGACCGCACCTTTGCCGAGGATCCGGCGATGCAGGTCGGCATGGGACGCATCGGCCGCCGCTCCGTCATGCTGATCGGCCATGAGAAGGGTCGCGGCACCGAGGGGCGGGTGAAGCACAATTTCGGCATGGCGCGGCCCGAAGGCTATCGCAAGGCGATCCGCGGCATGAAGCTGGCGGAGCGCTTCGGCCTGCCGGTGATCACCCTGATCGACACCGCCGGCGCCTATCCGGGCCCGGATTCAGAGGAACGCGGCATCGCGCAGGCGATCGCCGCCTCGCTGGACTGCTGTCTCAGCCTGGGCGTGCCGCTGATCGCCATGATCGTGGGCGAAGGCGGCTCCGGCGGCGCAGTGGCGCTCGCCGCCGCGGACCGGGTCGTCATGCTGGAGCATGCGGTCTATTCGGTGATCACGCCGGAGGGCTGCGCCGCCATCCTGTGGAAGGACCAGGACAAGGCGAAGGATGCCGCGGAGGCGCTGCGCCTGACGGCGCAGCACCTCATCGACCTGGGTGTCATCGACGAGATCGTGCCGGAGCCGCTGGGCGGCGCGCATCGCGACCCGACGGCAACCATCGACGCCGCCGGCACCGTCCTGCACCGCCACCTGGACGCCCTTGCCGGGCAGGCGCCCGACAAGCTGATCAACGACCGGCGCCGCAAGTTCCTGGAGATGGGGACCAACCTGTAGCCGGGCTCAGATCCGCCGCTCGCCCTCGTCGCCGTCGCCGTCGGGGGCACGATTGGACCGCGGCGCCTCCCGCGTGCCCGGATCCGGCGCATTTCCCTGCCCTTCCGGCTTCTCGGGCACCAGTGCCTCGCGCTGCTCCGTGCGGTCCATCTCCCGCGTCTCGCTGTCCATACCGTCACCGCCCGGCGGATTCACCCGGCGCAGGATGATGTCGCCGTTGGGCATCACCTCCGGCGGCTCGTACTGCGGCAGGTCGTCGATGAACAGCTCCAGCGCGCGCACCATCTTGTTCGCCGCCTCCAGCGCCAGCTTGCCGGCGGAATCCAGCTGCTCCTTCGCTGCCCCGTCGTCCTGTGCCGCGGCGGGTGCGGCGGCAAGCGCCAGCGCCAGGGCCGCGGCCGGCACGACAGCCGGGCGGCCCGGCAGGTACCGGCCCCGGATGCCGCCCCGATCCCGTCCCCTCGCCTCTGGCTTTGCCATCTTCCTGCCTCCCGTCTAAAAGACCTGACCATTCGTCCGCGGCGATGCCCGCGCGACCGGATGCCCCACATATGGGGACGGCGCGGGCATGTCGCACCCGCCGGTTCCGACACAGCCCTGCAAAACCTCACCCTCGACGCCGGATGCCCCTTCTCGACAGACCCGCGCTTCTTGACCGCCTGGCCGGCATCGGCCTGCTGTCGCTGGACGTCGACGGCGTGCAGACCGACGGCGGGCTGTATTACGGCGAGGACGGCACCGAGCTGCGCCGCTTCCATGTCCATGACGGGCAGGGCATCAAGCAGGTGATGGCGGCCGGGGGCGCGGTCGCCTTCGTCACCGCCAGCACGACACCGGCGATCGGCCATCGCGCCGCCCGTCTCGGCGTGCCCCATGCCTTCCTCGGCGTGCCCGACAAGGAGGCCGCCCTGGCCGGCCTCTGCGAGACGCTGGGGCTGGGCCTGGACCGGGTCGCCCATGTCGGCGACGACGTGAACGACCTGGGGCTGCTGCGCCTGGTGGGCTGCCCGCTGACCGTGGCCAATGCGCGGCCGGAGGTGCGGGAAGCCTGCCTTTACGTCACCACGACCCCCGGCGGCGCGGGCGCCGTGCGGGAGATCTGCGACCTGATCGTGAACGCGAAAACCGAAACGACGAGGAGAGACGTCAGATGAGCATTTCCTTCGACGGCCGCGTGGCCATCGTCACCGGCGCCGGCGCCGGCCTGGGCCGCAGCCATGCCATGCTGCTCGCCTCCCGCGGGGCCAAGGTCGTGGTGAACGACCTGGGTGGCGCCGTGGACGGCACCAGCGGCTCCGCCGCACCGGCCGACAAGGTGGTGGACGAGATCAAGGCCGCCGGCGGCACAGCCGTGGCCAACTATGACAGCGTCTCCGATCCCACCGGCGCGGCGAACATCGTGAAGACCGCGGTCGACGCCTTCGGCAAGGTCGACATCCTGGTGAACAATGCCGGCATCCTGCGCGACCGCAGCTTCACGAAGATGGATGCGGAGACCTGGAACGCCGTGGTCGCGGTGCATCTGAACGGCACCGCCTATGTCACCATGGCCGCCTGGCCGGTGATGCGCGAGAACGGCTATGGCCGGATCGTGCTGACCGCCTCCAATTCCGGCCTGTACGGCAATTTCGGCCAGGCCAACTACGGCGCCGCCAAGGCCGGCATGGTCGGCCTGATGAACGTGCTGAAGCAGGAAGGGCGGAAGTACAACATCCTGGTCAACACCCTGGCGCCGATGGCCACCACCCGGATGACCGAGGAACTGATGCCGCCGGAGGCGGTGAAGCTGCTGCAGCCGGAGCTGGTCTCCCCCGGCGTCGCCTATCTGTGCAGCGAGACGAACGAGGAAAGCGGCATCGTCCTGTCCGCCGGCGGCGGCTATTTCGCCCGCATCCAGGTGATGGGCTCCGAGGGCGTGTTCATGGAGCCGGGCACCGAGGTGACGCCGGAGATGGTGGCCGACCAGTTCGCCAAGATCTGCGACATGAGCAAGGCGCAGAACTTCGACAGCTCCACTGCCGAGCTGCAGTACCTGTTCTCGAAGCAGATCAAGGGCGGCGTCGGCCACTCCCACTTCAGCTGAGCGGCGCGCCCCCTTCACCGTCATCCCAGGCCTTGAGCCGAGGATGACACCGGCAGGGCAGGACAATCACCGGGCTGGCGGCGGCAGGAACGGCCTGACCGCCGCCAGCACGGCCTCCAGCACCTGTGCGCCCTCGGCGGCATAGGCCCCGGCGGCCCGTGCCAGCTCCGCCGCGTCGGCGGAAAGCAGCGCATCGACGGCCGCCGGAAGCGCTTTCGCGTCCGGCACCGGCCGGGCGCCGCCGCAGGCCGCAAGGCCGGCCGCCAGTTCCGTGAAATTGTCCATGTGCGGCCCGTGCAGGATGGCGCAGCCCAGCCGCGCCGCCTCCATCGGGTTCTGGCCGCCATGCGGCACCAGCGAGCCGCCGATGAAGGCGACCGGCGCCAGCCGGTACCACAGGCCCAGCTCGCCGATCGTGTCGGCGATGTAGAGCGGCGCCGCGCCCGGCCGGTCGCCGGCGCTGCGCAGGCCGCTGGCGATGCCGGCGGCGGCAAAGGCGGCGGCAAAGGCGGGGGCCCGGGGCGGATGCCGCGGCACCACCAGGGTCAGCAGGCCGGGATGGCGCTCCGCCAGGGCCAGGTGCGCGGCGGCGACCGCCGCCTCCTCCCCCGGATGGATCGAGGCTGCCAGCCAGACCGGGCGGCCGGCCAGGCCGGCCTGCAGCGCCGCCAGCGCGGTGTCGTCGGCCGGCAGCGGCGGGGCGGCCCATTTCAGGTTGCCCAGGGCGCGGACGTCCGGCGCGCCCAGCGCCCGCAGCCGCGCCGCATCCTCCGCCGACTGGGCATGGCAGAAACGCAGGCCGCCCAGCAGCGACCGGATCGGCGAGCCCGGCCGCTGCCAGCGTCGCGCAGAGCGCGCCGACACCCGGCCCTGCAGCAGCAGGCAGGGCATCCGCGCCTGCGCAGCCGCCATCAGCCCCGGCCAGAACTCCGATTCCGTCCAGATCCCCAGGTTCGGCTGCCAATGGTCGAGGAAGCGGCGCACCGCCTGCGGCAGGTCGACCGGCACGAACTGGTGGCGCACGGTCGCCGGCAGCAACGGCGCCAGTGCCGATGCCGACGTCACCGTCCCGGTCGTCAGCAGGACGTTCAGGTCGGGCCGCTCCGCCGCCAGCCGGTGCAGCAGGGGCAGCACCGCCATCCCCTCGCCCACGCTGGCGCCATGCACCCAGGCGAGCGGTCCCTGCGGCCGAGGCGCGCCGGCATGGCCCCAGCGCTCGGCGAGGCGCGACGGATCCTCCTTGCCACGGCGCGCGCGGGCGGCGAGAAGCCGCCGCACCGCCGGCGTCGCCAGCCAGCCGATGCCGCGCCACAGATGAATCGCCGGATGCACGTCCCTGCCCGTCTCCCCGCGGCACTTCCCTCGGCCGCCCGCGCTTCTTGCCCTCTGACGCCACGGAGGGCAAGAAGCGCGGGCGAGCAAGAGGCAGATGCGGAGGCAAGCAGGCATGAACGTCGAACGGCCAGCCGGGGAAGAGCCGCGGGGCACGGTGACCGAGGGGCTGGAGATCCGCAGCCTGGAGATTCCGGACGTGAAGGTCTTCCGGGCGCCGAAGAAGAGCGACAGCCGCGGCTGGGTGATGCCCAGCTTCTCCCTGAACGGCCTGCGCGCCGCCGGCATCGACTTCGTGCCGCTGCATGAGAACCACTGCTATTCGCCGAAGCGCGGCACCATGCGCGGCTTCCACTACCAGCTGCCGCCCTACGGCCAGGGCAAGCTGATCCGGGTGACAAGCGGGCGGATGCTGGACGTCAATATCGACCTGCGGCGCAGCTCGCCGACCTTCGGCCGCTATGTGATGGCCGAACTGGATCCCGACGGATGGAACCAGATCCTGGTGCCGGCCGGCTTCGCGCACTGCTACTGCACCCTGACCGACGATTGCGAGACGATCTTCAAGCTGGACCAGGAATTCGCCCCCGGCCATGCCCGCGGCCTGGCCTGGAACGACCCCGACCTGGACATTCCCTGGCCGATTCCCGCCGACGAGGTGATCGTGCTGCCGCGCGACCTGGACCGGCCGCGCTTTTCGACGGTGACCGAGTTCTACGACTGACCGCCCTGCACCGGCCCGTCCCAGGGCCCGCGGACATGCAGGCCCTGGATGATCCGCAGATAATCGGGATGCCCTTCCAGCGCGCCGTGGCGGGCCAGGAAGTCCAGCGCCACCAGGGCGCAGTCGAACTTGAAGATGCGGGGCTGCTGCAGGCGCTCCATCACCTCCGGCAGGGTCAGCAGCTCGAACCCCTCCACCTCGCCGTCGCGGTTTTCCGGCCTGAAGTCGGCCGGCAGTTCCAGGTCGAAGATGAAGACGGCGCCCGGCACCAGGTTCCAGTCGAACTGCAGGCAGTAGGAGATCGAGCTGACCTGCCGCAGCCGGGCCGCCAGGGCGCCGTCGATGCCCGCCTCCTCAGCCGCCTCGTCCTCCGCCGCGCGGCGCGGATCGGTGCCGGAGGCCAGGAAGCCGGCGGCGATCTGGTCCAGCAGGCCCGGATGATGCGCCAGGTCGCGGGACCGCCGCGCCAGCCAGAGCCGGAGCCTGCCATCGGCGCCGCGGGTGAAGCCGTTGACATGCACGCCGCGCACCTTGATGCCGAGCAGGCCGTGCGCCGCCCGCTCCACATCGAACAGGACCGGCCCGTCCCAGTCGGCCAGCACCGGCGCCGGCTCCCCCGTCCAGCGGCCGAAGCCGCGGCGGTCGCGGTCGTAGAGGGACCGCATCGCCACATCGAGCGCGGCGGTCAGCTCCGCCGACGGCATCCCGGGTCGACCCAGCCGGAGGCCATCGCCATCGGTCGCGAACAGGTCGGGAAAGGCCGCCAGCCGCGGCACCACCGCGCGGTGCACCGCGCCGATCCGCAGTGCCATGCCCTGTGCGTCGAATGCCTCCAGCGGGCGGAACTGGCCCAGGACGAACCGGTTGCAGTCGACGATCCGGCCATAGAGGCCCTGCGCCCGCCCGTCATGTCCCAATCCCGCGGTCATTGCGGTCCGGCGGTCATGCCCGCCCCCTCAGGCGGCCCAGCGGCGGCGCCATGCCTCGAACATCAGCACGCCCCACAGCTGGTACTGCCAGTTGCGCCGGCCGCTCTGATGCTCCGCCAGCCGCGCGCGCACCAGGTCGCCGTCGATCATGCCGCCGGCATCCAGGCTCTGCGGCGACAGCAGGTCCGCCGCCCAGTCCCGCAAGGGGCCGCGCAGCCAATGCTCGATCGGCACGGCAAATCCCATCTTCGGCCGGTCGGTCAGCGCCGGCGGCACATGCTGCGCCAAGACCTGCCGCAGGGCCCATTTCGTCACCCCGCCGCGGATCTTGAAGCGCTGCGGCAGGGCCCAGGCCGCCGCCACCACATTGTGGTCGAGGATCGGCACCCGCGCCTCCAGTCCCACCGACATGCTGGCCCTGTCGACCTTCGCCAGGATGTCGTCCGGCAGGTAGTGGCCGGTATCGCGCAGCATCATGCGCTCCGTCAGGTCGGGCAGCGCCGGCCCATGCGGCGCTTCGGCGGGTGCATCCCCGACCAGACCGGGCAGCAGGGGCGGCTCCTGCCAGACCCGGATCAGCTTCTCATACAGGTCGTCGCCATCGGCGAAGCCGACGATCCGCGCCAGCTTGTGCAGCCGGTCGCCGAACAGCCGCGGCCGGTGCCGGGCAGGGAGCAGCCCTGCGGCACGGCTCCAGGCTTCCGGCGGCAGGGCCTGGATACCGGCGCCCATCGCCCGGCGCAGGCCGGCGGGCAGGCGCCCCAGGGTCACGGCCAGCCGCGCCACCAGCGCATAGCGGGTATAGCCGGCGAAGACCTCGTCGCCGCCATCGCCGGACAGGGCGACGGTGACGGAACCCCGCGCCAGGCGGGAGACCAGGGTGGTGGGCAGCTGCGAGGCATCGGCGAACGGCTCGTCAAAGCTCTCCGGCACGTCCGGCACCAGGTCCAGCGCGTCCTGCGGCCCCAGATAGAGTTCGTGATGGTCGGTGCCCAGATGCCCTGCGATCGCCTTCGCCTGTTCCGCCTCGTTGTAGCCGGGAATCTCGAAGCCGATGGTGAAGGTCTTCACCGGCCGGCTGCTCTGCGCCTGCATCAGCGCCACGATTGTGGAGGAATCGACGCCGCCGGACAGCAGCCCGCCCAGCGGCACGTCGGCGACCATGCGCAGGCGCACCGCCTCCCGCAGGGCCGTGTCGATGCCGGCCACCGCCTCGGCATCCGTCATGCCCGGATCGCGGCGGGCGCGCGCCTCGGCGACGACCGCGTGCAGGTCCCAGAAGGGCTGCGGCCGGGCGTCGCGATCGCCCGGATGCGCCAGCCGCAGCCAGGTGCCCGGCGGCAGCTTCGCAAAGCCCTGCCAGATGCACAAAGGCGCGGGGATGTAGTTGAAGCGGAAATAGGCGTCCAGCGCCTGCGGGTCGATCCGGCCCTGCCAGCCCTCCGCCAGGGTGAAGGCGCCGGGCTGGGAGGCGAACAGGAACAGGTTGTCGCCGGACGCCGCGCTCCCCGAAGCCGCCATCGACGGCCAGCCATAGTACAGCGGCTTGATCCCCAGCCGGTCGCGGGCAAGGGTCAGGCTGCGGTCCTTCCGGTCCCACAGCGCGATGGCGAACATGCCGACTGCCTGCCGCAGGCAGTCCGCCATACCCCATTCGGCGATGCCGGTCAGCAGCACCTCGGTATCGGAATGGCCGCGGAAGGTATGGCCCAGCGCGGCGAGCCGGTCGCGCAGGACGGCATAGTTGTAGATCTCGCCGTTATAGGTCAGCAGATAGCGGCCGCAGGCGCTCTCCATCGGCTGCCGCCCGGCATCGGAGAGGTCGATGATCGCCAGCCGACGATGGCCCAGCGCGATGCCGGCCGCCGCATCCGCCCAGATACCCTCGCCATCCGGCCCCCGCCGGCTGAGCCGGCCGGTCAGCCGGCCGATATTGCCCCGGTCACCCGCCCCTTCCGGCCCGTCGGCAGGCGCCAGGCCGCCCGGGCGCCAGAGGCCCGCTATGCCGCACATTCAGCCGGAACCCTGCCGGCGCGACGTCCGGGGCCTGATCCTCACCGGATCACGTCCAGCCGCATCTGCGGGCGTTCCTCCGCCAGGCTGCGGGCGACACGGCTGCATTGGAAGCGCGCCTCCACCGGCGAGAACAGCGAACAGCGGTCCAGGTTGACCGCGTTGCGGATCAGCCGCGGGCCTTCGCAGACCTCCCTGACCTGCCGGCGCAGGTCCTCCACGCTCTCCGCGTAGCGGTTGTAGCAGAGGGTGAGTTCGCCCGGCCCGGCCTTGGTCATCTGCGGCGCAACGAAATAGGGGCTGACTGGATCCGCGCTGCCACCGCAGGCCGCGGGCAGCAGGGCCAGCAGCAGGGCCGCACCGATCGCGGCGCCGCCGCGGCGCACGGCGCACGCGCTCCCGAGGCACGGGGTGCGGCTGGATCTGCGAAAGGAAGGTCGGGCGCTCACGGCCGGATCATTCAGCCAAGCGCCACCGGCGTCAATCGGCTGCTGCCGGCTGCCCGTTCCGGACCACCGGGCGCCCCCGGCCCTCGGCTGCAGGCGTCGGACCGGCCGGCGCCGGATCAGTCGCTGCCGGACGACTCGGGCGGCAGCTCGCCTGTCTTCAGGATCGCCTCGCGTTCCTGCGGCGCCAGGCGCACCGCCAGCGCAATCAGGCTCTTTGCCTCCGTCGGCGCGCTGCGCATCGCCGCGGTCAGGGCCTGGGTGACCCGCCGCGGATCGGCTGCGACCGCGCCGCGCAGGAACCGTTCAGCCGCGCTTTCCTCAACCCGCCATGGCTCGCTCACGGCGATGTCTCCCTGCTGCCGCACGTTGGACCCGCGGGGTTCCTGATAGTTCATGGCCGGGTATCCCGCTCCACTGGTCACGCTCCGCACCTCTGACAGCCTCAGGACGCAATATTTGTTTGTTGCAGTTAAACGGCGACCGCAGAGTCCGGCCGCCTGTACCCTGGGCTGAAGACCGGTTCAGCATCGGGCCGCTACCCTTAATGAAGCGTTACACGATGGGAAAAATGCGGCGCACCTGCCGCGATCGCGCAGGGCGGTGCCGGGATCCACGAAATCTCAACGATTCCGCGGTATGGCCGCGCCATCGGCGGACATGGGCCACGCCCGCCGGCGCCGAAATGCAGGCGCCGCCGACGGGCCACAGGGCAGCAATGTCAAGAAGGAGTCGAGGCGCCGGCGGCGCGATGCAGGAAAACCTGCCGGGGCGGGCCGGGTTCAGACGTGGAACGACTCGCCGCAGCCGCAGCGGCCCTTCTCGTTGGGATTGCGGAACACGAAGCCGGACTCGAACTTGTCGTCGACATAGTCGATCTCGGTGCCGAACAGGAACATCTGCGCCTGCACGTCGATCAGCAGGGTGATGCCCTTGTCCTCGACCACCTCGTCGAGCGGCTTCTTCTCGGTGGCATATTCCATCTCGTAGGACATGCCGGAACAGCCGCGCTTGCCCACGCCGATGCGCAGGCCGATCATCGGCGCCTCGCCATCCTGGCGCTGCGCCATGAGTTCCTTCACCCGGCTCGCCGCCGCATCGGTGATTCGCATTGCCTGGGGGGACGCCATGCGGGCCACTCCCTTCCTTGCCAACTGGGCCGGCCGGCGGATGCCGGCGGGGCTTCAAGAATTCCAGCCTTCCTAGATAGGAACGCTTCTCACGAAGTCGAGGGGCACCGGCCTACAGGAAGCCGAGTTCCAGCCGCGCCGCCTCGCTCATCATCTCCGGCGTCCAGGGGGGCTCCCAGACCAGGTCGAGCCGGACGTCGCTGACCCCTTCCAGGCCGCGCAGGCGGGCCTCGATCTCCGCCGGCATGGTCTCCGCCACCGGGCAGTGCGGCGTGGTCAGGGTCATCACCACTTCCACCAGGCCATCGGTGCCCGCCGCCACGTTGTAGATCAGGCCCAGCTCGTAGATGTTGACCGGGATTTCCGGGTCGTAGACGTCGCGCAGGGTATCGATCACCCGCATTTCCAGGTCGCGGTCGGTCGCCGCTGCACCGCCTGCGGCCGGATTCGTCGCTTCCGCCATCTCGGTCCCCATTCCGTCTGTCGTCTGCCCGTCTGTCGTTTGGCTGTCCGTCATCCGAAGATCTCCGAGACCTTCGCCAGCGCCGCCACCAGAGCATCCACATCGTCGCGGCCGTTATAGACACCGAAGCTCGCGCGGACGGTGCCGGGGATCCCGAACCGCTCCATCAGCGGCTGCGCGCAGTGGTGGCCGACCCGCACGGCGACGCCCTGGCGGTCCAGGATGGTGCCGACGTCGTGCGGATGCGCGCCTTCCATCAGGAAGGAGACGACCCCGGCCTTCTCCGGCGCGGTGCCGACCAGCCGCAGGTTGTTGAACTGGCCCAGCTGCCGATGGGCATAGGCCAGCACGTCGGCCTCATGCGCGGCGATCCGCTCCCGCCCCAGGCCGGTGACATAGTCCAGCGCGGCGGCGAGTCCAATCGCGCCGACGATGTTCGGGGTGCCGGCCTCGAACTTGTAGGGCAGGTCGTTGTAGACCGTCTCCTCGAAGGTGACGGAGAGGATCATGTCGCCGCCGCCGATCCAGGGCGGCATCTTCTCCAGCATCTCCTTGCGGCCATAGAGCACGCCGATGCCGGACGGGCCGTACACCTTGTGGCCGGTGAAGACGTAGAAGTCGACGTCCAGCGCGCGCACGTCGACCTTCATGTGCTGCACGGCCTGGCTGCCGTCGACCATCACCGGGATGCCGCGCGCCTTCGCCATCGCCACCACCTTGTCGATCGGCACGATCGTGCCGAGCGCGTTGGCGACATGGGTGATCGAGACCAGCTTCGTGCGCGGCCCCAGCAGGCCCTCCAGCGCGTCGAGGTCCAGCACGCCGCGATCGTCGATCGGCGCCACCTTCAGCACGATGCCGGTGCGGTCGCGCAGCAGCTGCCAGGGCACGATGTTGGAATGATGCTCCATGTGGGAGATCACCACCTCGTCGCCGCGCTGCAGCATCGACCCGAAGGAATTGGCGACCAGGTTCAGCGCCTGGGTGGCATTGCCGGTGAAGATCACCTCTTCCACGGCGCCGGCATTGATGAAGGCGCGGACCGTCTCCCGCGCGCCCTCGTACAGGTCGGTGGCCCTCTGGCTCAGCTGGTAGACGCCGCGATGGACGTTCGCATAGCTGTGCGCGTAGGCGTCCCGGATCGCGTCCAGCACAGCCTGCGGCTTCTGCGCGCTGGCACCCGAATCCAGGAAGACCAGCCGGTTGCCGTAGATCCGTTCCTGCAGGATCGGGAAGTCGCGGCGCACCGCCTCCAGGTCCAGCGGACGATCGGTCGTCAGGTTCGCCGCCTCACTCATCACTCGTCTCCACCATCCGGTGCAGGCGCCGCTGCAGCGAATCGCCGGCCGCCGCCCGCCAGGCGGGATCGGCGATGCCCTCGACGATCTCGGCGGCGAAGGCATCGATCAGCAGGTTGCGGGCCGCGCCCGCGCCGATGCCGCGGGCGCGCAGGTAGAACAGCGCATCCTCGTCCAGGTCGCCGATGCTGGCGCCGTGGCTGCAGGCCACGTCGTCGGCCAGGATCTCCAGTTCCGGCTTGGCATCGGCCACCGCCTCGTCCGACAGCAGCAGCGCGCGGTGCAGCTGGTGCGCGTCGCTCTTCTGCGCGCCGGGCGCCACCGCGATGCGACCCTGGAACACCGCATGGCCGTGATCGTTCGCCACGGCACGGTAGTGCTGATTGGAGCTGCAATGCGCCGCGTCGTGGGCGACACGCAGGGTGCTGTCGAGATGGTCGCGGCCGGCGGCCAGGTTCAGCCCGTCCAGCCGGCAGGAGGCGCCCTCGCCCGCCAGGCGGATGTCGATCTCGTCGCGGACCAGGTCGCCGCCCAGCGCGATCGCCGTGCCTTCGTAGGCCGCGGCGGCGGAAAGCCGGCCGCGCAGGAAGGCGGTGCGCAGCGCATGGCCCTTGCCGCCGCCGATCCGCAGGTGCGACAGGCGCGCCTGCGGCGCCAGCTCGACATCGGTCAGCAGGTTCGTCCAGCACGACCGGTCGGCCGCCGACAGGTGCAGTTCCACGACGGTCAGCGCGGCCCCCTCGCCCAGGCGCAGGCGGTGACGCAGGTGATGCACCGGCACCGCGCCCGACGACAGGTGCAGGACGACCAGCGGCTGCGCCGGGGCTGCGCCCGCCGCCACCTCGATCAACAGCCCTTCGCCGGCAAAGGCCTGAACCAGGTTCGGCACCGTGGCCTCAGCCCCGCCCGGCAGCGGCTTCAGCAGCTCGGCCAGCCCGGCCGGCGCCTGGGAAAGACGGGTCAGCGACACGCCATCGGGCAGTGCGCCCCTGCCCAGGTCCGGGCACCAGGCACCGTCCAGCAGGGCGAGGACGGCGGCACCGTCCAGCGGCCATCCGGCCAGCCGGTCGGTCCAGTCGCCCATGTCCGCGTCCGGCGCCGCGACCTGCGGCACGATCCGCGCCAGCGGATGGCTGGAGGTGAACTTCCAGTCCTCCACCCGCCGGTTCGGCAGGCCCAGAGAATCGGCTGCGGCAAAGGCAGCCGCGCGCTGCGCCGCGGCCGCGGGATCGTCATGGCCGGGCAGCTGCCGGTGGACCTCCGCCCAGAGCGCACGGAAGCCTTCGGGCAGCAGTTCCTCGCCGGCGGCGGGATGGCTGTCGGTCTGCATGTTCATCGCTTCAGGCCGCCGCCTCGATCGTGGCATAGCCTTCGGCTTCCAGCCGGGCGGCCAGCTCCGGCCCGCCGGAGGCGATGATCCGGCCGCCGGACAGGACATGCACCTTGTCCGGCACGATATAGTCCAGCAGGCGCTGGTAGTGGGTGATCACCAGCATCGACCGGCCGGGGTCGCGCAGCGCGTTCACGCCGTCGGCGACGATCTTCAGCGCGTCGATGTCCAGGCCCGAATCCGTCTCGTCCAGGATCGCCAGGCGCGGTTCCAGCATGGTCATCTGGAACACCTCGTTGCGCTTCTTCTCGCCGCCGGAAAAGCCGGCATTCACCGCGCGCGACAGGAAATCCTTGTTCATGCCCAGCCGCTTCATGGCGTCCTTCGCCACCTTCAGGAAGGCGCCGGCGTCCAGCTCCTCCTCGCCGCGATGCTTGCGCACCGCGTTGACGGCGGAGCGCAGGAAGGTGCCGTTGCCGACGCCGGGGATCTCCACCGGGTACTGGAAGGCCAGGAACAGGCCCTCGCGGGCGCGTTCCTCCGGCTCCATCGCCAGCAGGTCCTTGCCGTCGAAACTGGCCTTGCCGTCGGTGACCTCATAGCCGTCGCGGCCGGCCAGCACGTAGGACAGGGTGCTCTTGCCGGAGCCGTTCGGCCCCATGATCGCATGCACCTCGCCCGCCGGGACCGACAGGTCCAGGCCCTTCAGGATCTCCTTGCCGTCGACGGTGACGTGCAGCTTCTCGATATCCAGCAGTCCCATGATCCGAATTCTCTTGTTATGCGTTCGTTACAGGGCGTCAGGCGTCAGCCGACGCTGCCTTCCAGGCTGACCGAGAGCAGGGCGCGCGCCTCCACCGCGAACTCCATCGGCAGCTTCTGCAGCACCTCGCGGCAGAAGCCGTTGACGATGGTGGAGACGGCCTCCTCCTCCGACAGGCCGCGCTGGCGGCAGTAGAACAGCTGGTCGTCGCTGATCTTGGAGGTCGTCGCCTCGTGCTCGACCTTCGCGCTGCGGTTCTTCACCTCGATATACGGCACCGTATGGCCGCCGCACTTGTCGCCGATCAGCAGGCTGTCGCACTGCGTGTAGTTGCGGGCGTTCTCCGCCTTGCCCTGGATCCGCACCAGGCCGCGATAGGTGTTCTGCGCGGCCCCGGCGGAGATCCCCTTGGAGATGATCGTCGACCGGGTGTTGCGGCCGATATGGATCATCTTGGTGCCGGTATCGGCCTGCTGGACGTTGTTGGTGACGGCGACGGAATAGAACTCGCCCACCGCATTGTCGCCCTGCAGGATCACGGACGGATATTTCCAGGTGATCGCGGAGCCGGTCTCCACCTGGGTCCAGGAGATCTTCGAATTGTCGCCGCGGCAGGCGCCACGCTTGGTGACGAAGTTGTAGATCCCGCCGCGCCCCTCGGCATCGCCGGGATACCAGTTCTGCACCGTGGAATACTTGATCTCCGCATCCTTCAGCGCGACCAGCTCCACCACCGCGGCATGCAGCTGGTTCTCGTCGCGCTGCGGCGCGGTGCAGCCCTCCAGGTAGGAGACATAGGACCCTTCGTCGGCGACGATCAGGGTGCGCTCGAACTGGCCGGTCTTCGCCTCGTTGATGCGGAAGTAGGTCGACAGCTCCATCGGGCAGCGCACCCCCTTGGGCACGTAGACGAAGGTGCCGTCGGAAAAGACCGCCGAGTTCAGGGTGGCATAGTAGTTGTCGGAGATCGGCACGACGGAGCCGAGATACTTGCGCACCAGCTCCGGATGCTCCTTCACCGCCTCGGAGATGGAGGAGAAGATGACGCCGGCCTCCGCCAGCTTCTTCTTGAACGTCGTGGCGACGGAGACGCTGTCGAACACCGCGTCGACCGCGACCACGCCGGCCAGCAGCTTCTGCTCCTGGATCGGGATGCCCAGCTTCTCGTAGGTGCGCAGCAGTTCCGGGTCGACCTCGTCCAGGCTCTGCGGCCCGTCCTCCGGGCGCTTCGGCGCGGCGTAATAGTGCAGGTCCTGGAAGTCGATCTTCGGATAGTCGATCTTCGCCCAGGTGGGTTCGCGATCCTGTTGCGCGAAGAACTGCTGCAGCGCTTTCAGCCGCCAGTCCAGGAGCCATTCCGGCTCCCCCTTCTTGGCGGAGATGAAGCGCACCGTCCCCTCGTCCAGCCCCTTCGGCGCCAGGTCGGATTCGATGTCGGTGACGAAGCCGTACTTGTAGGTGTTGAGCTGTTCGACCGTCTCGACGGTCTGGACATTCGCGGGCATCGATACGGTTCCTTACGCGGGACGCACTGCTGGTGCGGAAGACTCCGCCGGGCGGTTCGGTTCCGGCCGCAGCTGGGGGGCGGGCTCGCCCACCGGCGCGCCGAAGGCCAGCGGCAGGGAGAGGTCGGCCAGGGTCATGCCGTTCAGGGCGCCGATCACGGCCGCGGCGACCTGGTGCAGGCCGCGCCGCGACGGGCAGAGCTTCTGCACCTCGCAGGGGCTGCCGGCGGCCACCTGGCAGTCGGTCAGCGCGATCGGGCCGTCGATCGCCTCGATGATCTCGGTGACGCTGACCTGGTGCGGGTCGCGCACCAGCCCGTAGCCGCCCTTCACGCCGCGGATCGAGCTGACCACGCCGCGCCGCGACAGCATCGCCAGCACCTTCGACACGGTCGGCGCCGGCAGGCCGGTCTCCGCCGACAGGTCGTGGGCGGTCCACAGCCGGCCGCGGTCCGCGGTCATCTGGGTCAGCAGCACGATGGCATAGTCGGCCAGGCGGCTCATCCGCATGGCGCCCTCCTTCCGATCCAAATCCGGAGCGGCGCGCTCCGGTTTCGAGCCGGAAAGTAGAGCAAATCGCTCAGGTATCAAGAGGGGGGGGGCTGGCAAAGCCGGCAACTGATACAGGCGGCGCCCCCAGCCTTGCCGTCGCCCTCGGCCCCCGAGCCGAGGGCCCCAGCACAGGCGTCAACGCTGCGCCGCCCTGCGGCTTCGCGGTCCCGTCACGATCCTCGGGTCAAGCCCGAGGACGACGGCAACAGGGTGGCTTCGTCGCCGTGCCCACCAAATTTTCCGTCACCCTCGGCCCCCGAGCCGAGGGTCCATTCCGCCAGCCGTGAGGCGCCTCACCGCCTGCGGAATGGGTCCTCGGGTCAAGCCCGAGGACGACGGCGGCGGGTGCATCGCCGTCAGTCCACCTGCAGCCATTCCCCCGCCGGCTTGAACTTCCGCGCCTCGGGGATCACCTCGGCGCCGAAGCGGCGGATCTGGTCCTCCAGTTCCGCCAGTTCGCCCGACGGGCATTCGAACATGCAGACGACCAGGGAATAGCCGGCATTCGCGAACCGCTCCAGATCCTCCAGCACCTGCTCGGCGGTGCCGGTGCAGGTGCGGCGCGGGCGCTCTTCCGATTGCGGGTCGCCGGCATCGGTGATGCGGGCGCTGGCGGCGCAGGTCATGGTGAAGCCGGCGGGGTCCCGGCTCAGCTTCTCCGCCTCGCGCCGGATCTCGTCCTGCAGGGGCGCGAAGCGCTCCGGCTCGGCATGGGCGTCCAGGAACAGGGGGTAGAAGCCGGTGCAATGGCGGATCGCCCGGCGGGCGCCGAACGGGGTGTTGCCGCCATAGACGATCGGCGGATGCGGCCGGGTCACCGGCTTGGGGTCCATCGAGACATTGGCGAAGCGGTAGAATTCGCCATCATACGCGACCACCTCGTCGGTCCAGGAGGCCTTGTAGATCTCGATGCATTCCTTCAGCCGGCCGTTGCGCTCCTCGAAGGGGATGCCGACGGCGGCATATTCCTCCTGCATCCAGCCCGCCGCGACCCCCAGCATCAGCCGCCCGCCGGACAGCTGGTCCACGGTCATGAACTGCCGCGCGTCGCTGAGCGGATCGCGATAGGGCGAGATCAGGCAGGATGTGCCGAGCTTCAGCCGGCTGGTGCGCACCGCCACCGCGCCCATGCAGACCGCGGCGTCCAGCATGTTGTGCCGCGGCTGGTAGGCCCGCGTGCCGGACTGGTTGGCGGTGTGGAAGCTGTCGGAATCGATGGTCATGCAGACATGGTCGGGGAACCAGAGCGAATGAAAGCCCTGCGCCTCCGCCAGTTCCGCGACCTGCACCGGCCGCATCTGGTCCACCGGGGTCTGCATCAGGAAGATGTCGGTATCGTCCCGGCTCGCCTGCCCGTGGGTGTTCGCGTAGAGCCCGATCTGCATGACCGCCATCCTCTCCCGTGCGACTGCTCGGGAGAGCCTAGCCCCGTATGCACCGGCAGGTCGATACGGGTGTCACCCCTTCCCCGCCGCCTCCAGTTCCGCCGCCACCAGCGCCCGCAGGTCGGTCTTGAGGATCTTGCCGTTGGGGTTCCGCGGCAGGGCGTCGGGCAGGAAGGTGATATTGTCCGGCACCTTGTAGTCG